>Ga0164295_10000358_pt1 | contig 39036 bp, 31 predicted proteins | sample GEODES006metaG_FD_111798 | JGI IMG/M metagenome (GOLD analysis project Ga0164295, IMG submission 111798) | Oligotrophic lake water microbial communities from Sparkling Lake, Wisconsin, USA - GEODES006 metaG | ecosystem: Environmental > Aquatic > Freshwater > Lake | place: USA: Sparkling Lake...
AAAGTGGCACTTGGCGGACCAAGCGCCTTAGAGGTGGATCTTCAATGAGTTCTCAGGGCACCAGCACTTGTGGGAGCTTCCAGACGTGTTTGGCGTATTCTAAAATAGTGCGATCGCTGCTGAATTTGCCGACGCGTGATGTGTTCAGGATGCTCATTTTTAACCAGCGATCCTGGTTTTTGTAGGCGGCATCGACTCTAGCTTGGGCATCCACATAGAACTGATAGTCAGCGAGGCAGAAGTAGGGGTCGCCGTGCTCCAAGAAGCTGTCGCGTAGAGGCTTGAATTCATTGGCGTTACCGGTGAAGTAATCACTGCCGATCCAGTCGATGGTGTTACGCAGGGCTTCATTTCCCCAGTAGTATTCCCAGGGATTGTATCCTTTGTTTTTCAGCTCGGTGACTTCTTCGACGGTGAGGCCAAAGATGAAGATGTTGTCGTCGCCGACTTCTTCAGCGATCTCGACATTGGCACCGTCGAGAGTACCAATCGTGAGAGCTCCGTTGAGGGCAAGCTTCATGTTGCCGGTGCCTGAGGCTTCTTTCCCAGCGGTGGAGATCTGTTCGGAGAGATCAGCGGCAGGGATGATTCTTTCCGCGAGTGAGACGCTGTAGTTCGGCAGGAAGACAACCTTTAATTTGTCTCCGACGCGTGGGTCGTTGTTGATCTTGGCAGCTACGGCGTTGATGGCGTGGATGATGTTTTTGGCTAGGAAGTAGCCGGGAGCAGCTTTGGCACCAAAGATGAAGACACGCGGGTGGAAGTCGGCGTTTGGATTATCCAATATCTGCCGATACAGCGTGACGATGTTAAGCAGGTTGAGGTGCTGGCGTTTGTATTCATGCAAACGCTTGATCTGCACGTCAAAGAGCGCGTCAGGGCTGACATGGACGCCACAGGTGTCTTGAATAATTTTGGCGAGGACGACTTTATGGTCGCGCTTGATCTTGTGGTAGCGGGCACGGAAGGAGGCGTCTTCAGCGAAGGGGTCGAGGCCGCGCAACAGCATGGCGTCTTTTTTCCAGGCGTCGCCAATGGATTCGGTGATGAGGGCGGAAAGCTGTGGATTACAGACGTCGAGCCAGCGGCGGAAGGTGATGCCGTTGGTGAGGTTGAGGAAGCGGTCTGGGTAAAGCTCAGCAAACTCGGGGAAGAGGCGCTCACAGAGCAGACGAGTGTGCAGGGCTGCGACACCATTGGTGGCATGACCGCCGAGGACGGACATGTGGGCCATGCGTACGTATTTGCTGCCGCGTTCTTCGATGAGTGAAAGGACACGTTTTTTCTCGGCATCGCCAGGCCATTTGGCCTCGACGTCGCCATCGAGGAACTGCTGATTGATCTGGTAGATGATCTGAAGATGGCGTGGCAAGACACGCTCAAAGAGTCCGACTGACCACATTTCCAGAGCCTCAGGGAGGAGAGTATGGTTGGTGTAGGAGAAGGTTTCTTGGCAGATCTTCCAGGCCTGTGCCCAAGGAAGTTTTTCTTCATCCACTAGGATGCGCATGAGCTCAGGGATGGCCACGGCAGGGTGGGTGTCATTCAGCTGAATGGCGGCTTTTCCGGGAAACTCGCTCCAGGGTAGAGTGTAGCCATTTTTAAATCGGCGAACGATGTCAGCCAGGGAGCAGGCGACAAAGAAGTACTGCTGCACAAGGCGCAGTTCTTTGCCTGATTCGGTGGCATCATTGGGATACAGCACTTTGGAGACGGTTTCAGCCAGTGCTTTTTCGCGAAGCGCTTCAATGTAGCTGCCTTCATTGAAGATTTTGAAATTAAAGTCTTCATCCGCCTGTGCCTGCCAGAGACGGAGGACGTTGACGGTGTGGCTGTCATAACCCACGATTGGAATGTCCCAAGGCAGGCCGAGGAGGCATTTGGTCTCTACCCATTCATAGTGTGGATGGCCAAGATCATCGAACTTTTGAATGACATGGCCATAAAGCTGTACTTTTTGGCGATAGCTCGGACGGGCTATTTTCCATGGGGAGCCATCACGCATCCAGGCGTCTGGATGCTCGACTTGTTTGCCATTGACAAACTCTTGGCGGAAGAGGCCGAATTCGTAATGAATGCCGTAGCCAATAGCGGGCAGGTTCACGGTGCTGAGGCTGTCCATGAAGCAGGCGGCGAGGCGGCCCAGGCCACCATTGCCGAGGCCCATGTCAGGCTCGACCTGGAGCAGCGTGTCGAGGTCTTTGCCCATTTCTGAAAGAGCCTGCTTGGTGACATCATAGAGTCCTGAATTACGCAGGTTATTCTCGAGCAGACGACCCATGAGGTATTCTAAAGAGAGGTAGTGAACGCGGCGCACGCCAGATTGCCGGTGCAGTGTGCGTGATTTTGTCGCACTGTCCATGACGCGGTCACGGATGGTCAGGCAGGTAGCCACCCACCAATCATTCGGGCTTGCGCTGTCCACAAACGCTCCAAGGGTAAAGCGAACATGATTGACGATGGAAGCTTTGATGGCTTCAGGAGTATTGCCGAGGTCGCAGGGGGCGGGGATCATGGTGTTTACGAGGTTCTGTAGAGTTTGCAGAGTGTGGAATGACGAATGTCTAAATCCAAATGACAACTCTGAGGTGGTGATCGAGTGTTTGAAGGACGGAAGGCGCTATCGGTTGAGAGTTGGGTATTATCCACTTACCAAGTGACCCATTTGGGGAGTTCGCGCGGTGCGATGACCAGCGTGATTTCACCTTTTGGGGTCTTGGTTTGATAATGCACAAGCACGTTTCGGGCCGGACCACGCTGAAATTCCTCAAACTTTTTCGTCAACTCCCGTGCTACGACAACACGGTGCTCGGGGCCGTGAGTGGTCAGCATATTCAGAGTATCGACAATCCGATAAGGACTCTCGAAATAGACACTGGTACAATCACGGGCCATGGCGGCGACGAGTTCTTTTTCTCGCTGACCTTTTTTATGGGGTAAAAAGCCTCCAAAGTAGAATGGGGTGGTCGGAAGACCCGAAGCGGCCAGGGCCGTAAGCACGGCGCTGGGACCAGGCAGGCTTTCCACGCGCAAGCCTGCGGCGACGACGCTTTGCACGAGTCTTTGACCAGGGTCAGAGACGGTGGGCATACCAGCATCTGAGATCAGTGCGACGCTGCCGCCAGCCTGAATGTGGGCGATCAGCTCTGGAATGCGGCGCGCCTCGTTGTGCTCGTTCAAACTAATAAGGCGACTGCGGATACTGTAATGGGAGAGCAGCCTGCCGGAATGGCGGGTGTCTTCACAGGCAATGGCCCCGACCTGCTTCAGAATATCCAGCGCACGGAGGGTGATATCTGCGAGGTTGCCGATTGGAGTGGCGACTAAGTAGAGAGCCGGGACAATGCCCGACTGCGGAAGTTCTAAGCTGAGAGACGATTCTTCTTCGTCGTTGCTTACTTTAGCTTCGGAGGGCTCAGTCTCTTCCTGCATCACCAGCCTTCGGAGATTTCGTTGGCGATGGTGCCTGAGAGGCGCTGAGCCGCATCTTCAAGAGCCTGAGCTTCGGAGTTTTGAACGTTGGAGTCCAAGATGACGTAGGAGCTGGCGCTGGAGGTGCCTTTGTGAATGGAGCGACCACTGGTTGTATCGGTAATCGTAAATTGTGTGCCCAGGGTCATCTGCAACTGGGAGGTTCGCAGAACATTGCGGCGGTCTGATCGGAATTGGGAACGGCTCACGCGAGTTATGCTGCCATTAAGAACGGCTTCTGCTTCATCTTGAGGCACGATTTGGTAAGAGCCATCCATTTGAATCTGCTTGATGAGTGCATTGGTTACTAAAGATGCGATTCTCGGCTCCAGAGTTTGGTTTTCAAACGTTGGCACGGCCAACTTAGTGATGCCTGCGAGGTGGGTTGGCTTTTGCCCGCCCAGTGTATAACCAGCACAGTTGGTAAGAACTAGCCCAACGAAGCCGAGGGCAATGAGAGATGGGAGCTTGGTCATCCTAACGAAAAAATTGGGGATTAAGGAGCTGGAACCGTTGGCTTTGGCGGAATAGGAAGACTTGCCGGGGGCTGTAAAGGCAGCATCGGACCCGAAGTCGGAGTCGGTGGGATGGGCAGAAGAGCAGGCTTTTCCTGATCAACCGGTGGCAGCAGGCTGCCTGATCCGGGGGCCATGTCACTTTTGTTGGTTGGCAGTTTAGGCTCAGTCAGTGGGATCGGCATGAATCCGTCATCTCCAGCACGCATTTGGGGTTTTTGCCCCAGGCGCGCTAGCTCTGGGCGAAGTGGGCCGACGTAGTCATCGCTGCCTTTGAGGTTGCGGGCGCCTACGACGGTGTAGTCTTGATCCGGCTGGCCTTTTTTAGCTTCCGATACAGCATCTGGATCGATGGCAGCTAGTTCAGCTAAAAGTGTGCGTGCTTCAGTAGAAGCTTCAGGAGAGCCGTATTTCAGCGCTTCGTTGAAATAGATGGCGGCAGCTTTGGCTTTTTTCATTCGCATGTAGAATTTACCGACTGTGAGGGATTGAGTGGCCTCGACGGTATTGATCTGGCGAAGTCCTAGTTCTGCTTCTGTGGAGCGCTCTCCTGAAGGATTGGTGGCCATGTATGTGTTCAAGGCATCTCGAGCTGCCACGATATTGGATTTATCTTCACTGCGGGTCGCAGCGACGCTGCTGATACTGCCGATGCGGAACTGGGCTTCACTGGCTTGCTTGGTTCGGCCGTAGTTATCTACCACCGTTTGATAAGCCAATACAGCTTGGTCTTTGGACCCCATGTCCTGATAGACTTCACCAATACTAAACTGGCAAAGTGGAGCCAATTTGCCGAATGGAGCATTTTTAATGATCGACTTATACATTGCGACGACTTCGTCTCCACCCATTTTGGCTGAAATCAGAAGTAGTGTCCGCTCTTTTTTGCCACCTTTGGCGATTTCAGCGATTTCATACTGCTGCTGGATGGCATCTTCAAAGCGGGCGCTGGAGCGATACTGATCGATGAAGCCTTGAAAGGAATCAAATGAGGTCTGCAATCCACTGCTTTGACGAACAAGAAGGGCATTGGCGTAGGATGCTTCAGAGGCAGCAACAGTGAAGGGAAATAGCTTCACGATTTGCTGGTAGATTCCCTGCGCTTTGCCTGCACGTCCATCATTCTGGGCACTGCGTGCCTCTATCAGCATGGCGGTGGCTTGAGTTTCCTGAATTTGCCGCTCATCGGCTGCTGGCGCTTGCTTATCCTTTTTACCGAACATTCCCAGGAATGCAGAAGCAGGGGAAATAAGTAGGCTAAGGGTAAGGCTAGCGAGCAGGAACGCTGGCAGACGCGGGGGTGCAAAATCTCTCATCGGTCACAGATACTATAGGCTTGTGAAAGACGCGTCAAGCGGCCAGAACATTGCGGTTAAAATGGGCATTCAAGTTCATGGAGCCTTTCCTAAAGGGCGGACCCCTTCACCCACGGAGTGCGTCAAGCTGTCGCCAAGATCTCTCCGATAAGTTTCTGCGAGCTTTTTAAGCTCAGCTACTACCTCTGGGTGGTCGGCGCTGAGGTCTTTGCTTTCTCCGGGGTCAGCCATGAGATCATAAAGGGCCAATCCTTGCTGTGCCACCTTGTAACCATGCCTTGTCGCTATTCCTTCGATCCCACTTTGGGTGATAGCTGCGGGTTTCATGTTTCCCCAGTTAGAGGGTTTCCCATCACGACCCAGTGCTGAGTCTGGGGTAATGTAGGGGTGTGGAAAATGCAGCTTCCAGTTGCCGCTACGAATCGCTTGGAGCTCCGATCCACCATAAAAGACGAGTGCCTCATGGGGTGATTTGGCTCCCTCCTTGCCGAACCACAGGTCACTGACATCTTTGCCATCCGTTTTAAGCGTAAGTTGTTTTGCTTTAAGCCAAGTTCGGATCGTTGGCAGTATGTCCATTTCCGTGAGAGCCTGATCACAGACTTTTCCCGCAGGCACCTTGCTAGGCCAGTGGGCGATGAATGGCACGCGCACACCGCCTTCATAGCTTGTTAGCTTGCCTTCACGGAGTGGTGCTGCGCTTCCTGCGTGGTTGCCATAACTGAGAAATGGGCCGTTATCGGAGAAAAATAGGACCAGTGTTTTTTCTGCAATGCCTGCTTGCTGAATCGCGGCCATGATGAGGCCGACACTCCAGTCCAACTCCTCCACGACATCGGCGTAAAGGCCATGAGGAGATTTTCCTTTGAAGCGCTCTGAGGCAAAGATCGGCACATGGGGCATCACATGAGGCACATACAGAAAGAAGGGCTTATCTGCGTGACGGCGAATAAAACTCACGGCTTTTTCGGTAATCCGGCGAGTGAACTGGCTCTGGTCTGGGTCCGTTTCGATGACTTTCGCATCTTCATACACTGGTAATGGAGGCATTTCGGCAGCCAGACTTGGGTGGAACTTGCTGTTGTCGTTCGAGTAGGGAATGCCCCAGAATTCATCAAAGCCATGCTTGAGCGGGTGAAACAGCCCAGCCGTGCCCAGATGCCATTTGCCGAAGATTCCTGTCGCGTAGCCTTGATCGTTGAGCATTTCCGGCAGTAAATATTCATCTGGGTGAATGCCTTCCTTGCTCGTATGATTGAGTGCTCCCTGCATGGATACCCGATTAGGGTAACTGCCCGTCATCAGTGCAGCCCTGGATGCGCTACAAACTGCCTGTGTCACATAAAAGGAAGTAAACTTCGTTCCTTCTGCTGCAAGCCTATCCAGATGCGGTGTGCGGATCGTCTTGCTGCCAAAGCAACCTAGGTCCGCGTAGCCCAAATCATCTGCAAGGATTAAAATGACGTTGGGTTTTTCAGCTGCCGAGAGGGACGGCTGCAAGCATGCAAACGATAATAAAGTGGCCAAAAAAAGCGGACGATAAAACATGGCTTACCTCATAGCAGTCCGCTGAAATCTTGTCACTGAGTAATCCGCGCAAACTCAGCCTTCCGGCACCGCGCTGCCGCGATAGATGCCATCAAACCAGCCGCGTCCAGCGCTGCGCTGGGCCTGCTCAGTCTCTACCTGTAAGTAACGCCCGACCTTTTTAAGTCGAATCCGTGGTAGCTTGCTGGGATCGGTGATCTCGGGATCGATGACGGTGAACTCGGCGCTCAGATCACCATTCTTGGCCTTCATCACCTTGTCTGCAGGTGCAGTTGCATCCAGCGTTCCAGCCTCTGCTTCGTTGATGCGTTGACTGGAGATGGAGACTCGCAGTTTGCCATCCTTACTGAGTCGCAAACTGACATGCCCTCCCCCTAAGTCATCATATTCACCATCCCAGCCTAAACCCGTTTTGGGATCTGGCATCGCGCTAACAAAATAAAACGCCTGAGCTGTCGCCTGAGCTAGGTAGATCCAATAATTGGCAGGCTTATTGGTCGTCGTTGGCGGGCCTGCTTTGGCTTTCGGATCTGCTGGAAGCGAAGACTTTTCAATAGCCGCGCTCATCCAGCGTTCGCGCAGGCCTGGCCATTGCGCCTTCCATAACATCAAGGCTGGGCGATCACTGGTTTGCCAACTTTTTGTGGCTAGCTTTAAACTTTCCGCAAGCCGATCGTTTGCGGCCTCAAACTCTTTCTTGGCGAGTTGCAGAAATTTTGCTTCACTTGCACGGCGGTATTCCCCGTTGATTCCGGCATCCACCGGATCACGCTGTCCTGGTTTGTAGCCGATTTTAACCTTTGATTCACTGATCTCCGCCAGAAATACTGTTCCGCGGTCCTCGCCCTCACCGACGATGCGGGAAAACAGCAGCGACTTCTCTTTTCGATCTCCATTGCCTACCCAAGTGCCTGCATTGCCTGGATCTGTAGCCGCGCGAATGGTCACTGTTGTGCTGCCGAGTCCTTCCGAGCTTAGGCTCAGGTGACGCATGTTGGGCTCGTCATAAAAGCGTAGAACGATGGGCTCTGCAGCTTGAATCAGGCCTAATGAAAGCAACCAGTGGAATCCTATCAGTCGAGGTAGCGCAGTTTTCATGACGATGTAATTCACAATTGAAAGATGAAGGTAGCAAGTCATGATCTTACATTATCTTCACATGTCTTTCACTTCGATCCAAGTTCAGTCTCTGTTTAGTGGAGTTACACTTGCCTCTAATGAGGAGGTCTTTACCACTCTTTTTGAAAAGCCTGGACTTAAAATTGAGAGCATCGCCTCCTACAGTCAGGTCAGTCCTGACGGATTCTGGTTTGATCAGCCTCATGATGAATGGGTCGTCCTCGTCCGTGGCAGTGCCACGCTGGAGATTGCGGCTCAAACACCGCTAACGTTGCGACCGGGCGATCATGTGATTCTCCCCAGTCATACCCGGCACCGCGTCCTCCACACGAGTCCTGATGCACTCTGGATAGCCGTGCATGCTGACTGTCGATGATGAATAGGTCAGTTCTAGACCGCTCAAGTATGGCGGAGTGCTTCGACCGGATTCATCTGCGCGGCTCGGCGGGCGGGATAGATGCCAAAAGCAATGCCGGTAAAGACAGAGATCAAAAAGGCTAGGGCGGGGGACCAAACTTTAACCACGGTGGTCACTCCGGCGAAATGCTGAACGGCGATAGGGATAGATACACCCAAGACGACCCCAATAATTCCGCCAGCGCCAGACAATAAGACGGTTTCAATGAGGAACTGCACCACAATATCTGTCTGCCGAGCCCCCATAGCGCGCCGAATACCGATCTCACGTGTTCGCTCGGTCACACTGGCCAGCATGATGTTCATGATGCCGATTCCTCCGACCAAGAGGGATATCGCTGCGATGCTACCCAGGACGATGCTGAAGATGCGTTTTGTCCGCTCCGCCTGGCGCAGTAATTCTACTGGGACAACCATGCGCCAATCTTCCTTCTTATGATTGCTGGTTAAGATCTGGCGGATCGCACTGGCACGCGTCTCCACCTGAGTGACATCTTGGACTCGAATCACTGCTTCATGAAATTCCACCTTCTCGGCTTCGAAACTTCCGCTGCGGAATCGAAAAAACGTTTCGCCATACTGATCCATGAGGGTCGTGAAAGGAATGAGGACCTGACAATCATCCCCACTGCCACTGCCTTCGCCGCCGATTCGCTGACCTTCATTGTCTAAGATGCCTAGAATCTTGTAATAGTAGCCTTTGATTCGGATGGATTTACCTGTGGGGGTTGTGAGGGGAAAGAGTGAATGAGCTGCCGTTTCATTGAGGACGCAGACGGGTAGCTTGGCATCCATTTCCAGATCATTGAAAAAACGACCATGGCTGACTTTGCGATTGCGCATTTCTGGATAGATAGGCAGCACTCCGAGGATCTGACCGTCCACACTGCGGTCGAAATTCCAGATATTTTCAGTCAAGATCCGAGAGGGAACAACGACTTCAATGCCTGGCACTGTCTGGCGAATCTGGGTCATGTCACGAGCTGTCAGGCCATACTCCAAGACGATACTTCGAGATTCGGCGGATGAACCCTGGCCGTCAGGTGGCTTCACACTTTCTAGAATGATGTTTTGGCTTCCGAGTTTCCTAATTTGCTCTTGGGCCTCATAGCTGGCTCCCTCACCGATAGCCAACATGGAGACGACTGAGGCTACGCCAAAAATGACTCCCAGCGCGGTGAGGAAAGACCGAAGGCGGTTTAGCCAGATACTTTTTAGTCCCAGAGAAATCGTCCGCCACAAATGCTGAGGAGAAGCAACCAAACGGAGGATCGGATGACGAGCAAGAAATGACATGTAGGCGGGCCCCAGTAACACGCTCGTCATGGCCCAAATCCTTCAGTTATCTGTATTTTAGTTGTTCGCTGCTTCGCATGCTGAAACGTGCGATTTGAATCAGAGTTCACGACAAGGGCGTTTCGCATGGCTGATGGAATCAAGATTGCCTTCCTCTTTTGGGATTTCCCTGGATTTAGTCTGGAATTTTGCCTTGCCAACTTGTGCGAGCCTGAGAGAATCAAAGATCCCCTTGGGGACGAAACAAACCTTTACCTTATTAACTCATTACCATGGGCAGACCCGTTACTCTTTTTACCGGCCAGTGGGCCGACCTTCCATTTGATACCGTTGTGCAAAAGGCCAAATCTTTTGGCTATGATGGCGTCGAGCTAGGCTGCTGGGGTGATCACTTTGAAGTGGCTAAGGCGGATCAGGCTTATTGTGACGATAAGCGCGCCAAACTAAAGTCAGCTGGCATGCAATGCCACGCCATCTCGGCTCATCTCGTAGGACAGGCTGTCTGCGATAACATTGATCCGCGTCATGCTCAGATTCTACCTGCCTACATTTACGGTGATGGCGAGCCCGAGGGCGTGCGCCAACGCGCCGCAGACGAATTGATCAAGACGGCACATGCAGCCAAGCGCTTTGGAGTGAGTGTCGTGAATGGTTTCACTGGTAGCTCGATCTGGCATCTGTGCTACTCTTTCCCGCCCAATCTCCCTGGTCAAATTGACGCTGGTTACGCTGACTTTGCGAAGCGTTTTACGCCGATCTTTGATGAATACCAGAAGCTTGGCATTCGCTACGCTCTGGAAGTGCATCCGACGGAAATCGCTTTCGACATCGCCAGTGCCGAGCGCGCTTTACAGGCAGTAGATTACCATCCGGCTTTTGGCTTCAACTATGACCCAAGCCACTTTGGCTACCAGGGCGTGGACTATGTGAAATTCATCCGCAAATTCCATGATCGTATCTTTCACGTTCACATGAAGGACGTAGCTTGGGGTCTGGGTGACGAAGCTGGTGTCTTCGGTGGCCATGTGGATTTCCACAAGCCAAGCCGCTATTGGGATTTCAAGTCCGTTGGCCGTGGGAACATCAACTTTGAGAAGATCATTCGTGCGCTCAATGACATCGACTATGCTGGTCCGCTGAGTGTGGAATGGGAAGACGGTGCCATGGACCGTGAATTCGGTGCCACCGAGTCGGCTGCTTTCGTCAAGAAACTGGATTTCCCCTCGAGCAAGATCATCTTTGATGCGCAGTTCGCCGAGAACAGCAAGTAGGCCATCTTCAAGGCCAAACTGATATCAGATAAAAACAAAAGCCCCCAGCTGTATCATTAGCTGGGGGCTTTTTTTTGGTTGTTCTAGCGCAATGATTACTTCCCGCTGCTCCACTTCGCGGCGTTGATGATGAGCTGCTGGTAGGGCTTCAAATCATGCACGCGAGCATCATGACCGAGGGCGATGCCGACGATCTTGGCTTTCGGGTGCTCGGTGATCCAGATGCTGGGGTGTGAGGCCTTGTATTTGTCGCTTGGGCTGGTTTCAGCGAGCACGGTGATCTTGGCAGTTCCGGGTGGGGTTTTGTTGGGCTCAGCGTTCACGTAATACAGTTCGTCTTCGACACTGAAGCTCGGTGGGACACTCGCCATAACGGGGTGATCAGCCTTCACGGCGGTCACGTCAAAGGGATGGATCTTGTCGTGGCCACGCGAACCACCGCCAACAATTTGAGCATTGATCTCCGGCCAGCCAGGGAAGCCATACCAGGTACCAGGGTGGAGCATGACGATACCTTTGCCCGCAGCGGCGAAGTCAAAGAGGGCTTTGCGATAGGCGGCGGTGTCGAAGAATTTGCGGTTCACACTGATGATGGCCACATCGGCGTTGGCGAGTTCGGCGGCGGCTTGATCGCGGTCTTCGGTGTAGTGGACGGTGAAGCCGGCGGCTTTCAGCGTAGTGACATCGGTGGTGCCGAAGAAGTCTTTGAAGTTGTGCGAGGAGCCTCCGCCGATGACGAGGATGCGCGTTTTGCCAGCTTCCCAATTCACGAGTGCAGCAGGAACGAGCGGGCCATCACCCTGACCGCCTTGTTTCGGCGAATCAGGAGCTGCGGGGCCGACTTGAGCGGCTGCTTGGGCCTTGCCTTTGCCTTTGGCTGGCGACGGGCGTTTGGAAACATCGCCATCAAGTGGAGCTGGTCCTTTGCCTTCGATGTCCGCTGTGATCGCGATGATGACCGGCGGCGTTTTGTTTCCGGCGGGGCTTTCGAGGATCAAAGTCTTCGCGACGGCTTTCTTCGTGAGCTCGAGCGTAAGTAGGCGCGGCTCTTGGCCGTCGGCGAGGCCTTCGATACCTTTGGAGCCGGGAACTTCGACGGGGCGTATATAATCGCTGAAGTGGATGCCGTTGAGGAAAGTGAATTCTTCCTTCTCGCCGCCTTCATAGATGACGGTGGCTTTGAGTGCGGGTGCTTCGACCTGCACAGCAGGCCAGCCCCAGCCGGAGACGCCACTGAGCAGTTGCAGACGCTTCGCGGCAACGTTGATGGCCACCTCGGCCTTCGCGGGGAAGGTCTGCGAGTGGTTCTCCTTACCAGGGCCGCCTTTAAGCACGATCAAACTGCCGCCGGTGGAGCTTTTCGTGGGATCCTGAATGAAGAAGGGCACGCCTTCGACTTTCACATTGCCGAACTTATTGAGCTTCACGCGACCACCTTCGGGTTTCGCGCTAGCGAAAACACCGTCGCGGCTGTCGGCGGTGAAGGCGTCGGCGAGGTGGAGGATGCGGAACTGCTTCATCGCATCGCCGCAGATGTAGGCGAGGATGTTGCGCAACGACTCGGGGCCGAGGGCGTCGAGACCTTCCGGCATAAGACTGCGGCGGGTGTTTTCGCGCTTGTCGATGTCGCTCTTCGCGACCTCGCGCACACCGACCTGCGTGGCGAGCGTGACGGTGGCGCTGTTTTCACTGGTGACGACGCCCTGAAGCACTTCGCCCTTCTTCGTGGTGATGTTGAAGGCCCAGAAGCTGGGATCGACCTCGCGGTTCGGATCGACGATGTGGATGAGCAATTCGGCCGGTCCATGCGCTCCCATGCCATCCAACGGCGGGCCGACGGCGACGCCGATGTCGCCGAGCTTGTGACAGACGGCGCAGGCGGCAGTGAAGAGCATTTTGCCCTGCGCGGCATTGCCTGGCTTCTCGACCTCCGGCACGAGTTTAGCGATGATGGCATCCTTCGCGGCGTTATTGACCTTAAAGAGGTCGTTGGCGCGTTTGGCGATCTGTTTGTTCGGATGCGAGCGCAGACGTGCGACATCGCCGGGGGCAAAAATCGCGCGGTCGATGCTGCCAGCGTTCACGGCATCGAGAAGGGCTCCGGTGGCCTCGGGGCGCTTGAGGATGGTTTCGAAGGCTTTTTGTTGGAGAGCTGGCTTGAGTGCTTTGAAGGACGAAACGAGCGGGGATACATCTCCAACTTCATCAAGGGCTTCGATCATAGCCAGCTTCAATTCATCAGGGCTCTGGCTGCTTTGCAGAGGAGTTCCAATATAAGTTCTCGCTTCTCCACCGACTGCAATGACTGCTTTGGCAGCAGTAATACGATCCACGATGGGTGCTGACTCGCTACTGAGATCACTCACATACTTCTCAAGCTGTTCTTGAACATCTTTTGCCAGAACGCCGCCTTTGTCCCACTTCGTTACGAGTGGTAAGGTAGCCGCCGCGAGCGCGGATTGGCCGAGAAGCTTCTTCAAAGCCCCTGTGAGGGCGGGAGACATCTCGGGAGCTTCGTTCATGCTCGTGGCGATGCCGCGAAGGATGGCGTTCTTCACCGGATCAGCTTTAGCATCGGTGTTGGCGCAGGCGGTGATGAGTTTCTCGGCATTCGCGGGCAGCGCGGCGGAAAGAAGGGCGCTGACGAAGTTGGAAAGCGCCTCGGGCGAGGAGGATGACAGCGCGGCGGCGATGACTTCGGCAGGTTTGTCAGATGCAGCGGCGATCAGAGCGCTGCGGGTCCAGTCATCTTGAGCGGCGGCGTAGTCTTTGAAGATCTGCTCAGGGCTTGTAGCCTGTTTGGCGGCTTCATAGGCCCGCAAGGCTTGACTGCCTTGACCACCACTTGACTCCGGCTTGTTTCGATAGGCTGTGGCGGCGACCTTCTTCGCCTGCTTGTGCTGCACCTTCCAGATGCGGCCGTAGTAGTGATCGCGGTCGGGGCGGACGGCGGCGTTGGCGGGGCCGTGGGTGGGGCCTCGGGTGTCGTTGTGGATGACGGCCTGATTGCAGAAATCGACGACGTAGAGCGCGCCATCGGGGCCGACGCGGTTCTCGATGGGGCGGAACCACAGGTTTTGGCTGCGGATGAACTCGGTCTGCTCGCGGCCGGGCTCGCGCTTCGCTTTGTAGGTGACGCCATCGGGCTCGACCATGAAGTGACTGACGATGTTCAGCGTGGGCTCGGTGGTGAAGTAGCCGTAGTTCCACTTCGCGGGCCAGGCACCACCTTCATAAATCGCACAACCAGCGGCGGCGGTGTAGCTGCCAACCTGGTCGATCTGTACATAGGCCTGCTGCTCCCAATGCATGGCGGGATATGTCGGCTCTTTCGGCAGCATGGCGTTTGTGCCGCTTACACCTGGCAGCTTGCCTTTCGCCAGAACATACTCCGGCAGCACGACGTGGATGAAGTGATTACCGCTTGTCGGCTGCGTGTAGAAGACCTGGCCGTCGCTGGTGATGTCGAGACCCCAGGTGTTGCCGCCGCGGCTGGCGTATTGCTCGAAAGCGCTCCCGTCCGGCTTGAAGCGCACGATACCGGCGCCGATGGGGCCGAAGCCCTTGCTGCCATCGCCAGATTTCACATCGTCGGTGCTGCTGTAGCCGTGCGTGGCATAAACCCAGCCGTCGAGGCCCCAGCGCATGTTGTTGATGACGGCGTGCGTGTCGCGGTTGCCGAGGTTGGTGTAGAGCTTGGTGCGTTTGTCGGCCTTGTCGTCGCCGTTCGTGTCCTCGAAGAACCACACATCGGGCGCGGCGCAGACAATGACGCCGTTTTTGTAGAACACGCTGCTGGTGGCCAGCTCGATCTCATTGGCAAAGACGGTTTTTTTGTCCATGACGCCGTCGCCATTTGTGTCGGAAAGGATGGAGACGCAATCGAGCGGTTTGCGATCGTAGTGGCCGGGCTGGTTGGCGCCGCTGTCCTTCCATGCCTCCACATTCGACTGGCGGAGGCCGTTTGGATATTCCGGCGTTTCGACGACCCATAGGCGGCCTTTTTCATCCCAGTCGATGTTCATGGGCTTATTGATCAGCGGCTCGGAGGCGACGAGCGTGAGATTGAACTCAGGATGCACTTCGAGCGCCTTCGGCAGTTCCTGCGGGCTCGGGCAGCCACCTTCGACGTAGTGCAACGCATCGCCCAGCTCGGCCGGTTTGCAGAGTTCGTCCACGTTTTCCCGCTTTCCGGCCCAGGCGATGCCGCGGAGGATCAGGGTGCGGATGCCGTTGTGGCTGAAGTTGCGGTGATAGTGGCCGGGGATGCAGGTGAAGGCACGATATTGTTCCTTCTCATAGGTCCACACCTGCGGCTGGATGTCGTAGATGTTCACGGCCTTCTTTTTCGCCACGGCCTCGGCGGCGCGGGCCTGGGCTTCTTTGTTGCCGCCTTTGAGCTGCGGAGTGTTCGGTGTGTAAGCGGCAGCGAGGATCTTGGCTTCGGGCAGCAAATCCATATCGTAGTAGATCTCATCGTCGATGTCGAAGTTGCTGATGTCCTTCGTGATCGCGTTGTCATGATCGGTGAAGTAGAGGCTCATCGGGGCCTCAAGCCACTTCGTCTGCCCAAAATGCCATGAGCCGCCGATGATCGTCTTGAACCAGTCGTGATCCTTTGACACCGCCGCCGCATGGATTGTCACAATGCCGCCGCCACGGGCGAGGAACTCCATCAGATTCTTCCGCTCGTCGCCGATCTGGATGTTCCCAGCCTCCTGCGAATGAAGGATGAGGACATCGGTCTTATCAAGTTGCTCCTTGGTTGGGAATTCGAGGCTACCTTCACACTTCATACCGCGTCCATTGAGCATGGGCACCCATTCCTTGAGGAATTGCGGGAAATCGTGCGCCCCTGGGCCGTGGGATTTTTTGCCAGCGCGGATGAAGACGCGCAGTGGCTCCGCCGCGAATGACGAATGTGAAATGTATAGAGACGAAAGCAGCGCAGCGGCTAAGAAAAGGCGTTTCATGGTTAGTGATGGATGTTACGCGATACCAACGATGTTTGTGAAGCGCTTTTACGCACCGAGCGCTATCGGGAATGCACATCCACATCCAAAGCACTTGAGTTGCTCCAGGCTTACAATGTCAGGGGCCTCATGGCAGCCCCTTTTTCCAAACAGGCAGGAATGGTGCGGCGGAAGTCGTCCAGGCTGACAGGTTTTGTTAAGAACGCATTCATGCCAGCTTCTTTGCACTCTTCCTTTACACCCGTTAGCGCATGTCCTGTCATGGCAATAATGGCTGGTTGGTTTCTGAGATTAAAGTTGCCACGAATACCTTTAGTAGCGTCGATGCCCCCCATAACGGGCATCTGGAGATCCATGAATATCAAGTCATACCCGGCGCTCACCATCATGCTGACGGCTTCTTGTCCGTTATTGGCAACATCAATTCCAGTGTACCCCAAACGCTGAAGCAGCATGACGGCGATCTTTTGATTTAAGGGTTGATCTTCGACGAGCAGAATTCGTGCTGGATGACTTTTGGCAAAACTATCTCCATGAGCATGAGCGGCTGTTGCAATGGCGCGATTGGTGGATTGAGAGATGTGTGCGTCATGGCCTGCGGCCCCAGCTCTGTTTTGTGTAAACTCTCCTTTAACCTCGTCGGTCAAAGATTGCGATTCGACGATGACAGCTTGCGGGTGGATTATTGATTGAGGGACTGGCTGTGTGGCCATCATTGGCTGTAGCATGGGAGAGTTTGGCCGTCGTAGGCCTAAGGGTTGGTTATTGGAGACGTTGCGCGGCCTGCGAATCAACTCAGCGAGCGAGCGCAGAAGATCTCGTCGTTTTGCAGGTTTGGCTAATTTGATGAAACGATGGTTATCTGGTGGTGCATATTGATCCCGCAGCTTCCACAGCGTGTAGGGCAATAGCAAGATAATAGCCACTCCTTTGGATGTGGCCACTTGAGTGATTTGACGAGACGTTTCAGGAAGATGCTCGCTGGCATCAAAGATGAAGATCGCCGCATCTTCAAAATCACGCGCTAGTTCAGTCGGTGAGAGATTGACTCTAGGCTGCGTGATCCCAGCAGTTCCCCATTGATGGAGAGTCTGCTGGATGATTTGTTGGGTGGTCGAGTATGGACTATGGTAAACGATTCGACGATCTTTGATTGTATCAATCCAGGCAAGTTCTTCCTCGCGTCCTTCGACATCTGGAGCGATGCGAAGCGGTAATTCAAAGAAGAAATCTGAGCCCCGACCTTCTTCGCTGACGACACTAATTTCTCCTCCCATGAGGCGGCAAAGCTTTTTGCTGATGGCTAGACCTAGGCCTGTGCCGCCATATTTTCGCGTGGTGCTGGTGTCGGCCTGAACAAAGGCCTGAAAAAGACCACTCAGCTTGTCAGGCGGAATGCCGATGCCTGTATCCCGAACCGAGAAATGCAGGTGTGCGATGTCCCCCTCTTTGCCTTGGCGGCTGATTTGGCGGGCAAGAATGAGAATCTCCCCTTTTTCAGTAAACTTGATGGCATTGCCGACAAGGTTGACTAGAACCTGCTTCACTCGCTGGAAATCTCCGCAGAATAGACGTGGTAGCGCGGCATCGACATGGAAGTTTAATTCGATCCCTTTTTCGGCAGCTCGATAGGAGAAGACATCAGCCACTTCGGCAATGAGTTTCTCCATTTCCACAGGTGCGTCTTCAATTTCCATTTTAGCAGACTCGATTTTGGAGAAGTCGAGGATGTCATTGATCAGATGTAAAAGTGATTCGCCGCTGCCGCGAATCATGCGAACGAGTTCTTCCTGTTCAGGGTCCAGTCCCATTTCAAAGAGAAGGGAAGTTGTACCAATGATGCCATTCATTGGAGTTCTGATTTCATGACTCATATTGGCCAAGAAGTCACCTTTTGCAGCTACAGCAGTTTCGGCTTGTTTTTTAGCTGTGATGTAATCGGTAAGGGTCTGCTGTCTTTTTAAGTCTTCCGATTGGAAATGAGTTAAAGCGGCATTGAAAGAGGCTTGTAAATGATCCAGATCATCAAAGCCTTTGGCTGCCATTCGGTGATTCAGATTACCCAATCGCAGAGCATGCAAACCATGCATGAGAGCCTTTGTTTTTGCAGTAATGCTGCGACCTAAAAGAAAGAAACCGAGAAAAGCTGGCAACATGCCAACCATGCATCCTAACAAAGGTACCATGAGTCTTGGTGCCGTCAGCAGGTGTCTGATTTGAACTAAAGGCTGGCGAGCTAGCAAAACCCCGACGATTTTACCTTCACGATCTAGCAGGGGGCCTCCCGAAATGAGCCATTCAGTATTTTCTGAAAAGCTAGCTTTAAAAGAAAGGGGAGGGTCTCCTATAACGACAGAAGAACCAGCCATAACGCGATAGACAATGTTATGCACGTCGTGAGGATCTGGCTCAAGCGGGGTTTTGGCTAAAGCTGTTTCGTGAATCACGACGTAAGGCATTTTGTTGATGATGGAGTTCGCAAGCCCATTGGTTTTTGTTTGTGGAGCAGCAATCTCAACTCTCAATCCTAACTCCTGAATCATGCTGGGAACATCAACCACTTGCAGTCGCATTTGCAGATGTAAGACGGCATCGCGGTGAAGGCTGCTGGCCGCGGAAATCATAGCCGGAGTCAGCCCTTGAGTGCTTAGTTCATATTGGGAAGCTCTTACAATGGAACCCAAATAGGAGCGTTGCGACATGCGCAAAATAAGAAACTCCTGCCAAATGAAAGCAGCAGCTGTCACAAACACGCTTATGAACGTGACCATGACACCAAGTGCCATGAATCGTTTGGCAATGGAGATTTTTAATTTCATGCTAGCTGACGATCTCGTGCGAGATGAAGACGAACCGTGTCACAGAGGTGCTCTAGAGTGTAAGGCTTTTGCAACACATCAGCGAAGCCGATTGACTGACAGAGCTCACGGGCATCTTCCTGAAAGTATCCACTGCAGGCGATGACTGGTAGATAGGGCGAGATTTCCAGTAACTGTTCTAAAACATCAAACCCAGATAAACCACCAGGCATGGTAAGATCAAGAACGACCGCGTTAATCTGTTGCTCCGTATGCATGCTATTAAGTAGCAGTTCCACGCCTTGGTCGCCCGATTCACTGGGAACAACGTCGAAGCCTTGTGAAGTAAGCATCATGGTTGCAATGGATAAGACATGTGACTCATCATCAATGACAAGCACACGTCCGCGAAATCTTGGACTGTTGCTGTATTGGGTTGGGATTGTGCTCATACGGGCTCTGCTTGTTTGAGTCGTTAAATTAGGTTAAAGCGGTGTAAGAAAGGCACTTGATTTCATCAAGGCTGGTGTGCCCAGCCAAGACTTGCATAAGACCCTCTTGATAAAGAGAAAAGAAGCCGTTTTTGAAAGCCGCAGCACGCATGGCTGACATGGGTGCTGCTTCCTCGATTAGGTCCCGTAACTCATTGCTGATCTCACAGATTTCCATGAGTGCCACTCGTCCAGCATAACCTGTATTGTGGCATTCTTTGCAACCTGAGGCGACGAAGATCGGGTGTGTTAGAGGTTGAGAGATGACGTTCTGCTTAGCCATCATGTTCTGAATGTCCTGGGACACATTCATGGGCTTTTTACAGTAGGTGCAAAGCCTGCGCACGAGTCGCTGAGCCTGAGAAAGTGCTAATGAGTCTGCAAGCATGTATTTTTCCACGCCCATGCTCATGAGTCTAGAAACGGCTCGCAGAGAATCATTCGCATGCAGAGTCGTTAAAACCAGATGTCCTGTTAGCGCTGCATTCACTGCTGAGTTGGCCGTCTCCGCATCACGAGACTCACCAATTAAAATGATGTCTGGGTCAGCGCGTAGAAGAGCGCGCAAACCATTGGCGAAATCGAGTCCGTAATGTGGATTGATTTGAGTTTGGTTAATGCCTTCGATCTCATACTCGATCGGGTCTTCAATGGTCTGAATATTCACACTCTCATCATTCACGCTGTTAATGAGCGCGTAGAGCGTGGTCGTTTTACCAGATCCTGTCGGGCCAGTTACAAGGATAAGGCCTTGGTCCCGAGACATGGTGCGGTTTAAAATATCTACCTGTCGCTGACCGAGGTTGAAATCACTGAGTCTCTTAATGCCGTCCTGCTTATCCAAGAAACGCATGATAACCTTTTGAAACTCGCGTCGAGTCGGGACTGCCGCGACACGAACATCAATGCGACGATTGCCAACGCTGAGGGCGAAGCGTCCGTCCTGAGCTTCTTGTCGGCTTTGATTCATGCCGGCGTAGTTTTTCAGAAGAGCCACAAAACGCTGAAGCATGGTCTCTGGAGCCGTGAGGATGGTTCTCATGTTACCGTCCATCCGCGCACGGAAGCGCACCAGATTGTAATACTTTTCTAAGTGAAGGTCAGATGCGCGACAACGGATGGCCGTAAATAAAGCCCATTGCACCAATTCTTCAGCACTGTGAGCAGGGCTGGCTGGATTGATCCGCAACATGTCATCGGGATTGATCTCGGTGATGTTCTCATTGACGGAGGCGGTCATGTTCGCCGTATCCATCTTCATCACACCGCTGGCATCAAAGGTGGCTCCTGCTCGATTAATCGCATCTCGGATGCCTGCTGGATCGGCAAGCACGGTAATGACTTTGACAGCAGGGTTGCCCATGCTCAGCCATTCATCTTCGAAGGCGTAACTATCTAGGTGCTCACTGAGCATGAAGATGGCATTCTTGCCAATATGCAGTGGGTAAACATTATGTCTCTCTAGCAATGGCAGTGGGAAAAATTTTTGACGCTGAGCCTCTTGTGCAGAGAAACAAGGAGAACGCCCCATTGAAACAAGGTAATTTAGAGCGATCCCTAAATTGCGTTGAACAATGTTAAAATGATTGATTCCGAGTTCAGGATTTTTTTCCTTCTGGGTTATATAGAAACCTTTGAGCTTGGTTATTTCAACGGGATCATAAGGATAGTTTTCCACGAGCCAATTGAAGGCTCCTTCATATCCCATTTCATCAAACCGAGGAGGCGTGATGGATTCCATTTTGTTCTGTTGTGCGATGGGTAATTGACCCAGACGTTCGACTAAATCCTTGCGGGTCTTTTGGTATTGCTCAGCACTGATAAGAATACGAATCACTAAAAAGCTGGGAACACCCCATGTGTCAACCGCACGCGGATTGTGGTGAGCCATGACCAAGATCGGGCCAAGCGTAGTAACTGGAAGCCATGGATCTGCCACATAAGGAACACGGCCGAGTTTGCGGACGATTTTTTCAGCTTCAGGCGTGCAGCTTTCGCGGAGGAGGTTAACAGGGATTAGCTTGTATTGCAGAGCCAGTCCTTCGATGGAAAGTATCGCAGAGTGCTTCAGTTCATTAGTCTTTGTAGCAGGAATACGCGTGTCTCCAAAGGATTGTAAGTTTGATTCAGCTTGAGATGTAAGCGTGGCGGACATGAAGTAAAAAAAGCTTATTTGCCAAAGACTTTGGAAGGATCGACGTTAGGCGGATTACCTCCCATATCGCTGCCATCGAATGGAATGTTTACTCCTGTTCCGGAAACGCCTGGACGTAGCAGTTCAAAACGTTTACCTGCCCAACGGAGGCGAAATGTGCTCAAATCGCTTGATGCTTTGGGATTGTAGTTTGGATCAATAAAGGGGCTGCCTACAATGATTTTATTTTTGTCGGAAGAGCGGTGCCTAAGCCCTGCTAAGATGGTCAATTCATCACTGGTTGAACTCGTATTTTCAGGCCAAACAATCTCTGCTACATTGGTCATGTATGAATTCAAGGCCTTGTTTACCATTTCTAATCTGTTGATGGCCATGTTTTCTTTCGAGCTATCAAAAGCCCCATTGAGCATCACCAAGGCAATGCCTACGAGAATGGCCAGCATTGATATCGTGGCGATCATTTCAGTCAGCGAAAAGCCATGCTTATCCTGGCGTGCTTGCTCAACACGAGGACTGGTTTCTTGGCGCTGACTGAAGGCGAACATTTAGTTAGTAGAAAATTTGCAGGTTACTGGCATCTCGAAGCTCGGACTTCGTCATTGCTGTGATGCTCTTGGGCAGATTGGCCGTGTAGCCTTGAGGTAAAAATAGAGTTAAAGACGTTTCAGAGTAAGCCACGTAAGGTTGAATGAGCGAATATCGGCGGGCGTTCTCTGTCGTGGAAGAGTTGGCTGTTCCCCAATTCGTTGCGGCTTGGCTGCGACCGACCACTTGAAGATAAGTGGACATGCCCATATTCAAGGCTTCTGCCCGTGCGATAGCGAGATTCCGTTCGCTTTCGCTGCGCATCCGAGTGAGAGACGGAATTGCTAGGAAGGAGATGATTCCGAGGATAGCTACGCAGGCAATCATCTCCACCATAGAGAAGCCGCAGCGTCTTCGTTTTGCGTCCTGCTTTAAGTTCATGTTCATGATTTAAATGGAGGTGTCACTCGAGCTAGGGTTGATCCACCATTTCGACCTTGGGAAAGCTGCCCGTTGCCCAATTTGAGAGAACTAAATATTGTTTGGCTCCTTTAAGTGCTGAGGAGTGCAATTGATCAGAGCTTTCTCGGTACGCTAAAAAGTGATCAGCCGTTGATTGATCGATGTAACCTTCCTTTTGGTTGGGATCTTCTGAGGCTGGATTTGGCAACAATAAATTGAATCGCGCTTCTGTCGTCGTGAGTGCATTGTAGCTGGCTTGAATATTTACCAAACTTCGAACCTGAGCTGTATTGCCCACTCTAGACTGCGCCATCTCCCACATATTAAGAGCCTCTTGTATGACAGCTTGTTGCTGTCGAGCCACAATTCTGTTGGCATCACGCGAACCGTTTGAGATCGCTGTTAAGGCCAAAGCCGACATGATTCCAATCACTGCGATCGTGAAAATTGCCTCAACAAAGGTAAACGCTCTTGGCGTTTTTTGTCTGTTCGGGGTTAAAGAATTCATATATATACCGAATTAAATCATAAATATCATAATAATCAACCAATGTTATAGATCTATTTAAACACAAGACCCTTAAGGGATTCCGAAAAGGCAGCGGTTAGGCGTTAGATGGCGTCCTGTTTTGAAATGACAAATTGACACAATGAGACGCATGAAGTGCGCCATTTGTGACCATTGTAATGAAACTTTGAGCAATGCCAACCCGTGCACAGCCTTTATCCATAAGGCTTAATGTGATTCTTCGCCAATGTGGCACCATGTGAGCGAGGAAGAAGCCAATCAACCAAGCTAAACACTATGTCCCCTGACAAATTTACTGTTAAACTTCAGGAAGCCTTCAATGCTTCGCAGTCCATTGCCACCCGGCATGGACATCAGGAATTAAAGCCTGCTCATCTACTGTTGGCTTTGCTTGAACAGGATGGTGGTATCGCTCTCCCCATTTTTGAAAAGGCAGCTCTTAAGCCAGAGATGGCTTCACAATTGAAGTCACATGTCACCGCCCTTCTAGAGCGTCAGCCAAAGGTCAGCGGGGGTGGCAGCGGTCTGCATCTTTCCAATGAGATTCGCGAGCTGATGACGAAAGCCGAAGATGAGCAAAAGAAGCTCAAAGACGACTTTCTAAGCGTGGAGCATGTGATCTTAGCCTTATTTAAAACCAAGACCGAGCTTTTGGATCTTCTCAAGCAATCAAGTCTCTCCTACGACTCTGTGTCTAAAGCGCTGGCTGCTGTGCGTGGCTCGCAGCGTGTGGTTGATCAAGACCCCGAGGGCAAATATCAGACGCTAGAGAAATACGGAACCGATCTCACCGCTCGGGCCAAGGCTGGCAAGATCGACCCCGTGATCGGGCGTGATGAGGAAATCCGCCGCGTCATGCAGGTACTGAGTCGTCGCACGAAGAACAACCCCGTGCTCATTGGTGAGCCAGGCGTAGGCAAGACGGCCATCGCTGAGGGGCTCGCACGCCGCATCGTTGCTGGTGACGTGCCGGATTCGCTGAAGGGTAAAAAACTCATTAGCATGGACCTCGGCGGCATGATGGCCGGCGCGAAGTTTCGCGGTGAGTTCGAGGAGCGGCTGAAGGCCTTCCTCAAAGAAGTCACTTCGAGTGATGGCGAGATCATTCTCTTCATTGACGAACTGCACACCATTGTTGGTGCAGGCAAAGGCGAGGGTGCGATGGATGCGGGCAATTTGCTCAAGCCGCAGCTCGCTCGCGGTGAACTGCGCTGCATCGGCGCGACCACACTCGATGAGTATCGCAAGCACATCGAGAAGGACCCCGCGCTTGAGCGCCGATTTCAACCTGTGAAAGTCGGCGAGCCAAGTGTCGAGGACACCATCGCCATCCTGCGCGGTCTGAAGGAACGCTACGAAGTCCATCATGGCGTGCGCATTCAAGACAACGCCATCATCGCCGCTGCTACTTTAAGCAATCGCTACATCACTGACCGTTTCCTGCCGGACAAGGCCATCGATCTCGTTGATGAAGCCGCCAGTCGCATCAAGATCGAACTCGACTCCATGCCGACTGAAATCGACGTCATCGAGCGTCAGGTCATGATGGGCGAGATGGAGCGTCAGGCTTTGAAAAAAGAGAAGGACGCGGCTTCCAAAGCCCGCATTGAAAAGCTCGACAAAGAGATCGCTGATCTCAAAGAAAGCTCCTCGGCACTGAAGGCGCAGTGGATGAAGGAAAAGGAATCCGTGCAGGTCGGTCGCAAGATGAAGGAGGAACTCGAACGCCTCCGCACCGAGCAGGAGCAGGCGCAGCGCCGTGGCGATTTCGGCCGTGCCGGTGAGATTCAATACGGCCTCATCCCCGATCTCGAAAAGAAACTCGCTGAGACCTCCACCGAGAACAAAGAACCTCGCGCCGCGCACACCTTGCTGCGCGAAGAAGTTACTGAAGAAGACATCGCCCGTGTCGTGGCCAACTGGACCGGCATTCCTGTTTCACGGCTTCAAGAGGGTGAGCGCTCGAAGCTCGTGAAAATGGAGGAACGCCTCGGCAAACGTGTCATTGGCCAACGGGACGCCATCACCGCCGTCAGCAATGCCGTGCGTCGCGCTCGCGCAGGCATTCAGGATGAGAATCGGCCGATCGGCAGCTTTCTCTTCCTCGGCCCCACTGGCGTTGGTAAGACGGAGCTTTGCAAAGCGCTTGCCGAGTTCTTGTTTGATGACGATAGCGCCATGACGCGCATCGACATGAGCGAGTACATGGAGAAGCACAGCGTCAGCCGACTCATCGGCGCCCCTCCCGGCTACGTCGGTTATGAGGAAGGTGGCCAGCTAAGCGAGGCCGTTCGCCGTCGGCCTTACAGTGTCGTTTTGTTCGACGAGGTCGAGAAAGCGCATCCCGATGTCTTTAACACCCTGCTCCAAGTACTCGACGACGGTCGCATCACCGACGGCCAGGGCCGCACAGTCGATTTCAAAAACACGGTCCTCATCATGACTAGCAACATCGGCAGCAGCGCCATTCAGGATGTCAGCAATCCTGAGCAACGCGATGCGTTGGTGCGCGATAGCCTCAAGCAGTTCTTCCGCCCCGAGTTCCTCAATCGCATCGACGAGATCGTCATCTTTGATCGCCTTGATGCCGCGCAACTCGACCAGATCGTCAAGATTCAACTCCAGCGCGTCATTGATCGCCTCGCCAAGCAAAACATCCACCTCACCGTCACCGACGACACCACCCGCTACCTCGCTGACGCTGGTTTCGATCCCGTTTACGGTGCGAGACCTCTCAAACGCGCCATTCAAAAACACCTTCTTGATCCGCTTTCCCTCGCGGTTCTTGAGGGCGGCTTCAAAGACGGCGATCACATCACGGCGGTGATGAAGGACGGAAAGCCGGTGTTTGAGAAGAAGTGATGGAGCGCAGCACTTATTCCATTGGGATCAGTGCTTTGAACACCTTATCCAAGGCCCTTCTTCAGAAAACTCTGCGCAGGGCCTTGATTGGAGGAATGTCTCTGCATGCTTAACTCACCACACGTCTCCACCTCAGCGCGCAGACGGTGCAGTAGGCTGAATAGGCCAAAGAAGGCGCGATTGATATAGACGGATTCGGCTCGGCCACGGGCTCCGCGCAGAGAGAGCAACTCACGATCTTGGCGGTTGGTTTCTCCCATCTCATACATCGTGCGAAGAAAGCTCGGATCGGTAAAATCAAAACGGCCTGCGCGGAAAGGACGAGTCAGTAGTTCGATGGATTCCCGAGCGAGATGGGTCACTTTTTGACGCTGAGCTGGGCCGTCGGTGGGCAGTATCACATCCATGGCTCGCAGGGCAGCCTCTAATTCATCCGCAGAATCCAGCAGTGCCGGATTTAAAAAGGCAAACTGCAGAGCATAAAATTCAGGCGTGATAGATCGCGTGCAGCCGAAATCGAGCACGCAGAGTTGGCCGTCTGCATTTACCAAAAAGTTCCCTGGATGTGGATCGGCGTGAAATCGTTTCAAGCCATGAATCTGATGCATGTAGAAATCCCACAAAATCTGACCGATGCGGTTACGCTCGCTTTGCAAGGCGTCGCTGGCGGCATAACGGTCAAGCGTGAGTCCGTCGATCCAGTCCATGGTTAGCACTCGATTGGAGCATCGGTCTGGATAGAAGTTGGGAAAACGCAGGTTAGGCAATTTGGAGCAAGCAGATGCTATTTCCCGGGATTGCTGCAATTCACGGACATAATTGGTTTCTTCTAGCAGCCGAGTCTCCACTTCAGTAAAGTAGTGGGCAATGTCCACTTCCCGTAATCCGAGCATTTGCAGTGCGATGGGTTTAACGACGCGAAGATCACTGCGCATGGACTCAGCCACGCCTGGATACTGGACTTTAACGGCTAGCTTTTGACCATCGCGATAGGCCACATGCACCTGACCAATGGAGGCGCCATGAGCGGCCTCTGGCGTGAAGCGATCGTAAAGAGATTCGACGGGCTGATTGAACTCGCGCTCTAGCGTTCGACGCACCAGTGGCCAGGATAGCGGTGGGGCGGAATATTGCGCTTGGGCGAACTGGGCAGCATAGGCAGGAGGCAGCAGGTTTTCATCAATACTCAGCATTTGCGCCAGCTTTAGCGGGCCGCCTTTGAGTTTGCTGAAACTTTCATACACAGTGCGGGCATTGACATCATCCAAATCATCTCGCAAAGCTTTGGAAGCGGACTCGGGGCTGACAGCACGCTGCCCATAGTATTTGAGGTAATTCAATCCGACTTTGGCGCCCGTTCCAGCTAACTCGGCCATGCGGCTCAGCGGCGTACTGCGGATGCTATCTTGCGTGAGATGTTCGGTGGCCATGGGTTAGGCGCACTTGTTCATTCCTGGCAGCAGAAAGCGGAGTAGATCAAAGCCCGAGTCTAAGACTTGGCGGCCCATCACATCAAAGAACACAGCCACTGACTTTTCGATGAAGGCGTCCGTGCGCTCAAATTTGGGGCTTTCATCTTTCAGGTTGTAGGCGACGACACTGCGCAATAGAAGTTTCATGGCTTTCGGATACACGGCAGTGACGGGGCCGCGTGATGCGATCTCTCCCTGCTGGCGCCCCAGCATCAGGACCGACTTCGCAAAGGCTTCAAAGCGATCTTCTAAACCTGACCATTCAGGCACAGCAGTTAATGGGTTCGCATGGCCCATCCTCAGCAGTAGCAGACTGCGATGATCCAGCGCCGCAGTCGTGAACGCAAAAAGGAAGGCCAGCATTCGATGCCGAGCGCTAAAGCTCGGCCACTCGGCACCGCTCTCAACCGACTGGATGAGGCCATCCATCATGTGGCGCCACCAATGGATCTCGACGGCTTCCAATGAGGAATACTCAGAAAAGAAATCTCGCTCAGAAATGCCAAGTATTTGGCAGAATTTAAACAGAGAAACCGGCGGCCTGCCCTCAGCTTTGAGTTCGTGAAGATAGGCGCTCTGAATCCGATGGCGGATCGAAGGTTGTTCAGGTGCGTTGAAGTCGTCCATTGTTACTGAAATACGAATGCCCGTGAAGATTAGTCGCCAAGTTTGTGTGCCATTACCAGGAAGCAATTACCTCGTAGGCAAAGCCTGTGAGGTATTCGGTCTCCGGAATGGTAGCTAGGATCGGATGATCTGGACGCTGGCTGTAGGTGGCGACACGGCGGATCGTCTTTTTAGCATCCACCGCAGCATCGACGATGCTGTTATGGAAGTCGCCCGTGCTGACGTGATGGCTGCAGCTAAAGGTCGCCATGATGCCGCCGGGTTGCAGCATTTTGAGGGCGCGCAGATGAATCTCTTTGTAGCCGCGCATCGCGTCATTAATGCTCGCCTTGGTTTTAGTGAAAGAGGGAGGATCTAGAATAATCAGATCGTAGCTGGCTCCGCTGGACTCCTGTTGTTTGAGGAAATCAAAGCAGTTCGCGGCAATGAAATTCACTTTAGCGCCGGAGATCTCCGCGTTCTGCTTCGCCACCGCGATGGCGCTTTCACTGATATCGACAGCAGTGACTTCAGCCGCTTCTGCCAGGGCGCAAGCCTGAGCAAAGCCCCCTTGATTGGTAAAGCAATCCAGCACCCGACGACCCTTGGCCAGTTTGGCGACGTGCTGATAGTTATCGAGCTGATCCAGATATAGGCCGGTCTTTTGCCCCTCAACAAGGTCCACATGGAACGCACTGCCCTCATGCCGCACCATAAAAGGCTCTGCCGCATCGCCAAAGATCACCCCTTTGATTTGCTCTAAGCCCTCGGCCTTGCGAACGCCGCCTTCGTTGCGCTGGACGATGCTTTTGGGCGAAAAGACCTCACAGAGAGCCTGCACGATTAAGTCCTGACGCATCGCCATGGCTAAGGTCAGCGTTTGCAGCACGAGATGGTCGACGTAACGATCCACGACGACGCCAGGCAGGCCATCCGATTCACTCCACACCACGCGGCAGAGGCTGGTATCCACGCCTGAATCCACTCGCGATTTCAAGGCACGCTCGATCCGGCGTTTGAAGAAATCCAGATCCAGATCCTGGCGGCGGTAAGAGAACAAGCGGGCACTGATTTGGGACTGCGGATTATAGATTGCACTGCCCATGGGCTTGCCTCTGGCATCTTGAAGCTGAACCACATCTCCAGGTTTTGGCTCGCCAAAGCGGCCTTTGATCTCAGTCGCATAGACCCAGACATGACCGTGAAAGATGCGAGCGCGTGGTTGGATAGAAAGTGTGGGCATGGGGGCCAGATCATAGGGGGCTAAGAGCTAGAGGCAAGAAGGGATGGCCATGTTCTGAGATTCTACGATTGACGAGGCCTTCTCAATCCGTTCTGCTGGTACATTCCCAATGACCTCACGCCGTTCCTTTCTCACCTCTGCCACCGCTGCCTCACTCACGCTTTCGGCTCTGCCGTCCTTCGGCGCTGAGGGAAAAAAGTTCCGCACTGCGCTCATCGGCTCTGGCTGGTGGGGAATGAACATTCTTCGGGAAGCGATCGCTTCAGGCCGAATTCAAGTCGTGGCGCTTTGCGATGTGGATGCAACCGTCCTCACCAACAGTGTCGAAGACGTGAAGTCTGAAACCGGCGACGAAGCCAAAGGCTACAAAGATTATCGCGATCTCTTAGCAGAAGCCAAGCCTGAGATTGTGATCATCGCCACCCCCGATCACTGGCATGCGCTGCAAACCATCGCCTGCTCTCAGGCCGGGGCTCATGTGCTGGTGGAAAAGCCCACCGGTCACACCATCAAAGAGAGCCGTGCCATGGTGCGTACGGCTCAAGCAGCCGGTGTTGTCGTGCAAGTCGGGCTGCATCGCCGGATCGGGCCGCATCATGTGGCTGCCATGGAGTTTTTGAAATCAGGCCAAGTCGGCAAGGTTGGCATGGTCCGCTGCTTTGCTGATAGCAAGGGCGGCCCAGAAGCTGCCAAGCCGAATAGTAAAGTGCCTGAAACCCTCGATTGGGACATGTGGTGCGGTCCAGCTCCGGTGCGGCCTTTCAATACCAAGCTGCATCCTGGCGGGTGGCGGAATTTTCTCGACTACGCCAATGGCACCATGGGCGACTGGGGCGTGCATTGGCTGGATCAGGTGCTGCTCTGGAGCGGTGAGAAAGGCCCTAAGAAAGTCTTCTGCACAGGAGGCCGACCTATTTTTGGGGCAGCGGTCTTGAATGACAAAGAGCAGACCACCGATGCCCCCGATCATCAGGTTGCCACCTTTGAGTTTGAAAACTTCACCGCCATCTGGGAACACCGGAAGTTTGCGTCGAACAACAACGAGAAGCATGGCATCGGAGCCTATTTCTATGGTGAGAAAGGCGTGCTTCATATCGGCTGGCGGGACGGCTGGACCTTTTACCCCACCGATCCCAAAGCGCCGACCGTGCATGGCGACCACCAGCTTCAGGAGCCCGATGGGCATAACATCGCGCTACTCTGGGCGGATTTCATTCAGGCCATCGAAACCGGGCGCAAGCCCATCGCTGACATTGAAAGCGCTCATCGCTCCAGCTGCCTGCCCATGCTTGGCATGTTGAGCTGGAAACTCGGCCGTAACATCCAGTGGGACGCCGAAAAAGAAGAAATCATCGGTGATCCCGAAGCCAACAAGCTACTTAGCCGCGAGTATCGGGCACCGTGGGTGTATCCAGTCTGATCAAGCCGCCACACGGGCGGTTAGGCGGGACACCATTTGTCGGACGTGAGAAGCTTTGTAGGCTCTGGGTTTCAGGATGGCTAGGCTCTTAGCGTAGCTGCCCCATTTGAGTATGGTGATCGTGACTCGGCGTGTTCCCCATTGATTCATGGAATTGGTCGTTGGCTTGTAGAGATCGATCGTACCAGTGCCGACCAGAGCTGAGCCGTAGTCGTCCACGACGTAGAGACTGCTGTCTCCAGAGATCTGAAAGATCGTCCCGACAGGATAAACGGACCAATCGGCGGCTGCGCTGCGGACGTGACCGTGCATTAGCTTGGTTCCTGTGGCTGCGCGTGCCCCATAGGCCAAATGGTCACCCTCCGTGTGTGTGTAGGCCGTGGTTCTGACGCTTTGAATGACTAATCCTGGAGCGGTGGTTGGTGCAGCAGGTTTTGGATTCAGCGGTACTTCTCCAGCAAAGGAAAGAGCAGACAAGGCAACAAGGCAGGGTAGGATACGGTTGGTCAATGGGTCGTTGGGTTGTTTAGCGCGCTCTGCCAAACTTGGTCGGACCAGCAGAGGGGCGTATAGGCTGGCGTTTTTGCCGAAGGTGTCAATCGTAGAACTCCACTCCTTTGGTGGTTGTTTCCTATGGTTTTTTTAAATAAAACTAATCATCATGGAGTGCCTCGCTAATTTTTTTGCTCAAACAGTCGCACGGAGTCCGGACCTTACGAATCGCCCTTCTCGTGGGCTTTGCCGCCTTTTTCATTTCACCTCACTGGATTCATGCACGCTCGTGGTAGAAACAAAAGCTCACAGTGCTTGACCGCCATCGCACAGTCAGCAGGTTAATGTTCTGCTTGTTGATGAGCAGTATTCCACGAAATAAAAACAACCATGAGTTCTACTGTTCCTCTTATCTCTTCCGGCACTGCCGGTCCTCTCGGCGTGCTGCATTTGCCACGTCTCTGGCAAAAAGCTTCCTTGGCTGCTGCAGGCAAACTGCACGCCGACTATCCAGGCTGTGGCAAGGGCTACGATGGTATGACCCTCGGCGCACTCGGCATTGCCGAAGCGGATTTCTTGGCCTTCATTACCACCAAGCCAACTTACGTTCAACTCGAAGCCTGGGTGAAAAGTTATCCTGGTGTCAAGCTCAGCCAAGCCGACATCTACCGCCACAATCAGTCAATCATGGGCTATTGCCATGGTGATGACACGCGCAAAGGCATCCTTGCTGCGGTCGGTTTTCCTGACGACGGTTCTTGCAATCCAGGCGCCGTGGATCTGAACAATCTGGACGACTGGCAGACTTTCTACAGCGCTGAGCTCAACTAAAGCTCTCCTAGGTTCCCCCAATCGCAGGCTTCATTGCCCTGCTGTTGGGGGGTAACTTGACTATGAATCTCACGCACACAGACGAACAGGGAAGCGCCAGCATGGTGGACGTGTCGGGTAAACCAGCTCAGACGCGCGAAGCTGTGGCCGTGGGTTTCATCGCACTGCAGGCCAGCACGCTGGACCTGATCCGCCAGAATGGCCTTAAAAAGGGGGATGTGCTGGCCGTGGCCCGCATCGCTGGTATTCAGGCCGCAAAGCAGACGCAGTTGCTGATTCCGCTTTGTCATCAAATCCCACTCAGCAAGGTGGCGGTCGATTTTGACATGCAGGCATCCGGTATTCAGATCACCGCAACGACTAAAACAATCGCCCAAACGGGTGTGGAGATGGAAGCCCTGACCGCTGTCTCTTTAGCGGCCCTCACGATTTATGACATGTGCAAGGCCGTGGATAAGTCGATGGTCATCCAAGAAGTACGCTTGATCTCGAAAACAAAAGTTTAATGACCTTATGATTACGACAGGCATCATCACCATTTCAGATCGCGCTAGCCAAGGTGTTTATGAGGATCTCGGCGGCCCAGCACTGCGCACTGCCTCTGAGGGTTACGGCTGGCAAGTGCAGGCTGAGGTAATCGTGCCGGATGATTTGGTAGCGATTCGGCAGGCCATTCAATCACTCTCCGCTCAGGGGTGCGGTCTCATTCTGACCACGGGTGGCACAGGCATCGCCGAACGTGATCTCACGCCTGAGGCGATCCGCGGCATCATGCGGTTGGAAATCCCTGGCTTTGGCGAGTTAATGCGGATGCGCTCTTTGGAGCTGACCCCGAATGCGATTCTATCCCGCTGTCTGGCGGCAATTGTTCAGCGCTCCCTCGTGATTGCTTTACCCGGAAAACCGCAAGGTGCCGTGGATTGCCTGAGCTTTGTTTTGGGGGCCATTCCGCATTCGGTCAAGTTAGCGCAGAGAGTGCCGACGAGTTGCTGATTGGAGGCGTGGCAGCTCACTTCAGGGTGAGTTCTTCCATCACCCTCTTTAGCTGATCGTGGGTTCTGGTCACCATGCTTTGGGTCGGTGGTCCGCTCTGGCGGTCACTCCAGACTTTTTCCAGTTCTGTTAAGACCGAGATCACAGGTTGTAACAGCAGACCTCGACGGTTGAGTTCACTGAGTGAGGCAAAGCTCTGCCTCAATTGGGCTAACAGGGCGGGGGAACCGATGCAAAGGGGGCGTTTATCGACCTCAGGGAGTTCGACCACGAGTTTGGAGACGATTTCTAAGGCGCGCATCCAGGCCCCGATCTCTACCAGCACCGCTAGGTCTTCATCACGCTGTTCACGCAGTTGGCGGAGCAGTTCTTGATGACCATCGACGATTTCTTGGCGCAGGCTCGCCCAGTCGCCCATCTCCGCCATCTTGGCTTGAGCCATCAGGCGGGGTTTGGTCTTTTCACCCAAGCCGAGAGTTCGGCAATAGTTGGCCATTTCCTGGCTGTTATTGCGGAATTGCTGGGAGTCCTGAGCTTCCCAAATCAGAAACGATTCTCCAATCAAACTACCGAGGGTAAAAGCCGCCTTGTTCCGATCCATCGATGGCACGGGTGGCTGTCGGCGGTAAAGCGTGCGCCATCGTGCTTTCGCATGTTGGCCGGCCATTTCTAAAAAATCGAGGGGTGTCTGCTCGGCTGTCCAAAAGGCAGCTCTATTGACGAATTCTCCTGCACTTGCGGCGATCGAGTCCTGGGTCGCTGCGAGTTCTTGGGCGAAAACTCCCGGGACAAGGGCAAGCGCCACTGCCAGTCTCATCAAGAGCTGGTGAAAGGCGGCGTTCATCGGGCGTCGTTTCAAGTAGGGACAGTTTGAGATGCCTCAGAAGTCTTAACTGTTCAACCATGACCTTCGATTCAGAGAACGATTCGAGCTGAAATCAATGGTTTCTCTGGATAGATCCATCTAGAGGAGTCGGTTTATCTTTGCCCATGCGCTACTTTTTCCTGCTTCCGTTTCTTGGCTTGTCAGCTTTCTCCAAAGATCTGCCCATTGCCAATACAGGCTCCTTTGTTTCTATACTCAAGCAAGCTAGGCCTGGAGATAGCCTTATCCTGGCTGCGGAGGAGTGGCGGGATGCTCATCTCGTTTTTACCGGCCAAGGCACGGCAAACGCCCCGATCACTCTCAAGGCAGCGGTGCCGGGCAAGACCGTCTTTACTGGCAAAAGCACGCTCAAGGTGGCGGGTGAGCATTTGGTCATCGAAGGTCTGCTTTTCAAGGATCCTGATCCGAGCGTGAGTGACATCATCTCCTTTCGTGAAGAATCTGATTCCTTAGCCAGCCATTGCCGGATCACCGATTGCGCGATGATCAGCAGCGTGATTGCGTCAGCTGGAAAAGAAAGTCGCTGGCTGGGGCTGTATGGCACCGAGAACCGAGTCGATCATTGTGTCTTTCAGGGAAAGTCAGGGAAGGGCACCACCTTTGTTGTCTGGTTGGGGGATGGCAGTGAAGGCAGACATCAGATCGATCACAATTACTTCGGCTCACGCGAGCGGCTGGGAAAGAACGGCGGCGAGACCATTCGCATCGGTGATAGCAAGTCTTCCATGCTCAAAGCTGGTTGTGTGGTCGAGCATAACCTCTTTGAAAAATGCAATGGCGAGGCGGAATGCATTTCCAACAAATCCTGCGGGAATCTCTACCGGGAGAACACTTTTTTAGAAGTGGCAGGCACCCTGACCCTGCGTCATGGAAATGGCTGTACCGTCGAGCGCAACGTCTTTATCGGTAAAGGGGCCAATGGCACTGGTGGCATCCGCTTGATTGGTGAGGATCACACGGTCCGTAACAACTACTTGGAAAACCTTACTGGGGATACCGGGCGTTCCGCCATCAGTTTCATGATGGGCATCCCAAACTCGCCTGCGAATCGCTACTTTCAGGTCAAAAACGCCCGCGTGGAAAATAACAGCATCGTCGGCTGTGAGCACTCCCTGCTGATCGGTCTTGGTGAGGATAAGCTGGCCTCACTGGCTCCGGTGGGTATCCTGATGCGCGGCAATCAGATTCTATCTCCCAAGCATCCCATCGTGGAAGCGCGCTGTGCTCTGGATGGCATTTCATGGAAGGGGAATCGCTTTTTCGGCAAGTCTCTCGGCATCCCTCCAACAGCGGGGATCGAGATAGCGGAGCCGAAGATCACGGCGCTGAAACCGATCTCGCGCAGCGAAGTCGGCACCTCTTGGTAAATCGTGCCACTTTCAGAAAGCGTGCATTTCTGCATTGTGATCGCAGGCAGGGTCGTTACTGAGTGCTGTGGCTGCTTGACTGGCCTCTCCAACCTTTCTTTTTAAATCATGTCACTACATCTCGGCGTAAATATCGATCACGTGGCCACGCTCCGGCAGGCACGCTACCGCACCATGCTCGGGGCTCACAATGTGGAGCCTTCCATCCTTCAGGCGGCTCTTGAGGCCGAGTCAGCAGGTGCACACTCCATCACCATTCATCTGCGCGCGGACCGGCGGCATATTGTCGATGAGGATGTCTATCTGCTGCGTCGTGAAATTGGCACGATGATGAATCTGGAGATGGGCAATACACCTGAGATCCTTGGCATCGCTCTCAAGGTGAAGCCGCACTTTGTCTGCATGGTGCCGGAGAATCGCGAAGAGGTCACGACTGAAGGTGGGTTGGATGTCCTAGGTCAAAAAGAAGCGCTGCGTGCTAGCGTTAGTCAGCTTGAGGCCAATGGCACGCGGGTCAGCATGTTCATCGATCCTGATCTGGATCAGGTCCGTGCTTCAGCTGAGATCGGCGCTAGCATGATCGAGCTCCACACCGGCACCTTTGCCAATGAACTCGGTGAAAAACGCAGCCACGAAGCCGCCCGCTTGAAGGCAGCCGCTGAACTCGGGCACAGTCTGGGATTGCAGATCAATGCTGGTCATGGTCTCACCACCCAAAACCTCGCCGAGCTTTTCATCGTTCCTCATTTGTCCGAGTTGAACATCGGTCATAGCATCGTCGCCCGCTCCGTCTTTGCCGGCCTGCGTGCCGCTATTCAAGAAATGCTGGAAGCCATGAAGGGTTACACCCATGCCTGACATGACTCCACTCGGACTCGGCATTGATCTGGTTGAGGTAGCGCGCATTCGCGATCTGCTGACCAAGCATGGCGACCGTTTTAAAGAGCGAACTTTCACAGTGGGTGAGATTGCCTACTGTGACTCTTGTGCTGATCCAGCCATGCACTATGCGGCACGCTTTGCGGCCAAAGAAGCCGCCGCCAAAGCCATTGGAACGGGCCTCTGGGCTCAGGGCGTGGATTGGAAAGATTTGGAGGTCCTGCGGGCCGATTCGGGGAAACCCTCTTTAGTTCTTCATCGTGCGGCGAAGGAACATGCCAGCGCTCAAGGCGTGACCTCCTGCCTCATCTCACTCACCCATACGCGTGAGCTGGCCATGGCTCAGGTCATTCTAGTCTAATCAAAAGTGATGTCCATGATCCCACAGGTTGCCATGCTCGTGGATACATCCCGCTCATACGGGCGTGACATCGTCCGTGGCATCCGTCGCTATGTCGCCGAGCATGGTCCATGGTCTCTTTATCTGGAGTCGCGTGATCTAAAGTCCAGCTTCCCGGAGTGGTTAAAGAAGTGGCCGGGGGATGGCATTCTAGCGCGCACCGTGGATCCGCTGCTTCTCCGCCAACTCAAGGCCACCAAGCTGCCCGTCATTGAAATGCGCACGACGGTCCTGAAGCATCCCTTTCCCTATGTGGGCATGGACAATCAAATCGTGGGTCAGCGAGTGGCCAATCATTGGATGGACCGCGGTTTCCGGCGTTTTGCTTGTTACTTGGACAACTCAGAACTCTTCTTTCAGCAGCGCTGCCAGAGTTTTGTTGCCACCTTGCAGTCGCGCGGATTTGAATGCTCCGTGTTTGAGGCTGGCACCTCTCCAAGCAGACCTCTGCGATGGGATCAGCATCAACGCCAGTTGGCCGATTGGCTTAGCTCACTAGAAAAACCCTGCGCTGTTTTTGCCGCCAACGATCAGCTTGGTTTCTGGGTGCTGGATGCCGCCCGCCGTGCTGGCATTTCCGTGCCTGAGCAGGTCGCCGTGATGGGGGCTGAGAATGACAAGACGCTGTGTGACACCGCCTGGCCGCCGCTGTCCAGCGTCCAACTCCGTGGACAAAATGTCGGTTATACCGCCGCTAAACTGCTGGACGATTGGCTGCATCAAAAAATTCAGCCACCCAGGGTCACCCTGCTTCCGCCCGGTGAAATCGTTGTAAGGCAATCCTCAGACATCGTCGCAGTCGAAGATCCGCGTATTGCCAAAGCCCTGCATTTCATTCGTCAACACGCCATTGCCGATATCAGTGTCACGGACGTGGCCAAGCAGGTCGCCCTTTCTCGCAGTGCCTTAGAGCGACGGATGAAAGAGCTGATTGGGCGTTCGCCGGGGGAAGAGATTAGCCGTCAGCGCTTCGGGCATGTGGAGCGTTTGCTTGCTCAGACGGATCTCACCTTAGATGCCATCGCTGAGCGTGCTGGTTTTAAGCATCCGCAGTACATGGCGGAAGCCTTTCGCAAACGCAGCGGCATCACACCGGGAGAGTATCGCCGCCAGAATCGGTTTTAATTTCCTCAACGAGAATGCGTGAACCCTGGATTTCCCTGATGCGGACATCACTACCGCTTTGAAGGTAACCGCCTTCAATCATGGATTCGAGCCGATGATCGCCGAACTGAACCGTGCCGTAGGGGCGCAACGCACTGATTGCGCGGCCTGTGTCACCGACCTGCACTTGGCGTGTGGCGGTCATGGCTGGCGTGCTTTCCAGGCTGCCACCAGCGGTCGTCGTCAGCATCATGCGGCGAAAGGGTAGCGTTTCTGGCAGGTAGTGTGCGGCCACGAGCACCGCGACTGCTGCCCCCACGATGCCGATAGCAAAATTGCGCAGTCCTAGTGCATAGACACTCAGGTTAATGGCAGATGTGCCCGAATCAGTGCCGCCGGGTAGAGCAGGAGCCGCCATTTCCCAGCCCGACATGGTATAAACCAGAGCCGTCATGACGCAGATAAATCCAAGGATACCCGGAATCAGCGTGCCAGGAAACACCAGGACCTCGAGAAGAATGAAAACCAGACCCAGGACAAAGATACCCGCAGCCACGGCAGTTTCCTGACCCACCAAACTGCCAGCCACGTAATGGCCAAAAAAGAACAGCGCGAAAGCAGCTACGGAGAGGCAGCCAGGCAGGCCAAATCCCGGCATCTTCATTTCAAGGTAACCGCCTGCTACCCCGATCAAAATGAGCAGTGAAGCATAAGCAGTCACCCAGATAGCCACGTTTTCGAAAAAGGTCGGCATTGCCACCACGCTGCTGCCACTGAGCTTCTCAGCGGTTTTGATCTCATCCAGAGTTTTCACGATGGCTTTGGCAAACAACGGTTTTCCATCCACCTGCTCGGTCGCTTGATCAGCATCCAGGGTGAGGATCTCTTTTTTGGAGTCAAGGGTCTTGCCGTTCACCTTGAGCTCTTTGCCCATGTCGATCATGGCTTCGATCACCGCAGGATTGTGGCCTTTCCTCTTAGCCACTGCCCGGGCCATGCCCATGGTGGCGGAGTTCATCTTGGCACGTTCAGCATCGCCCATTTCCTGACCGGTTCCATACACTGGGGAGGCTGCACCCACACTGCTGGTCGGTGCCATGTAGATGCCATCCGTGGCCACGGCAATCATCGCACCCGCCGATAGGGCGCGCGGATTCACGTAGGCAAAGCTGCGGGGTTTGAGCTTTTGCAGGTCGGTCATCATTAGCTCCACCGTGTCCCAGAGCAGACCTCCGGGCGTATCTAGATCAAAGATAACCCCCTCGGCACCTTCCTTCGTGCAGCGCTCCAAGGTCCGCGACATGAACTCGAATCGTGCTCGCGAACTCAGGTCATCCTCACCGACCGGAATGATCACGACTTTTCCCGCATAACTGGAGATCTCGGCAAAGACAGGAGCCGTCGTCATCAGGAGTAGGAACCAGAGCAGCATGGATTTCATGGCAAGACCTTACCGCTAGGCTTGGCAGATGGCAATCCCCCATCATCTCTCCCAGAGCCACAGAGCCACAGAGCCACAGAGCCACAGAGCCACAGAGCCACAGACCTCTGTTCCTCGTTCTTGGTGCTTTGTTATTGAACTCTGATCTCTGATC
>Ga0164295_10000359_pt1 | contig 38996 bp, 31 predicted proteins | sample GEODES006metaG_FD_111798 | JGI IMG/M metagenome (GOLD analysis project Ga0164295, IMG submission 111798) | Oligotrophic lake water microbial communities from Sparkling Lake, Wisconsin, USA - GEODES006 metaG | ecosystem: Environmental > Aquatic > Freshwater > Lake | place: USA: Sparkling Lake...
TACAAAAAACTATTCAGCAAAAGTTTCAAAATAACCGCGAGGCTTTAAAATTTTTAAAAAGAATTGGCGCAAATTCTCCCGCGAAAACTAGGTTGCCTTTGAAAAGCTCAACCTACAAAAATCTAGGCGACGCTCTCTCTTGGAATATCTCATACTTCATTTACGCTAAAAATGATCGTTAAAATTTTTAAAAAAATACTTGGCAGACCTGGCGCGAAGGAGGCTAAAGAAAGTAAAATTTCTGCAAATCTTCATGAGAAAGCGAGTAAGGTTCAAAAATTTCTAGAAGACAGATTCGAGTTCGCGAACAAAGAATTTTATGTCATTAAAAAGAAACTAGAAGATCTGCGCGAAACCAACTATAGTCAGGGTTTGAAATATCTGGAAAGGGGCGATGTAAGAGATGCAATTTTTCGTTTTCGTATTGTTAGAAAATTCTGGCCCGATCTCTTAGATGCTCACTATCATTTGGCTTACGCTTTGATGCTTAACAATAAGCCAGATAAGGCAAAAGTGATTTTGCAGGGGTTATTATTGGATCATCCAGACTACGACCCGAAGGCGCGAGAGCTTCTAAATAAAATAGAAAATATCAGTTAGAATGCTTCGCAAGTTATCGCTTTTATTGATCTTTACTTTTTTTGTACTTCCCGCTTTTGCCGCAACGGTTGATGACGAATTTGACACTTATGAAAGCAGTCAGCCCGAAGAGTTTTATGATCCTTATGAAAAAATTAATCGTAAAGTTTTCGCGTTTAACAACACTCTAGATCGCTATTTACTTGAGCCAATTGCAAAAACTTATCGCAAGAGTTTGCCAGAGGTGGCTAGAGATGCGGTTCATAATTTTCTCAATAATTTATCCTTGCCGATTTCCTCAATAAACTCGTTAGCGCAAGGCAAGACAGATAATGCGCTCGCAACTTTTTCTAATTTTTTAATCAACAGCACGATCGGTCTTGCAGGTTTTATTGATGTCGCCTCTCAGAAAGGAATTTTTTATAAATACGAAGATTTCGGACAGACGCTCGGACTTTACGGAAGAGGCTCAGGAGCTTATTTTATGTTGCCGATTATTGGACCAAGTTCAACGCGAGATCTTGGTGGGTTTATTGTCGATAGGGCGGTTAGTCCGCTTGGTTTTAATGCTTTTGAAGTGGGTGGGCAAAGGGAAATAATGCCGCTAAAATATCTTATTGGAATCGTTATAATTTCTGGAATTGACACTAGGGAGGGTCTCATCGATGTTGTTGATAATATTCGTAGTGATTCATTTGATCCTTACGCAACAATTCGTAGCGCCTACTTACAAAAGCGTTTAAATGATATTAAGAACTAAACATGAAAAAACTTTTTGCGATTCTATTCGTTTTTCTTTGTGCTCAATCGAGCTTTGCGCAAGATGCTGAAAAATCTGTAGCAGCAAGAAAATTTGTCGAAGAAATTGGAAATAAAGTTATCACCATTGCTGCCGAAAAAACTTCTGACGCAGCAAGGCGTGCAAAAATTGTTAAGGTGATTGATGACGTGATTGACGCAGAATGGATCGGAAGATTTGTTCTTGGTAAAAATTATAAATCTTCTACTGAGGCTCAGCGCCAGCGCTTCACAAATCTTTACCGCGATTTCATGATCAATACGTATGGTCCAAAATTTAAGGATTACAACGGGCGTAAATTTACGGTGAATGAAGTGATAGAGCAGGGTGGGTTTTACATCGCAAAAGCAGAATTTTTGCCGCATGATTCTAACACGCCGATCTCGGTTGATTTTAGAGTTAAAGAGCGCAACGGCAAGTTAGTGATTCTAGATTTTATTGCTGAGGGCATAAGCTTGATCGAGACGCAAAGATCAGAATTCAATTCTGCGATTTCACAAAAAGGGACAGATAAATTTTTGGATGAGTTGACCGAGAGAGTCGAAAAATTGAAAAAAGCCAAATAGCTATTTTTTACATCATTCTTGTGTAAGTTTATCATTCGGTGTTTTGAGATCTTATCGTTATCTTTGCCCACTTATTTCATCTCTGCGCAAGAATTACTAGAAGTCGAAATCGAGTTAAGGAACTGAGCCACCCAATCCACATAATGACGGTTTTTGAGTTATGAAAATTTACAAATCTCTCTGCCCAGCAAAAATTAATCTTTTTCTAAAAGTCGTAGGAAAGCGTGCAGACGGCTTTCATGAGTTAGAGTCTTTGTTCGCTCTTACCGATTTATTTGATGAGCTTTCAGTTGAGGTAAGCGATAATTTTTCTCTCGAAATATCTGGTGAATTTGCGCGATTTGTTGATCAAAGAAATAATCTCTTTGTAAAAATTTTAGATTTTTTTTCGCGTGAATTCGATGTTCCAAAAAATCTAAAAATCAAAATTGTAAAAAATATTCCAGTCGGCTCTGGTCTGGGTGGGGGGTCGTCTAATGCGGCTTATTTCATTAAAGCCCTGAATGAAATTTTTTCGTTAAATCTCGACAAAAAATCCTTGCAAGAAATCTCGCTGAAATTTGGTTCTGACATTGCCTTTTTCTTTGAAGATAATGCTTCGATTGTGACTGGTCGCGGTGAGGTGATTGAAAATTTTTCTGAATTTTCTCCGATTAGGGCGCTGTTAATTCATCCTAAAATAGGTCTCAGCACTAAAGTAGTTTTCCAAAAACTTGCCGGTAATTTTTCGCAAAAAATTACCGAAAGTAAATTAAAAAAAATGTCGATCGAAGATTTGTTGAGCCTGCCAAATGACTTAGAGCAACCTGCGATCGCAACCTTGTCGGTTATTGAAGAAATTATTGATCAGCTCAAAGAATCTGGCGCGAATTTTGCCAAGATGTCGGGAAGTGGATCGGCTTGTTTTGGAGTTTTTTTCGACGAAGAAAAACTTACACAAGCCGAAGCGAAATGTGCCAAAAAATTTCCAAATTTTTTTCGAAAGAAAATTACAATTAAGTAGTTTTCTACTTGTAAGTTTTAAGCCGCAGGTGCGGCGCCGCGACGGGCTAAATCTGCCGAAATTGTGCCGAATGCTTTTTTAACTTCCAATATTTTTGTTGGGCTTGTGCTAGGAGGCAAGATGTTGGTTTTTGGATCAAGCCCTAAAGAAGTACCATTGATATTTTCAACTCTAAAGCGGAAGCCTTCAAATTTACATTCTTGAAATCTGCAATTTGTGAATTTGACCGTAGAGAAATTTCTAAGAATATTATTTTTCTCTTCCTCTTCCTTACCTTTGAACACTTGTTCTAGATTTAGATTCATAATCTTGCAGTTGCGGAAATCGGCGCAATAGACGCTCTGTAAAAATTTTTTAACATCTTCCGAATCCGCGTCTTTGAAATCAAAAGTTAAGCCGCCATACCTCGAAAAACTTAGTCTTTCCTGATCTACACTTGCCAATCGTTTTATTTGTTTTTTATTTAGCAATATTTGTCCTACATCTTTTGCTGGCTGCTTTTGACTAGGAGTCTTAAAGGTATCTTTACTAAGATCTATTTTGTTTCCAGAAGAGGCTTGCACTGAAGCTATTGCACTTATTAAGCAAGTGTCAATTCTATCTTCTTCTGCTTCTTTTAAAGATTCGTCTTCCAACTTTTTTTTTGATAAATGTTCTATGTCTGATTCTTGAATCGAAACTGCTGCTGGCATTTTTTCTTTCGTCAACTCTTCTGCTTTTTCTATCTCTTTTTGTAAGAGATAAGTCATATCAATTGAATCTAGAACTAATTGCAAACCGTTACAACCTTCCTTAAATTGATTGATATTACCTTTAAAATTTTCAGTGATTTCTTTTAAAGCTAAAACATGATTACTGGCTTTTTGTTTTAAAGTTTCATCAAGGGCAGTCAACTTTTCTAATTGCGCCTTTATGTGATCTGCAACCAAATTCATGTGACTAGTCACCGATTCAATTACCGATTCAATTAATGGTCCAGTCAATGTATTAGATCTTGGTAGTTTGGTTAAAAATTTGATCTTATTTTTAAATTCTTCTTTTTCGTCATCGCATTTGAGCGCCTCTGCTTCTCGCTTAAGTTCTTTTAACAATGACTCATCGATTATTGCCGATTGTTCTTGACTGCTTCTATATAAGGCGCTTCTCTCAACAGTCACCAGTTGAACTGCTGTTGTCAGAACTCTATGTGAAACTTCAGAGACTTCGTCTCTAGCTCTACCCACATCATCTTTTAAAAAGACTCCATTCTCTTCGGAGGCATTTGATAGATTTTGAAGACCTTCAAGTTTAAGTTTTGCTTCTTTTAATTCTTTTTGGACAGCAAAAAACTCCGCTTCTTTTTTTTCTTTGAAACGAGTAAATTCTTCTCCCTCGCTCCTTAATTCTGCTTCGAGCTTTAGATTAGACGCTTCTAATAACTCTGTCTTTCTGGGATCTATAGGAGCAGAACCTAATGAATTTAATTGTTCTGCGAGAAGAGCTATTCTTGATGCAGCATCTGACTTCTCTCTCTCTAGATTGAGAATTCTCGCCAGAAGACTTTCTTCCCCTTGATTTAATATGTCAATTTCAGTGATTTTGTTAGCAATTGCTAAGACATCTCTTGGTAATGAATCGCCAACTAATGGAAGATGTAAAAATCCTTGGAATGCACCCTTAAAATCTTGAAAGTTTTTACTAGAAATTCTGAAGTAGTTTGAGAGCGTATCCTCCATTGCTTTGCAATTCTTCGTTAGAATAGCATTTTCTTTATTTATCATATCTAAATCTCGGTCTAGAAGTTCAGATTGGGAAGATTTAGCGCGGTAATCTTCAGGGTAAAATTCAGTAATTTTTGGAGAAAAAGCATCTCTATGTTTTCGTACAATAGCGTCGACATATCTAGCTAAATTTTTCCCCGCTGCAGAGTCGATTGGTTTCACTAAACTTTGTTTTATTTCTGATAAATCTTTTTCAAGTGGGCCAAAAGATTTTGCGATTTCATCATCTGTTAATTTGCCGTCAGAAAGCAAAGTCCTGGCCGCAAATTCATAGTATTTATTAAAGCCTTTGTAGAGAGTGACATCATCAGAAGTGAGAGAAGTAGTTACCAGTCTATTACGTCCTTCCAGGGATGCGTAAAACAGACTTTCTTTGTAAAGATCTAAAAATTGTTTAGAGGCAAAAACTTCCTTAAGTACATCTAAATTATATTTAGCGGACAATTTTTTTTCTTTGCATTCTTCAATATTCTGCATGGCTATAACAAATCTTGTCATAGCTGTTTTTGAATTATTAACATGTGCTTCTGGCCCATCTACTTCTTTTTCAGCTAAAGATTTAGCATCGGCCGCCCAAATCTTTCCTAAGTTATTTTGTAATTTTTTGCCGCTTGTTAGAGTTTTTACTTTTTCTGCTTCGGAAGTTTTTGCAGGAAATAGTGTTTCTAAAGCTTTAAACTTTTCACTCAATAAGAGGTTGCTAGCATTCACGCCCTTTGATAAGCTTACACAAAATTGTTCTATTGGAGTAGGGGTAGAAGCGTCTACTTTTGTTGTTGCAGCTTCTAACGAAGCTAAAACCTCTGCAGATAATGTTTGTGAAGAAGACGGCTGATTAGAAGGTTTCTCTACAAGCACTTTGCGTTTCTCTTCTTTAAGCTTGTGTTTTTCTCCATCTTTTACTTTTTCGACTACAAAGAAGTCTTCAAATTGACCTAGATCATCTGCCAATAATTTCCGCGCTTCCTCTATAATGTCTCTGTATTTCGGCGGTATTTCCTCATCAGGCATCTCAACAGATTTTAGAGATTCTACAATTACACCAGGTGACTTTTCAGTAAAACCTTTATCGGCATCGTTAAGGTGTTCCAAGAATTTTCTTAGTTTTTGTAATGCTTCACTATCTTTTTGTTGCTCAAAATAGCCGCGGGATAGAAGTTCTTCTTCTTTACCAGCTTTAATTGTTACAGTTCTTTCAGCTTGCGGATTTTGCTCAAAGAAAAAATCAAACCTTCGTTCAAATTCTTCTGCTTTAATCTTATTTTCCCATCCATCTGCCTCTACATCAAATCCAAGAATTTTGGCGATGCTATTATATTCTGATTGGAAAGTTCTTTTAGGAAGAGGAAAAATATTTTTAATCCAATCTTTGTTAAAAGATGGTTTTGCTTTTTTTATTATCTTATTCAGCAATATTATTTGCTCATTAATTTCTTCTTTCGTCGGTAATGAAGATTTTTTTGATGCGCTTAGTAAGTTTTCTAAAGCCGGTTGTTTTACTATATTTCTGTTTCCTGACAACCTTTCTTTGTTCTGAGAAAATAGTCCTTCAAACTTGAGTTTTATTTCATCGAACTTTTTATTTTCGATACCTCCTTCTGGGAATAATGCTAATGCAATTTGAGGGTATTTAGTGGCTTCAAATCTAGGCATAATTCCACCAGTCATTAAGAAATTGCTCCAAAGTCTATACCCAAATGTTTTTTTAGCGGCACCACTTATCGCCTCGTTTAGGCTCGTTAATTCCTTTTCTAATTTTTCGGCATTAATTCCTGCAGCTTCATCTTTAATTGGATTCAACTCTTTAGCTTTCGCTGGGACTATTTCAAATCTTTTGTCCTCTTTATGCTCAAAAAATTGTGAGAAATTTTCTTCGGTTAATCCATTAGGTTCGCCAAAAAGATCTTTAACTGCGACATACTCTGGAGCTTCCTTGAATATTTTTCCCTGCTTCCATCCCAAGCTATTTTTTATTGCTACTCCAATTGTGTGAGTGTTTTCATCTAATGCCTTAGCAAGTTTTTCTAGAGAGAGAATTGAATCTGGAACAATTTCGCGTCTGTCGGATTTTGCATCTTCTAATTGCTGTTCTTTTTCGGCTATTTCTTTATCTAAAGAGGCAAGGGTGAAGTCTTCTTTAGAAAACGAAGCAAGTGTTAATTTTTCCTTGGGAGCTAATTCACCTAATGTGCTTGCAACGCTTTGTATCAAAAAATTTACACGATCGTAATCGTCGGTTCTAAATAATTTTGTTGATTCTTCTTCTTTTAGTTTTTGTTCTATTTTTTTGGAAAGTAATTCGACGACTGTTTTTGGCTTTTCCAATTCTGGTGCCAAACTTGCTAGGTCTTTTTCTGTTGCCGCTTCTTTTGCTCGAAGAGCTAGATAGTTTCTAATTTTCTCCCTGATTTCTTCTTCTTTTTCAGGTTTTAATGTTTTGTAATCATCGGTAATTTCTCCTAGATAGCTTGAAAGTTTTTCTTTTGATTTTTCTAAATCTTTTATTAGCCAAGGGCAAGTTGCTTCAGCAATTTCAATTTTATCAATTTCACTTTTAGACGGAGTTGAGTTGAAGAGATTTAGAGCATTAGTAAACTCTAGGTATAGAGAATCTTCATTATCCGCCTTAGGGACTTTCTTCTCGGGTATTACTACTTTTGGAGTTATTACTGCTTCTAGCCTTAAAGCCAATTGAAGCGCTTCTTTTAGCTGAGACTTTTTTAAAGGTAGTACAGTAATCGCCTTAACTAATGCTAATTTAGCTTTAATTGGTGCACGATCGTTAGTGGCGTCAGTCACTAAGAGCCGGAATTCTTTTTCCAATTTAGCATCCGCCATTTCTGCAATAAGAGATTTGTTCTTAACAAAATATTCGGCAAGAGTAGGTAACGGCATTAGATCTTCCTTTTAGTCGACTAGTTTAGTTGTGAATTGTTTTGCAAATTCTTCGCAATCTCTTCCAAGAATTCCTCGGTGTAGAGATATTGTTTCCCATGCTCCACCTTGTTTCCGTGAATGCAAACGGCGAGGTCTTTGGTCATCTTGCCTGACTCTACTGTGGCGATGCAGACCTTTTCTAATTTGTGGCAGAAGTCGATTAGTTCTTGATTGCCGTCGAGTTTGCCGCGGAACTCAAGGCCGCGGGTCCAGGCGAATATTGAGGCGAGGGGGTTGGTTGAGGTTGGATTGCCTTTTTGGTGTTCGCGAAAATGTCTGGTTACCGTGCCGTGCGCGGCTTCGGCTTCCATTATTTTTCCGTCTGGAGTTATTAGAACTGAAGTCATCAAACCCAAAGAGCCAAAGCCTTGCGCAACTGAATCAGACTGAACATCGCCGTCGTAATTTTTGCAGGCCCAGATGAAATTGCCGCTCCACTTCAATGCGCTTGCGACCATGTCGTCGATCAAACGGTGTTCGTAGTGAACTTTGCCCTTGAAATCTTTTTCATAAATTTCGGCAAAAATATCTTTAAAGCGACCGTCGTATTTTTTTAGAATTGTGTTTTTTGTTGAGAGATAAAGCGGCCAATTTTTTTGTACGGCTAAGTTAAAGCAAGAATTGGCAAATCCGCGAATTGATTCGTCGGTGTTATACATTGCCAAAGCAATGCCTCCACCTTTGAATTTAAAAACTTCGTGCTCGATTACTTTTCCATCTTCGCCTTCAAATTTAATCGTTAATTTTCCTTTACCGGGAACGACGAAATCTGTCGCTTTATATTGGTCACCAAATGCGTGACGGCCGACGATGATTGGTGAAGTCCAATTTGGAACTAGGCGCGGAACATTCGCGCAGACGATCGGTTCGCGAAAAACTGTTCCGTCGAGAATATTTCTGATCGTACCATTTGGCGATTTCCAAATTTCTTTGAGATTAAATTCAATTTTACGTGCTTCGTCGGGAGTGATTGTTGCGCATTTAATTCCCACGCCGCATTCCTTGATAGCGTTGGCTGAATCGATGGTTACTTGATCTAGAGTTGCGTCGCGATTTTCAACGCTAAGATCGAAATATTTAATTGGTAAATCGAGGTAAGGGAGGATTAATTTTTCTTTAATTAATTTCCAAATGACGCGAGTCATTTCGTCGCCGTCAATTTCAACAACGGGATTTTTTACGAGAATTTTTTTCATGTTTGAGAATTGTTCTTGAACTAGAGAAGATGGCTAAATAACAAACTGACCAACAAAAAAACAAGCATCAAATTAGCAAACCAGAACAACAAACCAGAACAGCAAAAATAAATCAGCGAAGAAATGGTGGAGATACGGAGACTCGAACTCCGGACCCCCTGCTTGCAAAGCAGGTGCTCTACCAACTGAGCCATATCCCCACAACAAATTCTTTAACAAAAACCTTGGCTTCAAAAGCGAAGGCGACGCAAGCTAGGAATTAAGTTAGATTTGTCAAAAAAAAATAACAGAAAAATGAAAAAAAAGTTTGCAAGCATCCAGAAAGCTTACTCCCTCATCGAGCTGTCGATTGTTTTAGTAATTATTTCTACGCTTGTTGCTGGCGCGTTAACGATCTCGGTGGATAATTTAAAGAACGATCAAACTCGCTTAACGAAAGAAAGAATGGATAAGGTGTATAAAATTCTCGGGAATTATATAAGAGTTAATAAATCTCTGCCTTGTCCAGCACCGCTAACTAAGGTTAAGTCGGTTGATTTTGATTATGGAACTTCAGGAAATTGCACGACTGTTTCTGGGGTTACTGCGATTTCTACAAATTATATTTTGGGCGCGGTTCCAACTCTTACATTAGGCCTTCCGTCGGAATATGCTGAAGATGGTTTTGGTAGCAAGATTGTCTATTTCGTCGATAAAAGATTTACCACCGCTGCCAACTTAAACGTCGCACCTGATTTTGGTGTTACTAATTTCTCTACAATGGCTAATAATCAATTATCTGAAACAACTCCCTCGAATCTTTGGTTAATCCGATCAAATCCATCTGGATCAAGACAGGATGTTACTCCCAATGCGGTAGTGGGAATGGTCAGTGCGGGGCAGAATAAGCTAGGCGCCTACAACGCCAGATCGTCATCTGCCAATCCCACTTCTTCTGATGCGGATGAGGCTACTAACTCTAATGGCCTTGCTTCTACAATGATCTCTTCCTCACCAGCCAGCAACTCTTTTGATGATTTAGTCTTTTATAAAACAATGAAAGATATCATCGCCGACTACCCAGATATTATGTATCTGGTGCCTTGCAACAATACCAATGGTGAATACGAAAACGTTTCCAACACCGGGGATACTTGGTATGACGGAATTGTTTACAGCAAAAAAGACCGTTGCCCTTCGCCAAATCAAGATCTTCGTTATAGCAAAAAATGCGGAACGAATGGGAATTTTACGATACAAAATGAGTCTTGCTCCGTCATTGGTACCAGCACTTGCAGCCTGACTAACGGCCAAGATGTTGGCACTGGAGCGGAGTATACAGGAACTACACAAGTTTATTCTAATGGCTCTATTGTTCCATTGTCGTGCAGAGCTAATTATGGGCGCAAAATAATCGGAGGTTCTCGTACTTCTGATACTCCATCTCAAACATGCTCTTCAGCCATAACTGACAGATCGACAACCGCAACCGACTTTCCTCAGGCCGTATGTAACAATGGAACTTTGCACCTTATTAATGATTGCAGCGTTTGCGTCACTTGCAACCTGACTAACGGCCAAGATGTTGGCAATGGAGCGAAGTATACAGGAGCTACACAAGCTTATTCTAGCGGTTCTATTGTTACATTGTCGTGCAGAACTAATCTTGGGTACGCAATAATCGGAGGCTCTCGCCCTTCTAATGATTCATCTAAAACATGCTATGCAAACCCAACTGAAAGGACAAACGACGCTCCTTCGGCCGTATGTAGCAATGGAATTTGGTCCATTAATAATGATTGCAGCGCTTGCAGGGACTGCAGAGACAATATCACGAACCCCTTAAGCCTCACTACAAGTTGGAGTAACTTGAATTCATGTACAAAAAGCGGATCAACATATAAATGCACTACCAATGTAAGCTGCCCAACTACTTGCGATGGAATCTCTGGAACGTCATACGTATGCCAAGCGATTGGTACCTGTAGAGCAAATGGTCCAAGGGGTGAGTGTAATTACGAAGCAAAAGCAGATTGCACGGTATCTTGCGTTGATGGAGCGTCTAAAATTATAGCCACCATCTGTTATGGCCGCTGCTAATGGTTTTATTTAAACGAAAAAACATGCTAAAAAAGAAACCTACAGCTTACTCATTGCTAGAGCTCTCAATCGTAATCGTAATCATTTCGATTTTGATTAGCGGAGCAATGACGACAGCGGTTGGAAGCATTGCTAATGCCAAAGTAAAAGTTACCAAAGATCGCGAAAATCTGATTTACAACGCTCTCGGAACTTTTATTGCGACAAATGGAAGGCTTCCTTGTCCTGCAAATATTCTGCTTACGAAGTCTGACGCGAATTATGGAGTTTCAGTTGAACCTTGCTCTGGGATTTTGGCTCCTGGGACTTATGTTTCTACCGCAAACTCTAATCTAGTTTATGGAATGGTTCCTGTGGCGTCTCTTGGGCTTTCAAAAGATAATGGTGAAGATGGCTTTGAAGATAAAATTGCTTACGTTGTTGACAAAAACTTTACCGCCACTGCCAATCTCAGTGCCTCTCCAAATTTTACTCAGATCAATTTCTCGATCTACGCCACGAATAACACCGGCAACAATATTACAATTTACGAGAAGAGCGGCGGATCAACAATTACCACATTATCAAACGGAGTTTTCGCTCTTATTAGTTACGGAGCGAATAAGAAGAGCGCGTTTGGTATTAATTCAACCACTCAAAATACAGCTTCAACCGATGCCGACGAAGCGAGTAACGGCATCAGAATTGGAAGCACTCCAAACTTCGACAAAGAGTTTACCTCGATTGCAGAAAATAGTGACACGTTTGACGACATCATTCTCTATTCAAATCCTGGGCAAATGGTTGCTGAATTTGATCTCTACCGTCTTTTGCCCTGCAACAATAATTTAGATGCGAACTACAACACCAACGCTACTCGAACTGCAGCAAATGATTTACTCTGGAATGTCTGGTTCGGACAAACGGTTTACGGGAAAGCTTGTACTGGTTCAGATTTTGACAAAAATTATATAAAAAAATGCGGCGCTGCTGGGGCTTGGATTGTAATGAATACCTGCACACTGCCTTAGTGTGCAGTTTTAGCCTTTCTGTCGATCGAGCGGAGTTATTCTTCCAGCCTTTTCGCCGGTCGAGCTGATTTGCGCTCCCAGACTTTTCGCCGGTCGAGCTAATTTGCGCTCCCAGCCTTTTCGCCAATCGAGCCGATCTGCGCTTCCAGTCTTTTCGCCGGTCGAGCGGAGTCGAGACCTCTGGAGTCTTATTCACAAAGTCCTAACCCCGTTCGAATTGCTGGTGTTGTGATTTAGCAAACCTCAACAAGTCCACATCAATCTTAGAGGGAAAAGGTTTTTAGAAATTTGGGCACAACGCAGCGTTGATTCTTTTTGAACATTCTTAAAGGAAATTTAGTGGCTTTTGAAAAAGGTTGGTAAAAGTTTAAGGCTTGTTTACTAACAATGAAAAAGCCTCCCTACGTCATTAACAATTAGAATCACTCATGAAATTAAATAAGATCCTAATCATCACATCCCTTACGATTGCTGGTTGCTCAAGCAATTCAAATCATTTAGATCTGACTAAAAGAGAGATAAAACCAAATGAATTTTGGTGGCCAAATAAAGTGAATCTTTCACCTCTTCGCCAACACTCAGCTGAATCAAGCCCTTACGGTAGCAATTACGAATATTCAAAAGAATTTGCCAAACTCGACATCGACATCCTGAAAAAAGACATCAAAAAAGTGATGATTACCTCACAAGATTGGTGGCCAGCGGACTACGGAAACTATGGTCCATTCTTTATTCGTATGGCATGGCACAGTGCCGGAACTTATAGAACTGAAGATGGTCGCGGCGGTGCTGGCGGCGGACAACAAAGATTTGAACCTCTTAATAGTTGGCCAGACAACGCCAATCTAGATAAGGCAAGACGCTTACTTTGGCCGATCAAACAAAAATATGGCAGCAAACTTTCTTGGGCTGATTTGATGGTTCTTTCTGGCAATGTTGCGCTTGAATCAATGGGCTTTAAGACTATGGGATTTGCTGGCGGCAGAACTGATGACTTCGAGCCGGATTTAGTTTACTGGGGTCCGGAAAATAAATTCATGGCGAGTAATCGTTTCGACAAAAACGGCAAACTTGAAAAACCGCTTGGCGCAACAACCATGGGCTTGATTTACGTAAATCCAGAAGGTCCAAATGGTAATGGAGACCCAATTGCCGCAGCTCATCAAATACGCGAGACTTTCGGTCTTATGGCGATGAATGATGAAGAAACTGTGGCCCTAATTGCCGGTGGACATAGTTTTGGTAAAACTCACGGCGCACACAATCCAGGAAAGTGCGTTGGCGTTGATCCTGCTGGCGGGCCTATTGAAGACCAAAACATGGGCTGGAAAAATAAATGCGGAAGTGGCAAAGGAATTGATACTGTTACAAGTGGATTAGAAGGCGCTTGGACTTCTAGCCCAGCAGCTTTCACACATGATTATCTTGAGAATCTCTTTGCCTTCGATTGGGTAAAAACCAAAAGTCCTGGCGGTGCAATTCAATGGATTCCTAGCGACAAAAGAGCATCAAACTTAGTTCCTGATGCTCACGATTTTAGCAAAAGACATGCGCCAGTTATGCTAACAACTGACATGTCATTAAAATTCGATCCTGAATACAAAAAAATCGCAAAACGCTTCCAAGAAAATCCAAAAGAATTTGAAAAGGCTTTTGCCAGCGCCTGGTTCAAACTTACTCATCGTGATATGGGGCCAAGTGCTAGATATGTCGGAAAAGAATCTCCGAAAAAAGTTTTATCTTGGCAGGACCCAATTTCCCCTATTAAGTACCCTCTAATCAATGCTTCTGAGACTGAAAATCTAAAAGTACAAATCCTAAAATCTGGATTAAGCAAATCTGAGCTTGTTAGAACCGCTTGGGCTTCAGCTGCATCTTTTCGTTCTACTGACATGCGTGGCGGAGCAAATGGAGCGCGTATTCGTTTAGAGCCACAAAAGAACTGGGAAGTTAATAATCCGCAAGATTTGGCTAAAACGCTGAGTGTCTTAGAAAAGATTCAGAAAAATTTTAATAAGACTTTAAGTGGCGGCAAGAAAGTTTCTCTTGCTGACGTGATTGTGCTTGGCGGGTCAGCTGCAATTGAAAAAGCAGCTCACGATGCTGGAATTAATGTTAAAATTCCTTTCCAAGTTGGTCGCGGTGATGCTTCACAAGAGCAAACCGACGTTAAATCATTCGCTGTGTTAGAGCCTAAATCTGATGGATTCAGAAATTATCATAGCAAGAGCGATGTGATTTCACCGATTAATTCACTGATTGATCGCGCTTACATGCTTGATTTAACTGTGCCAGAAATGACTGCTTTAGTTGGAGGAATGAGAGCAATGAGCGCAAATGCGGATAAATCTGAATTTGGGGTTCTTACTAAAAAACCAGGAGTGCTCACCAATGACTTCTTCGTCAATCTGCTCGACATGTCAACCGTGTGGAAAAAATCTGATATGCTGGATGGAGTTTACGAGGGTCGCGACAGAAAAACCGGAGAACTTAAATGGAAGGCAACTTCTGTTGATTTAGTCTTTGGTTCAAGCTCTGAACTTCGTGCAATTGCTGAAGTTTATGCGGCTGATGACGGTAAAGAAAAATTCATAAAAGACTTTGTTAAAGCATGGACAAAGGTAATGAATTTAGATCGTTTTGACTTGAAGAAGTAACGAATAAGAATTTTTAGGAAGGCCAAATTGCAAGAAAGTAAGTGTGGTCAAATCTACACACTTTCGAGCAATTTGGACTGACAGAAAATTTTTAGAATTTTCTTAAATATTACTCACTTACTGCTGCTTTCTATTCGACTCCTTTTTCCAAAAAACAAGTCGACAAAATTTATCGACTTAGAAGGTGTTAATTTCAGGAGAGAGTGTTCAGCGCCGACTAATTAGATTTATATTCACGGGCTAGTTCTGCGTAATTATCGGCAGAGATTTTGATGTAATTTTTTTCGGCCTCAGTCATGTCGCGAAAATATTTTGCTGGATTTCCTGCCCAGATTTGCCCGCTCTTTACAACCTTTCCCGGAGTAAGTACGGCGCCAGCTGCAAGCATTCCAAACTTTTCAACCCGGGCCAAGTCCATGATGATTGAGCCCATGCCAACAAAGGCGTAATCCTCGATGATGCAAGCGTGAATAATGGCATTATGTCCGATTGTAACATGGTCTCCGATCAGAACTGGCGCACCTTCCGCTCCTGTTTTATTTTGGGCGTGATTAGGTCTAGTGCCGTGCAGAACTGTATTATCTTGGATATTAGTATTTTCGCCGACGGTTATTTTAGTAACGTCACCACGCAACACGCAGCCATACCAAATTCCAGAATTTTTGCCGATTTTTACGTCGCCCGAGATGACTGCTGTGTGTGCCACAAAAGCAGAGGAATCAATTGCTGGCGAGATGCCGCGGTAAGTAAGAATATTTTTCATTTTTTGTATTTTATCGTGACACCCTGAGCTTATCGAAAGTAAGTGATTAACCATGTTTCGACAGACTAAGAATGACTATTTATTTAGTTTTAAGGCCAGTTGGTAAATTTCTTTTTTATGTATTCCGTATGTCTCCGCTAAATTTTGCGAGAGATTTTTGAGGCTTTCGCCTCTAGCTAATGAAGCCCTTACTTCATTTTGTAAATCTTCTTCAGAGAAATTTTTCTCATCTTTTTTTGCCTTTTCGACAAGAATCACAAATTCGCCGCGCAACTTTCCAGAATTTTCGTTGAAGAATTCTTGCAGGCTTTTTAATTCTTTAGTGACGATCTCTTCGTGAATTTTAGTGAGCTCGCGCGCCGCACAAACTCTGCGCTCTCCAAGAGTTTCAGAAATTATTTCTAATGTTTCGACAACGCGATTTGCTGATTCAAAAAAAGCAAAAGTAAAATTTTTCGGCAGAGATTTTAGTAATTTTTCGCAAGCAGTTTTTGTTGTTGGCAAAAATCCAAGAAACAAAAAATTATCGCAAGCGAGGCCAGAAGCGCAAAGCGCTGAGGTCAATGAAGACGCGCCAGGAATTGGAATTATTTTTTGATTTCTTGCTCGTAGAAAATTTACTAATTTATAGCCTGGGTCAGAAATTAGCGGCGTTCCTGCGTCAGAAATTAAAGCGAGAGATTTTCCTTCGAGGAGTAAATGCGAAATTTTTTCCCGCATTTTTTCTTCACTAAAATCATTATAAGTTAATGTCTTCTTGCCCTTGATTTCATAGGCGTGAAGCAGGCGTAGTGAAAGGCGAGTATCTTCGCAAATTACGTAATCAACTGAGGTTAAAACTTGCAAAGCGCGCAAAGTAATGTCGTTTAAATTACCAATCGGCGTAGCGACGACGTATAGTGCGCTTTCAAGTTTTATTGCTTGAGTTTTGAGTGAAAGATCGAGCATTTTGAACTGTATCCCCTTACTTAGTTTTATTTTATGAAAAAATTTCTGCCGCTTTTAGTTCTGCTTCTTTTTGGATGTCAATCCGTTACCAAAATAGAGCACAAGATACCTGAGTCTGTTGTTAAAGTTCCGGTAATTTCTGAGTCAACAACTCACGATCAGTTTGAATCGAAAAATTTGCAGACGTCAAAAATCGAAGAAAAGAAAACCCAGGTTGCATTATTTTTACCATTCTCTGGCAAAAATAAAGATTTGGGTTGGAGCCTTTTCAACGCTGCAACAATATCGCTTTTTGATAATGATCACAACAACGCTATCGAGCTAGTTTTAATTGATTCGAAAGACACTGCAGCCGAAGCGGAAGAGGCTTTTAAGCAGATCGTAGAGCGTAAAATTAAAATCGTAATTGGGCCGGTATTTAGTCAAGCGGTTCTCGCTATTGAGAATGAAGCGAAGCGCAATGGAATCACCGTGATTTCACTCACCAACAATCAAGAATTAATCGGAAAAATTAACTCAGATGGCGGAGTTTTTTTAGCGGGAATTTTGCCTGAAGCACAAATGGACAGAATTATCGAATATGGAATAGATCAGGGTAAGTCGAACTTCGCGACCATTGCGCCGAATAGTCAATATGGTCGGACGATCTCAAGTCTTTTTAGTAAAATTGTTCGTGATCGTGACGGAAATATGATCACCTCAGAATTCTACGAGGCTAATGGAGCCAATATTGACCGCACTATAGAGCGCGTTGTTAACGCCTTCACTTTGTCGCCAAATTTAACTGACGGAAAGAGCAAGCTCAAAAAAGATGTGGTGCTTGTCGATAAAGATCGCATCTATCCGCAAATTATTTTTGTTCCAGAATCAGGAAAATTGCTGTCGAAAATTGCTGCCGCTTTGAAGAAATTAAATAAGGACGAGCGTGATTTTCAGCTAATTGGCACAAGTCAGTGGGACGACATTGCAATTGCTAATGATTCAAATCTTCTTGGTGCCTGGTTTCCTGCTCCAGAAAATAGTCGATTCCGAAATTTCGAGCGCGCTTACTACCAAAATTTTAACAAATTTCCGCCACGCATTTCTTCGCTCGTTTACGATTTAACCGCGGTCTCAATCGAACTCGCTAATCGCAGCGGAAGATTGCAAGCTCCGAAAATTGCTGATTTTATCGGTTACGAAAATCCACCGGTAAATGGTTTTGACGGAATCGATGGCCCGTTCAGATTTTTACCGAACGGTCTAGTGCAAAGAAATCTAGCGGTGTTGCAAGTGGGCGGTGGCAAGTTCGACACGATCGACCGCGCGGTGGATAGATTTTTGAAATATTAGTTTCCGATTAGGTCTACTTTTGGCATAGGAATTGTTCAATTCTTTGAGTCGAATTATAGATTTAACTCGTTCTATTCCGAACTTTTTTGAGAAATAATTTCTTTTTCTTGATGAGCTGAGCAATGCTTCTGCTTAGTTTGGGCGAGGTATCGAGATTTCTAGTTTCGAGTTTGTTTTATTCAGATGAACATGGTTTGCACAATCGTCATTTTTTATTATTTGAACTCAAAATCATGAAAAGAATTTCCATTCTTGGATCAACTGGATCGATCGGAAAAAACACCGTTGAAGTAATTAAAAATGATTCAAAAAATTTCTCGGTAGTTGCGCTTGTGGCAAGAAATGATGTGAAGACTTTAATCGCTCAAGCCTTGTTGCTCAAGCCTTCTTACGTGGTGATTGAAAATGAAGAAAAATTTTCTGAGTTAAAATTTGCGCTAAAAAATTTAAAGAAATGCGAAGTTCTTTGCGGTCGAAAAGCAATTCTTGAAGTAGCAAAAATAAAATGTGATTTGGTGATTTCGGCAATTATGGGCGCGGCAGGAATGTTGCCAACCCTTGCAGCAATTGAAGCGGGATCGAATATTGCTTTAGCCAATAAAGAATCGCTGGTTTGCGCCGGAGAATTTTTGATGGCGGCAGTGGCAAAAAATAAAGTAAAAATTCTGCCCGTTGATTCTGAGCATAACGCAATTTTTCAGATTTTTGAAAATGAAAATCTTGAGGCGATTGAGTCTATTACACTCACAGCATCGGGTGGTCCTTTCTTTAATTCCAAAAAAGATCTTAAGAAAATTTCGATTGCCGAAGCACTGAAACATCCAAATTGGTCAATGGGTGCGAAAATTTCGATCGACTCGGCGACAATGATGAATAAAGGCTTAGAAGCGATTGAGGCCTTTCATCTTTTTCCAGTTTCTAAAGAGCAGATTAAAATTTTAATTCATCCGCAATCAATTCTGCACGGGTTAGTAAATTACCAAGATGGATCAAGTCTTGCTGCACTTAGCATGCCAGACATGAAGGTGCCGATTTCTTACGCGCTTACTTTTCCAAAGCGAATGAAAATCAAGCATCAACAACTCGATTTAGCGAAGGTAAAAAAGTTAGAATTTTTTGCCGTTGATGAGAAAAAATTTCCAGCAGTGAAGATTTGTCGCGAGGCCTTGGAGACAGATGGATCAGCACCTGCGGTACTTAATGCAGCGAACGAAGTTGCGGTGGAAAGATTTTTGCGCGGAGAGATTTCTTTCGATCAAATCACAAAAATTGTCGCGAAAACTTTGGATAAAATTTCGCATCGAAAGGTGAAATCGGTTGAAGATGCCTTGTGGTTTGATCAGCAGGCCAGAGCTTTTGCGACTAAGTAATTACCTCTTGTCGTCCCGTCATCCCCGCGAAGGCGGGGATCCAGAAAAAGCTTCTAACACATTACGAGCTTTCCTTAGCTTTTGCTGCTAAGTAATTACCTCTTGTCGTCCCGTCATCCCCGCGAAGGCGGGGATCCAGAAAAAGCTTCTAACAAATTGTGAGCCTTCCTTAAATCCGCGCTTTCGCGGGAATGACGCGGAAAAAATATAACTAAAGTGAGAAAGTAATCGATTTCAAATATTCACTTTCCCTGAGTCCTGGATGAATAGGGTGATCAATATCAGCGCCAAAGCTTCTGATTAATTTCGCTTTACGTCCGAGCTTACGAAAGCCGTCATTTGCTGCGTTAATGAGGTCTTGTTGACTAACCTGATGCGAGCAAGAGCTGAGCATTAAAATTCCGCCCTCTCTAACTAAGCTCGCCGAAAGCTTGATCAATTTTTCGTAACCTTTCATTCCTGAGAAAAAATCTTTTTTGCTTTTGACAAAGGCTGGAGGATCGAGAAGAACAATGTCGAAACGCTTCTTTTGGAATTCGGCATTTTCTAAAAGTGCATAAACTTTTTCGTGAATAAATTCAGCGTTTTCAGGCAAAGAAAGTTTAACCGGAGAAGAGTCAACAAAAGTTACTGATTTCGCGCCGCCTTTCAATGCATTAAAGCCAAATCCACCTAGGTAGCAGAAGGCATCAAGCACATCACAATCTTTAGAAATCGAAGCAACAAATTCACGATTTTTTCTTTGATCAAAAAACCAGCCAGTCTTTTGTCCGGCTCTTACATCGATCAAATATTTGATGCCATTTTCTTCTATTTCGATTTTTTCAGGGATCTCGCCTTTGATAATTTTGGTCTCTATTTCCAAGCCTTCATATCTTCTCATTTCGATGTCGTTACGGAAAATAATTGCGGCATCAGGAAATATTTTTTCGAGTGCGGAGATTAAAAGCGGTGAAAGTTTTTCCATTCCTGCGGTTGAAATCTGACAAGAAATAACATCGCCGAAGAGGTCGATTACAAGGCCGGGAAGGAAGTCAGCTTCAGAGTGAACTAGGCGGTAGAAAGGCTTGTCGAAGAATCTGTCGCGCAAAGCTTTTGCTTTGAGAATTCTTCTAACAAAAAAATCTTCGTCGACTTTTTCAGAAGATTTGTGACTCAAAATTCTTCCAGAAATCAAGCTTTGTGGGTTGAAATAAGCGAGCGCACAGGTTTCACCTTTTTGAATTTCAACTTCAACTAGTGAGCCTTTTTCTAAATTTTTTAGCTCAGCAAAATTTTCAATTTCGTTAGAGAAAATCCAAGGGTGGCCGTAGACGAGACGTAGCTCGTGAGATTTTTTAATTTTTAGTTTTAGCATTTTTTAGAAAATTAGATGTAACAGTTCAGCAAGTAGAAATCCGACAGCAAGCCACTTAAAATTTTTTCTCTTTTTCTTTGATCTTGCCCATTTGAGTAAGAAAAATGGATCGCGGTGAAAAGATAAATAAGCCGCTTCTGCAGATGCGTTATTAGTGAGCTCAGACAGTTTTTTTAGTTTGAAATCAGAAAAATCTTCAAACGCAAAATTAACAAAATCCAAATCAGAAATTGTGTGCGTGCCGCTTGAGTCGAAGCCGATATTTTTTGTTAAAGGTTTGCTGCTATGCACAGTGTAGCCATTGTTTTTAAACATGCTGTAAGACATTTGGATGTCCCAAGCATTGATGCGATTTTCTTTTTGTAGGCGCAACATGTCAAACATGTTTCCGCCGGCTCGGTTAAAGGCTTTGATTAGTTTTTTATTTTTAGCAAAACCGGCGTAATCCTTTATTTCAAAATCAATTTTTTGCCAACGATCTCTCCAAGTTCCCCAGCCCCAAGATGAACTCTTGCCTTGGACAAAAAAGACGTCATCAGAATAATTTTTAGGAAATTTAATAAGATTTTTTGGGTAGTTAAAACCACTGACGCACCAGACATCTTTTTCACCTCGGTAAAAATCTAATGATCTATTGGTGAAGTTTAAAAAATCTTTTGCGGCGATGATGTCATCTTCGACAACAATCACAGAGTCATGATTTTCTAAGACGGATTGAATGCCGAATATTATCGAAAATTGCGAGCCGTGATTAATTTCTCTTTTAGTGACGTTAATTTTTTTGAAGCCACTCAATGAATCGACAACTTCGTGAACAGATTTTATTGCAGCTAAATCTTTAATATTTCTTGGCCCGTCGCAGAAAATAAAAATTTCTGAATCCTGCGCTAAGTCGTTGTGCAACAGGGCCTCAAGAACTATTTTGGTTTTGTCGGCGCGATTAAAGCAAAAGAAAGCAATCGGAGCGTTTGTCATAAAATTGTTTGGTAGGCTTGCTTCATTTCTGTTGCGGCTTTTTGCCAAGAGAATTTTTTATTTTGTTCGTAACCATTTGCGATCAATGCAGCTCTGAGTTTGGTATCGCTGATTATTTTTTCGACAGAAGCTTTAATTGCCTGTGGATCTTTCGGATCAAAATAAAGTGCAGCATCTCCTGCAGCTTCTGGAGTAGCAGAAACATTAGCAGCAAGCACTGGGCAGCCACAGGCGAAAGATTCTAAAATAGTCACGCCAAAACCTTCGTAGTAAGAGGGCGAGATGAAGGCGAGGGCGGTTTTGTAAAGAATGATTAAATCGCGATCTTGGCCAGATACTACTCTGACTTTTTTTTCTAATCCTAAATTATCTAGGAAGCGCTTTTCTTTTTTGTCGAAGGGCGCGCCGAAGCAGATTAGCTCTAGATTTGGATTATTTTTTAAAACTTCTGAAATCGCCGAAAGCATGAAGTAAAAATTTTTGTAAATGCTGCGATTACCGACGAAAAGTAAGAAATCTTTTTGCGGTTTTTTTGCTTCTGTCGTCGCGATTAATTTTTCATCAAGCGAGCAGGCTTGGTAGATGACGGCGATTTTTTCTTCTTTGATGTCGATGAATTTTAGTAGATCTTTTTTTGTCCGCTCAGAAACGACGATTATTTTATCTGCCTTTAGCGCCAATTCTTTTTTCAAAATCGCAAGGCGATCTTTGAGCGGAAACATTTCTGGAAAGAGTTCGTAAATCATGTCGTGAATTGTAATCACGAATGGCTTACCACTCAGAGAATTCAAGAAGTAGTCATCGTAGTAAGTGGCGTGAAAAATATCGAACTTGCCGGAATTAAGAATTTTTTTTGTGACTTCTTGATTTTGATCGGGCGATTTTTTGAAGAAATTAAAGCGAGATTGTTCACCGATTTGCAAATCAACAATTCTCGGCGCCGCCTTTAAATATTCATTATCATGGTGGTGAATGGGAAGCCTAGCTTCAGGGCCAATCTCTTTGATTAAATTGCAAAAATAACGCGAAATTCCCCCGTGTTTTTGTGCAGAAAAAATTTGGTAATCGAAGATTAATTTCATTAGAGACCAGTTACGAGAATTCCGTATTTTTTGCTTAAGTAACCCATCACATCTTTTCTTTCCTGATTTTGAAGAGGGCGGTTGTAGATGATAATTTCAGAGATCAATCCGGAATAGTTGGAAGTGTTAGAGCGATTTGCTCCAATTGAAATGCCAGTCAAAGCAGTGGTGCCGGGGTTTATGGTAGAGCCTCCAGCAATGATTGATGAGCTGTTAAAGTAAACTTTGGAATTCGATCCGTTAAAATAAACTGCAGCGATATAACTTACTTTTGCAAGATTTACTATTGGATTGGTAACCGTGCCAGTCGAAACCAAGGAGCCAAGATTCATGCTAAAGGAGTTGCTGTTTTGCCCTATGCTTGAACTGCTGCCGCTTGAGGAAGAGTCTAGAATAGTTGTTGTAGTAGTAACAGTGCTTGGGTTGGCCACTATAAAAATGGTGTTCTGAGATGTGCTACCCTGATAAAAATTTGCTAACTCAATTTTGTTGGTGCCATTAAATAAAAGGCTCGGAATTTTATTGATGCCGTCAGATTCGTAAGTAACTGCGGCTGATGCGGCTCTTGTCAGCGCATTTTTTTTTGCTGGAATTGAATTGGGACTGATGTCGTACCAAGCGCTGATTTGCTTGCCATCAAATGCTTCATTTGTTTTGAATGAATCAACAGAAGATGTTTCGTACCAAGCAATCAACCCAGAAATATTTGGCACCGGAGATTTTGAAGTGAGTGACCTCGCCGTGGTTAATCTTGAAGATGAAATTATTTTAATGCCCTGAGAAACCATTGCCATTAAAAGGCTAACGACAACTAGAGAGACCGAAAGTTCGAGTAAGGAGAATGCTGATTTTTTCATTTAAATTCCAGTTACTGCGATTCCGTATTTTTGGCTTAGGTAATTAATTACATCTTTCCTTTCCTGAGTTTCGAGCGGTCGGTTGTAGATGATTACTTCAGAAACAAGGCCAGTAAATTGAAAACTTCCATTGCGATCGGTGCCAATAGTTAGGCCGTCCATCAAGTTGCTTCCTGGACTGCCCACGACACCTCCAACCATGGTTTTGGCATCATTTATGTAAGCCTTTGAAGATGTTCTGTTGAAGTAGGCCGCTATAATGTAACTACTATTAGTTAAGCAACAGCCTGATGTTGTGAAGTCGGCATTATTTCCAGCGTAAAGGCGAATGCCGTTACTAAGATATGAAATCGGAGTTGCGGTGAAGCTATTCCCTGAATCTACCGGAGTTGGCGCGTTACTTAAAGAGTAAGGAGAGGAAACAAAAAATATTGTATTTTGCGCGCTCTTTCCTTGGTAAAAACTGGAAACCGAGATTCTTCCGCTGCCGTTAAATGAAATGCTCGGAAGCCTGTTAATGCCGCTCTGCTGATAAATTACTGCAGAGGAGGCGGTTCTAGTTAGGGTATTATATTTTTTAGTAATTGATCCTGGCCCCACATCATACCAAGTGCTGATTTGCCCATCATCCAATGCTTCGTTCGCTTTAAATGACTCAAGTCTCGAGGTTTCGTACCATGCAACTAGCCCTGCAATTTTGGGCACCGGAGATCTTGCGGTGAGCGAGCGAGCGCTGCTTAATTTTGCTGACATTATCAAATTTGCACCCCCAGCCACAATCGACATCAATATAGCAATGACTACAAGTGAGATCGAAAGTTCAACTAGAGAGAAAGCTTTGTTTCTCAAATTTGTGACCAAGTTGTTACCGGAGTTTTGGCGGCTTTGACTTCGTCTAATCTTCTTCTCGGAGTATTGAGAGGATAATTGTGAAATCTGTCGCCGCGTCCTTCCTTAACTTCTTTTGCAATGTAAATCATTGTGTCAACGAATCGATCAATAGTCTCTTTTCCTTCGGTTTCAGTTGGCTCAATCAGCATCGCGCCTTGCACAACGATAGGGAAGAAAATTGTCATTGGATGAATCCCATATTCGACCAAAGCCTTTGCAACATCTAGCGTTGAGATGCCTTGCGCTTTTTGAATTTTATCAGTTAATAAACATTCATGCATGCAATGGCCTTCAAATGGAACGTGGTAATGATCCTTCAATTTTGCTAGAATGTAATTTGCAGAAAGCACCGAATCTTCCGCAACTTTTTGTAAGCCGTCAGCTCCGTGTGAAAGCATGTAAGTAAGGGCTCGGATGTGCATTCCGAATTGCCCGTTAAAGCCTTTTACTTTTCCACAAGTATTTTTTGGCGCGTAAAGTTTGTAAGTTTCACCTTCTTTGGCGACGTGCGGAGTTGGCAAAAATTCTGCTAATTCAGCGCGCACGGCGATTGGTCCAGAACCAGGTCCACCGCCACCATGCGGAGTGGAGAAAGTTTTGTGTAAGTTAAAATGCATTACATCAACGCCGATGTCTGCAGGACGAACTTTGCCGACTATCGCGTTGTAATTGGCGCCGTCGCAGTAGAAATATCCGCCGACCGAGTGAATTAAATCTGCAATATGCTTAATATTTTTTTCGAACTTTCCGCAAGTATTTGGATTTGTGATCATTGTTCCGGCAATTGATTCGCCGTGCTCTGCCACCAATTTTTCTAAAGCTGCAACGTCAATTAAACCCTCTTTGTCTGAAGGAATAACTTTGATTTGAAATCCACACATTGAGGCAGTTGCCGGATTTGTTCCGTGAGCTGAATCTGGAATTAAAATAATTTTACGAGTAGCCGCTTCACCTTTTTTCTCGTGTGCTTTTTTAATTACTAAAATTCCTGAGAACTCACCTTGAGCGCCAGCTGCCGGAGCAAGAGAAACCGCGTCAAGTCCAGTCAAAGTCGCGAGCCAGTTTTGCAAATTGAACATTAATTCAAGTGCGCCTTGAACGGTAGATTGATCTTGCAACGGGTGAATGTCAGCAAGGCCAGGAAGACGAGCCATCTTTTCATTCAAGCGTGGATTGTGCTTCATTGTACAAGAACCAAGAGGATAAAACCCAGCGTCAATCGAATAATTTTGATTCGACAAGCGCACAAAGTGACGAATCACCGTAGGCTCATTAACTTGTGCTAAGCCAATTTGCTCGCGTGATTTTTGTCCAGTACGAGTCGCAAATTTTTCTAGTTCTGGCAAATCGACGCCACAAGCTCCTTCGCGTGATTGTTTAATGAGCAACTCGGTTTCGTGATTTAGTCCGCCGATTTCTTTTGGAGTAAAGGTCATTTTTATTTTGTTTTTAGAGTTTTTCATCCCCGCTTTCTCGAGGATGAAGTGCAATTGAAGTGATTAGTTTAATATTTTTTCTAGCTCGTTAGCCAAAGTCTCAATGTCTTGAGCAGTAGTTAATTCACTAACCGCAAGGATCATTTTATTTCCCTGCGCAAAACCGCCGATTACGTTTTTGGCAAGAAGTTTTTTGTTTACTTCGGCCGCGTCTTTTGACAGTTCAATCGTGAATTCATTAAAAAAGTTCTGATTCAAAACTTTCACGCCCTTAACCGTCGTAAGGCGATCTGCAAGGTCGCAGGCTCTTTTGTGATTGATTAAAGCGAGTTTTTTAAAACCAATTTCACCAAGTAATGAAGTGTGAATTGTGAATGCTGTTGCGCACAAACCTTGATTCGAACAAATGTTCGAAGTCGCTTTTTCGCGGCGAATATGTTGCTCGCGCGCGCTCAATGTTAGCACGTATCCAGGCTTGCCATCAACGTCTGTTGTTGCACCGCAAATTCTGCCGGGCATTTGACGAACAAATTCTTTTTTGCAGGAGAAAAATCCTAAAAGTGGGCCACCAAAATTTAGACCAACGCCGATTGAAGAGGCTTCACCAACACAGATATCTGCTTGCTTTGGAGCTTCAAGTAAACCGAGAGAAAGGATCTCGTTAGTAACAACAATTAGTAGAGCTCCAGAAGCATCACATTGCTTTCTAAGCTCGTCTAAATTTCCAACTTCACCGTGAAAGTCGGGATATTGTACAACAACAGCCGCGCAAGTTTCGTCGATTTGCGAAACTAATTTTGCGTCATGCAAGTTGAGAGAAGTTCGAGTAACTTCTAGATAATCGGGGTGAATATTTCCAATAGTCGCAATGTTTTTACGATCCTTAATGCGCATTGCCATTAGGCAGCTTTCAGCCATTGCCGTAGCGCCGTCATACATTGAAGCGTTAGAAATTTCCATTCCAGTGATTAGGGAAATAATGCTCTGAAATTGGAAGATTACCGCGAGAGTTCCTTGCGAAATTTCTGGTTGGTAAGGCGTGTAAGAAGTTAAGAATTCCGAGCGCTGAATCAAATGGTCAACAGAAGCGGGAATGTGGTGTTTGTAGCATCCAGCGCCTAAGAAAAACGGACCAGCTGAAGCGGCGCGATTTTTATTCGCGTAAGAATTTAAAATATTTTCTACCTCCAATTCACCTCGGTGATTGGGTAAGTTTGCGATTGGTTTTTTAAGTAAAAATTCAGATGGAACTGAATCGTAAAGTTGATCCACAGAAGTCGCGCCGATTGCAGCGAGCATTTCTTTACGATCTTTTTCAGTCAAGGCTAGGTAGCGCATTTGATTTTATTTGATTTAAAAATGAGGGCGGCAAAAACGCGGGGGCAAAGTAAAAATACTTAAGCAAATGTCAAAATTTATTGGGGAAATAATTTTAAGAAGAAGTGAAGTTAAATCTACAAAACAAGAAGAATTCAAAAGGAATATTTTAGAAATTTTTTTAAATATTTTCTGAGAGCTCCGCGCTATATTTGCGGGGAGTCCTATTGAATTATAAATTAATTAAAATGAGCTCAATCGACCCGAAAGAAGTAGAAAAATTTTCACGCATTGCTGACGAGTGGTGGAATAAGTCTGGCAAATTCAAGCCTTTGCACGATTTCAACCCAATTCGCATTTTACATCTAAAAAGAAAAATTGAGGAAAAATTCACGAAAATTTCTGGCGTAAAAATTTTGGATGTTGGCTGCGGCGGGGGTTTAGTTGCTGAGCCTTTTGCCGTTGCTGGTGCTGATGTTACCGCAATTGACGCTTCAGAAAGAAATATTCAAGTTGCAAAAATTCACGCCGAAAAATCTGGGTTAAAAATCGATTACCAAGTTTCAACAGTGGAAGAACTAAATGAAAAACTTACCAAGGGATTTGACGTAGTTCTTGCGCTCGAAATTATTGAGCACGTTGCTGATCCTGAGGGTTTTATTCAAAGCATTGCTAATCTTACAAATAAGGATGGGCTTGTCTTTGTCGCAACAATTAATCGCAACTTAAAATCACTCGCGCTGGCTAAAATTGCTGTTGAATATTTGCTGCGTTGGCTGCCAATTGGCACGCACGATTGGAGGAAGTTTTTAAAACCTTCGGAAGTTAATTCTTACGCTGAAAAAGCTGGTCTTAAACTAAAAGAATTGCGCGGGTTTGAGTACAACATCATTAACTCTGAGTGGAAAGAGGGTGCAAATGTTTCGGTTAATTACGTTGCAGTTTTTACAAAAGAATAAAATCGGCTCTACCACTCAAATATTTCGCCAAATTTTGGCGCGACGAATTCCTTTTTCTTTAAGTGATAGGAAAGCTTAGCTGTTTCTAAATCGCTTTCCGCATCTAAATATCCTTCAGCGCTAGTTCTAAAAGTATTGAAATGCATTCCGATTGATTTCTTTGCACCAAGCTCGCGATGAGCCACCACTGCATCTTCAGGGCTCATGTGGTGATCTTGTAAGTACCAACGTGGTTCGTAGGATCCGATCGGAAGTAGCGCTAAGTCTGGCTTGCCATATTTTTTACTAATTTCGCTAAAGTGTCGCGAATAGCCGGTGTCGCCAGCGAAGTAGATTTTGATTTTCGGAGTTTTGATCAAGAAAGATCCCCAGAGAGTTTTGTTAGTATCGAACCAAGAGCGCTTCGACCAATTTTTAGCGTGAAGGAAAATTAATTCTGTTCCCTTGGCCTCACCATTTGCTAATTTTATTTCCTGATTCCAATCGAGCTCGAAGCAGGAAATTCCTAGTTTTTCGATCTCATTCAAAACGTGACAATTGCCAAGCCCGGTAATGAATTTTGGCGCGAATTTTTTTTGTAATTTTCGAATCGTTGGCAAATCCATGTGGTAGTAAGAGCTGTGGCCAATAAGAACAAAATCAATTTTTGGTAAATCGTCAAAATTAATTGCCGGAGGATTGTGGCGCTTTGGACTAAAAAATGGTAAGGCAATAGGGCCGGCGCGCTCAGACCAGATTGGGTCGGTCAAAATATTCGCGCCGGGAATTTGAATCAGAAAAGTTGAGTGACCGACAAAAATAATGCGCGCGTTTTTAATTTTTTTGAGCTCGTTTGGTTTGACAAAACTCACCTTTTCTTCCGGAGCATCCCAAGAATCCTTGTTGGTAAAGGCAAAGCGTAAGTTTTCGCGCAATTTTGTTTTGTCTTCAGAGATGAATTTCTTGCCGTCAAAATGGTCAGATTTTGGACCAGAATAGTAAGTGCCGCGACAAGAAGTTGCGAGGATTAGAAAAAAAATACCCAAAGTTTTTTTCATTTTTTCGCTCTTTTTTGAATTAGGTCTGTGGGCTTGATTTTGCTGGTTAAAATGGGTTTTTTTTCAAATTGTCCACTTAAGTGGATAATTCAGTTTTAGCCGCGCAATTTTTTTACAACCTGTTCACAAATTGCGTCAGAAGTAATTCCAAAATGCTTGTACAAATCTTCTGCTTTTCCGGAAGCGCCGAAAGATTTCATTCCGACAAAAATTCCGTCGAAGCCGAGATATTTTTCCCAGCCTTGTGAAATTGCAGCTTCAACACCGACGCGTAAAATATTTTTCGCGCCCAAAACTTCATTTTTGTAAGCTTCTTCTTGCTCTTCAAAAATTTCAAAACATGGCATTGAAACCACGCGGGCATTGACTCCCTTGGCTTGCAATTTTTCTTTTGCCTCAACCGCAATCGAAACTTCTGAGCCAGTTGCAATGATTACAACTTCGGGATTTGCAACATTGTTAAGCGCGTATCCGCCGCGGTTAGCTAGATTTTGTCCTTCTTGGCCTTTCCCCTCGTGGCTTTTTTCTTTTACTAAAAATGGCAAATCTTGTCTTGTTAAAATCATTGCTGAGGGAGTTTTTTTTGCCGCGAGAGCCATTTCAAAACATTGCCAAGTTTCTTCAGAATCTGCTGGGCGAAAAACATTGAGATTAGGAATTCCGCGCAACATTGCTAAATGTTCGATTGCTTGGTGCGTTGGGCCGTCTTCTCCAAGACCGATTGAATCGTGAGTGAAGATGTAAATCAGTTGCTGCTGCATTAGTGCGGCGAGGCGAATTGCTGGCTTCATGTAGTCAGCAAAAACTAAAAATGTTCCACCGTAAGGAATGAAATTGCTGTGAAGCGCAATGCCGTTCATTATCGCTCCCATTGCGTGTTCGCGTACGCCGTAGTGAATGTAGCGACCAGAAAAATCGTCTTTGTTAATTGGTTTTGTGTGCGAGGTTTTGGTGAGAACAGAGCCGGTTAAATCTGCAGATCCGCCGACTAGGTTTGGTAGATTTCCAGTTAGAAATTCCAATACTTGTTGGGAAGATTTGCGGGTGGCTTGTTTAGATTTTGGGAAGTCAAAGGTTCCTTGGTTTCGACTTCGCTCAACCGACGGAAGTGAGTCAAAGGTTCCTTGGTTTCGACTTCGCTCAACCGGCGGAAGTGAGTCGGAGGATTTGGAGCGGGTGCCGGCTTTTAGCCATTCGTTGCGTAAATTTTCTGGAATGAAAAACGGTTCGTAATTCCAGCCAAGAGCTTCTCTTGTCTTCTTAACTTCTTCGGCACCGAGCGGTGAGCCGTGACATTTTTCTGTTCCAGCCTTTGCGGGCGAGCCAAAACCAATCGTAGTTTTGCAATCGATAAGAGTAGGGCGCGTGGCGCTTTGAGCTTTTTGTAAAGCGGCGCGTATTTCGTCGAAATTGTGGCCGTCAATTTGGATTACGTCAAAGCCACAAGATTCAAAACGCATCTTCATATTTTCAGAAGTTGTGAGCGAAGTTTCGCCGTCGATTGAAATTGAATTATTATCCCAAAGAACGACGAGTTTGCTTAGATTTAAGTGTCCGGCGAGAGAAATTGCTTCTTGCGAAATGCCCTCCATTAAACATCCATCGCCGACTAGGGCGTAAGTTTTGTGGTTTGCCTCAGCCATTCTTTCGGCGATCGCGAAGCCAACGGCAGTAGCAATTCCTTGGCCAAGTGGACCAGTTGTGGTTTCAATTCCGGCGAGATGTCCGTGCTCGGGATGGCCTGCGCATTTAGCACCAAGTTGGCGGAAGTTTTTTAAATCTTCGATCGTTACGTCTTCGTAACCAGTTAAATGAAGTAGTGAATAAATTAGCATTGAGCCGTGCCCAGCAGAGAGAACAAAACGATCGCGATTTAACCATTTTGGATTTTTTGCGTCGAATTTAAGAAACTCGGTGAAAAGAATTGTAGCAACATCAGCCATTCCCATTGGCATTCCTGGGTGTCCAGAATTCGCGCGTTCGACAGCATCAATTGACAAAAAGCGAAGGCAGTTCGCAAGATCTAGTTTTGACATTATTTTTGATTTTTGATTTGAGATTTGAGATTTAGGCTGATGAATACTCCAGATCAAAAATCAAAAATCAAAAATCAAAATGCCTAAAATTATTCAGCGCATCCGTCACGATGAAGACGGTTGTTTTCCGCTATTTCGTTTGCTGCCAAATTTAGTCACCCTGAGCAGTCTTTGTATTGCATTGACCGCGATTCTTTTTTCGATGCGTGGTGATTTTATTCACGCCTCAATCTTCCTGCTTCTTGCAGGATTCATGGACGGGGTAGACGGCCGCATGGCCAGATTTCTTAATTCTTCTTCGGATTTTGGGGCGCAATTAGATTCTCTTGTTGATTTCGTTAATTTCGGCGTCGCTCCCGGTTTTGTGATTTACGCCTGGGTTAATTCTTACGATGATTTTCACGGCCTGAGCTGGGCTCTAGTTTTATTTTTTGCAGTTTGCGGTGCGATTCGTTTGGCGAGATTTAATGTTGATCTTACGCATGAAGCGCCAAATCCAATCTTAGAAAAATATTTCTTCAAAGGCATTCCAGCCCCAGTTGGTGCCGCAATGGCAATGCTGCCAATGGTTTTATTTTACGAATTTGGCGACGGGTTTTATTCAAATCCTCTTTTAGTAATTAATTACGTTGGAACCTTGGCGGTCTTGATGGCAAGCCGTATTCCAACAATCTCAATCAAAAAAATTCCGATTAAAAATGATTCAGCTTATTTAACTTTGCTAATTCTTGGATCTTTCATCATTGGCCTAATCGTTAAGCCTTGGATTGCTCTTGCGGCACTCGGAATTATTTACGGACTTTCAATTCCGGTCACAATTTTTTTCTACGTCAAAATTGAACTTCAATCAAGAAAATGAAAAAAATTCTAATTCTAAATGGTCCGAATTTAAATCTGCTGCACAGGCGCGACCATAGTATTTACGGCGATTATTCGTTGAATAAAATTTCTGCCGATTGCGAAAAATTAGCGAAAGAGCTCGAAATTAAAATTGATTTTCAGCAGTCGAATAATGAAGGCGAACTAGTCGATTCAATTCAAAATGCTTTGGATGATTGTGACGGAATAATCATTAATGCCGCCGCTTACACCCACACTTCAGTGGCGATTCGTGATGCTTTAGAAATGTTTAATAAACCAAAAATTGAGTTACACATTTCTAACATTTTCAAGCGTGAAGAATTTCGCCAACATTCTTACTTGAGTGAAGTAGTTGACGCGGTTATTTCTGGTCTTGGAGTGCAAGGTTACTCAATTGCACTGCTGGCGATTAACAACATGATTTAAGCGCGCGGATTCCTGAGTTGATTTTTGCGTCATCCCCGCGAAGGCGGGGATCCAGGAGATCTAATAACTCACTCCGAGCTTTTTATTCTGGGTCCCCGCCTTCGCGGGGATGACTGAATTACCATTGATCCCCGCCTTCGCGAGGATGACTGAATTAGCGTGAAGAATTTCGTCAATATTCTTACTTGAATGAAGTTAGTTGACGCGGTTATTTCTGATCTTCTTGCGTCATCCCCGCGAAGGCGGGGATCCAGAAGGTCTCACAACTCACTCCGAGTTTTTTATTCTGGGTCCCCGCCTTCGCGGGGATGACTGAATTACCAAACTAAAAAACTGAATTACCGAACTAAAAAACTGAATTACCAAACTAAAAAACTGAATTACTGAACTAAAAATTTTTTCTAAAAAATGCTTCCTCTAAAAATTTCTGAAATCTCTAAAGCATTTGCACAGCCCGTGCTCGACAAGGTTAGTTTTGAAGTAAAGCCAAATGAAATTTTTGGCTTCATCGGTTTGAACGGGCAGGGCAAAACCACTCTGATTAAAATTATTTTAGATTTGCTCGATCAGGATCACGGCGAAGTTGAGATTTTTGGCGTGTCGCGCATCCTGCCAGAAGCACGTAAGCGCGTTTGTTATTTGCCGGAAAAATTTCATCCGTCAATTCATCAAAAAGGTGAAGAATTTTTGCAGTTCGTTTTGGATTTTTACGGCAAAAAATATGACGCTGCGAAGGCGCGAGAACTTTGCGAAAATCTCGATTTAAAATTCGAAATGCTGAAGCAAAAAGTTAGCAAATATTCAAAAGGAATGACGCAAAAACTCGGGCTTCTTGCGGTATTTTTATCGGAAGCAGATTTAGTAATTTTGGACGAGCCAATGTCTGGCCTAGATCCAAAGGCGCGCATTGCCTTGAAGCGCGAACTGATCGCCTATAAAAATTCCGGCAAAACTATTTTTTTCAGCTCACATATTTTGTCTGACATGGATGAAATTTGCGACTCGATCGCGATTTTAAATAATGCACAGATTGCCTACTGCGGCAGCCCTCAAGGCTTTAAGAATAAGCACGAAGAAGATAGCTTAGACAAGGCGTTCTTAAGAGAAATTGGGGTCAGCTAAATGAAATACGTAATCATCCAAGCTGGCGGTAGAGGTTCTAGGCTTGAAACACTGACCATCAACAAGCCGAAATGCTTGGTGCCGATAGAAAATAAGCCGTTGCTTTTTCATCTCTTTGAGAAATTCAAGGGCAAAAAATTCATTATTATTTGTGATTACAAAGCGGATGTTTTGGATAATTATCTCAAAACTTTTGCCGACTCTGTTGATTACGAATTGGTTCGTGCAAGCAAGAAGGGAACTTGTTCGGGAATCCAAGATGCGTTGAGGCTGATTCCGCAAAATGAGTCATTCGCATTGGTTTGGTGCGATTTATTATTCGCAGAAAATACCCAAATTCCTGAGAAGATTGATCAAAATTTAGTTGCTCTATCCAAAAGTTTCGAATGCCGCTGGTCTTTTGTTGACGGCAAATTTGTCAAAGTTCCTTCAAAAGAAAATGGCGTGGCGGGATTGTTTATAATTAAGAGTCCGAAAGAAATTGCTGCAGTTGCAGAAGAGGGAGAATTCGTTTTGTGGTTACAGAATAACCAAATTTCTTTTGGTTCTTTTGACCTTTCTCACGCCAGAGAAATTGGCACGATGCTTTCTTACAACGATAATGATTCAAAAGAAGCGAAGTGTCGCCCATTCAATAAAATGGTCTTTGAACAAGACCGCGTAACCAAAATACCGGTTAATGAATACGGTAAATCAATCATGGTTGATGAGTTGAATTGGTACAAAAAAGTAACCGATTTGGGCTTTAAAGATGTGCCAAAAATTTTTAGTTTCGAGCCGTTCACGATGGAAAAAATCGACGGCAAAAATGTTTTTGAATATAAAAATTTTACCCTCTCGCAAAAGAAAGAAATCTTACGTAAAATAATTTCTAAGATTGATCGCCTACACCAGTTGCAGCCAGCGATTGAGGCCAATTACCAAGATTGTTTAGATAATTACGTCAGCAAAACTTTTGCTCGAATTGCCAAAATTAAAAATCTCGTACCTTTTGCAGGTCAAGAATTTATAACGATTAACGGCAAAAAATGTAAAAATATTTTTTACCTCGAAGAAAAATTTTCTTATTTGGTGAAGAAGTATTTTCCAGCTGAATTTCATCTTATTCACGGCGATCCGACTTTCTCTAATATAATGATTAGAAATGAGGAAGTTGATCCCGTCTTGATTGATCCGCGCGGCTATTTTGGTAGTTCAAAATTTTACGGAGATAAGGATTACGATTGGGCAAAACTTTATTATTCGATCATCGGCAATTACGACCAATTTAATCGCAAAAATTTTACGCTCGAAATAACCGAAAGCGAAGTTTTGCTAAGTATAGATTCCAATGATTGGGAGGGCGCAGAGGAAGAATTTTTCAACGCGACTAAAGCCGATAAACTCAAAATTAAAATTCTCCACTCACTGATCTGGCTCTCTCTTACCACTTATGCTTGGGAAGATTACGACTCGGTCTGCGCCTCTTTTTACAACGGCCTGCTTTATCTCAATGAATTGGACTTGTAATGCTAACCCTATCTCCACTTCCAAAAACATGGTTGTTTGATGTTGATGGCACCATCGTTAAGCATAACGGCCACCTGCTAGGAGGCGATGAATTGCTCGAAGGTGTTAAAGAATTTTTTGCGCAAATTTCCACTGAAGACAAAGTGATTTTGATGACCGCGCGAGAAAAAAAATACGAGAAGCAACTACTCTCCTTTTTAGAAAAAAGCGGCATCAGATATGACCAAATAATTTTCGATTTACCGCAGGGCGAAAGAATTTTGGTGAATGATAAAAAGAACTCCGGCCTCAAAACAGCTCACGCGATCAATAAAGACAGGGATGCTAAGTTGGAGATAAATTTCGTGATTGATAAAAATTTATGAAACTTGTTAAAAAATTCAGAAATAATTTTCGGCACTATAAGGCTCGCTTGCGTTTATTTTTTACGTTTAAGCGCCTTGGTCTAGGCAAGAATGATTGGATTTTTTTGATAGATTACGGAATTGGCGATACCCTGTTTTTCTGCTCTCTGATGAAGGAATTTAAGAAAAAAAATGGCGGAAGGATTGCGTTAATTTCTCGAGATGGTCGAGAGAAAATCGTCAAAATGTTTTCCGATATCGATTTTTATATTCCGCTTGATTCGAGGTTTGTAAAAATTGATTCCAAGCGCATTTGCAATTCTGATTTGATCGAAAAAGGAAAGATTTTCGTGCCGCACCCATTGTCAAATAAGGCAATAGCCAGCATGACTAAAATCATCGGCTACAAGGATTTTACTTTGCTTGATATGTATAAAATTATTATCGGTTTGCCTGCTGATTCCGAGATGGCGAAACCAAATTTTGAAGTTTACGACATTGTTTGGGCTAAAGATTTTCTAAAGCAAAATGACTGTGATCCACAAAGAACAATCATGATTTTTCCATCGGCAAATTCAGTGAAGCCAATTAGTAAAGATTTTTGGATCGAATTGATTGCACAGTTTGCCGAAAAAGGCTTCAAAATAATCGCCAATTCTGGGCCGGAAGGATATTTTTTTAAGCATAAAAATGTGATAAATTTGAATATGCATCTAACCAAAACTGCGGAGATCGGCCTCGTTGTTAATTCGGTTATTGCTAGCAGAAGCGGAATTTGTGATTTGTTGGCGATGGGCGATAGAAAAATAACTGCGCTTTATCCTTATCCAAGCGTTGACACACAAAAAGGTATTTCTCTAGTCGTAATGTTTGCTAAAAATAAAAATTTGACGGAATTAGTGATTAACGAATCCAAAAAACAAAAAGAGACAATAAAACAAATAGTTAGTAGTTGTGGTTGATCTAAAAAATTTCTACTCAGGAAAAAAAATCTTTCTCACTGGGCACACTGGCTTTAAGGGTTCGTGGCTCTCGCTTTGGCTTACAATGCTGGGCGCGAAGGTGGTGGGATTTTCGCTAAAAGCTGACAAAGAAAGCTTATTTAACTCGGCGGAAGTTGATTCGGGGCTAGAAAAATCAATAATCGGTGACATTAGAAATTCTGACGAAATTGCGGCGGCGGTAAAAAATTTTCAGCCGGAAATTATTTTGCATTTGGCGGCGCAGCCTTTGGTTCGCGAATCTTATTTTGATCCGCGAAAAACTTACGAGACTAATGTGATTGGCACGCTCAATGTTTTTGAAGCGGCGCGCAAAGACGGTTCGGTGAAGGTGATCACAAATATTACTACTGATAAATGCTACGAAAATCGCGAGACTGATTATGCCTACCAAGAAGAAGACGCGCTAGGCGGCTACGATCCTTACTCGTCGAGCAAGGCTTGTGCAGAAATTTTAACTTCTTCTTACCGCCGTTCATTTTTTCAAAAAGAAGGGATCCAACTTGCTTCAGCTCGCGCCGGCAATGTGATTGGTGGTGGCGATTTTTCTGTTGATCGAATTATTCCAGATATTTTTCGCGCAATTCGTGCCGGAGAAAAAGTTAAACTGCGCTCGCCAAATTCGATCAGACCTTGGCAGCACGTGCTTGAGCCGCTTTACGGATATTTGCTTTTAACAAAAAATCTTTACGAAAAAGGCGAAGATTTTGCCAAGGCTTACAATTTCGGTCCTAATAAAGATGCAGAACAAAATGTTGAAATTCTGACTAAAATTTTAATCGAAAAAATTGGAATAGGTTCTTACGAAATAGCTACTGAAGCTCAGGATCTCCCCTATTTAGGGGGGATCGAGTCGAAGCGTAGCGCGACGATGGGGGGTGCAAAAAACTTACACGAGGCGGGAATCCTTAAATTAGATCACTCTCGCGCCACAAAAGAACTTAACTGGCAGCCAAAATTATCTTTCGAAGAAACGCTTGAATGGACGGCGGAATGGTACAGAAATTACCTCGAAAAAAAGTCTGATGTAAAAAATTTTACCACCGAACAAATCGGAAAATTCATTGCATGAAATATTACAAAAACCTGCTAACCATTGGTATTCCTGCTTACAACGAGGCGAGGCATATCAAAAAAACGATAGAATCTTGTATTGATCAAGCAGAATTTGTGATCGTTTCTGACAATGCTTCGACCGACGATACGCAAAAAATTTGTGAAGAGTTGGCGCAGAAATATTCGAACTTAGTTTACATCCGACATGCTGAAAACGTAGGCGGAACGATGAATTTCAATTTCTTGCTCAAGGAAGCGAAAACCAAATATTTTATGTGGATGGGTGGTCATGATTATTTGGATGAAGGCTACACCAAGCACATGCTGCACATTCTTGAAAATAGTGATGCTGTTGGTTGCTATCCCGCTTCTCGGGCGATTGATAATGATGATGTTGAAATCGGCATTTACGACTTCTGGTATGCCAATCGCCTAACTTCTGATTATGCAGCGGAACGCTTATATTGCTTGATCGCTCATCTTCATGAAGTCTCAGCACTTTTTGGAATTTTTCGTACGAAAGTTGCGCAAAAATTTCCGATGAAAGCGATGATTGGTAATGATCACGTTTTTGTTTGCAATATGGCGCGCGAAGGGAAGTTAATTTATTCGCCACGCTCGATTTACAATTGGCGTCAGACCAAAATAGAATTGTCTGATGAGGAGCAAGTTAAGGCTTGGCAAAAATCTTTAGGAAATTCTGAGAATAAAATCTTGCCCTCAAGAAAAGAAATGCGGCAAGATCAATTGGATATTTTGAAGCAATGTAGCTCTAGAGGATATGGGCTTTTTGCTAAATTCTGTTTAGTAAAAAAAGCCAAAAAAAAATTACAAAAAAGATTCGGTAAATAATGACAGTCAGAGTAAAAATTAGCTGCGGAAATGTTACGATTGCAGCGCTCGATCATTCCAATCCTTTGGTGAATAAATTTCTGCCAGGCCGAGGAAATCTTTGGAAGAATTGCGAATTTTTTTACAATGATGCCTCAATCACTGAGGCTGATTATTGGATAATTATTGGCGAAAGCTTTGCTCACGAAACTTGTCTTTGTCCGAAAGAAAACGTGATTTTTATGGCTTGCGAGCCGCCGCAAACAATTCGCTACGACTCTCTCACACCATTCATTAATCAATTTTATCGCCTCTACGTTTCACACGAACAAGCGAAGCACCCTAGAGTTTACAAGGCGCATTCACCGATGAATTGGTGGGTTGATGCCGGGCATCCAATTAAAAGCGGTGACGATTTCAACGAATGGAAGGGCGAAGGTTTTGGTTACGACGAATTCAAAAAGATGCGCGAATATGAAAAACCAAAACTGATTTCGGTTTTTTGTTCAAACAAAGTTTGTAGCCCTGGGCACAGAGCTCGCCTTGATTTCTGCCTTAAGGCCAAAGAACATTTTGGCGATCAGCTAGATTGGTTTGGTGCCGGAGTTCGCGACATGCCAAATAAATGGGACGGCATCGCGCCTTATAAATATCACCTCTCGCTTGAAAATAGCAGTTCCAACGATTATTGGACGGAAAAATTAGCTGACGCTTTCATGGCTGGTGCATATCCAATCTATTTCGGCGCTCCGAATATCCACGATTATTTCGATCGCGAAATGCTAACGCAAATTGATATTAGACATCCAAAAACCGCTTTGGCGATTATCGAAAAAGTGATTGCCGAAAATACTTACGAGAAATCGAAAGAGAAAATTTTACAGGCGAAAGATTTGGTGA
>Ga0164295_10000360_pt1 | contig 38934 bp, 37 predicted proteins | sample GEODES006metaG_FD_111798 | JGI IMG/M metagenome (GOLD analysis project Ga0164295, IMG submission 111798) | Oligotrophic lake water microbial communities from Sparkling Lake, Wisconsin, USA - GEODES006 metaG | ecosystem: Environmental > Aquatic > Freshwater > Lake | place: USA: Sparkling Lake...
CAACCTGAAGGCCGTCGTCCGCGACATCCTCAACAGCGACGACTTCGTGAGGTTCTGAACATGAGCGCTCAGTCGATTTCAAACGCTGCGCGCACAGCGCTCCTGCTGGCCGTCAGCGGCCTCGTTGCGTGCGGCGATGGCGCCCAGCTCGGCGAGCGCGGCGCGTCTAAGGACGCTGGCCCGGTCGTGCCGCAGGATGCAGGCGAGCTCACAGATGTTACTCAGAGCCCCGGTCTCGACGACGCGCTCAGTGATGTCGACGCCGCCGCGCCGCCCGATTTTGGTCCGCCGCCGGTCCCGGAGACCGCACCGTCGGGCACGACGGGCGACGTCGATACGACCTTCAACCATGAGAACGAGCACCTCGACGTCTGGGACTTGCTCGCACGTTTGCAGGACGAGGGACCGCCGGAGTACTCCGCGCATCTGCACGCCTGCCCCAAGGTCAAGTATGCGACGCTCGGACGCATTCTCGCCTCGCGCGGGGTCAATCTCGGCTCAAACACTGAGGGCAGTGCCGGTCGGATGTACCGTGAGAGCGACCAGGCCCTTGGGGTTGCCAACTACGCCGCGCGGGTTGCCGAGGCGAGCGAGCTCTCGGCCGCGACAGCCTCGAAACTCTTCGACATCTTCGTCGCCGCGGCCCCTGAGATGATCGCCGCGATGCCCACGCTGCCCGCCTGCACGGTCGGTGGGGCGGCGTCTCGCGTGTTCAACGCGCAGGGCCAGTGCGAACCGAGCGGCCTGACGTGCCTCATGGGGGTCCCTGCGCAGGCGGGGCATGTCGAGATCTGCAACCGGATCGTGGCGCGCGCGAGCACGCCCGAGGTGGGCCGCACCCTGGCAGTCGCAGCGCTGCTCGCGGCCGCCCACACGTGCGAATAGGAGCGCGCATGAACAGTCGTCACCCGAGAGACAAAGACGAAGCCCGGCTGGTGTCACGCCGCTCGCTGATTCGATGGGCCGCGTTCACCGGCGCCGCGCTTGGCCTGCCCCGATGGCGTGTTTTCGAGGCGTTGGAGCTCGCCGGTGGCACAGCGCTCGCTCAAGAGGCCGCCTGCGCGGCCACTGCGCGGTCCGTACACCTCGTCGCCGGCACAGGTGGCTTTGCGTGGTTCCAGCTCCTCTGGCCGCACAATGACGTCGCCGCCGCCGGCAACGACGGCTTCGCCTTTCACGCGCCAGGTCAGCAGGTCACGGTGTCCGGGACGGACCGCACCCTGACCCTCGGGCCTGAAGCGCCGTGGCGCGGGGTCGAGGGCCGCGCCAACGTGTCTGCGTTCATGGCGGGCAATAATGAGACCCACACGAACCAGCCGACCTCGAACTCGACGCTGGGCAACGGGAATGGCGTTTTTGCGGCGGCGACGGCGCTCCAGACGGCGAGCCCGACCCTCGTGCCGGTCATCGCCATCGACGATGTGCCTTTCGGCAATGCGAGCGGTGCACCTCGTCCTGCGCGCGTGGGCAACGCAGACGCCATCGTGTCGCTCTTCGACAGCGCAGCGTCGCGCATGGGAGGCGCGCTGTTCGACCCGAACGATGCGACGCTCTACGACACAAGCTACCGCGCGTTCCTGGCGCTGAACGCCCAGGTGGGCCGCGGGACGTCGACCCGGGGATTCGAGACAGGCAAAACCGCGGCGGCTTTCTTGGGCCGCAACCTCGCCGACCTTCTCGCGCCTCGCCCCGAGGACTTCGTTCGCTATGGCGTGGACGCAGGGACGGCCAGCAAGGTCAGCGAGCTCGCCAAGGCGCTGATCATCACCGCGAAGGCGTTCGAGATGGGGCTGACGAGCAGCGTCATCATCCCCTGCTTCCGCGACGATCCACACGGGGCGTTCAACGACATGGGGGTCCTTCGCCAGACGACGCGCGGCATTGGCGCCGCTCTCGACGCGTTCCGAGGCGACCTTGCATCGATGAACGACCCGACGTGCGGCGGACGCAAAATCTCGGATAACGTGGTCATCTCGATCCACGGCGACACGCCAAAGAATCCACTCGACCGCAGTGGCTGGCCCGACGGCACCCCGGGAAACTCGAACTGGGTCTACGTACTCGGCGGTGGCTACCTCAAGACGGGGTGGTTCGGCGGCATCGACCGGAACGGCAACGTGACGGGCTTCGACCCGACAACCGGGGAGACGAGCGGTTTCAACGGCGGACAGACCGCGCGAGCCGCGACCGCCGCCATTTGCTACGCCATCGCTAAGGGCGACAAGCGCCGGCTCAACGACGTCATCCCGAACGCGCAAATCGACGGCATCGTGCGACCCGTCCTGATGTGAGTTCAGCCGAGGAACCGGTAGACGCCGACCGCGCTGAGCAGGACCAAAAAGAGCAACACCGCGAAGAGGCCAGCGCGCCCGCGTCGGGGCTGCGGCTGCTCGACAGGTCGCAGCTCAACGAGGCGTTGAGCGAGCTTCTTCGGGGTACAAGACGACCGTTGTGACCACTGGGACGCCGCGCGCATCGAGGCGATGAGGGTCTCCGCGCTCCTTCTGTCCGTCTTCGACAGAGGCGCCTCGAATCCCTGCGGGTCCATCAGGCGCAGCTCACCGAGCGTCACCACTTCGTCGAGCACACCGCGCATCAGCGTCATGGGGGTCAACGGGGTCGTCTCCTCTCGCCGACCGATGATCGTGTCCATCGCGTCGAACGTGAGGCGCCAGTCCCGAGCCTCATCCTTGCCGGGAATCTCGCAGAGGCGCAGCGCCCCCAGGAAACGCAGGTCTTCGTCACCCGTCAGCCGAACGTAGACGCCGACGTCCCGTGCGACGCGGGCCACGAGGAGCGGGAGCGCACTGAAGGGCGGCCAAGAAATGCCGACAGTGGACGGATCGGGACCGCGGCGCCGCATGACGCTCACCCCGCAGAGGTTCTCCAGCATCAATCGGCGTACGACGCGGCCTGAGTTTGTCGACTGAAGATAGCGGTCGAGACGGTCTAAGCGACCCTCGACCGAGACGCGGAAATCGTCCGGGGTCTGGTGGGCATCCCGCTGAACGACGAGCACGACCCGGTCGAACAGGTCGTCGTTCTTGGTCTCAACGTCGACCAGCGCGCCGTGGGCGCGCACCTCCCACTCGGCGTTCGGCCGGGGGCGCTCCTTGAGGAGATCAAGCAGGCGGGTCCCCTTCTGAGCGAGCTGCTCCCGCCAGGCCTTCGCCCCGTCTGCCGTGCCTTCGACCCCACTCACGCCGCGGACGCTAGCAAGGCCCGTCGCGCTTTACCATACTGCCAGGCATGACCCCGCAAAGGCCCTCAGTCTCGACTCGGCTCCGGCGCGCTGTTCACCATGCGCTCGGCCGCAGTCCACACGTCGACCTGCACACGTGGACCCTAGAGACGCCACGACTGCCGCTTGGACATCCCGGTCTGCGGATCGCCCACATGACCGACCTTCACGTCGGTCGCGTGACTCCGGAGGCTCGCCTTGACGCGGCCGTTGAGGCCGTCAATGCGCTGCAGCCCGATGTCGTCTGCCTCACCGGCGACTATGTCTCGCACAGCTTGCGCTATCTGACCCGCCTAGAGCGCGCCTTGAGCCGTCTCGAAGCGCCTGCGTTCGCAGTCTACGGAAACCACGACCACTGGAACGGCGCCGACGCCGTGGGGCGCGCCCTCGCGCAAGCCGGGGTACGCATGCTCGTCAACGAGACGGCCCGGCTGACCGTTCGCGGGGCGCCCTGGCGGCTCGTCGGCCTCGATGACCCGGTCACGAAGAACCACGACGTGGCGGCTGCGTTCCGCGACCCCGACATGACCGTGCCGCTCGTCGTACTCAGCCACCTCGCCGAGGCGACGCACGAGTTCGCGACACACGATCCCGCGCTGGTCTTGAGCGGCCACACCCACGGTGGTCAGGTCCGCACGGGTGGGCTCGTCGACCACCTGCTCCGCCGCCTCGGCCACGCCTACATCATCGGCTGGTACACGGTCGACCGAGTCCCGGTGTACGTGAACCGCGGGCTCGGCGCGGCCGTCTTTCCGTGGCGCACACATCACGCTGCACCCGAAGTCGCGTACATCGAAATCGGCCCTTACGGCGCGGACGAGGCGCCCCTCCCCTCCGATTCCCGCGTCTCACGTCGAAAACCATTTGACAAATCAGGAGTCTTAGAAGATTGAATCCACGCCTGCCGGGGGACGGTCTCCGGCGATGTTCACACTTCAGGAGCCATCGAAAATGTCGAAGATCCTCGCCCTCGCTGTTGCCTCTGTCTTCGCTCTCGCCGCTTGCGGTGGTGCGCCCGCCCTGCCCGACGTGAACGCCGCTGCCTCGCAGGCTGCCGGTGAGGCCGCCAAGGCCGCCGAGGGCGCCGCTGCCGAGGCGACGAAGGCCGCCGAGGGCGCCGCCGCTGAGGCCGCCGCCGCCGTGCCCGCCGCCCCCGAGGCGCCTGCTGCGCCCGCCGCCCCCGAGGCGCCCGCCGCTCCCGCGACGACGGCCCCCACCACGCCGTGATGAGGCCGGGTCGCGCATCGACCCGATCGTCGTCTTGAAGAGGCGGGCTCGCGAAAGCGGCCCGCCTTTTTTATTTCGGCCCACAGTCCTCGACAGCGAGCGGGCCCGTGTATCAGAATCCGGCGCCCGCGCGGCCTGTGTTTGGACGAAACCGGCACGCTGCGCCCGCGGGGATGGCCGGAGTTGAAAGGGACCTCGAACATGGCCGCCTCTGATGGGCCGCTGAACGGCGCGAACCTCGAGTTCGTCGAGTCGCTCTTCGCTGCATATGCCGCAGACCCGACCTCGGTCGACGCCGAGTGGCGGGCTTACTTCGATCGCCAAACGGGCGCGTCAGGCGATGTTCGCTTGGGGCCGAGCTTCAAGGCGTCGAGCATCTTTCACGGTGCGGGCGCCGCGAGCGGGTCGTCGCGGTCGTCGTCGACTGAACCCGACGTCGCAGCGCTGCAAGACAAGGTCGACCAGCTGATTCGCGCATATCGCGTTCGCGGCCACCTGATTGCCAACCTTGATCCGTTGGGTCTACCCCGTCCTGCAAGCGCCGAGCTGGAGCTGGAGCACTACGGCCTCACGCAGGCTGACCTCGAGCGCACAGTCTCCGCACGCACCATCGCGGGCGAGGGCGCGCGCATGAGCGTGCGCGAAATCATCGCGCACCTGCGAGCGCGCTACTGCGGCTCGCTTGCGACGCAGTTCATGCACATCGACGACCAGGAGATTAAGCTCTGGCTCCAAACCGAGGTCGAGCAGTCTGACCTGACGCACGGCCTGACGCGGGAGCTTCAGCTTCGCATCCTGACCAAGCTCACCGACGCCGAAATCTTCGAGAGCTTCCTCGCGAACAAGTTCGTCGGCGCCAAGCGTTTCTCGCTCGAGGGCGGTGAGAGCCTGATCCCGCTCCTCGACCAGTCAATCGAAGAGGCGGGCGAGCACGGGATCCGCGAGGTCGTCATCGGCATGGCCCATCGCGGGCGCCTGAACGTTCTCGCGAACATCATGGGCAAGAACCCGTCCCAGATCTTCCGCGAGTTCGCAGACGCCGACCCGGACCTGCACTTCGGCCGCGGCGACGTGAAGTACCACATGGGGTACTCCAGCGACCATGTGACCGGTCGGGGCCGAACGGTCCACCTCTCGCTGTGCTTCAACCCAAGCCATCTGGAGTTCGTGAACCCGGTCGCCATGGGCCGCGTGCGTGCCAAGCAGGACCGCAACGGGGACCGGGAGCGTCGGCACGTCCTCTGCCTACAGATTCACGGAGACGCCGCCTTCGCAGGACAGGGCATCGTGCAGGAGACGCTCAACATGAGCGAGCTCCCGGGCTACACGGTCGGCGGCACCGTCCACGTCATCGTGAACAACCAGATCGGCTTCACGACGCCGCCCGAGTCCGCGCGCTCGACGACCTACGCATCGGACGTCGCGAAGATGCTCCAGATCCCGATCTTCCACGTGAACGGCGAGGACCCGGAGGCCGTCGCCCACTGCATTCGTTTGGCGATGCGCTTCCGGCGCAAATTCCAGAAGGACGTCGTCATCGACATGTGGTGCTACCGCCGGCATGGGCACAACGAGAGTGACGATCCGTCATTCACGCAGCCCGTCATGTACTCGGCGATCCGTAAGCGCAAGTCGGTTCGAGATGCCTACCTCGACAACCTGCTCAAGCTCGGCGGCGTGAACCGCGGCGAGGCGGATGACCTGTCCGTGCGTCGTCGCGGCCACCTCGAGCGCGAGCTCAGCGAGGCGAAGAGCCCGGAGTACACCTACCGCGCCGACTTCGGTCGCGGCGTCTGGCAGGGCTACCTCGGCGGACCCGAGCGCACTGTGCCGGAGCCCGACACCGCGCTGCCGCTGAAGAACTTGCACACGCTGCTCCGGATTCAGACCGAGGTGCCGCCGGAGTTCACGCCCCACCCCAAGATCGCGAAGTTTCTCGAAGCGCGACGGGAGATGGTCGACACGGACAAACCGCTCGACTGGGGCGCGGGCGAAGCCGTGGCCTACGCCAGCCTCCTCGCCGAGGGCTACCCCGTCCGCCTGAGCGGCCAGGACAGCGGCCGTGGCACCTTCAGCCATCGCCACTCGGTGCTGCACGACGCGAACGACGGCAGCCGCTTCATCCCGCTCACCCGCTTGGGCAAGGGCACCTTCGAGGTCTTCGACAGCCCCCTCTCCGAGTCGGGCGTGCTGGGCTTCGAGTACGGCTTCAGCCTCGACCGCCCCGAGGGCCTCGTGCTGTGGGAGGCGCAGTTCGGCGACTTCGCGAACGGCGCCCAGGTCATCATCGACCAGTTCATCTGCTCGTCCGAGGACAAGTGGCGCCGGCTGACGAGCGTGGTGTTGCTCCTCCCCCACGGCTTCGAGGGTCAGGGTCCCGAGCACTCCTCCGCCCGGCTGGAGCGTTTCTTGGGGCTCTGCGCGCAGGACAACATGCGCGTCGTGAACTTGACGACGCCCGCGCAGCTCTTCCACTGCCTGCGCCGTCAAGCGCACTGGAAGCTCCGCAAGCCGCTGGTCATCGTGACGCCGAAGAGCCTGCTGCGCCACCCCGAGGTCATCTCGTCGTGGTCTGAGTTCTCGCACGGCAGCTTCCAGCCGGTGATCCCGGACATCGCGCCGGTCGACGTGGTCGACCCCAAGGGCGTCAAGCGCATCATCCTGTGCACCGGCAAGGTCTACTACGACCTGAAGCAGCGGCGTCAGGACACCGGCGCCCACAATGTCGCGATCGTGCGTCTGGAGCAGCTCTACCCGCTGCGGCTCGACGCCATCGAGCGGGTGCTCGCGCCCTACCCCGAAGGCACGCCGGTCGTTTGGGTACAAGAGGAGCCCTGGAATATGGGCGCGTGGCCGTTCCTGCGGCTTCACCTCGGCGAGCGCTTGCTCGCGCGCCATCCCTTGCAAGGCGTGACTCGGAACGAGAGCGCAAGCCCCGCGACGGGCTCCGCCGCGAGCCACAAGATGGAGCAGTCGCTCCTGCTCGACCGCGCATTCGACATCGCATGATCCCGCCCCGCGGGGCTCTCTGGAGAAGGAACGGTTTCAATGTCCGTTGAGGTCAAGGTTCCGCCGGTCGGTGAGTCCATCACCGAGGTGACGATCGGTGAGTGGCTGCGCCGCGAGGGTGACTTCGTGCGCGCAGACGAGTTCGTGGTCATCGTCGAGAGCGACAAGGTCAACCTCGAGGTCCCCGCCCCCGCGGCAGGGCGCCTCGCAAGGGTCACAAAGAAGAGCGGCGAGCTCGCGCGCATCGGTGAGGTCATCGCAGAGATCGAAGCGGCCGAGGCGCCTCGCGACACGATCGCCGCGCCATCGACCGCCGCCGCAGCGGACCCGAACGCGCCTCCGCCCGACCCGAACCCGCGTGTGATGCCGTCTGCGGAGCGCGTGCTCGCGCAGGCCGGCGTCGATGCCCGCGGCGTTCAGGGCACAGGGCCGGGTGGACGCATCACGAAGGAGGACGCCGTCCGCGCGACTCAGCCGGCCCCCCCCGCGCCTGCGCCCGCTGCGGCCCCCGCGCCTGCGCCCGCTGCGGCCCCCGCGCCTGCGTCGTCCGACCCCCGCCACGAAGAGATCGTCAACATGACGCCCCTGCGGCAGACGGTCGCGCGGCGGCTTGTCGAGGCGCAGCAGAACGCGGCGTTGCTCACGACCTTCAACGAGGTCGACATGAGCGCGGTCATGGCGCTGCGCAACGAGCACAAGGACGCCTACGAGGAGCGCTACGGCATCAAGCTCGGCTTCATGTCGTTCTTCGTCAAGGCCGCGGTCGACGCCCTCAAGGCATTCCCCGCCATCAACGCCGAGGTCCGCGGCAACCAAGTCGTCTACCGCAACTACTACGACATCGGCGTGGCGGTCGGGGGTGGCAAGGGCCTCGTGGTGCCGATCATTCGCAACGCGGAGCGCCTGAGCTTTGCCGAGGTCGAGAAGACCATCGCGGAGCTCGGCAAGCGCGCCAAGGAGAACAAGCTCAAGCTCGACGAGCTCACCGGCGGCACCTTCAGCATCAGCAACGGCGGCGTCTACGGATCGCTGCTGTCGACGCCGATCGTAAACCCGCCGCAGTCGGGCATCCTCGGCATGCACGCGATTCAAGACCGGCCGGTCGCGGTGAACGGTCAGGTCGTCATTCGGCCGATGATGTACCTGGCGCTCACGTACGATCATCGCATCGTCGACGGTCGCGAGGCGGTCACGTTCCTCAAGCGCATCAAGCAGTGCATCGAGCAGCCGGTTCGCCTGCTGCTGGAGGTCTGAGCGCATGGAGACAAGACGACACGACCTCGTCGTCATCGGCGGCGGACCGGGCGGCTACATCGCGGCCATTCGCGGCGCGCAGCTCGGGCTCGATACCGCCTGCATCGAACGCGAGGCCGCGCTCGGTGGCACGTGTCTGCGCGTCGGGTGCATCCCGAGCAAGGCGCTGCTTGAGTCGAGCGAGCGCTTCGCCGAGGCGCAGCACGGCCTTGAGCTGCATGGCGTGCACGTCGGCGAGGTGCGTCTCGACCTCGAGGCGATGCTCAAGCGCAAGACCTCCATCGTGCGGCAGCTCACGAACGGCGTCGCGGGCCTGTTCAAGAAGAACAAGGTCACGCGCTATGAAGGCCACGGTCGGTTCGCCGGACCAGGTATCGTCGAGGTCGACGGCGCGCAGCCTGTCCGCATCGAGGCCAAGCACGTCATCATTGCGACCGGCAGCGTCGTGAGCCCCCTCAAGGGCGTTGAGCTCGACGGTGATCGCATCGGCACGAGCACCGAGGCCCTGTCCTACCCGAGTGTCCCCGAACACCTCGTCGTCATTGGCGCGGGCGTGATTGGGCTGGAGCTGGGCTCCGTTTGGGCGCGGCTCGGCGCGAAGGTGTCGGTTCTCGAGTACCTGGACCGCATCCTGCCGGGCACGGACACCGAGGTCGCCGCGCTCGCGCGCAAGCTCTTCGAGAAGCAGGGGCTCACCTTCAAGCTGGGCGTGCGTGTCACCGGCGCTCGACGCGAAGGCGACGCTTGCGTCGTGACAGCCGACGGGCTGGAGCCGATCGAGTGCGACCGCGTGCTGCTCGCCGTGGGCCGCAGACCAAACACCGAAGGCCTCGGGCTCGAGACGATTGGCGTCACGATTGACAACCGCGGGCGTATCCCGACGAACGCGCACTTCGAGACCGCGGTTCCGGGCGTGTACGCCATCGGCGACGTCATCGCCGGCCCCATGCTCGCGCACAAGGCCGAGGAAGAGGGCGTCGCGTGCGCGGAGCACATCGTGACGGGTTATGGCCACGTCAACTACGACGCCATCCCCAACGTCGTCTATACAGCGCCTGAGATCGCGACCGTCGGCAAGTCCGAGGAGGAGCTCAAAGCGGCGGGGGTGCCCTACCGCAAGGGGAGCTTCCCGTTCGCAGCGAATGGCCGAGCGAAGGCGATCGCGCAGACGGACGGGTTCGTCAAGGTGCTCGCCCACGCGGAGACAGACCGGGTGCTCGGAATCCACATCATCGGTCCGCGCGCCGGCGACTTGATCGCAGAGGCTGCGGTCGCCATGGAGTATGGCGCCACGAGTGAGGACGTCGCACGCGCCTGCCACGCACACCCGACGTTGGCCGAGGCGGTCAAAGAGGCCGCCCTCGCCGTCGATGGACGCACGCTGAACTACTGAGCGGGCGCCAGCAGGCGCTCGAGCATCTCAGCCAGCGCGTCTGCGTGCGCCGCCACGACGTCTGGGTCTCGCGCGTCCGCGCCGGTCAGTGCCTTGACGAGCGCGGGGACCGCGAACAGGAAATGCGCGCCGCCGATCGCCAAGAACACGAGGTGCAGCGGACGCGTCGACTTTGCGGTCGAGACGCCGAGCGCCTCGTCACAGAGCGAGAAGATCGGCAGCAGGATGGGCCCTAGATGGTGCTCAGCGAGCCAGTCGCAGCGCTCACCCGCGACCGCGAACTCCCGCACTGCGACCTGCACGACTTCGGGTCGCCGCGCGCAGAGCGCGACAAACCGGCGAATCATCGCCGAGAGGCGTGCGCGCGCGGGCAAGGCACGTTCACCTTCGGGGACGTCGACGAACTGGCGGTGGACGTCGTGGTAGAGGTGGTCCATCGCCGCGCGCCACAGGTTATCCTTGGACGCGAAGTGATAGTGGACCAATGGCTGCGTGACCCCGCACAGGCGCGCGATGTTCGCCGTGCTCGTACCCTCGTAGCCCTTGGTGGCGAACTCAAGGATCGCGGTGTCGAGGATCGACTCGCGCCGAATGGACATCGACAGCGCCCCCAAAAAATCGAAGAGGGCCGCCAGGTTTCCCTAGCGGCCCTCTCGTGGTTGCGTCCCCAACGGGATTTGAACCCGTGTCGCCGACGTGAAAGGCCGGTGTCCTGGGCCAGACTAGACGATGGGGACAGACAAGAGTGGGCCGTCTGGGACTCGAACCCAGAACCAACGGATTAAAAGTCCGCTGCTCTACCATTGAGCTAACAGCCCAGCGAGCACCGGCCTCGCCGGGCAACGGCGTGAAGCGGTGTTAGCGCACTGTACGGCTGCTGTCAAGGGTTGCCGCTCGCATGCGTTGACAGCGCGCGCCGCAGACGCATATGTTTGGGGTCTGTAAAGAGACCTCGCTAGCGCCCCGAGCTCGCCGATGCGTGGCGTCCGGGCCGCTCGCACGGACCCCGAACCGGGACGACGTGACGGCCGAATCCGACAACCGAGGGGCGCTGCGGGCCCGAATGCGGCGCGCCCGGCGCGCGGTTCCCCCGGAGGTCGCCACGCGCGTGTCAGCCGAAGTCGTCGCTCGCCTGACCTCACTGCCGCAAGTACTCGACGCACAGCGCGTGGCGCTATACCGCGCGTTCGACGGCGAGCCCAACATCGAGGCGCTCGATGTTTGGGCACGGACGCGGGGCAAAGAGGTCGTCTACCCTCGCCACACCCGCGGAAGTGCCCTCGAGATGGTCCACGCAGGGACATGGCGCACCCAGCCGAAGGGTCCGCCCCTCCCCGAAGGCCACGCAGTCGCGTTTGGGGATGTGGCGGACGTTGCAGTCGTGCCCGGTGTGGCGTTCGACGAAGGCGGCTATCGCCTGGGGCTCGGTGGGGGTCACTACGACCGTTCACTCCCGAGTTGGCGTGGCTTCGCCATCGGCGTTTGCTATGACTTCCAATGTCTTGAGCGCCTGCCCCGCGAGTCGTGGGACTGGCCCGTGTCGCTCGTGGTGACCGAGCGACGCATTCACTACGCGAATCGGGCGGATGCGCTCCGCCCCAGAGAGTTGGACTGACATGGAGATCGTGTTCGCCGTCATCATCGGCCTCGCGCTCGGCGCCTTGCTCGGGCGGTGGGTCGCCCAGCGCGCGGGCATCGCCCCCGACGCAGAGGCCCTCGCCCGGGTCAAGACCGAGGCGGAGCAGCAGGTCGCTCAAGCGCGCCGAGAGGCTGAAGTCGCGGCTCGCGAAGAGGCAGTTCGTATGACCGCCGAGACGGAGAAGGACGTCGCCCGCCAGCGACAGGAGCTGACCCGCCGCGAGGAGCGCCTCCATAAGAAGGAGGAGACGATCGACCAGAAGGCCGACGCCATCAACAAGAAGGAGTCGCTCTTCTCCAAGCGTGAGAAGGACCTGCAGCGCCGCGAGAAGAAGGTCGAGAAGGCGGAGACGGACGTTGACGCGGCGCTCGCGGAGGCGCGCAGTCGCGTTGAGGCCGTCGCGGGGATCCGACAGGAGGAGGCGCGCGCCGTCTTGCTGAGCGAGGTCCGTGACGACGCGCGCAAGCAGAGCATCGAGCAAATCCGCGCGGTCGAGCGCGAGGCGCGCGCGGTCGCCGACGAGCGGGCGCGGATGGTCGTCGCCGCTGCGATTCAACGCTACGCCAGCGAGCACGTGGTCGAGAAAACTGTCGCTGTCGTCGCCTTGCCGTCAGAGGACATGAAGGGCCGCATCATCGGGCGTGAGGGCCGAAACATCCGCGCCTTCGAGGCCGCGACCGGCTGCGACTTGGTGATCGACGATACGCCCGACGCGGTCATCGTGAGCTGTTTCAACCCGATGCGGCGTGAGGTCGGTCGCATCGTTCTCGAGCGGGTCCTCGCCGACGGTCGAGTCCACCCAGCACGGATCGAAGAGATCGCGGGGCGGGCGCGACAGGAGGTCGAGCAGCAAGCGCGTCAGCATGGCGAGCGCGCGCTCCTTGAGCTCGAGCTCTCGGGGCTGCATCCCGAGCTCGTCAAGTGCCTTGGTCGTCTACACTTCCGTTCGAGCTTCGCGCAGAACGTCCTGCAACACTCCATTGAGGTCGGACATCTCGTCGGCCTGATGGCGGGCGAGCTCGGCCTCAACGTCAAGGAAGCTCGCCGCGCGGGCCTCTTGCACGACATCGGCAAGGGCGTCGACCAAGACGCCGAGGGACCGCACGCGCTTGTGGGCGCGCAGCTCTGCAAGAAATACAACGAGAGCAAGGCGGTCGTGCACGCGATCGCGACGCATCATGAGAACGAAGCGCCGGGCAGCGTCCTCGCTCACCTCGTTGCAGCCGCAAACGCTCTATCGGCTTCTCGTCCCGGCGCGCGGCGCGAGCAGCTCGAGGGCTATATCAAGCGGCTCGACGACCTTGAGGCCCTCGCCGCGACGTTCCCCGCGGTCGAGAAGGTCCACGCGATCCAGTTCGGCCGCGAGGTCCGCGTGCTCGTTGAAAACGCAAGGCTCAACGACCAAGACGCCGAATTGCTTGCGCGGGACATCGCGCGCAAGATCGAGACCGACCTCACGTACCCAGGCGAGGTGCGCGTGACCGTGATCCGCGAGACCCGCGCCGTTCAATACGCCCGCTGACCGGAGACCACCATGACCCGCGAGTCCATCACAGAAAAAGTCTGCGCCGCCTTCGTTGAGGCCCTCGGTCTCGACGAGGATGAGGTGACCCCCGAGTCACGCATCTTCGATGACCTCGGCGCCGAGTCCCTCGACCTGTTGGAGATCGTCTTCCTGCTCGAGCGCGGCTTCGACATCAAGATCCCGCGCGGTGGGGTCAAGGAGGCCTCTCAGGCGGGCATCGATCCGTCTCAGTATGAGGTCGACGGCAAGCTCACCGAGCTGGCCTTGGAAAAGCTGCGCGAGCTCATGCCCGAGGTGGATCCGGCCGAAATCAAGCTCGGCTTGGCGGCGACGGACATCCCGCGTCTCTTTCGGGTCGCGACCTTTGTGAATATCGTGGCGCGCCTGCTCGAGGAGAAGGGCGTCACCGTCGCTTGAACGCCTCGCCCGCAGCGCGCTTCGGGTTCCTCGTCCATCCCCTGACACCGTTGCAACGAAGGCTATTGGGCGTTCGGGCAGCGGACGTGGGGCTCATCGCTGGGCGCTCGGCCGTCTGGCACGGGCCTGTCGAGATCGCACACTTGCGGACAACGACTGCGCCCGCCGGGCATGTCGAAGGTTGGCTCATGGCGCTGCCGAGCTTGCCTGAGGCTCTCATTGAGCAGCAGGAGGACGCCGTCCGCGATTTGGCTGTCGCGGTGCGCGCCTGCGCTGACCGCGGTGCGCAGGTCGTCGGCTTGGGCGCGCTGACCGCCCTCATCGGCGCACATGGCCGGGCACTCGAGCAGATTGCGGCGGTCCCTGTGACGTCTGGGACAGCGCTCACGAGCTGGGCTGCAGTGGAGACCCTGCGCCTCGCCCAGATGCAGGGGCTGCGCGCCTCCAGAACGCCCGTCGCGCTCCTCGGTTTGCCCGGACCCGCTGCCATGGGAATCACACGCCTGTTGGTGGCGCAGGGTCACGCCGTCGAGGTTGTCGTGCCGGCGCCGCCCCGAGCCCTTGAGCGTCAGTTAGACGCCCTGAATGCGCTCGGTCCAGGCTCTGTGGGGGTCACCCCCTGCCCTTACGCCGCGCTTCAGTCGGGGCGACTGCTCGTGGCGGCCTCCACAACGGGCGGACGCCTCTCTTACGCCCGCTTGCCTCGCGGGGCGATCGTGGTCGACGTTGCGGAACCGGTTGACGTGCTCTACGACGCCCCGCAACGCGATGACGTCCTCGTTCTCGACGGGGAGCTCGTCGATCTGCCCGGTCGGCTCACCGGCTCGCAGCCCTGGACTTGGGTCTACGAGCGGGTCACAGGCCAGCGCGGCGCGCTCTTCGCGTGCTTCGTAGAACCCATGGTGGTCGCGGCCTCGAACGACGCCACGCTCGCGGGCGTGGGTCGAGATGTGCCCCTCGAGAGAATCGTGGCTCTGGGGAACGCCGCGCGCAGCCTCGGCTTTGGGGTCCGAACGCTTTACGAGCGGGGTCGTGCGGTCCGGGCCGCCCGGGTCGCTGACTTCTCGACCGCGCGCCCTAAGAGCGCCGGCAGGTAAGCGTGCTCCAGCGCCTCCATGCGCTTGCGCTCCGCTGCCTTCATGTGGTCGTGGCCGCACAGGTGCAAGAGACCATGGAGCAGGACAAACGTCAGTTCGTCATGGCCTGACCACGCCGCAAACCTCTCCGCCCCCACGCACGTCTCAAGGCGCGGCAGCGGGCCGTCGCCCACCTGCCGCGCAACTGTCTCGACGCTGATCACGATGTCGCCAAGCACCTCAGGCGCTCCGGACACGGGCGTCATCCCCTCGAGCGCCGCGGGAAAGCTCAAGACGTCCGTCGGCTTGTCCTGAGCGCGCCATTGAGCGTTCAGCGTGTGAATCTCCTCGTCGTCCGTGAGGACAATGCAGACGTCGGCTTGCCCCCTCCCCATGCGCTCGAGGACGCGCTGCGCGCGCCGTCGGACCGTCCGCGCGTCCACAAACCCGCGCGCTGTCGGCCTCACCATCACCTGAATCACGCCTTCTCCTCCGCCTCGTAGGCCTGCACGATGCGCTGAACGAGCGGATGACGGACGACATCCACGTGTGTGAACCGCACCACCGCGACGCCCTCGACGCCCTCAAGCATGCGCGCCGCATGGAGCAGGCCGCTCTCCCGATTCGACGGTAAGTCGACCTGAGTGCTGTCGCCGGTCACGATGCAGCGGGTTCCGTACCCCATGCGGGTCAGGAACATCTTCATCTGCTCCCGGGTCGCGTTCTGGGCCTCGTCCAAGACGACATACGCGCCGCTCAGCGTTCTGCCGCGCATAAACGCGAGCGGGGCCACCTCAATCACGCCTGTCTCGATCAGCTTGGAGGCGCGCTCAAGGTCCATCATGTCGTACATCGCATCGAAGAGCGGTCGCAGATAAGGGTCGACCTTCTCGGCCATGCTCCCTGGCAAGAAGCCGAGCTTCTCCCCCGCTTCGACCGCGGGCCGCGCGAGAATAATGCGCTTGACCTCCTTGCGCTGGAGCGCCGCGACCGCGGAGGCCATTGCCAAGTACGTCTTTCCCGTGCCGGCTGGGCCGATCCCAAAGACGAGGTCGTGCTTCGCGATGGCCTCCAGATAGGCGCCCTGGTTCGCGGTCTTCGCGGCGATCGCGCGGTGCTCATGTGTGGTCAGCACCGGCGCCTTAGAGAGGGCATCGACCTGAACGGTCGGGTCCTGTTCAAGGGCGCGAACGACCTGCTCGACCTCTTGCAGAAAGAGCGACTGCCCGCGCTGCGCGAGGGCGATGAGTTGCCGCAGCGCGCGCTCCGCGAACGCGAGCCGCGTCGACTCACCGTTGATGATGAGCGCGCCACTCCTCGCGCTCAAGCGCACGGCGAGGCGCCGCTCAAGGAGCTTCCGTGTCGCGTCTTGCGGACCGAACAGGCGCGTCGGCAGGTGCGGGTCGTCGCCGATTTCGAGCGTGCGCTGGTGCGGGGTGTCGTCCGTCATCGCAGATCGTAGTCGAGGCCGATGGTCAGGTACTCCACAGGCTCACCGTCTGGCATCTCCAAGACCTCCTGGCTCACGAGCCCCGCTTCGACCACAGCATCCAAGCTCTCCGGAAACTGTCCCTGCTCAACTCGATAGACTTCAAGCGCCGCAGCGATGACCTGCAGTCGGTTGGTCCGAGCGCGCGCGAGATAATCGTGACCGAGCTGACGCCCGCTCTCGATGATCTGCTCACGACTCAGCGGGAGCGCGGCCACGGCCAGCCCCAGACCGACCAAGACCCCAAGGTTGAGCGCGACACGTCCAATCAGCGGCCCCCAGGCCACTCGCTTCCGAATCGAACCCGCGTCGGGCTCGGGCCTCGCGACCACCTCCTTGACGGGCGCGATATAGCCTTCATCAATGAGGTGAACGAGTGACTTACAGGCCTCAAATTCACCGAGCCGAGACAGGTCGATGACCTGCCCCGCAGGCCGCCGTCCATCGATGAACCCGAAGACCTTGCGGTCATTGCGGCTCAAATTCGAAGCCGCCCCCGTCACCTTTTTGCCGCGTGACACGCTGCCATCGGGCGGCGACGTCGGATCCACGAACTCACTGAACGCGTCATCGAGGATACGCTCGAGCGCCTCAGCCTCGGTCTCGCTCTCTTCGATGGTCTTGACCGCCTTGAAGACCACGCGGTCGTCTGAGACTCGCTGCCGTATGAGGGGCCACTCGTCGAGCATACGAACGCCCTCCATCAGGAGGGATTCGGACGATATCGGCGTGACTGTCGGCTTCGCAAAGGCGGGCGGCTTCGACTCAAAGCGGTACTTGCCCCGCTTCCAGTGGAAGAGTTGGTACAGCGTCTCGCGCGTCCGCAGGTCCACAAACTCTTGGTGAATCTCCGGCGCGAGCGCGCCTAGCTCGACGAGTAAATCACCGATGGGCTGCAGCGTTTTCTTCTGAGTCGCCTGTGCGCTTTGGAGTTGCTCGCGGGTCACCACCATCGCAGCGACCAACATCGCGCCGAGCGCGTCGCGCTTGTCCCGCAGCGCGGTCTCAACGCGGATGACCTTGCCGCCGCGGAACCAAACCTGCACTTCCTCCGTCTCGCCGGTCCCTTCAACGAAGAGAATGCCGGTCTTCTGCTGCGTACCGATGAGCTGGAGAATCTCAGCGATTCCAAAGTCGTTGAGCGTGCCCTCGAGTGCCATCAGTTCACCGCCCGACGAGCACGTACGACGGCGAAGAGGTTGACGACCCACAGGACGGCGAACGCCCCCACTGCGACCGCGGTGATCGGGCTCATCGCCGCGTGCGTCGGGCTCGGGTCCGCCAGCAGACCCCGAGGCAGGAGAATGTACGCCAAGAGCGCGAGACCCAAGGCGAGCGGCAGCATCGCTCGACCGGGGTGGCCTTGAAGCGCGCTCCCGAAGCCAGGCATGAGCGCGCCGCCGAGGCCGAGTGACCATGTGCGCGCTGTTCGGTACCGCGCGATCTCTTCGTCCTTGTCGAAGCGAACTCGGCGGTCCACAGGCAGGTTCCGAACGAATAGGCTATGGCATTGCTCGCACAGCGGCGCGCTCTCCGTCGACGTCGCACGCTTCTCGGCACCGCGGCCGCATCGGGGACACGCCAGCACGACCTTGCGGCGTCCGGCAGACGCGCTCAGAACCGCGAAGGCGATGAGCGCAGCGCAGGCGAGCGCAGGCGCGACCGCCTCGGGAACCGGACCGGCCAACCGAAGCCACGCGCGTGCTGCGAGGGGGGACGGCGCGAAGAGCGCGTCCACCTCACGTTTGAGGAGACCGCTCGCCTCTAGAGGCATGTCGACGACGTAACGGTTCAAGTTCAAGTCGGTGTCATCGCTCCACCCCGAGACGCGCGCCGTCTCCAAGGCGAGCGCCCGGTTGAACTCCACCTTGGACTGCTCCAACTGCCCTGTGCGCGTGTAGAGTCGAGACAAGTTGAAGAGGGGCTCTGCGCGTCCTGGTAAGAGCGCAGCGGCCTCGCGGTAGAGCGTGACGGCGCGCTCGGACCGACCTGATGCGAAGCGAGCGTTCGCAAGATTGTTCATCACGAAGCCCGACTCCTGGCTTCCAGCGGGCACGCTCTTGAGGCCTTGCTCCAGCAAGCCGATCGCTGAGTCGAGGTGGCCGAGGCGCTTCTCGGCCATGCCCAGCGCCGCTGCCGCCTGCCAGTCTTCCGGGTTGCGCGCGAGCGCCCCGCTGACCACCTCTGCGGCGCGCGCGTCTCCCGGGTCGACTGAAAGCGCATGCAGTGCTTGACTGACCCCAGTCCCCGCCTCACTCAGTCGGTCGACCGCGCGCAGCGTCCATGGGACCGCGCCTAGCAGCACAACGAACGCGATCGAAACGCAGCGCTCGCCCGTGTTCTGCAGGGGCCACAGGATGATCGCGAGCGGGAACAAGAGCAACGCGGGGCCGAAGCCGAGCGCGAGCGGCGTCACGAGAGCGACGCCGAGGGTGAACAGAGCGACCCACGGGTTCAACAGCGGCAGGGCGCGGGCGAATCCATGTGCGACAGCGAGGGCGTATCGACCGGCCTGCGCCGCCATGAGCGCGAGCGCGAGCAACACCACGAGCGCCCCCCCCACCAACGTCGCGTCCGCCAACCACAGGCTCCGACGATGGAAGTCTGCAAGGCGAAGCCGGAGTGAAGCGGCCTCCGCGAGAAACCAGCGGTGCACGGCCCACGGCGTCTCATCAAGCACGCGCTCGGACTCAGCATCCTCGATGTCCGGGAGTCCTGGCGCGAGCGCACGCGCCTGCTCGAGAAGCGTGAGGGCCCGCACATGGTCCCCCTTGACCCATTGCGCGCGAGCCTCGCGCACCATCGCGAACGCGAACGGATCGAGCCGAGCGTAGCCGCCGTCGCGGCGATGAGCGACCAGCTCACTGATGAGGGCATCCGCCCGCGATGTGTCGCCCTCCTCGGCAGCCCGCGCGTGCACGCGCCAGAGGGCCACCAGCTGGTCCCGGTCGCGCAGCGGGGGCACCAAGGCGTGCTCGACCACCGGCGATTCGGCTGGCAGTTCTGCCCGCGCGGGCGCAGCGTACGCTCCGATCAGGAGCGCGAGTGACAGCGTCCACGTGCGCGTTCCAGGCACTTGCATCCAGCGTCAGTTATCACGAATCATCGCGAGCGGCCACAACCCGCGCGAAGGAGCCTCGTGGCGACCAAACGGCAGACGCTTGAGTTTCTCTTGGAGCAGGGCCTCGTCTTCGTTCAGCTCGATCCCCGGGATGAAGGGGTCGTCGTCCCCGACCATCTGCGCTCACAACTCCCGCTTGGCCTGAACCTGAGTCGAAACTTCCACCTCGAGACGTTCGAGATTGACGACGAGGGTGTGCGGGCAAGCCTCTCTTTCAAGGGCGTGCGTTCCCTCTGCATCCTACCGTGGTCCGCGGTCTTTTTGATGTCGGCCGACGACAAGACCTACGTATTCGAGGAGTCGTTCCCTAAAGAGCTTGCCGCGGCGCTCAAAACGCAGAGGGGTCGGGGGGCGCCGGAGCGGAGCGACTTGGCGCCGCCCGACCCCCCGCCACCCGAGCCCGCCCCGCCCCGCCCGCGACCGCAGCTCAGGTTGGTCAAGTGACCGTGCGAGACGCATCGCCTCCGCGGCCCGATCCATGGCGGCGAGCGTTCTCCTGGGTCTACTGGGGGTTCACGGTCATGCTGGGGGCGAGCGTTGCCCTGGGCGCGACCCTGGGCGCGTTCGCCCATCCGACGCCCGACCCCACAACGGCCGCCCCCCCCGAGGTCACACCGGGGGACGAACACGGACGCGCATGCGTGAAGCAACTCAGCGCGCTCCACGACGCGCTCATACGGCGCGCGCGTGAGGCTTTCTCCGGCGGGGCCCGAGCAGGCGAACTGAGCGCCTCGTGGGACGAGGGCTCTCGACGCTGGAGGCGCGAGCTCGACAGGACGCGCGCCAACTGCCGATTGGACGAGTCGGACGCGATGCGCCCGGTCGCGCGGCTCGCAGATGGCCTAGGCCGGCTGGACTTGGCCTACACGACCGCGGTGCTTGGCTTCTCCGACGTTGGCCGCGTCAAGCTCGACGAGGTCCACGAGGCACTCGACGCGCTCAATCGCCCTTGAGCTGCTCGTAGCGTCGCTTGGCGAGCGGCGAGTAAAGGTTGCGCGTATAGCGGCTGAAGAAGCGAAAGTAGTGCTCCCGAGCGGAGCGCTTCTCGCCCATCCGGTCGTGGCAATATGCGAGGTGGTAGCTCGCCTCTGCGAGGAACTTGCCGTCAAGCGTCCCCGCGATGGCCTTGCGAAGGAGCTCAGCGCCGCGCGGAAAGTCCTTGAGTCGAACGGCTGACATCCCTTGGTGGAAGAGCAGCATCGACATGTAGGGTGGCTTCTCGTCGTACTCGAGGCTCTTGATGAACGACTCGTCTGCCTTGCCGAAGTTCCCCTCGCCATACAGCGTCACGCCGCGGTCGTACTTCTCGCGCGCGACCTCGGCCTTGAATCGCACGATCAGGTCCTCGAGCAAGCCGGCGTAGCGGAGCTTGCGCAGGTTGGAGAAGGCCTCGACCGCCTTCTCCTTGTTCCCGTCTTTCACGAGGCGCTCGAACTCGAGAAGTTCGCGTTCGACTTGCTGCCAGCGACCAAGCTCTGCGCGGAGTTCGTCGACTTCGTGCTGGAGTTGCGTCTCCTTCTTGGCGAAGAGCGCGTGGTCGGCCTTCGACTTTTCGAGTCTGGCCTGAAATGTCAGCCACAGCCCGCCGGCAATGACGACGACGAACAAGAAGTACGTCCCCACATTGTTGAGGAGCGCCTTCTTGTCGTGGCCCTCTTGGCGGCGGGCGACGGTCTTGACCTCGGTCGCGAGGTTCTTGAGCGCGTTCTCAGTCTTGATCGTGAGGTTGCGGGTATTGACGACCTCTTCACGGACTCGAGCGAGCTCGTCGAGGACGAGGTCGGCGCGCACCTCAGGATCACCGCGCATGCGTCGCCCTCAGCTCCGCTGCGGTCACTGAGCGTCAGGCAGAACGATGCCGCCGTCGTCGCTCGGCAGCACAATCCCACCGTCGTCGCTCGGCAGCAGAATCCCACCGTCGGCCTCGACCGGCGCGCCCTGGAGCTGCTGGTTCACGTCGACCTTGAACTCGATGAAGACCTCGGCGCCCGCAGGCGGGGGCTGAGTCAAGCGAATCCGGACCCCGCCGCCGCACGGCAGGAGCGGGTCATCCGCGCGTGTCTCGACGGTCCACTCGTTGCTCTGCAGCACACGGAGGTCGAAGATCTCCTCGCAGGCGCCGCCTTGCGCGACCGAGTTCAGGCACCGCATCTTGACGCGGACCGTGCGCTTGAAGTTCTCGCCGGTGCCCCGCTCGTCCGCCGAGCAGTCGCGGACTGCACCGACAGTGCCGTCGACGAAGTCCTCGGCCGTGTCGACCACCTGGCAGACGGGGGGCTTGTTCAGGCAGTAGCTGCCCAAGATTTGGGTGATCTTCTGCTTGATGGCCTGCAGGGGCGCGCTGAAGTCGTTCTCGCAGATCGACAGACACGCGTCGCCGTTCCCCGGCGCGCCCGGAGGACAGCCAAGGCCGTTCTGCCCGAACGCCTCGGCGAGCTCGTAGTAGCGACGCCCGCTGAAGGCCACACCGTTCTCCGAACTGCATGTCGCGCCGCTCTTCCCCTCGCAGCGTCCCTCGGGGCAGCACACCTCGACAGGCACGTTCGGGTCGTACTCCGGGCTCATCCGGTCGCACGCGGGATTCCGCGGCACGGCAGGCGGATTGTAGGTGAGCTCGATGCTCTCCATCGCGTCGAGGTAAGCGCGCTTGCCAACGATCGATGCGACGAAGACCTGGTTGCGAGGGTCGGCCTTGAGGCCGTTCAAGAAGTCCACATAGTCCGCGACCGGCGTAAGCTCGTCACGCAGCCACTCGCAGTTGCTGTTCTCGTTGCGGGGCACAGCGCAGCGGCGCGCGTAGCAGTCCTCGCCCGTGAGGCCGCCACATTCGTTGCGGAAGCAGGCGCCCTGGTCGCCGCCCGGGCAGAGCGCGGGGTCCCGATAGCCGTCAGGCGCGCCGTTGCCATCGCCGTCATTCGGGCCGTACTTGCAGATGGCGCGTCGGCTCTTGCTCGGGTTCGACGCCGGGTCTGAGCAGTCCACCTCGTCGGACAAGAAGATGACGACCAGGATGGCGTCCGGTCGCAAGAAGTCAGGCTCGACGTTCGGCGGCAACTTCGACGCGCACTGACGGTCGTACTCGCTCTGAATGATCCGGCCCGAGGCGTCCGTCTGGTCGATGCAGCACGCGGCGAAGGACTGGCGGTTCGGCCCGTCGCAGGAGAGCGCGAACCGGACGGCCTCGAGGCCCTTCTCGTACGAGTCGCCGCCCGTGCCCAGCGTCGCCATGCAGCGGAACTTGCGCTCCAGATCGCTCAGGTCGCTGAAGTTCGCGCGGGGCGCGGACTTGATGATCGGCCCGATCTTCATGCGGCGGTCGTTGGCCGCGTCGTTCAGCAGGTCATCGCAGTCGGCGGTGTTCGGGATGTCTGCCTGGCCCGTGATGGGGTCCTGACAGCTCAGCGCCGGAACGGGCCGTGCGGGCGTGCTCTGGAAGGCGCCCTTCGCGCCCTCGGTCTTCATGTCAGTCGAGATGAAGGCGATTCGGTAGTCGGCCGTCTGCCCCAGCTCGTTGAACAGGAAGTCCGAGATGATGCTGAAGTTGTTCGAGAGGTTCTTCTGCTCCTCACACATCGACCCCGAGTTGTCGATCATGAAGAGGAAGTCGAGCTTCGTCTTCGCCGGCAGGTCGATCTCGTCGTTGCTCGCCGCCGAGATCACCTTGTCCAACGGCACGAGCGGGTGGTCATTACACCCGAGAACGCCGAGGCCAAAGCCGAGCGCGCATAGTGAAGCGAGAGGAAGGCGGAGACGCGAGAGGGTCTTCACGGACGGGCTCCAACGGGTCGACGAGTGACCCGAAACTACCCGCACACACAGTCTGCGTCAATGCGCGACGCCCCCTCCCGAGCAGGTCAATCGACCGGTGTCTCGCGGAGCGCGGCTTTGAGGCCCTGCGCGCGGCCGACCATGAACGGCAACCCGCACACCACTTGGACGAGCAGCTGCGTGACATGCAGCATGATGATGTAGACCGTGATGTTCGCGCGGCTCTCCTCGCTGAGCAGCAGCAGAGAGAAACCGGCGCTGAGCGCCAGCTCGAACGTGCCGGTCATTCCCGGGCCGCCCGGCACCATGATCCCCACCACCAAGATCGCGAGCAGCGCGAAGCCGCCAGAGAGGGTCACGTCGGGCATGTGAACGGCGTCGGCCATGAGCTTCATGCCCACGCCTTGGATCGCCCAGTAGACGACCGTGAGCGCCACGAAGATCAAGATGCGGCGACGGTCAGGCAGGATCTTGAGGCCTTCGAGGAAGGCGTCCAGCACGCGCACGACCTTGCGCGTGAGCCCGGGGTGCACGCGCCCCCCGACGCGCTCGATAAGCGACACGGTCGCTTGCCGTCGAGTGTACCCCGCGACCAAGACGAGCAGCGCGGCGACAAAGACCGCCCCCGCGATGTAGCCGCTCAGCTTGACCGCGTCGACGCGCGGGTCGCCCGTCGGCGGCAGGAACGAGATAAACACGAAGAAGAGGGCCACGAAGAGCAGCCCATCGATGACCCGCTCGACCACAACGGTCGCCAGCGCGGCAGTGCCGGAGACGCCCCCCTGCCCACGGACGAGGTACGGGCGCACCAGCTCGCCGAGCCGCAGCGGGAAGACCATGATGCACAGGTAGCCGATCGCGCCGGCCGAGACGACTTGGCGCCACGAGATCGGGCCGAGCGCCCGGACCAGCGCGCCCCAGCGCACGATCCGAACTACGTGAGACACGAAGAAGAGCGTCGCGTAGCCCAGGAGCGGCACCCAGTCGACTTGTGCCACGCGGCGACCGACGTCGGCCCAGTCCTCGCCCCGGAACGCGAGCCACATGAGCCAGACGCCCAGCACGATCGAGGCTGTCCACTTGACGAGGGCGTTGCGCACAGGGGTGAGCTGACGCGTTAGGCCGTGGTCAGCAGACGGTTCGGAGTTCCGGTCAGGAGGCGCGCGAGTTTCGGGGCGGGCAGCCGTTCACGCAACTCTTCGAGTACGGGCCGGACGATTTTTCCGAGCTCCCGCGGGCTGTGGCAGTCGGTCGCCACGAGGTCAGCGTAGCCTTGCTCCACCAGCGTCCACGCAGTGCGCTTGATCGTTCGACCAAAGGTCCCCGCGAGCGAGCGAAAGCTGACTTGAATCAGCGCGCGCCCAGACGCGAGCGCCTCGAGCCGCGCCACATCATCGTGAAACGGCGCACACCGCTCGGGGTGCGCCAAGATGGGGTAGTAGCCGGCCCGCCCGACCTCAAACAGGACGCTGGGCATCGTCGCCGGCATGAACGCCTCGGGTAGCTCCAAGAGGACGTAGCGCGTCCCCGCCAGCGTGATCATCGCGCGTCGCTGGAGGTCGTCGTGAAAGCGGGGCCCGTAGGCGTACTCGGCGCCATAGCCCAGCGTAAGCCCAACCCCCGCTGCGGTCGCGGCGCGCGCGGTCTCGCCGTGGAGGCGCTCGATCCGTTCGACCCCGTAGGTGTGGCGCTGGTCATCGGCGTGCGGCGTCGCGACCAAGTGTGAGTACCCCAGCGCCTGCAGCCCCCGCATCATCTCGACCGACGCCTCGATCGAGCGTGAGCCGTCGTCGATCCCCGGCAGCACGTGCAGGTGCAGGTCGATGAAGCCGCTCAACTTGGGGTGTTCCACGACTGGACCTCACTCGGCTCAAAGGTTGACATCGATTGGACCGCCCTCATAATCCACGCATGGGCGGCGAAAGACGCAAGGTCATGATCCTTGATGACAACATCATCAACCTCATGATCGCCGAAGACCTGCTGGTGAGCCACGGCTACGACGTCGTGAAGCTCTCCGCCCCGCACGGCTGCATGGCCAAGCTCGATTACGAGGTCCCAGACGTCCTGCTCATCGACGTCTCGATGCCCCGCTTGGCTTCGGACGACCTGCTCGACACCATTCGCGCAGCCCCCGAGCACGAAGACCTCATCATCGTCCTCTACTCCGATATGGAGGCCGAGAAGCTCGAGAAGATCTGCCACGACAAAGACGCGAACGGGTACTTCTGCAAGAGTATGGACATGGCGCAGCTGCCCGAGTTCATCGACCGATTCTTCTAGGGCACACATCGACTTGACAAGTCAGATTCCGTCGCGCTAAGAGGCGCGGCACCGGCGACGCGGCGGCGTAGCCAAGTGGTAAGGCAGAGGTCTGCAAAACCTCCACTCACCGGTTCAAATCCGGTCGCCGCCTCTCCCGGAAAGACCCGCGCAGCGCCCGCTGACGCGGGTCTTTTTTTATCCCCTACCCGCGGCGAGCTGGTGCTGCACCGCGAGATAGCAGGCATCGACTGCCCCCTCGAGCGTCAGGGACGTCGCGTCCACAAGCGTCGCGTCTGGCGCTTGGCGGAGAGGCGCGATGGCGCGGTTCATGTCCTGCGCGTCGCGTGCCTCGATCTCTGCGAGCACCTCGGCGAGCTCGCCTCCGAGCCCGCGCGCATGTAGTTCGGCCAATCGACGCTTCGCGCGCTCTTGCGCCGACGCGGTCAGGTAGATTTTGGCGTCGGCGTCAGGAAAGACCACGGTCCCAATGTCGCGCCCGTCGAGAACGGACGGCGCGGACCGCCCGAGGCGGCGCTGCAGCGCCATCAGCCCCGCGCGGACGCTCGGCAGGGCGGCGAAATCGCTCGCGGCCCTGCTCGCCTCGGGTGTGCGGATCGCCCCCGAGACGTCCTCGCCGTTAACGAAGACGGCGTCCTGCGTGACGCGCAGGTCGAGGGCCTTGACGAACGCCTCGAGCGCGGCGGCGTCTTGAGCGGCGAACCCGGCGTGCGTCGCGGCGAGCGCGACGGCGCGGTAGAGCGCGCCCGTGTCGATGCGGACGCAGCCGAGGCGCTCCGCCAGCAAACGACTCACCGTGCTCTTGCCAGCCCCCGCCGGCCCATCAATCGCGATGATCATCCCAGCCGCTCCAACGTCTCAAAGAATCCAGGGAATGAGACCGACGCGACCGACGGCGCGTCGATCTCCACAGGACCGCGCGTGACCGTGCGACTGAGAACGGCTGCGCACATTGCAAGCCGGTGATCCCCTTCGACGCGCACAGCCCCCCCGGTCAAGCGTGCGTTCCCGGCGAATCGCCAGCCGTCTCGGGTATCCTCGACAGTCGCTCCGAGCGCGCGCAGCAGCGCCCCGGTTGCGCTGATACGGTCTGTCTCCTTCACGCGCAGTTCATCTGCCCCCACGACAACGCTGGGGCCGTCGGCGACCGCCGCCAAGCAGGCAAACAGGGGGAGCTCGTCGACCATGTCCGCCACGCGCTCCGGCGAGATATCCACCCCGCGGAGCGTGGCGGGTCCGCGCACGACCAGATCACCGACCGGCTCGTCGTGCGCCGCGAGACCCGGCGTGAGCGCCCACTCGACGGACGCGCCCATCTCGCGTAGCGCATGCAGGAAGCCCACTCGACGCGGGTTGAGGCCCACTCCACGGACGACGACCTCGGAGCCAGGGACGAGCGCGGCGGCCCCTGCGAAGAAGGCCGCGCTCGAGACATCTCCGGGCACGACGAACTCGCGCGCCTCGAGACGTTCGGGTGGCACTAACCGCAGGCCACCGGGCGACTCGTGGAGCGTCACTCCGACGTGCCGCAGCATCCGCTCCGTGTGGTCCCGCGTGGGCGTCGCTTCGAAGACAGTGGTCTCGCCGCTCGCGAGCAGGGCAGCCAGCAGGCAGGCGCTCTTGACCTGCGCGCTGGCAACGCGCGTCTCGACCCGGGACCCCACGAGCGGCGCCCCCACGACCCGAACCGGTGGGTGGTCGCCCGCGGGCATCTCGATGCGCGCACCGAGGCGTCGCAGCGGGGCGGCGACACGCTCCATGGGACGCGCAGACAGAGACGCGTCCCCGACCAGCTCGAACGCGCCACGTTGGCCCGCGAGGAGACCCATCATGAGGCGCATCGTCGTGCCGCTGTTCCCGCAATCGAGAGCGTCGACCGGCGCGCTCAGTCCTCGCAGTCCGCGACCCTGAATGCGCACGCCGCGCGCTGCGTCGACCTCGATGTGGACGCCCAAGCCACGCAAGACACGCAGCGTGCTGTGGTTGTCCCCACCGCCGGAGAAGCCGATGATGTGGCTGTCGCCTTCGGCCAACGCGGCGACCAAGCACGCGCGATGCGCGATGGACTTGTCACCGGGGACGCGTATCTCTCCTTGCAGGGGCTTCATGGGAGCGCAGCAAGATACGCCGCGATGTCAGCGTCGGCAACCGGCGGTGCCCACCATGTGACGGGCAGCGCCTTGAACCACGTCTCCTGACGACGCGCATACTGGCGTGAGCGCAGCACGGTCTCCGCCATGGCCTCGTCAATCGAGCAGCGGCCCTCGAGGTGAGCCACTGACTGCGCGTAGCCCAGCGCCTTGAGTGACCGCGCTGAAGGCTCCAGGCCCGACTTCAAGAGACCTCGTACCTCGTCGATGAGGCCGCGCGTGAACATCTGTCGCACTCGCGCCTCGATCCGCGCGTCGAGCGCCTCGCGCTGCCAAGCCAAGCCGAGGAGCTTCGCCGTATGTCGAGGCCCCTGGGCGGCACCCATTGCGTGCCACTCGGTGAGTGAACGCCCCGTTGAGCGGGCGACGGAGAGCGCTCGCTCGATGCGTTGTTTGTCGCGCGGCGCGATCCGCGCTGCAGCGGCAGGATCAACCTGCCCGAGCTCGGCATGGAGCGCCTCAACCTCTCCCGCGTCGATGCGCGCTCGCAGCGCGCGTGTCACCTCGGGCGCGACGGGCGGAATCTCACTGAGGCCCTCGAGCAGCGCGCGCAGATAGAGGCCGGTACCGCCGCAGAGGACCACTCGTTGACCGCGGGCACGGATCTCCGCGATGGCTGCGTCCGCGAGCGTCACGAAGCGCTGCGCGTCGAAAGCGTCGTGAGGGTGAGCGACATCGAGCAGATGGTGGGGCACGCCCAGAAGCTCGTCCGCGGTTGCCTTACCGGTCCCGATGTCCATTCCCCGGTAGACTTGGGAGGCGTCGACGCCGACGATCTCTGCGCCCCACTGCTGCGCGATGCGGACCGCGAGGCCCGTCTTGCCGCTCGCTGTCGGACCCACCACCGCGATGAGCGGCGTCATGCGCGTGGCCTCGCCGCGAGCCGCCGCTCGAGCTCGCTCGCCGAAAGCGCAACGGTGAAGCGTCTGAGTAAGACGCCCGGTGTGCGTGACGCTGCGTTGAGGACCGCCCGAAGCGCATGCACGCCATCAATCTCGGTCGCCGCCTCGACCAGCGTGCACAAGCGCTCCAAGAGCGCGCGCGCATCGCTCGGCTCCGATGCGAGGACATGAAGCAGAGTCTGGTCGACGGGCAGGCCTTCGAGGCCAGGCGGCAGCGTGGACACTCGCCAAGTCGTGCCTCCGAATGGCTCGACCCCAAGACCGAAAGCCGCGAGGGCCTGCGCCCACCGCTCAAGCCGCGCGCCACGGGTCGGATCGAGCTGAACCGCAACGGGCTGGGCAAGCGTCACTTGGGCCCGTCCCGACTCCATCCGTGCGGCGGCGAGCCCACGAATCAGCGCTGGCAGGTCAATCAAGACCAGCCCGTCCGCCGAACGTCCCAACCCCACGCGCGGCGAAAGGGTCCCGAGCGCATCGACCGCGAGCACATCAACCGCCCCGGTCTCTGCAGCGACAGGCGAGGGCGTCGGCTGCGGCTGCGGCTGCGGCGGCTGGGGCGGCTGGGGCGGCGCAGGAGCCACCGGCGGTATCATCGGTCGCCGCTGTGCCGCCCGCTCAAGGGCGTCGAAAATCCGCTGACGCTGCTCGTCGACCGCGGAGGTCTGGGGCGCTGCGGGCATCGACAACGCGTGCGACGGCGCATCCGGCGCGACATCGAGGCTGTAGGCTCGCTCGACGGGCACCGCGCTGCCCATCGACGACGCTGGCGCCAGAGGGACCTGTGGCCGTTGAGCCTCACCGCCCTGCAGCAGGGCTTCACCCACAGCGCGCAAGACAAACCGATGCACAGCGCCGCTGTCGACGAACCGCACCTCGGTCTTGGCAGGGTGAACGTTCACATCCACCGTCTCGGGCGGTACGCGCAAGTGAAGGACCACGAACGGGTGGCGGCCGCGCTCGAGCGCGCCCGCATAGGCTTGCTGGACGGCGCCGATGAAGACCCGGTCCCGTACAGCCCGCCCGTTGAGAAAGAGGTGGTAGTGCCGCGCGGAGCCGAAGCTTGTCTCCGGCCGCCCCACGAGCCCGGCGAGCTCAAACGCGCCTTTAGCGTCGACCGTGACGAGCGGACCGCGGGCCTCTCGACCGTAGAGCGCCCGCACGCGGTCAGATAGGCGCGGGTGCGGCGGCACGTCGACCACCGTCCGGTCATCGCGGACCACCCGAAACGCAACATGGGGCCACGCCAGCGCGAGCTGTTCGATGAGATCGACGACGTGATTCGCCTCGGTCTCAGGCTTCTTCAGGAACTTCCGGCGCGCAGGCACGTTGAAGAAGAGGTCCTCGATGAGCATCTCCGTGCCGACGGGCGCCCCCACCTCGGTCACATCGAGGACGCGCCCCCCTTCGACTCGGATGCGCGTCGCCGCGAGCGCGCCGGGCTCGCGCGTCCGGAGCGTCAATCGACTCACGGACGCAATCGAAGGCAGTGCCTCTCCGCGAAATCCCAAGGTCAGGATGCGACTCAGGTCGTCGCTCGTCTTGAGCTTGCTGGTCGCATGGCGTTCGAGCGCGAGGAGCGCGTCCTCTCGCTCCATGCCATGCCCGTCATCCGCGACCCTCAGCCGCTCGATACCGCCGCCGACCAGCTCGACGACAATCGACGTCGCGCCCGCATCGAGAGCGTTCTCGACGAGCTCTTTCGCTGCGCTCGCCGGACGCTCGACGACCTCGCCTGCCGCGATCTGGTTCGACAGCGTCTCGTCGAGCTTGAGGATTCGGCCCACGGCCGCGTTCTACGTGGCTTCGGGTCCCACGTGCAAGCGCGCCAACGCGTCCTTGAGGATCGCGGTCGACCCCAGCTGACCCGCCTCGACGACGACCTCTAACGCGATGGGCAGGACGCTGTCGTTGTACTTAAAGGTGCTCTGCTCGACATGGCGACGGAGCTGCTCGCCCTTCCGTCGCGCCGACGACTCGTCGAGGCCGGGTACAAGGACCGCAAAGGCCGACGCACCGACGCGCGCGACCACATCACTTCGGCGAACGCGCTGCCTCAGTATCCCCGCCAAGAGCGCCACCACGCGCTCCGCCGCCAAGAAGCCATGACGCGCACTCAATCGCGTGAAGTCCATGACCGCGAAGCCCAGAACAGCCCCGGACTCGTCGCGGTGCGCGCACATGGCGTCCTCAAGAGCGGCGCGCGTGGCCGTCTGCGTAAGGCCGTCCGTGAGCGCGATCTGCTCAAGGACGCGCGAGACCGCTTGGTTCAGGTTCGGGCTTGAGATGAAGCGAAAGGCGATCCCCCCGAAGACAACGATATCGCCGTCCTTGAGCGACCGGCGCGTGACGCGTTCATCGTTGACCCACGTCCCGTTTGTGCTGTCGTTGTCGATCACCTCGAACCCGTCCGGCCCTCGCTGGAGCACGGCGTGGCTCCGGCTGACGCTGGGGCTCTCGACGAGGATTTCGCTCGGCGCAACGCGACCCACCGCGAAGCGAGCGCGGTCCAGCTCAAGGCGGCGACCCACCTGTGTCCCGTGAATCTCGACCAAGCAGGCCCCGGGCGCGTCCCCGTGCAACGGCGCCTCGGTAGAGGGCAACTCGACCGTCAGCGGCTCGGAGAGCTTGAGGAAAATGCCCCCCGGCCTTGTATCTGCAGCCTCAAGCGCAGGCGAGGCCTCGGTCACCCTCGCATCTGCTTGGACTTTGTCTGAACGCGACTTCGACACGGGCCTCCCTTCGGCGGGGCGCTCGAAAAACTTAAGGCCTGGGTACCAAGTCGAGCACCAACGGCGTCGTCTCTTGGGCGTCGAGGGTGAACTCGAGCGTGAGCGTATAATGACCGGGCGCGGAAAACCGAAAGATGCGAGGCCCCGGTCGCACACAGACTCGGCCATCTCGCCAGGTCGACAGCGCGCCGAGGGAGGCGCCATCCACATCGAGCGTCACGTCCGAGAGCGGGGTCTGCACCGCGACGCATGCCAAGTCCGGCGGCAGCGGGGGCGGCGCACCGACGCGGGTCACCACGCCGCCGCCGCACGCTGTGAGCACCATCGCCAGCCCGAAGAACAGCGCCCTCATGGGACGTAGACCTCGACTCCACGGAGCGAGTCGCATGACAGCGCGGGGCCATCGACACCCACCGCGAAGGCCTCAGCCACCCGAGACGTCCGGATCGCGCCTGCGGGAGCGCCTGCGACGCCCGACCTCCAGACCAGCGGGATTGCCCCCCCTGCCCCGACCCCACACCGACGCCCGCCGGTGTCGACGATTTCCAGCGCGACGACGCGCGTCGTGCCTTCAGGCGCGATGAGGGCGGTCGGTTCACCGGCCAGCCGCGGCTCGATGCGTGCGCTCGCATCGAGCCAGACGGAGCCGTCCGAGAACCGACGCGGCGTCCCAGAAACGAGGCGCGCCCCCAGAGCTTTCAACCACGCCGTCCATACGGCGTCGCTCAGATGCTGGGGACGTTCGACGCCCGCCCGAAGGCGCTCCGCCATATTCTGCCGCGCGGCCTCAACCGGATCGCCGTCGTGCAAGTGCCCTGTTGGCGAGAGGATCCGCGGCGCGCCGACGCCGCGAACCCGCACGACGTTCGCGTCCCAATCCATGACCACGCTCTCAGGCAGCGGCGCGGCCACTGTCGCGGCAGACAGCGCGAGCAAGATGGCGAGCGAGCTCACCACGTCACTCCCACTCGATGGTCGCGGGTGGCTTGCTCGAAATGTCGTAGACGACGCGGTTCACGCCTCGAACCTCGTTGATAATCCGGGTCGAGAGGCGCCCGAGCACCTCATAGGGCAGCGGGTACCAGTCTGCCGTCATGCCGTCTACGCTCGTCACGGCACGCACCGCCAGTACCGACTCGTACGTTCGGTCGTCGCCCATCACGCCGACGGTTCTCACCGGCAGCAGGACAGCAAACGCCTGCCAAATCGTTCGTTCCAAGCCCGCAGCGCGGACCTCGTCCTGAACGATCAGGTCCGCCTCGCGAAGAACACGAAGCCGCTCCTCGCTGACCTCACCCAAGACGCGAATCGCGAGGCCCGGCCCAGGGAAGGGCTGTCGCCAGACGATGTGCTCAGGGAGCCCGAGCTCCAGGCCGGCTGCACGGACCTCGTCTTTGAAGAGCTCGCGCAGCGGCTCACAAATCTTGAGCTTCATCCGCTCCGGCAGCCCACCGACATTGTGGTGGCTCTTGATGACGGCTGCGGGCCCCCGAACGCTGACACTCTCGATCACGTCGGGGTAGAGCGTGCCCTGCGCGAGAAAATCGGCGCCCTCGATCGTCGCAGCCTCGCGCTCGAAGACCTCGACGAAGACCCGCCCAATCGTCTTGCGCTTGACTTCGGGGTCTGTGACGCCTTCAAGCGCGTCCAAAAACGCCGCGCGCGCGTCCACGTGGCGCAAGTTGAAGCCGAACTTTCCGCCGAACACCTCGACCACTTGCTCCGCCTCGCCGGCGCGGAGGAGCCCGTTATCCACGAAGACGCAGGTCAGTCGGTCGCCGATCGCGCGGTGGATGAGCATCGCGGCTACCGCGGAGTCGACACCGCCGGAGAGACCGCAGACGACCCGCGCGTCACCGACTTGGGTGCGAATGCGCGCGATCGCCTCGTCAACGAACAGCGCGGGCGTCCAATCCCCTCGGAAACCAGCGACATCAAACAAGAAGTTCTTGAGCATCTGGCCGCCGCGCGGCGTGTGAACGACCTCTGGGTGGAACTGAACGCCATACAGGCGTCGCGCCTCGTCCGCGACCGCAGCCACAACGCCGTCCTCGCTGCGCGCCAGCACGTGAAACCCCGGCGCGGGCGTGGAGACGTGGTCGCCATGGGACATCCAGACAAGCGTGCGGGCCTCGCCCAACTGCGCGAAGAGCCCCGCCTCGGCCTCCACACGAATGAACGCGCGCCCGTACTCGCGGTGCTGCGCGGGCGAGACAACGCCGCCCAGGGTCCGAGTCAACACCTGCAGGCCATAGCAGATGCCCAGCACCGGGACGCCCAGCTCCAGCAACGCCGGGGAGAGCCCCGGGGCGTCTTGCGCCGTCACACTGGCCGGACCACCGCTCAAGATGATCGCAGTCGGATGCTTGGCGGCGATGGCGGCGGTCGGCGCGTCGAACGGCAAGATCTCGCAATAGACGTGTTGCTCGCGGACCCGGCGTGCGATGAGCTGAGTAAACTGACTACCGTAGTCGAGGATGACCAGCGTCTGGTGCGGCGCGGCGGCCGTCTGGGGCGTCATGAAGTGCTCCTGCTCTCTTAATCGACTCTGTAGTTCGGTGCCTCGGTCGTGACGACGACATCGTGCACGTGCGACTCACGAAGCCCAGCCGCAGTCATCCGTACGAAGCGCGCTCGAGTGCGCAGGTCTTCGATTTGCGCCGAGCCGGTATAGCCCATGCCAGACCGCAGGCCGCCGACGAGCTGATAGACGATCTCCGCCACTGTGCCTCGGTAGGGAACGCGGGCTTCGATGCCCTCGGGCACGAGCTTACGCGCCTCGATCCCTTGCTGGGCATAGCGGTCGCTGCTCCCCTTCTCCATGGCGCCGAGGCTCCCCATGCCGCGGTAGGCCTTGAAGCGACGTCCATCGACCTCCAGCCAGCCTCCGGGTGACTCCGCCGACCCGGCGAGCAAGCTCCCAATCATCGCGACGTGCGCGCCTGCAGCGATGGCCTTGACCAAGTCACCGCTGAACTTGATGCCGCCGTCCGCGATCACCGGGACGCCGGCCGCAGACGCCGCCTCGACCGCATCCATCACGGCCGTGAGCTGGGCGACGCCGACCCCCGCAACGATGCGCGTCGTGCAGATCGATCCCGGTCCAACACCCACCTTGACCGCGTCTGCGCCCGCGTTCACCAGCGCCGCTGCGGCCTCGCCTGTCGCGATGTTGCCCGCGATGACCTGGAGGTCGGGCATCATGTCCTTGAGGGCCTTGACCGAGTCCAAGACCCGCTGGCTGTGCCCGTGCGCCGTATCGACGCAGACGACGTCCACGCCTGCGCGGATGAGCGCCTCGACACGCGCCCGCCCCTCGGGGCCGGGGCCCACCGCAGCGCCCACGCGCAGACGCCCAGACACATCGACGCAGGCCGTGGCTGCATCACCGACGGCCGCCTCCTTGACCCGCAGCACTTGGGCCGCCTGCGCCTCGGTGGACATGTTCTTGTGCACGAAACCGAGCCCGCCCAGACGGGCCATCGCGACCGCGAGCTCGGCCTCGGTGACCGTATCCATCGCCGCGCTCACCAGCGGGATCGAGAGGGTGATGCGCCGGGTCAGCGCTGTGTGAGTCGCGACCTCGGACGGGAGAACATCCGAAAGGGCCGGCAAGAGCAGGACGTCGTCGTAGGTGAGCGACTCTCCGATTATCCGCGCTCTAGGATTCTCTCGCATGGGCGCCTTTCTGGGGCTTTGAGCAGCCAAAGGTTAGCAGGTCAACCGGACTCGCACGATAACGTCGCACCGCGTTATCGCGGCGAACTTATCGTGCGAGTTGCCTGACCGCCGCGAGGAGTCCGGGGGCGGGAAATCCGCTCAGGAGAACGTCCCCCGCATCGTTGATGGCCAGCTCGCTCGCGCCGTCGGGCGGCAGCGCGCTCGATAACGGCGAGCGGCCGCGCAGGACCCAGAGGCGCTGATTCGCACTCGCGCGCAGAGGTCGGCTGTAGCCCCCCCCACCCGACTCGAAGCGACCGTCTACCAAGAGATTAACTTCAGAGAGCAGGTCCGCGGCCCCCAGGGGGGCTTGGTCGCCGCGCAGCTCCTCGAGCGTATAGCCGGTGAAGACCATCAGGGTCGACCGGGGCTGGGCCGACTTTACGCGTCGAGCGACCTCCGCTGCGGCCTCGGCCTGCTGAAATGGCTCTCCGCCGGACAGCGTGAGGCCCATGTGGTCAGGCGTCCACGCGGCAACGACGCGCGCGGCGACCACTTCGGGGGCTTGGGCTTCGCCGGACGCGGCGTGCGTCGCCGGGTTGAAGCAGCCCGAGCACCCCAAGGTGCATCCCTGAACCCACACGACAGCGCGCAACCCGGGCCCATTCACGCGCGAGGCGCCCGCGAAGCCAGCGACGCGCAGTCCAATTTGAGCGGGCGAGTCTGCGCGCACGGCTCCGCTCCCTTCGAACGTCTCCAGGTCGTTTTCAAGAAAAGAGCACGATTTGTGCGACAAGCCCAAGAAAGTGCCGAGTGTTGAATAAAGCGACACTTCGGAGACGACGATGAAAGCAGCGGCGGTCGCCCCTATCCTCGGCGAGAGCGCGTGCATTCAGGCCCTGCGCCGCCAGATCACGCGGGTCGCACCGCTTGACGGTCCTGTGCACGTGCGCGGCGAGACAGGCAGCGGCAAAGAGCTCGTCGCACGGGCATGCCATGACGCCTCGCGACGACCCGAGGGTCCCTACGTCGCGGTCAACTGCGGCGCCATTCCTCGTGACCTTGTCGAGTCCGAGCTGTTCGGCGCGACCGCCGGAGCCTTCACGGGCGCTCGGGCCCGAGATGGGCACTTTTCACGTGCTCATGGCGGCACACTCTTTCTCGACGAGGTCGGCGAGCTGCCACGACCGGCGCAAGCCGCGCTCCTGCGCGTTCTCGAGACGGGCGAAGTCACCCCGCTCGGCGCGGACCGGACGCGGCGCGTCGATGTTCGGGTCGTTACGGCCACACACCGCGATATCACCGAGATGGTCGAGGCGGGCGAGTTTCGCCGCGACCTACTTCACCGGATCGCCCCTCTCGTGCTCGACGTGCCCCCGCTCCGCGCGCGGGTCGAGGACATCCCGCTGCTCGCGGAGCACTTTCTGGGTGGCACAGGACTGCGTGTGAGCCCAAGCGGCCTGCGCGCGCTGCGTCGGCACGCCTGGACGGGAAACGTGCGGGAACTTCGCAATGTTTTGCTGCGCGCGCGCGCCGCCCACGCCCTCGACGACGACGCCGATCTTGAGACGCTTGAGGCGAGTCACTTGGGGCTGGCTCAGAATGACGCCCTTGCAGGCCCCGCCCCGCGGGCGCCGTCCCGCGACCTCCAACCGCTGCGTGAGGTCATCACGGCTTACGCCCGCAGCGCAGTCGAGGCGCACCAGGGCAACTTGAGAGCAGCTGCGCGCGCGCTGCAGGTCAGCCCAACGACCCTCTACCGACACCTGCACCGCGTGGACACCGCGATGCCCGCGCGCGGCTAGACACCACGCACGGTGGCTTGCGCCCCCGCGCCCCGCTCTGCTAGCAGCCGGAGTGTGACGACGCTGCGTAACCTCTTCATCGTCGGGTGGGTCGGCCTACAGGTCGCCCTCCCGCTCAGCTACTACCTCGGGGACGATCGGTTCGACGAGCGGTTCGCGTGGCGCATGTTCTCGCCTGTGCGCCTCTCGGAGTGTCGCGTGAAGCTCGTCGACCGAACCGACGGCGCTGCAACGATCGTTCGCCCCAACGCCGAGCTGCACGAGGTCTGGGGCAATTTGCTCTCCCGCGCGCGGTCGCCCGTGGTGCACGCCTACGCGAAGCGATGGTGCGACCTACGCCGCGACGCGGGCGCCACGGCCCCCGCGCTCCACGCGGAGATCACCTGCGAGAATCCCGCGCGGCGAGGCGATGCCGCGTGCGCGGGCGCGCTGGCGGCAGGCGCAGCGTCGGCGCAGCCCGGCTGCGTGGTCGAGCCCATCGACCCCGCCCAAAATCTGTGCGAGGTGGACCGATGAGCGCCTACTTCGACGCGTTCGAGGTCTCGGCGAGACGCCTCGCTGTCTTGCGTGTCTTGTTCTTTGGCCTCTTGGCCTTCGACCTCTGGACGATCTTCTTGCCTCACGCCCCCCGCTTCGGCGCCGGGGGGTTCAACGTCTCGCAGGTACCGGCGCTTGATGCGTGGCTCCCACTCCCGACCCCGGGTGTCGTCGGGGCGCTGTACATCGTCGGGGGACTCGCCGCTTTCTGCGCCGCGCTGGGCGTCGGAGTACGCCTCGCCCTGCCCGTCGTCGCCGCGTGCTACTCAGGCGTCTACTTCTGGAGCCAGAGCGACAGCTACCAGCACCACTACCTCGTCTCCCTGCTGCTGGTCTTGCTGTGCTTCGTCCCTCATGGCGCGTGGCGCGGCGACGCCACGCACGTGCGTTCTTGGGCGATGCGCCTCGTCTACGTGCAAGTCAGCCTGATGTACGCATGGACGGCGGCGACAAAGTGCGACGCCGCATGGCTGGATGGCTCAACGATGAACAGCTTGCTCAGTTGCGAGGCCCGGCTCCATGTCCAAGCGTTCGGGAATGCGCTGGGTTGGTCAGAAGCGGGCGCTCTCCGAGCAGTCTCCGCGTCCATCATGCTGGGGGAGTTTGCCGCCGCGGCGCTCGTCCTTTACGCTCCATGGTGGACCATCGGCCTGTTCGTCATCCCGTTCTTTCATGCGGGCGTCGAGTACCTCGACTTCGATATCGAGCTCTTCTCCTACTACATGTTCGTCCTGCTCTTCGCGCTGCTGCTCCCGCAGCGCTGGCTCGACCGCGGCTGGGACGCGGTCGCTCAGCGGCTCGGCGGCCCTCGGGAGCAAGTCATGCGGGCGCTGAACGGTGATTCAGTGCACCCGGGTGTTTCGACCCCGTGGTTGATCGCCGGCGCGACCGCACTCGCGACCTTCGCTGTGCTGCGCGCGCTCCCCGTAGACCGCGCCGACATCGGCGCGGTGCTCGCCGCAGCCTTTGCCCTTGGCGTGCTCGCTCCGTGGAACCGAGGCGCAGCCTCAGTCGGCACGTCGTCGGCCATCGCCCTCATCGCCGGGTCGGGCCTTTGTTTAGCCGGACTGGCGCGGTCCGAGGCCCTCTACGACTACCATCGTCAGTGGGGCGGTTACCTGCGTCGCTCCGGCGATGTTGAGGGCGCCATCGCTCGCTACGAGAGCGCCAATGCGATCCAGCACGATGCGCCCGCTCGGCACGTCGCGTTGGCCCGTCTTCAGCTCAAGCGAGGGGAAGCGGCCGCCGCTGCTCTGAATGTCGACGAGGCGCTCCGCCGCGATGAGGCAGCCGTCTCTCAGGCGAACGCACGCGCCCGGTCCGCCAGCGCAGACGCACATGACCATCTGGAGCTCGGGCGCGCCCACGTCCGGCTGGCAGACACCCTCAAGTTCGCGGTCGAGGCATTTCCCGCTGCAGGACGGAGCGATGACATCGCAGCGTTGCAGCGCAAGCGCGAGGGCCACCTCGGGGATGCCCGCAGCGCCTTCGAGGCGAATCTGCGTTCGGACCCAGCGTGCGGAGCCGGTCGCGGGGAGCTCGCGAGGCTGCGCAGCGCGGGGGATGGCGCAGACCGATGACTCCAAACGCGCTCGGTCGCTTGCTCCGCGAGCTCGACCTCCTCTATCCCGACCCAAAGTGCGCGCTCGACTATCGCGACGCGTGGGAGCTCCTCGTCGCGACCATCCTCTCTGCGCAGGCACGCGACG
>Ga0164295_10000361_pt1 | contig 38881 bp, 29 predicted proteins | sample GEODES006metaG_FD_111798 | JGI IMG/M metagenome (GOLD analysis project Ga0164295, IMG submission 111798) | Oligotrophic lake water microbial communities from Sparkling Lake, Wisconsin, USA - GEODES006 metaG | ecosystem: Environmental > Aquatic > Freshwater > Lake | place: USA: Sparkling Lake...
GACGCTGCGTTGGTGATCCTCAGAAGCGCTCGCGTCGCGGTGTGATCTTGAGGCCCTTGATCGTGGTGCGCTTCATGGCCCCGATGACTTCCTCGACGGATTTCCCGGGAACCTCCACCAGCGAGAAGTTCTCGGTGATCTCGATCGCACCGATGTCCTTGCCGGAAAGGGAGGTTTCGCCAGCGATGGCCCCGACGAGGTCGCCGGGGCGCACATGCGCTGATCGACCGATGGGGAAATACAGCCGAACGGCGTCTCCCTTGCTCAGCCGATCTCCCCTGTCGCCCTTCGACCCCTTGCCTTCCTTACCGAACTTCGCGCCCTTGCCATCCTTCGACGGCTTGCCGTCCTTGAGGGTCTTCCCGGCCTTTCCGCGGTCTTCGTAGGTGCCGGACTGCTTGCGGGGGGCGATCTCGGGGATCTCTGTTTCGTCCTCATCGCCGCCCACGGCTTCATGCGCCAGTTTCACGGAAGCCAATGCGATCTCGACAAGATCGAACTCATCGGTGAGGGTTTCGACGATCGTGCGGTAGCGATCGAGATCATCATCGATCAGCGATTCGCGCAGGGTCGCCAAGGTGAGTTCCATGCGCCGGTTGCGCAGATCGGCGATGGTCGGGACCTTCTCGAATGCGATCTTCTGACCGGTGACCCGTTGGATGTTCTCTACGAGTCGATGCTCACGGGGTTCGGCGAGAGTGATCGCCACGCCTTCGCGCCCAGCCCGACCGACACGTCCGATCCGATGGACATAGGCCTCGGGAGCGGAGGGCACGTCGTAGTTCACGACATGGGTGAGTTGGTCGATGTCGAGGCCGCGGGCGGCGACGTCGGTGGCGATGAGCAGTTCAGCAGTACCTGCCCGAACGCGCCCCATGACGCGGTCGCGGGCTTCCTGGCTCATTCCACCGTGAAGGGCTTCGGCGCGGTAACCGCGGCCGTTGAGAGTCTCGGAGAGCTGATCAACCTCGTGCCGGGTGCGGCAGAAAACGATTGCTGCTGCAGGCGACTCCACATCGAGGATTCGCCCGAGGGCTGCTGGCTTGTGCGAGCGGGGGACCACATACGCGCTCTGACGCACCTTCGGAGCCGCGCCAGGTTCGGCGACCTCCCGCGCAATGCGGATGTTGATGGGATCGGTGAGATGGCGGCGGGCCAGTTTCTCGATCTTCGACGGCATCGTTGCACTGAACAGGACGGTCTGGCGTGATTCGGGAGTGGCCTCAAGAATGGCGTCGAGGTCCTCGGCGAATCCCATATCGAGCATTTCGTCGGCCTCGTCGAGCACCACGATCTCGATGAAATCGAGCGGCAGGGTGCCACGCTTGATGTGATCGACCGCACGACCCGGGGTGGCGATGACAACGTCGACCCCTCGGCGGAGAGCCTGCAACTGCCGACTGATCGGTTGACCGCCGTAGATCGGAACGACGCGGGCGCCGAGATCCTTGCCGTACTTGTGGACGGCCTCGGATACCTGCATCGCAAGCTCGCGGGTGGGCACGAGAATGAGCGCAGACGGCTCCTCACCCCGTTTGCCGGGCTGGAGCCGGTCCAAGATGGGAAGCGCGAACGCAGCGGTCTTCCCTGTTCCAGTGGCGGCCTGCCCGAGGAGATCGCGTCCAGCGATCAGGTGGGGGATGGACTCGGATTGGATAGGTGTTGGCTCTTCGTACCCGAGCGTCGTGAGCGCAGTGAGCAACTCATCTCGAAGTCCGAGGTCGGCGAATGTCTGGGTCTGTTCGGCATCATCTGTGCTCATGTGAAACTCCTCATGGGCAACAAGGCCCGCTCCTACGCTTTCATGCTTCGACCCCGATGACGAATCGACTCTCCGGAGTGGGCTCTCGCGCGATGATGCAGGGCATGGAACTGACACCGTTCGCCACGCTCACCCTCGAGACAAGTTCGGAGGGCCTCCACTTCCTCGGAACCACCCCTGTAGGGATGCGGATCATTCAAGAGATCGTCGGTGCACGCATCGAAGGCCCCCGCCTCTCGGCCTCGCTGAAGGGTGCCGCCGCCGCTGATTGGCTGGCGATTGATGCGGCAGGAGTTGCGACCTTCGACATCCGCATGACTCTGGCCACCGACGACGGAGCAATCCTCTACCTGCGCTACGAGGGTCGCGCCGACTGGTCGGAAGGTCTCGGTAAGGGACCGATCGACGCTGCGTTCTGGTTCGAAGCGGGCGACGAGCGCTACACCTGGCTCAACGCCCTGCTCCCGGTCGGGCAGGGCCGCACAACTGCTGGCGGCGCGATCGTTTACGAGTTGTTCCTGCTCGCCTGAGCCGCAAAACCCTGATCCTCAACGCCTGCGTAGGGCCGAGATCTGGTTTAGAGGGCATTCGCAGTGGTTGGCTCCTATAGGATATCTTGCTAGCTACATTCACTCTGGAGGGGTCATGTTGCGTAATCGAATCACCGAGATGATGGGGACCGAACTTCCGATCATGCAGGCTCCCATGGGCTGGATCGCGAGATCCCAGCTCGCGTCAGCGGTCAGCAATGCCGGCGCTATGGGAATGATCGAGACGAGTTCGGGTGAACTCGACAACGTCCGTCGCGAGATCCTCGCCATGGCCGAGCTGGCCCCGGGTCGACCATTCGCGGTCAACATCGCCCAAGCGTTCGTCAGCGACCCCTCGATCATCGATTTCGTCGTCGAGCAGGGCGTGAAGTTCGTCACGACCAGTGCTGGCGATCCCCGCCAGTACACCGAACGCCTCAAAGCAGCGGGACTCACCGTCTTTCATGTGGTGCCCACTCTGCGGGCGGCGCTGAAGGCCGTCGATGCCGGAGTTGACGGTCTCATCGTCGAGGGCGGCGAGGGCGGCGGTTTCAAGAACCCCCGCGATGTCGCCACCATGGTGCTGCTGCCGTTGGTGGCTTCCAAGGTCGAAGTGCCGATCATCGCCGCCGGTGGTTTTCTCGATGGCCGCACGATGGCCGCGGCGCTGGCACTGGGCGCCGAAGGGGTGCAGTTGGGCACCGTGATGGTCGCAACCCAGGAGTCGCCGATTCATGACAACTGGAAGCAGGCCATCATCGGTGCCGCCGAGACCGACACGGTGATGCTCAATCGCCACGCCGGACCCGCATTACGGGTCCTTCGTTCCGACCGCAGCACTGCGCTGGAGTTCGACACCACGGTGAATGCCATGACTGCCATGCTCGACCACAAGAAGCTCTACTTCGATGGCGACATGGAAGCAGCCGTGGCGCTGTCGGGTCAGATCGCTGGAAGGATCGAGGAGATCCGTCCCGTGGCCGACATCATCCGCGAATGCGCAGATGACTGCGTTGCCGTGCTTTCACAGCTGAACCGTCTTTACGTGGACTGAAGCCAACGCACGAACACTTCTTCCACACACGTCTTGAACACACGTCTCGCACAGTTGTGAGCACCGAGACCGTTGGCAGCCGGCTCGGGCGAACTCGAGATTCGTCCGAGCCAGGCGGTCAATCAATTGGCAGACGTGCCATCAGATCGATCTTCCGCTCCTCGAACTCATCGAAGGTGATGACCTTGTCGTCGAGTTGCTTGTGGATGAGTTCGATCTGAGCGAGGAGCTCGGCCGCCGAAAGTTCACCTTCAGTGGTGAGCTCGACCGTGGGCTCATCGTCAGGGGAATCATCGCCCGAGAGGCGCTTCTCCCGCTTCATCGCCTGTTTCGCCTTCCGAGCACGGTCGCGCTGGAGTTTCTCAAAGCTTGTGCGTTGCGCACCCATGTGCGCCTCCTTTTGTACATCTGCCCGGCCGCTGGTCGGGGACACGGAGAACACCGGGCACGGACATGAACCAGGGGTGCTTTGGGCACCAGCGCCGGTATCGGATGCGTGGCCGGTTCCCCCCGTGGGGCAGATGGGAACCGCCGACACCCTATCGGGAAGGGCTGGCGGAGGGGCGAATGCCGCAGGCCATCCAGCGATAGCCGCGTTGGTCGCTCTGACTAGGGTCTGTGCACACTCGATCGCTGGGAGAAACCATGTCATTCGTCCTCGTCGACAAGCCACATCCGCAGGTCACTGTGATCACGTTGAACCGTCCTGAGCGAATGAATGCCATGGCGTTCGACGTGATGCTGCCGTTCAAGGAGCAACTCGATGCCGTGGCGAACGACAACGACACCAGGGTAGTGATCGTCACCGGCGCCGGTGAGGGGTTCTGTTCGGGGGCCGACCAGAAGATGTCAGGCACCATCCCCCATATCGAAGGGCTCACACCGACCGTGATCGCCCATCGGGCCGGCAAGCTGCTCGACGACATCGTGCTCGGCATCCAGGAGATGCCCCAACCAGTGATCGCGGCTGTGAACGGTGCTGCGGTCGGCGGCGGGCTCTGCCTGGCCGCGGCCTGCGATATCCGGGTCGGTACCCCTGAGGCGTATTTTCGGGCTGCGGGCATCAACAACGGGCTGACTGCCACCGAGCTCGGCCTGAGCTTCCTGCTGCCCCGAATCATCGGCGCTGGACGATCCACCGAGCTCATGCTCACCGGTCGCGACATGGACGCCGACGAAGCTGAACGGTGCGGTCTCCTCACGAACGTCGTGTCCCGAGAAGAGCTTCTTCCGGCCTGTTACGAGATCGCCGACCGGATCTCTGGACTCAGCCGAATTGGTGTCGAACTGACCAAGAAGATGACTCTTGCCGGTCTCGAAGCCACGAGCTTCCGCTCACATATGCGCCACGAGATGAACGCACAGCTCTACGTGCGACTCACCACCAAGAACTGGGATGAATCAGTTGCGGCGCGGGCAGAGGGACGAAAGCCGAATTTCCGCGACTAGTCAGCTCGGCGAACCAGTAAGCAATGTCTTGAGCCACGCCGGAGCGCGGGTTGCGCGTCCGTTCTTATCGACCACTCCATGCACTGTTGCCCCGGAAGCACAGATAGAACCGTCGATCATGAGCAGATAGTCCATCTGGAACGATGCTGCGCGCATCGACCTGACGCGGGTGTGCACCCGGATGACATCTTCGAACCGGGCGGATTGCCGGTACTGCAGAACGATCTCAAGCACAGCAAGTTCGAATCCTTCGTCGCGAAGCTCGCCGTAGGGACGACCGAGGGATCGGAGGTACTCCACCCTGGTTTCTTCGAGGAACGCGACATATGAGGAATGATGCATGACGCCCATGGCATCGGTTTCCGCGAACCGGACCCGGATGTCATGCGAGAAGGAGTACTCGTTCGGATCGATCGAGACGTCGAGATCGACGCGCATCAGTTGCGGGGGACCTGACTCCAGGGGAGGTCCTTGTCGACACGCGGTTCGCCGGGCAGACCGAGCACACGCTCGCCGAGGATGTTGCGCTGGATCTCGGAGGTGCCGCCCTCGATGGAGTTGGCCCGGGCTCGAAGGAACATCTTGCGAGCGGAGCCCGGGGGACCGGTGAGGCCGAGCGACTCGCTGCGGCGCATCGTGTAGTCGTAATCAACGAGAGCCCGCGCACCGAGCAGATCGACGCAGAACGCGTAGATGCGCTTGTTGACCTCGGCGAACTGCAGTTTGGCGATGGACCCCTCGGGACCGGGATTACCGGCCTTGCGATTCTGCGAGGCCCGGACGTTGGTGAGGCGCAGCACCTCTGCTTCCACCCACAACTGCATGAGTTGGTCCTTGAGAACCGGATTCTGTTCGGTCTCCGTGTCGTTCCAGATGCGGACTGCTTCGGCGATGGCGCCGGAACCGGGCTGCGGGGTGCCGCCTCCGCCGCCGCCGATGGTTGTGCGTTCGTTGGCCAGCGTGGTCATCGAGACCCGCCAGCCCTCGCCAACATCGCCGATGCGATCAGAGTCAGGAACACGAACTTCGGTGAGGTAGACCTCGTTGAACTCGGCCTCGCCGGTCATCTGGCGAAGCGGACGAACCTCGACGCCCGGTGCGGTCATATCGAGCGCGAAATAGGTCATGCCCTTGTGCTTGGGAGCTTCGGAATCGGTGCGGGCGACGAGCATTCCGCGGTTGGCGAGATGAGCGAGCGTGTTCCAGACCTTCTGGCCGGTGATGACCCATTCATCGCCGTCGCGCACGGCTTTGCACGCGAGTCCGGCGAGGTCAGAGCCGGCGCCCGGCTCGCTGAAGAGCTGGCACCAGTAGTCCTCGCCGGTGAAGATGCGGCGGAGTCGCTCGCCCTTGGTCTCTTCGTCACCGTGAGTGACGATGGTGGGTCCCGCCATCGTGAGACCGAAGAAGTACGGGGAGTCGACGGAGGCTGCACCGGCGGCCTTGAGTCGGGCGTCGATCTCCTTCTGATGATTCGGCGCGAGATTCAGACCACCGAAACCCTCGGGGAAGTGCACCCAGGCGAGTCCTAAGTCGTACTGTCGGCCGCGGAACTCCTGGTTCTCGCAGGTACGAGGGTCGAGGTCACTGAGGAGTTGATCAATTCGATCACTGACGAGCGATTCAGGGATGAGCAAGGTCATCTCCTGATCGTAGGCAACGGACGGGGGATTTGCCGAACGAGGTTTCCTCCGGTCGACGCAGCACCGGTACTATCGCCCAGTCATCGGGCACGTTGTGCCCCTCCCGTCCGACCGTCCAGAACGATGGTCGCTCGAAATCGAAAAGAGAACCGAATGACTTCTGTGGCCTTCGACGACATCGACGCCATCAACGCTCTCGCCTCCGAAACCTTCGGGGAGTGGGGTTCCACCATCGTCGTGACCCAGCAGATGATCAACGACTTCGCCGAACTCACCGGTGACCGTCAGTGGATCCACGTGGATGTTGAGCGATCGATCAAGGAAAGCCCGTTCGGCGGACCTGTGGCCCACGGATTCCTCACGTTGAGCCTCATGCCGAAGCTCGTCACGATGCCGGTCTCGGTCACCGGATTCGGCAGTGCCGTGAACTACGGCGCTGAATCGCTCCGATTCCTCTCTCCGGTTCCTGCCGGTGCTGAGGTGCATGCTCGTTCGCGTGTCGTGCGCGCTGATGCCAAGCCGAAGGGCACGCTCATCACCACCGAGGCCGAGATCGGCGCCGTGGGTTCGGAGCGTCCGGCACTGCTGTACCGCATGCAGGTCTTGTACACCCCGAAGCGCGGCTGATCGTTCGACCCGTTTGGGTCGGCGCTGTCTCTTCAGAACAATGCCCACCGGCCCGTACCGATTCGATCGGCGGGCCGGTGGCGCGTCTCAGTTCGCAACGCCGCCGGGGTTGGGTTCCGGAATCTGTTTCGCGGCGATCAGTTGCGGGGCCAACCAGTCGACCACTGTCTGGAGATGATCGGCCCGGATGTGGACCCCGTCGTCACGTGTGGCGACATCTTTTGCTCCACCCACTGGGCCGAGGTAATCCTGATAGTCGATGACAATGGACCGCGGCAGGGCCTCGACGAGTGGGAGCACGATCTCATTGAGTCGGTCGATGCGGTCCGGTGAGTTGTAGGGGCTCGAGCGATTGAGATGCGCGGTCTTGAGCCAGGCGATTGATGCTCCGTGGGCCGACAGGATCGAGAGCGCTTCCGAATATTCGGAACGGATGTAATCGTCGTAGACGGGATCTCCCGGTCGTAACCACTGATCCCCGCCCTGTGGAATGCGGCGGTCGATGGTGTCCCATGGGCTTCCATAGGACAGCACAACATCGGGGTGATACGTGTCGATTGAGGTGACCCACGAGACGATGTCCGGGTCGGGAACGAGAAGGGGATCGACCGGATCAGCCCAGGTGCTGCAGATCGGGCTCACTGGTCCGGGGCCGTCCTCGTACCTTTTGTCGCCGCCGCGGGTTGTGCCGCATCCGAGCTCGGCGTCCGACATCACCATGATCTGTCCGGGATGGCTGGCACACCAGTCGCGTAATGCCGCTCCGAGCTGCACCATCACGGAATCGCCGACGACGAGGATGCGCACGGGGTCGCTCCCAGCCGGTGCAACACACGGACTGTTCTTGCCGAGGGCGATTGGCGTCGTGCCCTGTGCGGGAACACCGTTGAGCGCAGAGACCTTGGGGGTCCGCACGGCGTTGGCGTAGAGCAGAAGCGTGAGGGAGATGATGATGCCCCCGCTGAGCCCGGCGACCAGTTTCCATCCCGGCCAACGCCCTTTGATGAACGGCTTCTCGATCCACCGATAACTGGCCCAGGCCAGCAGGAACGTGAGGCCGAAGCCGAGGATCATGTCGCGTGGGTTGTTGAAACCAGGCTTGTCTGCCGATCGATCGCTGTCGATCGCGATGAAGACCAGCCAGTGGTAGAGGTAGAGCCCGAACCCGAGTCGCCCAGCCCACATCAGGAAGCGGTTCTGGTACATCCCGTGCAGCCAACCAGTTGGCATCGAGACCGCTCTGGTCATGAAGACCGACAGCACAGCGACGAGGAAGAACCCGCCGTAGTCGAACATCCATGCCGTCTTCTCGCTGACTGTGAGCATCAGGTAGATGAACAACACTGTGGAGATGAGCCCCAGGAATTGCGTGATCCACCGCCCGGCTTTCGTGCGCGGCGGGCCGTATTCGTTGCATACGACGGCCATGGCGATACCGAGCAGGAGGGCGAATGCTCTGGTGTCTGTGCCGTAGTAGGCGCGGGAGATTGTTTGGGGGTTGTTCGGGTCGAAAACAATCGACATCCAGATCGCCGACGCAATCGCTCCTCCCACCGAGATGATGGTGAGCCAGCGCTTTGAGAACCACTTGAGACAGATGATGATGAAGAACGGGGCGAACAGGTAGAACTGCTCTTCGATAGCGAAGGACCAGACGTGCCGGAACGGCTGAGGGTTCGAGTATTGACTCGCATCGAAGTAGTTGGTCCCGGCAAAGATCTCTCGCCAGTTGGCGACATAGCTCATTGCTGAGGTGATGCCGCCGGTCCACTTCGGTATGCGCGACACGTCGAGAATGAAGGCTGTCACGAACGCCGTGGCAATGAACGTGGCCACGAGGGCGGGCAGGAGTCGTCGAACCCTTCGGGACGCGTAGCTACCCACGTCGACCTTGTCGGTGCGATCGTGCTCATTGAGCAGGATCGTGACGATCAGGAAACTTGAAAGAACGAAGAAGAGATCAATACCGAGGATCCCGCCGGGGATCCAATAGGGGGCGAAGTGGTAGGCGAGCGGCCCGATGATCACGAACAAACCGCGCATACCGTCGAGTGCGGGCATATGTGCGACGCGTCCCGGTCGGTTCTCCACACCCTGCGCACTCTCGACGCCGTCGGAGCCTGCGTCGGTGCCCGGATCTGGGTTGCTGTCGTCGCGGTGTTCGATCGTTGTGGTCATCGAACCCCTCTCCGATGGAATGTGCCGGACCAAAGATCCGGAAATGTGTTCTCAAGTGTGGCACGCACGCACTTCTTCATCAGTGCGTGACGTCCGATCATTGCGGGGCAGCCACCGGCTGAGTCTCTGGAACGGTCGAGTCCACGCTCTCGGAAATTGTCGTGTCGACAACCACTGGGGGGATTCCCGTCGAACGGGCGGCAGCGATGATGGCATCGGCGATCGCTGGTGAGAGAAATTCCATGCCGGCTTGGGTGAAGTGGAGGCCGTCGTTGCGTATCGCCTCGTCGCCCGGCGTTCGGTTCGAACATGGATCTGTCGGGCACACGATGGGCTTGAGATCGATAACACTCACGCGGGCATGAGATGCGGCGTATCGACGGAACAGTTGCCCCATGTGGATGACGCGCCAATTCTCCGACGGTCTTCCGTTCGGCTCATAGACAGTGAATGGGAGGGGTTGGTCGAGCAGGACGATCTGGGGGAGGTCGCCGGTGAGTGGTCGGATCGTGCGATCGAGTGCGTCCAGATAGATCTGGTCGAACTCTGGCGTACCGAACTCGACGAGGCGTCCGTTGATGTAGCGGTCGTAGGTGTCGCTGACTACAGCGCTGAACACGATGATCTGGGGCTGCAGCAGCCCGGTTGCGATGGCCCAGTCGTTGTTGTCACAGTTCGAGTTATGGGCTCGCAGAAGTCCGTTGAACCGTGACGGATATCGCAGGATCTCACACGGGTACACCGCCCGGTTCCAGATCACCAGTTTCGTCGGATCGAACGGGGATGTGTACGAACTCGGCTGCGGGAATACGATCGGTCCTCCGCCTCCAAGGGTCCACATCACCGAATCCCCGATCCAGAGTGCGGTGTAGGGGAGATCAGCGGGGAGTTCGCCCGGGCGAGTGGTGACAACTGTCTGAGCAGTCGTAGGGGGCGAGGAAGTTGACGCGTTGCCCTCCACGACAGGCGCAACGGTGAGGATCAGGACACACAGCACCGCGGCCAGCGACGCAGTGCCCCATCCCCGGAGCAACTTGCGGTTGCGGTCACGGGCTTCCGGCGAACCGGTCAGAGGCTCGGTCGACCCGCGTGGCCTGCGCAGTGGGCGTTCGATAAGGACGAACGAAACCGTCGTCGCAACAGCCGTGACGAGTACGCGCAGGGAGAACAGTGCCAATCCGTCGATTCCTGTGCGTTGAGGATTCAGGAAAACCATCACGGGCCAGTGCCACAGGTAGAGCCCGTAGGAGACCTCGCCGAGTCGGCGCATCGGTCGGCTCTCGAGCACGTGGTTCGTCATGGGGGTGCTGTGGCGGGCAAGGACCCAGATCAGCGCAGCGATTCCAATCGCGATGATCGTGAATCCGCCTTGATAGAGCCAGTCGCTGCGGAAGTCAGCGAAGGCGAACGCAAGCAGCAGTGCCGTAAGGATCGCTATGGCAGCCGCGACGGAAGACTTTCTTGTCTCGGAGTCGGGCCGTCTCGGCACCAGATACCAGATGCAGGCGAGTGCAACCCCGACGAATATCGTCTGTGCCCGCGTGTCAGTGCCGAGGTACTCCCTTGATGGGTCTGTTCCGGGTGTGTGGATGACGACCATGGCGATCGCTGAAGCAAGCGTCCCGAGAACCGCAACGATGAGCAGGGCTATTGAAAGTCGGTGTAGCTCAGGACGAGGAGGTTTCCGCTTTGCCGCAAATGCAATGAGCGCCACCAGACCAAGGATGAGGAAAGGGAAGAGGAGATAGAACTGCTCCTCGACGGCAAGGGACCAGAAATGCGCAACTGGTGATTGGGGACCGAATGATGACGCATAGGACTGTCCATGCCCGATCGTCCACCAGTTCGCGACGTACGTGATAGCGGCGAGTGCCTCCCCCCGGAGCGCACTCCTCGTGTAATCAGGTTCAACGATGAACGCGATGCCGACGCTCACCACCACGGTCGCGAGAGCGGCGGGAAGCAGTCGACGTATGCGCCGGTTCCAGAAGCCGCTCAATGAGATACGGGAGTTGTTGTGGTGTTCGACGAGAACCAGCGATGTCAGGAGAAAGCCGCTCAGCACGAAGAAGACGTCGACGCCGAGGAATCCGCCGGGTACCTGATCAGGAGCGAAATGGAAGAGCACGACGGCAACGACCGCAAGGCCCCTCAGTCCATCGAGCACCGGGAGATGTTCGAAGGATCGACGGCCCGACGTACGGCCTGAGGAGGACCGAACTCCTCGGGATCCACCCCCGTCGGTACGAGTTCGGTCGGAACGATCGATTGACGAGGAGTCCGCGGTCGCGCCATCACTCCGGGGCGCGGGATTCGAAGATGCTCGAGCGCTCGCGTCCACGTTCTCAAGGTATCAGCGCTGCCGAAGGGACTGCCGTCGCCCTCGGTTAGGTGCGGAGTACATTGCCGCGGTGGCCACCGAAGGGGAAGCGGAGGAGAGGGTGACAGGCCCGACACGCCTCCGGGGACTCGATGGACTGCGGGGTCTCGCTCTCATTCCAGTGCTTGTGTTCCATCTCTGGCCCGAATTCCTGCCCGGTGGACTCGTCGGCCTCCCGATCTTCTTCGCACTCTCCGGTTTCGTCATTGCCCGGGGCCTGCTCGGTGAGGTGGCAAAGCACCGGGATGTTGATCTTCGCGGGTTCTTCGCACGGAGATTCCGTCGTCTGTGGCCGGCATCCACCGCAGTGCTGGCTCTTGTCACCATCGTTTGGTTGGGTCTCGCCTGGATGACCCGATCGATCTCCATCGACGTGCTTGCATCGTTCTTCGAAGTTGCGAACTGGCGGTTCCTTCTGAGCGGAACCACCTATGGGGCCCACGAGGGATCTCCGGTTGCCCACTTCTGGTCCCTCGGCATCGAGGAACAGGTGTATATGTTCGTGCCGGTTGTGGTGTGGCTCCTTCGGCGGAGGCCACAACTCCTTGCCGTGACCTTCGCGCTCTTCATCGCTGGCTCGTTCATGGTCACGCTGGCAAATGCCGGCAATGCCACGGTCGTCTATTACTCCACGTTGACGCGATCCGCCGAGTTCTTCATCGGCGCGCTGCTCGCTGCTCTCGTCGGTTCCCGTTCGACAGCACTGCGCCGTGATTTCCTTGGTCGGGCGGTGGGTGCGCTCGGTTTCGCTGCACTGGGAGCGCTTGTCTGGCTCGCATTCCGCAGTTCGCTCGGTACCGAGGCGTACTACCGAGGCGGTCTCACCGCTCTTGCTGTGCTCGCCGGCGTCGTCATTGCCGCTGCGATCTGGTCCCCGGCCATGTTCACGACGCTCTCGATCCGACCACTGGTGTGGATCGGATCCATCTCCTATGGCGTGTATCTCATCCATTGGCCGATACACATCGCACTGCGCCACACCGGAATCCCCTCATGGTTCCAACCATGGTTGGTTCTGGCGATCTCGTTCAGCGTTGCCCCGATTTCGTTGCGCTTGTTCGAGGAACCCATCCGAGTTCGCAGGATCACCGTGCGCCGGTTCGCTCCTTGGGCGATCGGGCTCTCCGTCCTCGTTCTGGTCGGATCCTTCTACGGAACCACAGTTGCCGCACCTGCATCAGAAATCGATTTTGCGGCTGCCCAGCGACGGTTCGAAGCCGGCGCCTCGAAGGTGGTTCCTGCACCGCCGGCGGATCCGACTGCCCCGAAGGGCAGCGTGAAAAATCCGGTCTCAGTTGCGATTTTCGGCGATTCCACCGCAGTGATGCTCGCATCCTCGGTCGGTGCCGGCGACACCCGTATTCGAGATGCAGGAGGCTGGTCACGGGTATGGTGCCCGTTGGGCCGCGGCGGGCTCGTGCGAGGCGATTCCGGTGGTGGCGACAACCCGAATATGCCATCAATGCCCGCGTTCGAATTCTGTGACTGGACCACGAACTGGCCGGACTCCGTGCGGGCTGCCGGCGGTGTGGATGTGGCGGCGGTCCTGTCCGGCAACTGGGACGCTGCTGGTCGAAGGGTCCCGGTGCTGGGCGACGGCTATCACACCGTGGGCGAGGGTCTCTACGACGATTGGTTGATCGGCGAGATCAGCGGAGCGGCCGATGCGCTTCATGACGCCGGTGCCACCCATGTCGCGTGGCTCACCCTCCCGCCCAAGATCGATCGAGGTGCAAATCCGCGGTTCGAGCGCTTCACCCAACTCCTCGAACAGGTGGCGTCGACCCGACCGTGGATGATCATCGTCGACTACGCCGCCCATATGGCCGATGAGCCGAACAATCGGCAGATGCGTCCGGATGGCAGTCACCTCGACGAGGCCGGTTCGGCGCAGTTGTGGCGCACGTGGCTCACCGAAGTGATCCTCCGGATCGGGTCCGGATCAGTGCCGGCGGAGGGTTCCGGCTGAGGGTTCCGGCTGAGGGATCAAGCCGCCAATGTCCTGACCACCCTCGCTGCGGAACTCCCTCTGTTCCGGAACCCCTCTTCTAGACTCTGGCCGATGCCCCCTCCGGTGACGTTCACCCTAGATTTCGAAGACCTTCGCACGTCACCGACCCAGGAATCCCGGGTCGAGTTCGCAACTTCCCTCGTGCTCGACCGACTGGCCGAGAAGAACATTCGAGGAACGATCTTCTGTGTCGCCGATGTCGCAGCCCGCGAACCACGTCTCATGCGTCGCATCACCGAACTCGGTCATGAGGTCGCAGTCCATGGTTTCCAGCACACGCCGATCGATCTCCTCGGCGAACAGAAGTTCCGTGAGCAGACGGTTCGCGCCAAGAAGATGCTCGAGGATCTCACGGGACAGGAGATCCTCGGTTTCAGGGCGCCACAGTTCTCCATCGTGCCGGAGACGAGCTGGGCAATCGACGTCCTCGCTGACATCGGCTTCACCTATTCATCAAGCATCCTCCCGGTAGCAACCCTCATGTACGGATGGCCCGGGACTCCGATGACCCCGTTTCGATGGCCGCAGGGTCTGGTCGAGATTCCATGTCCGGTGGTGTCGTTCTTCGGCATGCATATCCCGTATCTCGGTGGCGCCTATATGCGGGTTCTTCCATCGTTCGTCCGGCGTCGGGGCACACGCAACGCCCCGGCCGGCTCTGTTCTCTGGACCTACTGCCATCCATGGGAGTTCGACCCCGACGAGGAGTTCTACGTCTACGAGCATGGCGGTTGGCTGGTCAGCCGGATCGGCTGGATCAACAGGGCTGGGATGCTGCGTCGCGTTGAGGACTCCCTCCGACCGGGGTTCGGTCCGCCGTTGTCCGAGGTGGTGGCATCGCTCGGTGATCTCCCTGAGTTCGTGCCCGACGCAAGTCCCGAACGACGCGCGCCGTTGCAGGGTCGTCTCCGGCGTCGGGCTGACGTATGACTGGTCAACGGGCACGCGCCCCACGATCGTCCCGGTTCGCTTTCGGCCTCGCCCTTATCTGTCTGCTCGGACTCGGGATCCGTATCGGCTTCATCGTGAGCGAGCACGACTCGAAGCTCGGCGGCGACGCGATCTATTACCACAAGGCCGCGAATCTCCTCGCCGATGGAAAAGGATTCATCGATCCCTTTCGGTATCTCTATGGCAGCGAGGAGACGATCACTCTCGCCTCTGGCGAGACCAAGACCATCACCATCCCGGTGGGTCACGTCGAACCCACTGCCGGACATCCACCTGTCTACGTGGTCTATCTCGCCGCGTTCTCGAAACTCGGCATCCGTTCGGCAACCTCCCACAAGGTCGCTTCCGCGTTCCTCGGGATCGCAGCAGTCGTACTCGCCGGCTTGCTTGGTCGTGCGTTGCGTAGCGATCGTCTCGGTCTCATCGCCGCGTTCATCACGGCGGTGTACGCAAACGTTTGGGTCAACGACATCGTGCTCATGTCAGAGACTGCAGCCATTGTCATGGCGTTTGCGGCAACGCTCTTCGGCCTTCGGTTCTGGCGCTCACCCACCATTCGCAACGGCGCGTGGTTCGCTCTCGCCGGTGCGCTCGCTGCCCTTTCGAGAGCCGAACTGCTGCTCTACATGCCGCTGATCGGGGCCGTCGCCCTGCTGCGAGCGCAGCTCCCATGGAGCCGTCGCATCGGCACCTACGGCGTCATGGGCCTCGTCTGTCTCGCTGCACTCGCACCATGGGTGATTCGCAACAACTTGGTCATGGAGGAGAGCCTCACTCTTTCTGATGGCGCCGGAACCGTTCTCGTGCAAGCGAATTGCGACCGCACGTACTACGGCGACGAACAAGGCGATCACATCGGTGGTTGGTATCTCTACTGCGGAAGCCGAACTCAGCCCTATGGTCCAAATGGCGAACTCCTTGATGAATCCCAGCGCGACAAGGTTGTGCGGGAACAGGCGTTGGCGTACATCCGGAGCCATACCACTCGTCTGGTCACGGTTGTTGTTCCGGCTCGAATCGGTCGAATGTGGGGTTTGTATCGACCAATCGTTCAGATGCGCACGGAGATCGTCGAACGGCGGCCTGCGGTTCCGACATGGATCGGATTCTGGCAGTACGTGTTCTTGATGCCATTCGTGATCGCCGGTGTGGTTATCCAGTGGCGTCGCCGCGAGCCGGTGCTCGTTCTTCTGCTCTGGGCTGCGCTGGTCACCTTCACCGCAGCTACGACGTTCGGAAATATCCGCTACCGCACCGCAGCTGAGATTTCCATCGTGATGTTCGCCACGATCTCCTTCGACGCCATCTGGTCGGCGATCCGGCGCAGATGGGGTCGTACATCTGTCGGCTCGGAACCCGGTGTGGGCGTGAAGCACGAGCCAGGGCCTGGGTTGCTCGAAGGAGCCGGAGTTTGACCTTCTCGAACGCTGAACTCCAACGGACGGCGGACCTCCTCAACGCAGTATTCGGTCACGAGCTTCCGCTCACCGAGGAGTCGCTTCGGTGGTACTACGAACGAAACCCTGTGGGCCCAGCTGCGGTTGGCAATGTGGAAGACGACGGACGTCGACTCGGAAACTACGCGCTCATCCCTCAGAAGTTCTTCTCTCCGGGAGGCCAGGAACTGGTGCTCGGAGTGGGCGTCGACCTCGCTGTTTCGCCCGATGCGCGCGGCGGGGGAGTATTCCGCCGGACCGTCGAGGACTCCTACGCACGGGCGATCGAACTCGGTCACGACGGAATTCTCGGGGTGGCGAACGCCAACTCGGCGCCGCGCATGGTTGCGACCCTCGGTTGGAGAGCGCTCGACCCGCTCCCGGTCACACTCTGCGCGCCGCTGGGCACAGGGGGTGAGTTCACGGTGGTGGAAGCCACGGGCGATTTCTTGAAGAGCGAAGTGTTCGGCGAGATTGTCGGAACCTCGTTCGTGGATCCGGTGACGGCGGGCTTCGCACCTCACTGGACCCCTGAGTTGCTCCGGTGGAGGTTGGACCGTCCGGGGTTCCGGTACTGGGTGCATGTGTCGACCGATCTCGTGGTGGTCTCCACACGAACCCATGTTTCCGGTGTGCCATTCGGTGTCGTGCTCAAGACCCTCGCTCGTCGCCGCCTTTCGTCTCCAGTTCGAGGAGGTCAGGTCGCCGCCACTGTCACGCGGACGCACAGGACTCCCATGGTGATCCACTGGGGCCGAACTCCATGGGCGCGCTACCGGGGCATTCCGCTTCCGCAATCACGGATGCCGTCACCGCTCTCTCTCGTGCTCCATCGCCATCACGAGGATTTCGACGAGCGGGATTTCGAGCTCAGCGCTTTCGAGTTCCTTGACTTCGACGCCTACTGACCCGGGACAATTCAGGCGGCGCCCTCTCCTATCGGACGCGGCAAGTTCAGGCGTCCTAGTCTGCGGCTCTGTGTCCGAGCGAGCATCACGTCCCGAACCGATTGAGGCCGGCTCGCGGCGTTTCTGGCTGATTCTCGGGCTCATCGTGTTGGTTGCGTTCGGTGCCCGGATCGCCAACCTGGCCCTCACCCAGTGGGATCAGGCGCCGACTGGTGACGCACGCTTCTACTCGGAAACCGCCAAGCTCCTGGCCGAAGGACGCGGATACATCGATCCGTTCCGATATCTCGAGGGCTACCCGGATCTCACCGAGCGAAGAGAACTCGATCACTTCGGCCAGCCGATCACCGTCGAGCTTCCGCCCGGTCTCGAGCAGCCGACGATGTCCCACCCTCCCGCATGGACCTTCGTGCTCGCCGGTGCCCGATTCCTTGGAATCGACACCCCGAATCAGCAGCGGATCCTCGGAGTGCTATTCGGAACGCTGGGCGTGGGTTTGATCGGTCTCGCCGGAAGGGAGTTGTTCGGCGAAGGTGTCGGTCTCATCGCTGCGGGGATCGGCGCTATCTATGGGTTCCTCATCCTCAATGATGCGTCGCTGATGAGCGAGAGCCTCGTCGTCATTTTCGTTCCCGTGGCCACAATCGTGGCAGTCCGATGGTGGCGGAGCCCGACGCTACGAATGGCGTGCCTGCTTGGTCTTCTGGCTGGAGTCGGTGGTCTCCTTCGAGCCGAGCTCATCATGTATGTGCCGCTCGTTCTCATAGGAGCGCTCTTCGTCCGTCGGTTCTCATGGCGCCGAACCCTGGGGCACGGTGCACTTGCCGCAGTGATCATGGCGGTGGTTCTCGCTCCATGGATCGCTCGCAATCTCACCGCGTTCGCAGAGCCGATGGTGCTCAGTCAGACCGGCACGACTCTCGCCCAGACCAACTGCGATGCCACCTACTACGGCGACAAGCTCGGGTACTGGGAGCTCTACTGCGGCGGGATTGAGCCCGCGTCCTCTGCTGAAACCATTCCCGACGAGTCCCAGCGAGACGTGTTGCGACGCAACCAAGCCTTTGACTACATCGCGACACACCGCGTCAGGCTTGTGACGGTGGCTGTCCCGGTGCGGGTGTTGCGCATGTTCAACCTCTTCGGCCCTGTTCAGACCGCCAAGTACGACGTGGTGGTCGAAGGACGCAACCTCAGCGCTTCCCTCGTGTCGCTGGGGGAGTACTACGTGGTGAGTGCATTTGCGATCATCGGGCTGATCATCGCCGTCCGGAAACGCCTCACCACCTATGTGGTGCTGCTCTGGCCAGCCCTTGTCGTGATGGTCGCGGTTCTCGGTTTCGGGAACAACCGCTACCGGGTGACCTGTGAACCGGCGTTCTTCTGGTTCGCAGGATTAGCGATCTATTGGGCTTTCTGTCGACTGCGTGATGCGAGACGCAGGAGAGACTCGGCGACGACACAGAACACGGCGATCAGCGTCAACTGAGGTGCGAACGAGAAACCGGTCACCCATTCGACTCCCGACGGGAGGCGCCGCCGCAGATGCAGCATGACGTAGAGAGTGACCACACCGATCATCGAAACCAGTGTCGCCGCCACCAGGACTAGGCGTCCCCGGGGTCGGAAACCGGAGACTGCAGCAACGACAGCAACGATGGCGCCGACGGTGACTCCGCCGATGAATGCGGCAAGAAGTCCGCTGGCCAGAACTGCGCCGATGGTCGCTGCGGTGTGGCCTGTGGTGGGCCACACGAGGCCAGATGCGACCGGTTGAGGTGTCTCAAGCTCCGTCGCAGCGTCCGCGGTGCGCCGGCGCTTCATCGTCAACCAAACCGCTGCGACCAGAAGGAGAGCCAGCCAGACTGCTGAGATCAGCAATGCGATGTTCACGGCTTTCTGCGGCGTCCACTCGAGGTCGATGACGATCGACTGACCGACGGCGCTCGGGTCGATCACCCAGCCATTCGCGAACCCATCGATGAGCGTCGGAGCACCGAGTGATTCCCCACCTCGGATTTTGGCTGTCCATCCATCTGACAGCGATTGGCCCAACACGAGGAAGTACGGAGAGTCTCCGTTCGTGCTGGTGACCCGATAGGAGACGCGACCAGTGGGATCGCTCTCGATGTACGGCAAGGAAGAAATATCGGCGGCGGTCGGACCAGCAGAAACTGGAGTCGTGGCCCCGGGGAGCACCGACTGCAGCGAACTCTGGTCGAGGTCGATGCCAGTGTCGATGCCGTTGGACGTGCGCATGATGTGATCGCCGGAGCTGAGTTCGATGATCGGGCTGGTGCACGGAGTTGCCAGGAGTGGCTGACGGGCCAAAGCATCGGTCGTGGTGCCCGTGATCTGCACGGGAACATCAACACCGTCGATCTCCATGAGTCCTGACCGACAGATCACCGGAAGTCCCTCGGGAACAGGGCCGACGGTGTGTGGGAGTCCGAGTTCGGCGATCGCTACCGGCATGGCATGCGGTCGTGTCGTGAAGTAATCAAGCGTGTCGACTGTTCGCTGCGCCGTGATCGTGAGATCGAGTGTCGTCGCTGTGAACGGTTCGATGGGGACATCAACAGTCGCGACTGCGCCAGCCTCGGTGGAGTCTTCGATGGCGGGAAGGACAACTTCATGTTGCGAACCGTCATCAGCAGTGAGACGCAGGGAGGTGGGAACCGAGTGCCTTCCGTCGGCGATGACGCTGATGCGGAGATGGTCGATAACGGTGGGGGAGGGGTTCTTGATACTGAATCCGGTGCCGATTTGCGATCCGAAAGGGGTGACCCATGCAGTTGACGTATCGCCATCGAGCGCGCTCGAAGGCCGGGCATCAAAGTCGCCGAAGAGATAGATGTCGCCGGAGACCCAGGCGAAACCCTGGTCGTTCCCGGGACGACCGACGAACGAGTCGATGCTTTGCGATGAAGAGGTTCCAGCGATGCGAGCCGCGGTGCGCAAGAGGAACCCGGACGCTCGCGGGGACGTGAAGATGCGCGCGATGTGCAGTTCTGGATCCTGGCGGTATCCCTCGAGGGGATTGGCGCGGAGTCTGGTGAAGAGGAAGCTGATTGGACTCGACTCGGTTCCGAACGTGTTGAGTCCTGCTGACGGAACGCGAATCCATTCGGTGGCCTGCACCCCGGGAACGGTGACCTCTCGGAACCCGACATCGGAGACACCCGAGAATGAGGCGAGTTTGGTGACATTCGCATCGTCGATGCGGAGTTCCAGGGTGCTGAACGGGCGGGAGCTGCGGAGGGAGATTCGTTGTCCCGGAGCGACGAACGAGGAGTCATCGAGATTGACCGTGCTGTCGACGACCCCATCGAGAAGCACACTGAGTTTCGTGATGAAACGGTTCCCTTGGAGCTGGGTCACGTCGATGTGATCTGCCGAGACGGGATGGCGGTAGTCCACTCGGACGTAGTCGCCGACAACTTCGGTCGAGTCGCCAACGATCCATGACGTTCGCGGATCGCCGTCGAACGCGTTGGCCGGCCGGGCTCCGATCGTGTACGCACCTTCCACGCCGTACCGGGTGGCTCGGATGTTCGCGACGTCGGGGCCGTACTCCGCCACCGTTTGGAACGATTCGTCCGCCCCCGGGAATGTCGCCAAACGGGCGTCTCGTGGATCGACGATGAGTGGATCCGACCCCGCCGCTTCGGTTGCCCCAGTGTTCTCACGAGTCGTTCCCCAACGCGAGCCCTGACGGCGATTGGTATCGGTGACCAGTAGCGATGGTTGGCCGGAGCGAAGGAATGGAACAAGAGTCGGGTGGGCGTCAAGCGTTGATGAGAAGAGGATCGAACCAGTTGTTTCGAGCAGACCCGCCTCGGCAGCATTGACGAGTCCGGCGCCATCTCCCCAGACGAGGAGAGATCCGCTTGTGGGTTCTGCCCGCACGATCGATCGGGCTCCGGAAACCGGGTAGATGGCGAGCGGAGGGTTGGGAGACCCTGTTGTCGAACGGGCGAGTTCGAACTCATCGAGCGTTGGTTGTCGTGGGTCGGGGACGAACGGGGTCGGGTGCCCGAAAGTACGGGGTACGGCGAGGCCGAGTGCAGGGAGTCCCTTCTCCCTTCCGAACTGGGCCCAGAGGTCGGCCGGTCGGGGAGCGTGGTACCGCTCGTACTGGGAGTCCATGCGCAACAGGACATCGGAGGCACCGAGCAGCCTGGCTATGGGGGCGACTGAACCGGCTTGAAAAATACTCTCCTGGATCCTGTTGTCGAGCGCCCGGACGAGATCGACCCCGGGAGGCGTTCCGAATGCGGTCAATTCTCGACCCACCCATGGTCGATCGACGATTCCCGGAGTGATCGGATCCTGGGTGAGTCCCCACTTGTACGCGTAGAAGTCAATGCCCGGCAGCTCGAGCACCCGTGAGCCGTCCGTGGTCGAGTCAATGGCCTGTGCCGCGTCTTCCCAGTACTGCGGGAGCTTTTCGGGGAACAGGCGATCGGCCTGCACCAGATCGCCATTCCACAGCGGCGGGAACGCAAGGATGGCAACAGCAATGAGGGAGCCCGCAAGCAGCGGTTCAACCCGGTGACGCCGTCGCTGGGCCACTCGGGAACTGAGAGCTGCGGCGCACGGTTGCACGGCAGCTGCGAGCAATGCGGCCAGCCCGAGCACAAGCAGGGGCTGCGCCCGTGAAGAACTGCGGAGTGCCAGTCCCGCTGCAGTCTTCGACGTCTCCTTGATGATCGAACCGAAGGGGGTCGGATCCTCGTAGGGATACGCGCCGAGTCCGAGGACCAGTCCAATGATGACCAGGAGAATGAAGTAGGCGCGATGGCGCCAGCGCACGAGCATCGCGGCAAGCAGACCTAGCGATGGCAGAACGAATCCGATGACGAGCATCGGCACGTTCTGTGTATAGAGAGTGCTCGAACTGGTCCACTGCGACACACCATCGCGGCCGTAGAAGTACCAGTAACCGAGCCCGCGGAGCAGTTCAGATGCCGTCGACGTCGTTGCGACGGTCTTGACCGTCTCCGTGAGCTGAAGGATTGGGAGCCCATAGGTGCCTTGGACGCCGAGTCCGGCCACCCACCACAGCTGGGCAGGAATTGTGGCGACGCCGACGCGCAACACAGTTCGTGCAGCGTCGCGGAGTCGAACCTCATGGGTGACCCAGACCATGTAGGGCACGAGGAGCGCCGGTGCAACAAGGACGAACACGACGGAACTGGCATTCGTGCCCGACATGATGGTGATGACGAGGGCGATGAGTACCGGTTCTCGCCAGGTTCGTCGATGCAGTGCGACGAAGAGAAGGCCGATGATCCAGGGCAGCGCCGACCATGGTTGGAGGATGACCGAGCTTCGTCCGAAGTAGGCGAGGATGTAGGGGCTGAGCATGTAGACGAACCCGCCGACAGCGACGCCTCCACCTCGGAGGCCAAGTCGCCGAAGCATCCACACGGCGCCGTATCCAGCGGCGAAGAGGAGGGTTCCGAACATGAGCCGCTCAGCGATCCACGTGGGGATGCCGGCGGAGCGCATCAGCCAGTAGTACGGCCCGAGCGGGAACACGTAGCCGATGTTCTGATGGACCACCGTGCCGCCGTTGACGTTGGTGTTCCACATGAGCCATGCACGATCCAGGAGGCGGCCCGGATCGAGATAGAGGTACGCCTTGGTGTCAGCCGAGATCTTTCCGGGCGACGACAGCAGGACTGGGACATATGCGAGGAATCCGAGCACGAGTCCAAGCCAGGACCTTCTGGCCCACTGGAGGACGCGCGACTTCAAACCGGATTTCTCCGACTGTTCGTCGTAGGTGGTCGCGCTGGATCTGGTTTCAGGCTGCGTGGTCATGATGGGCGAGAAGACCCTACCGGTGTCGGAACCGTGGGTCAGCGAGGGCAAGCTCCAGTTGGGTCGTCGAAATTGGCGGCATCGACCCAAGGTCCGTTCCGCCACGGCTGTGCGGCCGGCGGGCTGAGATCGAGAGCGACCGCTGCATCGAGGACTTCTTGAGCGAGACGTGCCGCTCCTTCCTGGCAGAGATGCCAACCGTCCGGTTTCCGTAGGAGCACGGTGTGGCCTGCATCATCGGTGTAGGAAATCCCGTTCGTACCGTCTGGCCGCAGCAGTGAGGATCCGACCTGCGGGTGGAAGACCATGCCGGGGAACGAGGTCGGAAGAGTTGCAATCATGGAATTGATCGCTGCATCGTTCACGCTTCCGGCGGTGAGTTTGCCGCCGGGAAGCATCGGCAACCAGAGGACACGAGCTCCGTGTTTCGTGAAGATTCTCACCGCTTCGGCGAGCAACTCTTCGTACGCCTTCTGACCGTTCGCGTTGACGAACTTCATGTCCCAGCCACCCATCATGACGATCACGATGTCGGGATCCACCTGCTCGACCAAGTTGGTCCACTCGCCTCGCCAATCCACCGGTTGACTGAGGCCGATGCCGGGACCGGCGGCGAGTTCCACATGTCCGGTTCCCGCCGCGTGGAATGCGGCCTCGAGTGCAGTCTGTTCGTCGACCATTCCGGAATCGCCGATGACCAGGATGGCCTTCGGAGCGCCAGGCGCCGGTGTCTGGTCCTCGACATAATTCCGACCGTAGGTGGCGGTGTCACCGACGGCGACGTCAACGAACGCAGCGATGCTTGCCGGCGGATTCAACGTGACCGCAACCGCAACGATCGCGACCACAAGTGCAGCACCGACGCCTGCTGTGAGGGCGGCTCGCCCGGTGGTGAAGAGACGGCTGCGTCGCACTGGCATCTCCAGAACGAAATACGAAACGCACGCCATCGCAACTGTCACCAGCATCCGGAGCCCGAACAGAGGCCACGGGTGCCATCCGGTTCGCGACTCGCTGAGTACGAGGAACACAGGCCAGTGGTAGAGGTAGAGGCCGTAGGAGATGAGACCAGCCCACCGCAGTGCTGGTACCGACAGAAGCCTGGTGACAGCACCTCGACGGGTGCCGGCGTAGATGATCACCGTCGTGCCCAACGCGTAGAGGGGGAATCCCCCCTTCGCCAGCCACAGTGAGGTTTCGCTCACCCGACACCAGGCGAAGAACATCACCAGAAGCGCCGCGAGTCCCGCGGCGTCAACGAACATTGAGCGATCCGTCGTTTCCGAACGCAGACGTCGAGGTTCAACGGTCGAGCGTCCGGACCACCAGATGGCCAGCGTCACACCGAAGAGAAGTTCTGCGGCTCGCGTGTCGGTGCCGTAGTAGACCCGATCCGAGTTATCGCGCAGCACGAGGCACAGTGCCACCGAACCGATCGTGGCGAATCCCACGATTGATGCCAGCAGGCGGCGACCGCCGAGCCGCATGAGCACGATGACGATCGGCGGGAAGAACACGTAGAACTGCTCTTCGATGGCCAGGCTCCAGAAATGCTGCAACGGACTCGGAGAGGCGAACAACGATCCATAGCTGGTGCCGGCGAAATAAAAGCGCCAATTGGCCCCGTATCCGAGCGAACCGAGCATGTCGAGGCGGAGATTCTGCACCTGCTCGGGTGTGCCGAGTCGCCAGAAGACGAGGCCCGTGAGAGCGATCGTCACCACTGCCGCTGGAAGGAGGCGACGGAACCGCCGCGTCCAGAATCCACCCAGTCGGATGGATCCCGATGCGTCCCACTCCCGGACCAGGATGTTGGTGATGAGGAATCCGGAAAGGGTGAAGAAGGTGGAGACACCGAGGAAGCCCCCCTTGGCCCAACCGAAACCGGAATGGAACAGCAGGACGCCGATGACGGCCAGGCCGCGCAGACCATCGAGCGCCGGTAGGTGTGGCATCCGGTGGCCGTGATCAATCTGCTGAGACCCGTGACTGGTCGGTGTCGTCGCCAACTGATCGGCGGGCGAGACGGAATCAGTCACGGCCCGACGGTACCAGCGCGGATTCATGACCACGGGTCACGAAGCCTCGCTCGGGGGCACTCACCAGAGACTGGAGGCAACATACGATCTGGCGATGGAACCGCGACCGGGCGACACCGCAGAACTCGACATGCACTCGATGCTGCTCCCTGATCCGGACCCGGCAGAGGCTCAGTTCACGATCATCAGCGTTGACGATCATCTCGTCGAACCCCCGGACATGTTCGAGGGACGCCTTCCGGCTGCGTTCCAGGACCGAGCCCCCAAGGTCGTGGTCGACCAACGCGGATTCGAAGTCTGGGAATTCGAAGGGCGACAGTTCACCCAGGTGGGCATGAATGCCGTCGCCGGGCGACAACAGTCGATGCGCAACCTCGAGCCGACCCGATTCGCAGACATGCGGCGCGGCTGTTGGGATATCGACGCCCGCATCCATGACATGGATCTCAATGGAGTCTGGGCCTCCCTCAATTTTCCGTCCATGATCACCGGCTTCTGTGGCCGGGTGTTCGCCGAGATCGAGGATCGTGAACTCGGATGGTTGACGACCAGGGCGTGGAACGACTGGATGTGCGAATCCTGGTGGGGACCGCACAAGGATCGGATCATCCCGATGGGAATCACCTTTCTCGCCGACCCCGAACGAGGGGCGGAGGAGATCCGTCGCAACGCAGCACGCGGATTCGTCGCCGTGACCCTTCCCGAGCGTCCGCACCGACTTGGTCTTCCATCGCTGTTCACCGGCTACTGGGATCCCATCATTGAGGCCTGCGTCGACACCGACACCGTCATCACGCTCCATGTCGGATCCTCTGGTGGTTATGAGAGCCCCGAGGCGGCTCCTGCATTGCAGCTCGGTGCCACGATGTTCGGCCAGTTGTCGCTCGCTGCGTGTGCGGAGTGGTTGTGGTCCGGATATCCACTGAAATACCCGACCCTCAAGATCGCCATGTCGGAGGGAGGTATCGGTTGGGTTGCGATGCTTCTTGATCGTCTTGACAATCTCGTTGATCGATCTGGATACGGACTCGGATGGGAGACCCGGCCAGCAGAGGTGCTGAAGCGCAACTTCTGGTTCTGCACCATCGATGACCCATCCACAATCGCAACCAGACACAGCATCGGCGTCGAGAACATCATGTTCGAGACTGATTATCCGCATGGCGACGGCACATGGCCTCATACCCAGAAGGTCGTAGCGGACGTCTATGGTCATCTCCCGGCGCACGAACTCCGGGCGATCCTCTGCGAGAACGCCGCCAGTCTGTTCCGCCATCCGCTGCCTCCTGTTGTGCTTCCCGAGATCTGATCGAGTCGTCCTACTCGGCGGTCCGGGAACTGAAAGGTCATGAACGTGTCGAACTGGAACTTCGCAGATGTCTGGGAGGCGATCGCCTCTCTTCAACCGGATCTGCCGGCTCTCGTGCGTGGCGAATCCGTCACGAGTTGGCAGGAGTTCGAGCGCCGTAGCGAGGGACTTGCGTCCGTGCTCCTGGCCGCCGGTCTCGCACGGCAGACAAGTGTGGCGTGCTACCTGCACAACAGCGCCGAATACATGGAAACGCTGTTCGCCTGTTTCAAGGCGTCGCTGGTTCCGGTGAACACGAACTACCGCTATGTCTCCGATGAACTGCGGTACCTCTGGACTGATGCGGATGTGGAGGCAGTCGTCTTCCACGGAGCATTCTCGGATCGCATTGAGGAACTGCGCGGCTCGGTTCCATCGATCCTCCTCTGGTTGTGGGTGGACGACGGATCAGGTGCATGCCCGAACTGGGCCGTCCCGTATGAGGCCGCGATTTCAGCGGCTCCGGCGAAGTCGCCGAACGAACGATCCGGTGATGACCTCTTCATGCTCTACACCGGGGGAACTACCGGGCAGCCCAAGGGAGTCATGTGGCGTCAGGATGATCTGTTCGCCGTACTGAATCGCACAGCGGCGGTGCGGTATCCGGAGGAGGGATCGGTCGATGATGTTGCCTCGATGCTCCCGGCGATGGATCAACCGAGGGGCAGTGTGATCCCCGCTGCGCCCCTGATGCACGGCACAGCAGCGTTTTCGGCGTTCGGGATGCTGGGCACCGGCGGTGTGGTGGTTCTCTGCGATGGCACGCGGTTCGATGTCGTCGAACTTCTCGACACGATCTCCCGTAACAAGGTTTCGGACCTCTCCATCGTCGGAGATGCATTCGCCCGGCCCATGCTCGACGCCCTCGATGCTGATCCAGACCGCTGGGACGTTTCCGCGCTCCGAGTAATTCTCTCCTCCGGCGTGATGTGGTCGGCGCCGGTGAAGCAGGGCCTCATCCGACATATGCCGGATGTTCTCTGTGTCGACACACTTGGCTCCTCCGAGGCCGTGGGACTGGCTCGGTCCATTTCATCATCGAAGAAGACCGCTTCCACCGCCGGGTTCAAACTCGGACCTGATGCTCAGGTGATCCGTGACGACGGTTCGCCCGTCGAAGCAGGTTCTGGCGAGGTCGGTCTCGTCGCCATCGGTGGTCGTGGACCGATCGGCTACCGGGGTGACGAGGCGAAGACCGCTCGTACGTTCAGGGTCATCGGTGATCGTCGATGGATCACTCCCGGTGACAACGCCACCGTCGATGCCGACGGCACGATTCACCTTCTGGGTCGCGGGTCCAGCTGCATCAATACGGGAGGAGAGAAGGTGTTCCCCGAGGAAGTCGAGGAGGCGCTGAAACTTGACACCTCGGTTGCTGATGCCGTTGTGGTCGGCATTCCCCATGAGCGTTTCGGAGAGATGGTGGTGGCTGTTGTCGCCGCGGCTCCGGAGTCCCAGCCCACCGAGGCCGCATTGCTCGAGGGTCTTCGCGCTTCGTTGGCTGCCTACAAGGTGCCGCGCCATGTCTTCGTCGTGGACTCCCTTGGTCGGGGCCCGAATGGGAAGATTGATCAGCGGCGATGGAAGACTGAGGCCGGGGAGAGAGTTTCCTCATTGGCGGCGGTGGACAATGGCGAGTGATGAGACTCCTCCTCGTCCATCGGGGCAATGGTCATGGTGACGCTGCGCCGCTCTGAGCCGGAGCAGTGGGACCCGCAGGTCGACCGCTGGATGGCTCGAACCCAGTTACCACTCGACATGTTCGCGCTTGCCACGATCTGGCTCAGCTTCATCCCGATCACCGACATGTTGAAGTTCAATTCCCATCGGCTCCTTTGGATTTCCGCCCGAGCCGGTCTTTCACTCGTCTTCGCGATCGATATCGGCGTCCGTGCCCGGCTCTCGGGGCGGATGGGCCGATACTTGATGACGCACCCGTTCGGTGTGCTTGCCGCATTGCTCCCGCCGTTCAGGCTGATCTTCAGCCTCCGGCTTCTGCAGTCCATGTTCCGCAGGGGGAGTCTTGCCAAGTTCCTGGGGGTGGCGTTGCTGCTGGTCCTCAATGGAGCGGTGCTGGTTGTTGTGTTCGAACACGGAGCACCCGGAGCAAGCATCACGAGTATTCCCGTCGCCCTCTGGTGGACCGCATGCACGGTTTCCACGGTCGGCTACGGCGACTACACGCCCATCACGATGGCCGGACGCCTCGTAGCGGTCTGCATCATGGGGGTTGGACTCACGACCGTCGCCGTGGTCACTGCGCAGATTGCGTCGAGTTTCTCGGACCAGGCAGCAGTCCGTCGTGCAGCGGGAATCGATGGGTCAGATGATGCGACCGAGCATGAGATCGACGAGGTCCCTGAAGTGAGCGTCTCTGAAAATGGATCGTCGCCCTCCTCTGATGGAGGTCCCACGGAAGCCGATGACCATCAGCGGCATTTGGCATTGCTCGCCCGACTTCAACGGATTGAGGCGATGCTCCTGTCGCAGGAGAGAACCTGAATCTGCACGGCATTTCTCCATCACGACGGTATTGGATGAATCTGGTCGATCAGATGTAGTCGTGGCGGCGCATCCACTCCATCGCCGCCCAGCCCCAAGCTGGCGGCAGATACGCGGTGAACATTCGAGCAGTGAAGGTTGCTGCGATTGCGGCTTGGTCCGGGACGCCTGCGGCGGTGAATCCCGCGATAAGACCCGCCTCGATCACGCCCATGCCCCCGGGAACTGGAGCGATACCTCCGATGATCGAGGCAATTGAGTTGATCACGATGAGTTGCATGAGTCCGAGTGATTCCCCGTACGCGTGCAGCGCCGCCCAAAGGACCAGGGCGTAGCAGACCTGGGAGATGAGATTTCCGGCGAAGAGTTGTGCTGCTTTTCGTGGGTCGGACACGACAGACGCGAAGTTTGACCGGGCCGCGGCCAGATGTGGTCCGACAACAGTGGTGAGCCGACGGCGGAACTTCGGAATCGCCAGCAGGACGAGCCCGATCAGGAGCACGATGCCAAGAATTGTGGCCAATTTCTCTGTGAGGCTCCCGCCACCGCCTCCATGGCTGAGTTTGAAAGTCGTGTCGCCGAGCAGCAGGCCGAGTGAGACGACGACGACCTGGACGATGCCAGAAGCGAACGATGTCATCAGGCTGGAACTGACAGCCACCGCCGGCGAAAGCCCCTGCTTCTGGAAGAACCGCACGGTCATCGCCATCGTTGCCACACCGCCTCCGACGAGACCGGTGAACTTGTTGGCGAACTGCAGGATCAACACGGGTCGGAGCGGGAGCGGACGGCTGACAGCTCCGAGCAGCGCCATCGCCGTGCCAAGGAGCGGGAGTTGTGCGATGAGAACGACAGCTGCGACCCACGCCCAGTTGGCGTCGTTGAAGGTAGTGGCGAAATCGATCTTCGTGAACTGACCGACAAGCAGGTAGAAGCCGAGAAGGGTGGCAGCCGAAAGAAGGATGTTCGCCGGAGACACTCGACGGAGTTCTGTGAGTTTCGGCGGAGTGGTTCCAGTCGCAGTCGCCGCAGCGTCGCGGAGTTGCTCCACCAACTTCTTCGGTGCGTCGACCGCGCGCCGGGTGGCACGGGGGAGCGCAGCGACCTCGAGCAATGGCTGGAGGGCGATGAGACCGTCCGTTCCAAGCGCAGCTTCACCGCTCGCCAGTGCACGTTCAGGAGTGGTCATCGCCCCAAGAGTGACCAGCATCGAAACCTGGTCCAGCAGAAGCGCGTCGGCAGAGGGTCGACCATCTGCGTTCGCGAGATCGCTGAACGACACCGACCCGTGTTCATCGACGATGAGACGATCGGCGCAGATTGATCCGTGAGCGATTCCAACGGTATGGAGTGCTTTGAGCGCGCTCCACGATGACGCGAGCGTTTCGTCGGTGATGGACTCAGGATTGAGTTGGCTCATCCGGGTTCCGACACGGTCCCGCATGACAAGTACGACATCGCCGCGGTCGCCGACGCTCCCACTGTCGAGCACGGTTGGCGCAGGGACGCCGCCGCGCTCGGCGAGCATGAGCAGATAGGCGCGGTGCTCGATCTGCTGTTCTCGTGTCGCTGCGAGTGTCGGACCGGAATCCTTGAGCCATACGAATCGCAGGAGCTTTGTGAGGAACTGGGCGTTTGTTGCGTCTCGACCGATGACAGCGATTCGAAGGGGACCGTCTCCATCTGTGCCGATGAACGCGTTCTCACCCCAGTTCTGATCGGGTGCGGGGAGAAGCGACGACGCAGTGATCCCCAAAGAAGTCAGATCATCGCGAACCGCATCAGGTGATGGTGCACCATCGGGTGAACCCAAAATGAGATGTACGAGAGCGGCGATGAACCAGCCCAGCCCGAGCGCGCCAGCAATTCCGCTGGGATACCCGTATGTGACCGAGGCGAGGCTGGCGGCGATGAGTATGAGAAGAACGGTGACAAGTCGACGGGCAGGGCGTGTGAGTTCCGGAGTGGCGACGAAGAAGACGGCTGCCACGACAGCCAGTCGGAGGTTCGGGTACACCGGATAGCGCCCGACTGAGTCGGCAACTGCTCCGGGAGCATTGATGAACGTGTCAAGTGCTCGGCCGATCCCCCACGTGAGCGCTGCCGCGAGCAGCACCCCACCGATGAATCGTGGACGACGGGCGAGAAGCGCAGTCACCACGATGAGGACGACAGCAGCGATAGCGCCGGTCGTGTTCAACCATCTCAGCGACGTGCTGAGGGCACTCGGCAGTGAGACGGCGACGTCGTGGAGCGATTGCTCGAATGAGGAAACATGCCGGGCGGTGAGGGCACCGAGGGCGAGGAACAGCAGGCCGACGGCCATGCGGATGATCTCCGTGGGCCGCCGATGGAGACCCTTGTCAGGAACGACGCCGAAGACCGTGGCCCAAGACGACCGGACCCGCTGGCGGCGGGTGAGCGCGGTTGTCATCGTGGTCTCAGCGGATCGTCGCTGCGGCGAAGGCTCGCATCTCTCGCTCCACATCCGAACCAGCCGGTGTGTAGAGGAGTTCGGTGACACCGCGTGCTGCTGCCGCCGCCGCCCGCTCCGCGATCGCATCCTTTTCGCCGACCCATCCGGCTGCAAGGATCGACTCATCCGTTGCCGCGTCGAGGATCTGACGATCGCGTGAGCTGACATCCGTGACGTGGCCTTCGTGCACGATCAGATGGCGTTCTCCCTCGGGTCGGTCAGCTTCGATCCCGGCAAGCCATTCGGTGCCTGCGGGCATGGCCGGAAGCACCTCCGGGTACTGCTGCCAGACGTAGTGGTGTCCGACGACGAACCATGGGCCGACGGCGTCACGTACGCGAGCGGATGACCCATCTTCGCCGGAGTCGAGCACTGTGCCTGACACCATCTGGACGCGTCGCCCGAATTCGCCGTCAGCTCCTTCAGTGTCGATGAGGCCGTCGATCGTTCCCTCTGCCACCATCTCAGCAGTTATGGCGAGCCCCTTCGGGCCGAGTGCCGACATGAGAAGCGGGGTAGTGATCGGGCGCTGGGTAGCGAGATGCGGCAGGTGAATCATTTGGGCACGAGCCCCGGCAATGGTCACAGTCTCACCATGTAGCAGGCCATGCAGTTGCTCGACATAGGTCCGAAGCGTTGCCCATGAAAGCGCAGATTTTCCGAGCACCCACCGCGCCGTGAGGCCGGTCCCGAATGCGGCGGTGAGGCGGCCCGGAGCCATTCGTTCGAGAGTGGCGATGGCCGACGCCGTGGTCATGACGTGACGGAGGTTGGGGACAAGCACAGCGGTTCCGACGTCGATCGAAGTGTTCGCAACGATCTCGGTCAGGTTCATCCAGATGTCTTCGTAGATGGCTGCCGAGTCATAGAGCCAGACTCTTGCGAACCCGAGTTCCTCGGCGAGTTGGGCTCGTCTGACAGCATCCGGACCGGGAACGACACCGATTGAGATCTCCATAGGGGAATCCTGCCACGGTTCGTGACTGCGACCATCGGCTTCTCCTGCGAGGATGTTGTCCTACGAACGAAGGAGCCCCCGTGCCGAACCGTCACTCCGATCCGGGCCAGTCGGCCGCCGACGAACTCGCAGTCCGATCACTCATCGTGCGACTCGCCCAGTACGCCGACGGGCTGGGCACTGTCGATCAGTACGCCGAACTCTTCACCGAGGACGCCGAATGGCTGATGCCAGGAGCCCCGAGAATAGGGCGTGAGGACATCAGGAACGGCAGTGCGCTGCGTCGGGCGGAAGGTGGAGTCGGGCCAGGAAGCAACTCCCGGCACATGATCGCGGGAACAGCGATGGAATTTTTGAGTCCGGATGAAGCCATCGCAGACTCCTACTGGATGTACTTCGTCAACACCGACACCCAGGCCGAATTGAAACTCGTCGGGCATTACCGTGATACGGCGGTACGCACCGACGCCGGATGGCGTCTTGCCCGTCGGGAGATAACGTTCGGATGACGTTGTTTTCACCGATCGAGGATTGATGAACTACGCAATCGAGGCCGAAGGCCTCGTGAAAACTTTCGGCTCCAAGGTGCGCGCCCTTGATGGCGTCAACCTGCGAGTCGAGCAGGGCACGGTGCTCGGACTTCTCGGACCCAACGGTTCGGGCAAGACCACAACAGTCAGAGTGCTCACCACCACGCTTGTGCCCGACAGTGGACGGGCCACGGTCAACGGGTTTGATGTGGTGAAGCAGCCCAACAGCGTCCGGTCGAGCATCGGCCTCGCTGGTCAGTACGCCGCGGTCGATGAGAATCTGACTGGACGTGAGAATCTGCGGATGGTCGGGCAACTGTTGCAGTTGTCCCGACGGGACGCGTCACGTATCGCCGATGAACTGCTCGAGCACTTCGATCTCACTGCTGCGGCGAATCGGCCGTCGAAGACGTATTCAGGCGGTATGCGTCGGCGTCTCGACATCGCCGCAGCCCTCGTGCATCGCCCCCCGGTGCTGTTCCTCGACGAGCCAACCACCGGACTCGACCCCAAGAGCCGCAACGCAGTGTGGGCCGTTGTCGAGGAGTTGGTGGCCGCCGGCACCACGGTGCTGCTCACCACGCAATACCTCGAAGAGGCCGACAGGCTTGCCGACCGGATCGTGGTTCTTGACCGTGGTGCTGTGATAGCGGAAGGAACATCGGCAGAGCTCAAGTCCGATCTCGGCGAAACGGTCCTCGATCTCGGGTTCGTCGATCCCGACACTGCCGAACGCGCTGCCGCACTGTTCCGTGGTTCATGGAAGGGCGGCGTCGTCGTCGACGGCTCGTTGCTCGAGCTGAGTGTGGATTCCGGCCCTTCGCAGGTGATGCTCGCTCTGCGCGAATTGGACAGCGCTGGCCTGAACCCAAACCGCATGGCGCTTCGCGAACCGAGTCTCGACGACGTCTTTCTGAGTCTCACAGGGCGACGCGCCGAGATCACCGAGGAGGATGAGTCATGACAGCATCAGTGCTTCCCGAAGCGGCTGTTCAGATGAAGCGTTCGCGTCTGGCGCGAACGATTGGTGATGCAATGGTGGTCACCGAACGCAACCTCATCGCAAACCTACGCATCCCCGAATCGCTCTTCTTCTCGAGTGTGCAGCCGATCATGTTCGTGCTGCTGTTCCGCTACGTGTTCGGCGGGGCGATCGCCACTCCTGGCATGAACTATGTCGACTACCTGATGGCCGGCATCTTCGTACAGACAGTGATGTTCGGCTCCATCAACACCAGCATCGGACTCGCGGAGGATCTGCAGAAGGGTCTTATCGAGCGTTTTCGCTCGCTTCCGATGGCGCGCTCGGCGGTACTCGCTGGTCGAACGACATCAGATCTGCTCCGCAACGTCGTGGTGATCGTGATCATTTCGCTCGTCGGTTTCGCAGTCGGATTCCGGATCCATACAAATGCGTTCGCGTTTCTCGGCGCAGTGCTGCTGATGCTCTTCTTCGCCTACGTGATCTCCTGGGGATTTGCGTACATCGGTTTGGCGGCGCCGAACAGCGAAGTGGCCCAGTTGATGGCATTTCCGATCCTGTTCCCGCTCACGTTCGCTTCGACGGCGTTCGTTCCGTCATCCACGATGCCCGGTTGGCTGCGAGCGTTCGCCGAGCACCAGCCGGTGAGCCTTGTCATCAACTCAGTTCGGGCGCTCACCCAGGGCGGTCCCACTGCCCGCTGGGTGATCCCGGCACTCATCTGGTGCACAGGGCTGCTGATTGTGTTCGTGCCACTCGCCGTATGGCGGTACCGTCGCATCACCTGAGCACGACCGAGGGGGTCTCATGCCCGGTGCACTCGACGGCATCCGCATCATTGATTGTTCCACTGCACTCACCGGTCCGTATCCGGCTGCGCTACTTGGCGATCAGGGAGCGGAGGTGATCAAGATCGAGCGACTCGGCCTCGGCGACCTCGCTCGATGGGTTGGGGTCGCGGTCAACGGCGTGTCGGCACTGTTCCAGGCCTGCAATCGGGGCAAGCGCTCGATCGCACTGGATCTCACAACCGACGATGGAGCAGCCATTGTTCGGGCACTCGCTGCTGGGGCCGACGTCTTCATCCAGAACTTCAAACCGGGAGCCCTCGATCGGGCTGGTCTTGGCTACGAAGCCCTTTCAGCTGATCATCCTGATTTGATCTACGTCTCGCTTTCCGGATTCGGCGCAGTTGGTCCCTATGCCCATAAGGGCGCGTACGACACAGTGATTCAGGCGTACGCCGGTCTCGCGACGAACCAAGCCGACCCCGATGTCGGCGATCCGGTGTTCATCCGCCAGACGGCTGCCGACAAGATCACCGCCATGTATGCGGTGCAGGCCATCACTGCGGCGCTGCTCGCGCGGGAGCGGGGCCACGGAGGACAGCATGTCGAGCTCTCGATGACCGACGCTGTCGTCTCATTCCTCTGGGCGGATTCGGCAGGAAATGAGGTGATGCTCGACAGCGATCGATCCATGAACTCCAGCTTCACCCAGGGCTCGCGTCCGTTCCGGTTCACAGACGGTTGGGGGATTGCCACGCCGACGTCAGATGCTGACTTCCACGGGATGTGCATCGCACTCGGAGTGGAAGGTCACGACGATCCTCGTGTGGCCACCATCGGTGAGCGTCGTAAGAACCCGCAAGTCACTGCGGACATCCTGCGCGCCTGTCACGCAGCCACCCGTGACATGACCTCCGCGGACGCGCTCCAGCGCATGGACCAGTTGAACGTGCCGTTCGCGCTGGTCGTGCCGCCTGCCGAAATGCATGAGGACGAGCACGCGATCGCCATGGGCTTGTTCGAGGAATCGGTTCACCCAGTGGGTGGTCGCGTTCGTCAGCCACGGCACCCCGCTCGATTCGGTGGAACTCCAGCTTCACTCGGTGGACCGTCGCCATTGCTCGGGCAGCACACCGATGATATCCTTGCGGAACTTGGTTTGGCTGACCGTATTAAAGCGCTTCGAGCCGAAGGAGTTGTGCAGTGAACCAACCGATCATCGAAGGGTTCTCGCATGTGGCGATCGTGGCCACTGACCTCGATGAAGCGAGGTCCTTCTATTGCGACGCCCTGGGACTCGCAGAATTGCCTCGTCCGGATATGGGGATACCGGGTACGTGGCTACGCGTGGGCTCGCTGCAGTTGCACATCATCGAGAGCGACACCATGCCTGTTCCCGGTCCCGGCTTCCCTCATCTGGCGCTGCACATTCCCGCCGAGCGCTGGGATGACACCATCCTGGCTCTCCGAGAGCGAGGCGTCGTGTTCCCCGGAGAACCGTCAACCCGTCTCGATTTCGGAGTTCAAGTCCGCGCCGCATTCGTCCTGGACCCGTCTGGGAACACGATCGAGCTCACCGATGTAGGGCCACTGCGCGACTGATCGCGGTCCCCGGACCGATCAAATGAGCAGCGCGCGCAGTGCCTTCTGATCTTCGGTTGTCGGAACCCACAGCCCTGCGGCGGCATTCGCCCGCACCTGTGCCGGAGTTGTTGCTCCGGCGATGACAGACGACACGGTGGACTGTGCGGCGAGTCCTCCCATAGCGACGTCGAGCAGAGTCACACCGCGTTCCGCGGCGAATGCAGTGAGCGCTTCAACCATGTCGAAGTTGCGATCATTGAGCATGCCGGTCATGCCCCACGCCGTGATGCGTCCATCAGCCGGGGGCTCCTGGCCTCGCTGGTATTTGCCGGTGAGCAAGCCACTGGCAAGCGGGAAGTACGGGAGCATTCCCACGCCGTAGGTTTCGCATGCAGGGATGACTTCGGTCTCCACGACTCGCTCGATGAAGCTGTAAAGATTCTGGGCGCTGATGAAACGCTCGGTGCCGTTGGTGCGGGCCAACCATTCCGCTTCGGAGATCTGCCATCCGGCGAGATTCGACGATCCGATGTAGCGCACGAGTCCGTCCTGAACGAGTTCGGTGAGCGCAGCGAGGGTTTCCTCGAGTGGCGTGTTCGGATCCGGCTTATGCAGTTGGTAGAGATCGATGTAATCAGTTCCGAGACGCTTCAGTGAACGCTCAACGGCTTTCCTGATGTAGCGACGAGAACCCCGGGCATTCCAGTCGGGGCCGTTCGCACCGCGAAGATCGCTGCCAAATTTTGTGGCGATGACGACCTGATCACGCCGTGAACCCAGCGCCTTTGCGAGGAACAGTTCGGAATCGCCGTAGGAGTCGCTGGTGTCGAACAGGGTGATACCGACGTCGATCGCCGTGTCGACCACGAGCTGTGTTGCATCGGCATCGATACGCATACCGAAGTTGTTGCAGCCGATGCCGACGGTGGAAACCATGAGGCCAGAGCGACCGAGGGTGCGGTAGGTCATGTCGGATGGTGTTGTCATGTCAGATCCCCAGTGCGTCGCGTGTGCGGTCGAGTTCGGTCACGTCATCTGTTGTCGGAACGAGAAACACTTCATCGCAGCCGAGGTCTTCAAGAGTAGCGATGGAGTCCCGGAGCGACTCCGGAGTGTTGGTTCCGAGCATTCCGGCCATGACGCCGGCGAGATCCTCGCCGAAGATCTTCATGTAGGAGTACCCGTAGTCATGGAGGCGGGCTTCAGCCCCGTCGCCCAGCGCGTACCAGAGGCTCGCTGAGATATGCGGTGGGTCGGTACGACCAGCTTCGGCCCAGGCAGCGCGAATGCGGTTGAAGGCCTCCTCAGTGGCGGCTGGATCAATGCCGAACACCGTTGAGCCATCGTCGACCCCGATCGCCCAGCGTGCTGCTCGAGCGAGTGCTTTCGGCCCCATGACCCCGGCAACGAACGGAGGCCCGCCGTGCTGCACCGGAGGCGGCCCGACCGGATCTGCGCCCTCGAAGGGTGGCTCTCCGGCCCAGATGCGTCTCATCGTTGCGACCTGCTCGTCCATGCGTGCCCAGCGGCGGTCGAACGAGCCATTGATGGCCCGGTAATCGTGCTCACGACCACCTACTCCGATGCCCACGGTGAGGCGACCGGCGCTCAGTTGATCGACAGAAGCGAGCTGTTTGGCCACGTCGACGGCGTCATGGGCGGGAAGCACGATGATCGTGGTCCACAGCCGCACCCGTTCGGTGAGCGCTGCTGCGGCGGAAAGTTCCACGCACCATGCGTGACTCGGATACGTGACCCGCTCGGGGATCGCCAGCGAGGCCCACGGCCCCTCGTCGACAGTGCGACACCACGCAAGGGTGTCGCTCCTTCCGTGGGGAACCATCGTCGGCATGGTCATCGAGATATCCATTGTTAGATCTTGGCCCAGATTCGATTGCGTCATGGCCCTCTCGGTGATCTCGAAGACAGCTCCGCTGGATACGTCGGATGAAGCCGGTTGTGGAAGGCTGGAAGCGGATTGATCATCACAGGAGGACCAATGTTCGATCTCATCATCCGGAACGGAACCATCGTCGACGGGACAGGTCGTGCGGCATTCATCGGGGACATCGCAGTTCGCGCAGGGGTACTTGCACAGGTGGGGGGCACCGTTTCCGGCGAAGCGCTTCGCGAGATCGACGCTTCAGGCCTGATCGTCACTCCGGGTTTTGTCGATACCCATACCCATTTCGATGGTCAGGTCACCTGGGACGATGTGCTCGAGCCATCGGCATCCCACGGCGTCACCACGATCGTTGCCGGTAATTGTGGGGTCGGCTTCGCGCCGGTACTCCCCGAGCGTCGGGAGCAACTCGTCGCCCTCATGGAAGGCGTCGAGGACATCCCCGGCGTGGCGATGACCGAGGGCATGACCTGGGACTGGGTCACATTCCCCGAATACCTCGACGCCCTTGACACCCGTCAGTGGTCGATGGATGTCGGAACGCAGATCACACATGGGGCACTTCGGGTGTGGGTGATGGGCGATCTCGCCATCGGCGACACGACACCGACGGCAGCCGAGGTCGAGCAGATGGCATCGCTCGTTGCCGAAGCTGTCTCCGCCGGGGCTCTCGGTTTCTCGACATCACGAACATTCAGCCACAAGGCGCCCGACGGCAACTACGTGCCGGGAACCTTCGCCGGGCCGGAGGAGCTGTGGCCCATTGCTGCTGCGGCAGCGGGGGCCGGCCGGGTTGTGTTCCAACTCGCCCCGCTCGGGACCACCAGTCAGGACCCCGAGGAGGTTCTCAAGGAACTGGACTGGATGCGTCGACTCTCGCTGGATTTCGGAATCACCGTGTCCCCCGTTCTTGCGCAAATCCCGACCAATCCCGGACTTGCCCGCGAAGTTCTCGATGCCGCTCTCGCAGCGCGTGCTGATGGCGCAACCGTCATTCCGCAGGTCTCGGCGAA
>Ga0164295_10000362_pt1 | contig 38870 bp, 49 predicted proteins | sample GEODES006metaG_FD_111798 | JGI IMG/M metagenome (GOLD analysis project Ga0164295, IMG submission 111798) | Oligotrophic lake water microbial communities from Sparkling Lake, Wisconsin, USA - GEODES006 metaG | ecosystem: Environmental > Aquatic > Freshwater > Lake | place: USA: Sparkling Lake...
TAAAAATAGGAAGCTACGAGAGAAACACAGGTCTCTAAATTGAATATATGTCTCACCATGGGGACATTTGTTCGTATGGATTCAATAAACGTAATGGTTGCTGTCGTAAGTAAAATAATATAACTAATTTGAAAAGAAAACGCAACGTTCATAGAGTACGTATATATTTTGTTTTTTTACCGGTTACTTTTATTAAAGCACATACCCGTCTTTTCTGAAGCACTCGTGCATACGTGTCATGTTTTATACCCTCGTTTGTTTTTTCCCATGTTCGGTTGCACGTGTTCAACTTCAATAGAAAGTACATTGTATTAGTGAAAGAAATAAAAGATTACATCTTTATTAAACATTTATTAGACATTAGACATTATACGTATTTTTCTAGCTCTTTACTGTGAATATGTAAATTGAAAATAGGATAATAGACCGAATCTATGATAAGAAATGGTTTTTTGATTTGGTCTATCTCTTTCCATTCAAACGAGTATCTGTTGTATTTTATAATACAGGTTTCATTTATAAATCCGACCGTGTCTTTTGGATTGTGGAATTCTCCCCCTAAATATTGTCCGATAGCAGCTGCATCAAATACATATTGAAAATGGTTATAGTTTTCACTCATAGATAATATGTCTGGGTCTTGTTCATTCTCGATCCTGGGAATGATGGGGAACGGTTTAATCAGAGGGACTTTCTTTTGAATGATTGCAAAATTCTCCATGTCATTTTTAGAATAATCATAATGGTCTAATACCTCCTTTAGGATACTATGATTGGGTATATACATGATGGAAGCGATGGTGCGTTCTGAACTATCAAAAGGAAGGTATAGGTAATCCTCTAATTTTTCATTCAATAGATTACAATTGTAATAAACAAGTACATCATTCTCAACATGAATCACATTTTCAATATTGTCTCTTTTCATAAATTCATAAATATACATGAACCTTGAAGAGGTCAAATGCCAAAAGTCGGTTGATTCCGATTGAACCTCGTTGTATGATTTTTCTAATTCATTCACGTCTATCAGATGAATCTCGGGGTATTCGTGAAAGCTATCAAAAAAATGACGGTTTGTGATGACATATATATTTTTATGGGATAAGCGTATCATTTGTTTAATATTCGTCAAAATATAAGGTTGAAAATGATTGACACATACCAATACAATGTTTATTTCTTTATTAGAAAAGGGTTCAATCCTGCCTTCATACATGTGTTCATAAAAGAAATGGACTAAAGACAATAAAAGAAGGATAACTATACAAATAGAAATATAAAAATAAGGTTTTAGTTTAGAGAACATACAGTAGGTAGTGATAAAAACATGGTTGGAAGATACAGATTCCTTGTATTCGTAAAATAATATAAAAAATAATAAGCTTTGAATTGTATATGACTGTTTTAGATGGAATAGAGTTAGATGGAATAGAGCTAGATATACAAAAACGTAATCGCGTGAAGGATTGTATTAAATTCAACGAACCCTTGGATAAAGTTCTTCACGTGATTATGGTTGTATCCAATCCTTGTTCGTACGTTAGACGTTATCAATTGGCCAAAGAATTTATCCTCCGTATGAAACAGGAAGACTTTATTCAACTGTATATTGTGGAACTTTCTTACGAAACCCAGCCATTCGTTCTTACACAAGAAAACAATCCACACCATCTTCAATTGAGAACCGAAACACCTATCTGGCACAAAGAAAATATGATTAATCTGGGAACCAACCTGTTTCCTTCTGATTGGAAGGCCATGGCGTGGATAGATGCAGACATAGAGTTTGATTCTAATACATGGGCTCTAGATACCTTGAAAATATTGAATGGTTATGCGGACATGGTACAATTGTTTAGTCATGCGGTTGATTTAGACAAAGATGAAACCACCATGAACGTGGCCAATAGCGGCGGTTACCAGTACGAAAAACAATTGTCTTATCGTATGGGTATTAATTATTGGCATCCAGGTTATGCATGGGCTTGTACGCGTAAAGCCTATGAAATCATGGGTGGATTGTACCAAAACGCGATTCTAGGTTCAGGTGACCAAATCATGATGTTGTCTCTGTTGGGTCAGGTGGAAAAAGCATTGCATCCAAACAATCAGGAAGACTACAGAAAGGATGCTTTTTCATTCCAAGAACGAGTCAAACAAATCAGGTTTAGTTATGTCCCTGGCGTCATTAGTCATTATTTTCACGGTACCAAAGCAAACCGAAGGTATCGTGAAAGATGGCAAATTCTGGTAGACCATAAATACAATCCACAAGAACATTTAAAAAAAGATGGGAATGGATTGTTGGTTCCATCTGAACGCTGTCCTCCCAAATTGCTGGAAGATATTTTACAATATTTTAAAGACCGTAACGAAGACGATTGAGTGCCGTGGTCAGTTGTTCTTGTTCTGCATGGGTCAGTCGTATTCCTTTGAGTTGCGTCTGTATAAATTGATAGATTTCCTCGGTTAAAGGTTCGTAAATATGATAAGTATATTTATAGAGATAGATGGACAATAATTCATAGAGCTGGAAGACTTGTTTGTCATAATTTCCGATACGTTTCAAGCGATTCAACATTTCTTGAAACGAATCCCATTGAATGGAACATTTTTCTAATTGTTTGTATTCTTCTTCCAAACTCGCCAAAATGGCTAACTCTACCTCGTCTGTCGTTTTGGGTAGTTCCTCTACCAGAGTTTCTATTTTATAGTTATCGGGTGTGCGTACGGATTTCATATCCATCTCCATCTTTTGCCTCTTTGAAAGTATTAAAAAACATTCAACTTTTAAGAATCTTTTACGAAATCTTTTTGGTTGGAATCTTCGCAGAGACAATGTAAATAGAGTTCTCGGTCATGACAATCAGTTCATCCGTCACCTTAAAAATCTTACTAATTGGACTGGTATATTCCTGCTCACTGCGAACAAGCATTTTATCACCCTCCTCCCGAACCCCAATCATCACTTTTGCCGTATGCGATTCCAACCAATAGTCCATCAAAATAGGCTTATCTTCACTGCAAGCTAATTTGCATGCATGCGTCATGACTTTGCTACTAGGTAAAATGGGTTCTGTTGTGGTTGTCGTTGTCTGAGACATATAACTGATACTATTCAGTTTCTTTAACTCCTTTATTCTCCAGAATATATAATTTTTTAATTTTCTTTTTTTGTTTTTTCTTGACCACTTCAAAGTTTTCTTCGTAAATAGCACGATATTCGGTGGTGAAAATAGTACGAAGAAATTCATAAATCCGATACAATTGTTCATCTTCGCATTTACCCACAATCAAAACGCTTCCCGTACGGAATATCATAAAAGAGACTTCAGAATGTTCCAATTTGTATTTACATTGTATACCCGGATAACTACATGGGTCGTAACAACATTTGATATGATACTTCTTTTTCAAGATGATATACAACTCTTCGCGGTTGATGTAATAATTACAGGTAAAATTGGAATTAATAAGAATGATTTCTTGTTTTTCCAAGAGTTCGTATAAAGGACTAGAATAATAGGGCTGCAACAAGTCTGTTATCTTGTTCACAAGAACTCGGACATGTTCTTCCTTTTGGATTCCAGGTATCTCTATCTTTCCTGTATTGAATAATTTAATGTGAACTTCTTTGTATTGAATGCCGATTTGAATACGGAAGATGAAGACAAAACAATTGTAGAATGCACTTTTTTCACTCTTTTTCATCTTTAAAATGTCTTTTTTGCAGATGCCTATGTCTACTTTTCTTACATCTTTGAAGACCACCCTACCCGTGGGGTTATCAATCTGATTCAATATCGTGACACAATGATAATTTTTCACCTTTTTCATATTTTCTTCAAATTCGTCTACTTCCGCTTTCGTATTAAAGTTGAATTTGATTTGCTTTTTGATAATGCCTTCTCCATAGGTATCATACGGAATCATGGGCAAATTCCAGAAAAGGTGAAACAAATCAATCGGCTGATTCAGATAAATGATTTTGGTCTTGGTGGAAATGACAATCGGGCTGCATTCCGGTATGGTTCCCTTCTCTGTTTTCAAAGCGACGGTATGCGAAAAGTCGTGATTTAGAAATCTGGACCATTCATCATTTACGTCCATTCTACGCATGGATAGAATCATTTCTTTTAAATCAATTATTTTGATTATTTAATTTTTGAAAGGCAGGCATAAAATACCTGTGAAAATACTCAATGTCTTGATTTATCATGAGGAGCTGTTTCATCTGGTCAATCAGTTCATTGTTTAGGTTGTAATTCATCATGTACAAGAACAATTTCATCAAGATATCTTTCAGTGAAAAATGTTTCAGATATCTTTCTAGTAGGGTTCGGTCATAGGATTCACACATTTGTTTCAAAAAAGTTGTGTTTAAAATAGGAAATGGGTAAGACTGATAGAGCTGTAAACAATTTACGAAAGAACGCATGTCTGGATAATAATTGGATTTGATGTCTTCAATCACTTCCGGGTCTATGGTAATGTTTTCTTTTTGGATGATATCCGAGATATACTCTTCGTGACGAAAGGTATTGTAAAAGGGAATGAGCAATAAATAGTCACGTAGGTCTGGAATGAGTTTGCTGATATAATTACAGATGAGACAAAATCGTACATTCGGGACCAATAAAAGACACAACAAGGAGGCCTGTGCTTGTTTGGTCATAGAATCTACTTCATCCAGAACCACAAATTTGAGCTGTTTATGAAACAGTCCTTGGGAATGTACAAAACTATACAAATGGTTTCGTATCACTTCAATTCCTCGTTCGTCGGAAGCATTTAAATGAATGACATTATTATAGTGCCCGTAAGTATCTTGATAACGTTTTAGAAGACACATAATCGTGGTCGTTTTGCCTGTACCAGGCGGACCATAAAAAAGCATGTTTGGAAAAAAGTTTTTTTCTATAATCGGATAAAAGATTCGTTCGGTTGCAGGTTCAAAAATAATATGTTCCAATTCTTTGGGTCTATAGGTTTCTGTCCAAGGGAGCATACTAGGGATAGATTTTCTATTTTATATTGATTATTAAAATCATTTAAACTTAAATAGATTCCCATACCAATGACTGACGTAGTAGAGAAAGTACATAAAAAAAGAGGACGAAAACCCAAAGGAGGTAAAATTGTAAAAAATGAAATGAATGTGATTCATCCTTATATGGGTAAAAAAAATGTCATCCTTCATTTAAAATGTAAAATGAGTGATATTCAACATACAGAGATTGCAGATTTGACCAAATACAATCCGGTATTGTGTACAGTAGAACCCTACGAAAAAGATTTTGCATGTGAACTATTTGAGTCCGACCGACCCGTGGTTGAAGAAAGAAAGGAAACAAAAGTGGATAAGCAAAAGAAAATCATTTATCAAAAATTGTCGGATTTGGAAAAAATGCTTAATACCAATTCTATCCAGAAAAAATCTGCTTGTTTCTGGTGTACGTGTGACTTTGATACACAGCCGATTCATATCCCCTCTCTCTTTTACAAAGAAAAATACAATGTGTATGGCTGTTTTTGTAGTCCTGAATGTGCTTGCAGTTACCTTTACAAGGAACACATTGACGACAATACGAAGTATGAACGTTACCAACTACTGAATTATTTGTATGGAAAAATATACAATTACGACAAGAACATTCGGCTTGCTCCAAATCCTTATTATACCTTGGACAAGTTTATGGGTAACTTAGATATCCAAGAATACCGTGAATTGTTGACCTATGACCGATTGCTACTTATCTTAGATAAACCTCTCACTAAAATATACCCGGAATTACACGAAGATACGAACGAATTTGAAACCATGTACGACAACAAAATTGTGTTGCGACGAACCAACAAAGCCGAAAAGAATAAAATTATTCAAGAAGTGTTCCATTCCTAATCGTTGAAGTATCCAAGTCCTTGAGGCACACCATACCATTCCTCTCTGTATTTTTAGGGTCCTATCCCAAATACTTGTTGTACTTGATTAGGTGTGATAGATACATTTCTAAGAGCGGCTGCTCCAGAGGAAGCATGACTTTCGCTCATATCCCGATAGGCATCCGAATCCGTAAATGCAGATTTACCGGAGGCAGCCGCTCTTTTATCCGCCGCTTTATTCGCCTTTTTTTGAGATTTATTTTTTGCGATAGCTTTCTTTTCCGCAGCGGTAGCTTCTGCAGCTGCTTTCCTTGCCGCAGCGGCGGCTTCTGCAGCTGCTTTTCTTTCTGCTGCTGCCGGATTGACTGTCTTGACCGCTTTCGTCTTCACTGGTTTGGTAACCCTTGCTTTATTTTGAGCTTCTGCTTTTTGAGCAGCACTATAGGCTGCTTTAGCTGCGTTTGCTTCCTTGTTCTCTTTTTCATAATTCGACCTCGCACTAGCGACCTGAGAGGTTAAGTCGCTCCATATTTTTTTTGCGTCAATCCCTTCACTCACTTCTTTGTCCATTTTTGCTTTTGCCTCTGCTAAAGCTCCTCCACAGGTCCGTATATATCTACGATTGATTTGGTTTACACGATTTTTTAAGGTTCTACGCTTCATACGTCTAGATTTAGACTTGGACTTAGGCTTATACGCGTTACGTGATTTCATTATAAAATAATACGATATAATATTATTTTCTAATTGTAATCTTCTACGAATATTCTACTAAAAGCTATATAACCTAAACATTCTCTATTCTCTTTCTTTTAACGTCGGCGTCTACGCGAATTTCGCTTATTCTTGTTGTTTCGGTTGTTTCGGTTGTTTTTTGTGTTACGGTTGCGATTGTTAGAAGCATTCTTCGTTTTACGGCTTTTACCCGTACGGCGTCTACGACGTCTGCCTCCATGAGTCACTTCCGTTACATTCCACATATTGTCTGCTTGAGTAGGAGTTACACCCGTTTCATCACCCATTATACATTAGTATAATATTATTTATTCATCCCTTGTGGAATTGTTCCTTAAATTTTATCTCTCTAAGAAAAGAGATTTCTCCGGGCTTGGACGAATAAGGCTTCCAACGCTTGAATTCGGGTATAAAAAGACATTGTACAGCGAAATCTCCTAAATATTCCTCTTCCTCCGAATCACTCAATTCTATCGTTTTATAGGTGGGTTTGTTCTTAAACGCATACTTTTTCATAAAATGACTGGTTTTAAAATCATTCAAAAGAGCGGTACAATAAAATTGCATTTGTTTTGTCTCATCCCTGGCGAATAACTCATAGACGTCCTCCATTTCCTCTCTGCGTCTTGCTAAAAAGGTACAAAAGGATTGATTCAAGACAAAGAGTTTTGCATGCTGTACAGATAATATTCCATATACGATATACGGCATATTAGATGCCTCTAGCAAATGACGTTGTTGTACCATCTTAGGTAAATAAAATTGTATACTTTCTTTCAATTCACACCTCTGAATATCTTCTAGTACCTTTTTCATTCGTTGTAACTTGTCATGCAAAGAAAGATGAACCGGTTCACCTTTTTCATAATAGATGTTTTCTACTACAAATTGTTGTTTTAAAAGGGTACCGTACAAAATAGTCCCTAAGGACAGATGTTCCTTAAAGGATACATAGACATGTGAGACTTTTTGTATTTCATTACCGTCTAGATGTAACAAAATACAAATGGGACGTTTGTCTAGAAAAGTAAACCAGGCAAATGCCTTCGGTCCCTTGACTATCAAAAGGCTTATACCAGATTGTATCATGGAGGTTTTTTGGTAAGAATCTAATGTAAACGTGGGGAAGGATTTACTGATTTCATCCATGTGTATTGTATTGTTTCAGTTCCTTTAGATGTTTTTCCAAATTTTCTTTGGTTTCTGACAAATCTACAGGTACGACTTCCCTTTCTTTCACTGTATCTTTTTCCCTTTCTTTTACTGTATCTTTGTCCTTGTCCTTGTCTTTTCCTTTTATCAACGTAAACACATCTATGTTGCAATAATAGAGACAAAAATGAAAGGCTGCGATAAAAAAGAGAACCATCATCAGAATGTTCATTACATTAAAAAGGTAAACATTTTTGGAAACACAAACGATTCTAATTTTCCATCCAACTCAAAATAACAACTGGTTTGGTCAAAACACTGTTTTCGTACAAACGTCAACCCTTGTCCTAAATCTTTCACAGAATAGTGTTCTTCACAGAAACGATGCTTATAGGGTATGTGGTACAAGATGTCTCCATCCTGAAACGTTGTGTAGTCTACCAAAAATTCATATTGACGATACGGAAACACGTCAAAATGATTTTGTTGAATATTCTGACGATGCAACTTTTGGGTATGATAATGATACATACCATCGTCCGTGTAAAACATTGATTTTGTATAGTGTTTATCGTATTCAACGTCTACTTTCAGTTCATAATCTTGGACCACAATTCGCATGTATGCATATTCAGAGAAAGGTTTAATTCTTAATCAGAATGAATATAAATAGTTTCACTAAGAAAGAATAGATGTTCTCCTTACTCTTGATAGAAAAGGATGGAACCGTCCGTGAAAAAAAAGTAAAAAGTTTTGATAAATTGTATGGGGTATGTAATTACCGGAATGAGGAAGGTTTTGAGGAAATCCATCAATGGAAAAAGGGAAGCCAATCGTATGTATTGTATGGAAAACGAAAAGGGAAGAACAACTGCGAAAACAAATACGTTTTACCGAATCCGTTGCAACAAGAATTACTCTACGGGAACCTTTGTCTGGTGAAAAGAACAGAGGAACTCCAATCCTTAACACTAGAAGAATGGAACAAGTTCTTGGAAACTACGATTGAGACAAAACCGGAAGAGAAAGAACTCAAAAAAGAAGAATATGAAGTTTAAGAACTAGAACTAGAGGTAGAACTAGAGGTAGAGATTGTATTCGTTTTAGGTTGAAAGTATTTTGCTAAGACATCATGATTCTTACGGGCATCATGATATCCATACAGATACATCTGATAAAAAGAACATTTGGGTTTCCGAAATCCAGCAAATAAATTCTTGTTGTACCTTCCGAACATCGTGGACGAGATGATAAATTTTTCATCTTTGATGTTCTTTAATTGCTTGTAATAAATAGCCCCATCTAACGTAAGTTGGTGTTTATAGAATAAAAACAATTGATTCTGTGTGACAAAGGGAACAAAAGAACTACATTTGCAACACATCGTCAAATCTTCAATAGATAAAAAGGTGTCGTAACATTTAAGTCCACTAGACGTGGTAATCCCAATTTGGGTTCCGCTTAAATCAAAATCATCATAACGAAAGGACGTATTGATATTATGAATACCCGCGTTCAAAAACTTGGACAAGGACACGCGAGGTTTATCCAAAGCAAATAAATTAGTCAAAAAGAAATTGTCTAGTTCGGGTCTGATTCTTAAAAAAATAGCACAAAAACTACCACATGAAAATCCGAGGATTTTTTTGGATTTGATTTCAAAATGATTCTTGATGTAATGACAAATGCCCATCATGTAAATACCTTTGTATCCGCCTGGTGAAATCACAATATCCGTATCTACCAAAGGAAGCTTTTTTGTAAATATTCTTTTTATCATATAGACAATCAAGAACAAGAAAAGTACCTTCATACGATAGACGAGTAAAAATTGAATATAAAATTAACTTATTAGAAAGAGGTAGAACATGCTTGTGGAATGCCCAGACAAGTTACGTACCAAAGTTATCCAAACGATACAGAGTCTTATCTCTTTGGATGCAATGCAATCTCGTAACATGGAGCGTAGCATTTATAATTACAGCATTGACAAAGGAGAGGAGTACAAAATCATTAAACGGTGGGATAATCCATTCTTCGTTCAAATTTACATGGATAAATTCAAGATGGTTTACTTTCTTCTCAAGAGAGAAGAAATCGTGAAAAAAATTCTAGAACAGGAGATTTTACCCAAAGACATTGCCTACAAAAATCATCGCGAACTATTCCCCGAAAAATGGGAAGCCCTCTTGGAAAGTAAAAAGATTCGTTTGGAAAACAAGTATTTTCCTAAGATTGAAGCGTCTACGGATAATTTTGAATGTCGTCGCTGCAAAAAGAACCGATGCACGTATTACCAAGCACAGACCCGTTCGGCCGATGAACCCATGACAACGTTTGTAACGTGTTTAGAGTGCGGCAATAGGTGGAAATGCTAATCGGTGCATGAAAAGGACGGGCTTCATGAAAAATAATATTGGATTACATATATGTATGTTCTGATTTTAGTTTCACTTTTTTTATTACTTCTATCTTTTTTACACAATAAGGTAGACAATAAAATAGAATCGTTTACTGAGAATGTGATAAACAAAGTCATCTACATTAACTTGGACCATAGAACCGATAGACGGAATGAAATAGAATCGGAGCTTGAAGAAAAGGGACTGTCCTTTGAACGATTTTCGGCTATCAAAGACGTGAGTGGAGCTATAGGATGCTGTAAATCCCATTTAGCTGTGTTAAAAAAGGCAAGAGACCATGGCTATAAGAATGTTCTTGTTCTGGAAGACGATTTTAAGTTTCTCGTCGACCGGCCTGAATTTGAAAAACAAATACACGACTTGTTTGAAGTCCCCTTTGATGTCTGTTTGTTGGCCTATAACACGAACGATTTATACGAATCACATTATCCTTTTTTATGTAAAATCACCAATGCACAAACAGCATCCGGATATCTAATCAAATCTCATTATTATGATACTCTCATATCTCATTGGGAACACAGTCTTCAGATGTTTCTACTAACCGGCGATGAACCTAAATATGCTTGTGACCAATCTTGGAAACTGCTTCAAGAAAGAGATACCTGGTATTGTTTTAAAGAAAGAATAGGTATACAACGCGATAGTTATAGCGATATTCAGAAAGGTATGGTGAGCTACGGAGTATAACAGAGAGTATAAAATTGACGACAGATAAAAGATTCTCTTCACAGTATATACCATGTCCATGTCGGAAAAGAAAAAGACCGTTGTGCTTACCACGCCTATCGTCGTAGAGCGACCACCCATCGTATACGAAGAAGCTATCAAGCCTATTCCCACGATTAGCACGGAACTTAAAACAGCCATGCAGCAAGCACGAGTTGCTGCAAAGATGAGTCAAAAAGATTTGGCGGCAAAAATGTGTGTGCCTGCGAACGTCATTCATGATTACGAGAATGGTAAAGCGATTCCCAACAATGCCTTTATCGCCAAAGTAGAAAAAATGCTAAATACGAAACTTCCACGACTCAAGAAGCTCAAACCAATTACGTCATAAGGTTGTATAGTATTAAGCAATATATTCTAAATCATTGACATTCCAATATTCACATTTACCATTGAATAGTGGTCGCATGATAATAAAGGGTAGTTTTTTTTCTTTCAGTTCTTTTTCTGCAATTAACGAATTATCCAAGAGGGTACTATGTTTCAAAGGAACATACGGCACAGAACCCTTGTTGAGTTGAGCGACGCGTAGACCTAGTATTTTTGTTTTTTCGTATTTGGATAGAATCGGATACGTTCGGTGGTGTTCATCTACGATAATACCTTCTGCGTTTCGTTTCAAAAGAGACAATTGGTAAATTTCATCAAACGGTTTGTGAATCTCTTCGGGATGAAATTTGACCAAATGATTTTTTCGCAGGGAATCTGTGAATTTTTCTTTGTAGGTTTCCATCACATCGTCTGTATCTTCATCCTCCTCCAAGGCTATCGGTTCATTGACCACATCGTCATCTTCTTCTTCCGAGGGTAGGTCATCTTCGCTCACCAACGAACCGGTTTCTTCCTCCACCTCTTCGTCTGTAGATTCATATTCTTCTTCACTCATTTTATATATCTTGTATACAAATTTATTTATATTCAATTTTATTCAGGGAATCTGGAAATCCGGAAATCCGGAAATCCATAATTTAAGAATTAAGGTTTCCAACTAGATTCGCAAAAGACGCATAAATAGATGTATTTCATTTGAACATCATCCGAACGAATATAAATGACATCCGGTTTTGCATCTTTCTTGTTACTGGGACAATCTTCCTTTGGACATTTGATGTTGTAGACATGCGGAAGTGACGGGTCGTATTTGGTGTATTCGTTTAGCTTGTTCGTCTTCTGTTTGTTTTCTTCGTAGCTTGAAATACAGAGGTTGGTCGTAATGACATTGGTTTCCTCATTCCCACAATTACGACAGTAATATATCAAGGAACCTTCTTCGGTGACTTTCATGTAATAAAGGTTGTCGCATTTCACGCAGAAGTTCATTCTTTCTATAGGTAAATATTGTTTATGTTCCTTCAATTTTAATATTATCTGTGATTTTATATACCTATAATATAATGGCCTTTACAAGAAAAAACAAAAACAAAAACAAAACAAAGAGACACAAAGGTAAGACGTATAAGGGAGGTAGTATTGTTCCAAATAATTTACCCATACCCCCAGCCCCAAAAAAGGATGGAAAGGCTAGGCGTGTTCCCACATCTGGGTTTTTTTCAAGATTCTTGGGTAAAAAAACGGGTAACAATGCTAATACAACTCGTAGAGGGAATCTTGATAAAGACGAACCAGAATTTACGGAAAACAAAGGAACGGTTCCACCTAAATCTACATTCAATCCAATACGTCTTCCGGAATCTAAATCTATTCCTAAACAAGAATCTAGTTTGACAACGACGTTAAATCAAAATGTTCCGGAATCTCCGAACAAATCATTGAACTTTGCATCAAACGAAACTAAAAATGTTCCGGTATCTAGTTCTAACAAACTGGGAAGTGAAACACCTACACCTGTCGCACCTGCTACACCTGCACCTGTCGCACCTGCACCAAAAAAAAGCAGTTTTAGTGTGTCTAAACTGTTTGGTTATAAATCTAAATCTAACCCTAAATCTACTTCTACTTCTAGTCCTAGTTCTAGTTCTAGTTCTAGACCGCCTGTAATGGAGACCAAAGAAATCGCTTATCAACGTATCCATGATACGATTGAACAACTCAAAAACGATACAAGTGAACAAGGGATACAAAAAATGGTAACTTTGTTCCCTGAAATCGCGCAGCAACTATACCCAACTACTCCATTGCCTACTAGAGAGCCTCTACCCCTTGTAGACCTATTAAAAAAGAAAACCGTAATTGATAAAGAGATTGATTACTACAAGATTGCTGATAAATCGCCTGAATCCTCTTTTAAACTACTACAAACGTTATACAATTTGTCAACGAAAGATATTTAAACAGGCTTAATATTAGAAATGTTTATTCTCTGCTTAGTATAATGGCGTATATAACAAGAAAAAAACAAAAAAATGTTCGTGCAACCAAACGTAAGTACACAAGTAAAAGGTATCTAAGAGGCGGTACTTCTGCGTCTAATATAAGTGAAATGTTCATTAACGGCGATAAAATTTTAACCCTCTTACGAAAAACGTTAAAAGAAGCTTTTGCAAACATACCTGCACTTCATCAAAGAATTGCAGCGTTAAAAGAAGAAAAAGAAAGATTGGCTGGGTTACTACATCAAGACACTACAGGTAACCATACAGATGCGATATCTGGTTCAAAAACGTTGGTCGTTAAACACGAAGAAGCAGTAGCGCTCTTACTTACTACATTTCAAGAATCTATCCAAGCAATCAAGGAGACTATCCTTACTAGTGAAATAGACAAGCAAATCAACGCTGAATACATTAATAGTTTCTTACATATTCTAGAAAAACTTGATAATGAATATAGTGACGTAGACTATACCAATTTCAAATATATGATTTACAATCTATTTATTACACAGGATTTGATTCAAAAAAGCGATTATTATATGGAAATTTATAATCGTCATGTATTACCTAATGACCTAGACGATACCGAGTTTAATAAACGGATAAAACAGATTATACCTCTCTTAAAACCCTCAGAAGGGAAAGATGAGAAAGATATACAAAACAGATTTCAAGGAGTGGTTTGTATTCTGCATATGATAAGGAATAGAATTTATAATAAAAAAGTTAAGGGGTTTACTGATTTACCACGTCTTGAAACAGGCATTCCGATAAATAAAATTATTTCATATAAAACACTAGAGGAAACGATTAAAAAGTTTGATACATCGCTTGAAAAGTTAATAGACCAAATTACAAGAGCAACGAATAATGCAGAAGTCTTAGCTACTTTAAATAGTTTATTACAATACTGCACGGGTCAACCAACTACAGATGGACCAACTGGTCTTGAACGAACTGCGCCGTTTCCAACTAAAGGCAGAACTACAAACAATATAGAAAGGGATGATGCCGTGGTAACACAATCCGCAAATTCAACCAGTATGTTCAATAGTATGGGGAAGGCGGTTAGTGGAGCATACGATAGTGCAGAGGGTCTGACTAGTAGTGCGGCCTCTAGACTACAGGGTATGGCCTCTGGACTATACGATAGTGCTGCAAGTGGATTTATTCCGTACTCTAAAGGGACTAAACCTCCTAGTAGGTATCCGAGTATCAAAAATGATGAAGATTCTCCTCCAACGAGTGCGGAAACTGAACTCAAACCACCTGAAAAAAGTGAAGAACCTTCTGTCCTTTCAAGAACGGGAACTCCATTGAATGCTTTCAGTGGGGTAGGTAAGAGTGCATACAATGCGGCTACAAGTTTGGGTAGTAGTGTCGCAAGTGACTTGACAAGTAGTGCTGCGAGTGGATATTCTTCTCTCAGAGATTCATTCGGTTCATTAGGTTCATTAGGTTCATTAAGTCCGTGGGGAACGGGTACGCAGAATCCCGAAAATACCAACGCTGTAGAAGTGGAGAAATCGGGTGGAGGGCGGTCCAAGCATTTTACACGAAGACGTATGAATAAGTCTAAAAGTTCTATAAAATATAATACTACTCTAAAATAATGTCGGAAAAAACGAACGCAGAAAAAACTAATTTTGGTGGTCCGACCCCAGTGCGTGTAGGTAATACACACGTTCTAGGTTACAAGAGCGCTAAGTCATATATGGACTACGCGATTGAGGGTGGGCCTAAAGAACTAAAATATTTAAAAGAAAAAGGAATAGCACTCAGAAGTAAGAATAAGAGTAAGAGTAAGACTAATACTATGGCTATGGCTATGAATTCTCCATTGTTCACTGACATAGACATAGACTACGTTGAAAATGATACATCAAAATCATTACTGCAATTGTTTGAACCTGATACAACCATTCAATCTTTGGATGAATACGATAGTCAAATTAACAGCGACAAATTCAAGCAAGTCTATCCTCTGATTGAGAGACTTCCCTCTAAGGAGGAGTATGCCTCCATGAACAAAACAGACCCGAATACATTAGACAAACGATTAAAACATCTGGCCTATATTCTCTATATGATTCGGAAGCGAATGAACCAAAGAATACATGAGAAAGCGACGAGAATTCATCCGGAAGCAAAGGTCATTTCTTTTCAACGATATGTAGAAGGATATGGAGTCATTTCTAAAAGTACAAGTAATAACTCTGAGTTGATTGATAACTTTAACTTGATATTAAATTCCAAGGACGAGAAACAATTGGAATATCTAGACAGTTTGTTAAAGATGTTGCTTTATTATCCAACCAATCAACCAAAGAAAAAAACCTTTCTTAAACGGGTCAATAATACGCTCAAACAGTTCGGAAAACGTTAACCCATGTCGTCCAAGGCCAATTGAATCAACTCCGACAGATTCTTGTAATTCAACACCACATATTGATTGTTAAACAATGTCAGGTGTAAAAACTGAGTCTGTTTAGGTTTCAATTTCTCCAGAAGGTGAGGTGCATTTTCTAAAAAGGTGGCTCGCATCTTTGGATAAAACACATGGAAGGGATACGGGAGGTTGGGTTTTTGAAGGTATTTTAAAATGGAGATTTCAATGTTTTTGTATTCAATCAATTGGTGATAGGCGTCAAAATTAGGATGCTCTCGCGTAATCCCCGGTTCGTTCAGCAAAGGTTCCTCGTTCAACAATGTAATCAAGGTAAGCAATATCGTACGAATAGACTGACATGCGCTCCATTTCTCGCCATCCCATGTATTGAGGATGGAGAGACATACTTTGCCGTTGATGTAGAGGTTTGGATTGAACCTTGTTGTTCCATCGTAATTGATGAATTTTACAGAAGGTGGAGAAAAAGGATAATTGGTGGGAAAATCTAGTTCAAAAAAGTAATATCCGTATTCATACGGGGTTTTAGACGGTCCAAGTAAACAGGCATATCCTTTCAGTGCATTTTGCTCGTCATGGCTGTAATAAATGTGGTCCATCGGTTCGTCTAAGATTTCTTTGACGTCTATCATAATTCTCTTGATGGCCCTGTTCATATGCTATACCTCTTTATATATTCTTAAATCTTTATAACCTATTATAAAATGTTGTTTCAATATAATGGTCTATACAAAAAGAAATAGTAAACGTGGTAGAAGTAAAAAGAGTAAAGGTGGTCTCTATCAAGCAGCACAAAATGCAGTAACACACGCAGGACAAACTGCAGCAGGTTATGCAGGAACTGCAAAAGAAACAGCGGTAGGAGCAGCACAAACTGCAGCAGGTGTTGCAGGAAAAGCAGCAAAAAATACAGCAAATTTTTTTGGAAAAATGACAGGATATTCGCAACCTTCAACAAATATAGCTGGACAACAAAAGGTCTTTTATACAGGTCAACCTCAAATGACTGTATCAAATACTGTATCGGAATTACCTCAGTTGACAGAAGATGAAAAAGAGATTCTATTCAATCACAATTATTTTATTCAATATTTGAGAAAACGTAAAAATTTATACAAAATAAAAAATAAAGAACTTAAAAAGTCAACCAAAAAATATCTTAAATTCATGACAAAATCCATACAAAGGATGTTAGAAAATCCAGAATTTAAACAAGAATATGAATTGTTTTATAGCAATGATAGTAAAAAAAAACTGCCTTTGACAAAGAAAAATTATAATCAGCCCGTTTCTACTCCTAAGTTTTTACGGAATATGGGAAGGACATTAACTCCTTCTACATTTGAAAGTTTACCCAAAACCAAGAATGACTCTGACGATTCTGACGATGAATCTGATGATTCCCCTAACCCAAAACATTTGAATAAACTTCATCGTGAAGAAGAAAACCAAACCAAGCTTGGAACTAAGCCATACGGTATAGAATATCTTGTTCCTAAATCAAATAATTCTAAAAAAAAAGATTCTATCAAACCTGCCTTTTCATTTCCTGTTACAACCGGTCGGGTTGCGACCGAAGAAAATTTAAAAAATTATAAAGGAAATGTTATCCAGGCTACACCTATACATACATCTCAAGCTAGACCTCTTAGAAGTATGAGTGCTGAAGAATTAAAACGGTTGGGACTTGAACCGAAAGGCCCTCCAGGTCGGAATTCTAGAAAATAGAATAAATATTATACTATTCTAATGGCGTATTCAAAGAAAAGAAAAGGGAGCAGAACTAAAAAGGCCAATAAGACTAGAGGAGGCAGAGGCGTCTATAATGCTGCAACGAACGCTTTAACTCGCACTGTTTCTTTCGGGACTGAAGCGGGTCAACGAGTGAGTCAACTTTCATCCAATGCTGTAACCACGGTTGGAAAAATGAGTGAAAATGCGTATACAGGTGTTGGGAAAATGGGAAAATACGCAACCAATAGAGCGGGAGAGTACGCATCTAGCGGGTTGGCTCAAGCCGGAGAAATGGCTCAGTACGGGCAGAATGCAGTAGGCCGTGTTGGAACCAGTGCTGTAAATATGGCCGACTATATTAGAGGAGAAATCTCCAAACTCGTCATTACACCTGAACTTTACCCACATATCGTAGAGATTCAATACAGGATACTTTGTAGAGAAATTTGTGCAATGAAAAAGGACTCCAAGGACTCCACTGAATATAATACAAAAATGGCTACGGCGAAAAAGATGAAAACTCATTTGGACCTTTTAAGAAGTAATAAATTCAAAGAGGAATCTAAAGAATTTTATAAGAACTCGCCTTACCCGGAAAAGTGTGGACAAGAAGAAGGGAGTAATACAGATACAGAAGATCATGTAACAGTGTAACTATGTAACACGTGTAACTATCTAGAACAAATACGTATACACTATATAAATAGGTCTCTGATTCGGAGTCGGTCTCGGTCTCGGTCAGAACGGGACGTCTCTAATATTCTTTATAAATATATTTGTATAACTATAATGGCTAAGACAAGAAAACACAGAACTAAACGCAGAACTAAACGCAGAACTAAACACAGAACTAAACGCAGAACTAAACGCAGAACTAAACACAGAACTAAACGCAGAACTTCGTTAGGAGGTAGTTTTGGTATCTTACCAATTATTACTGAAAATATTCGTAACAGTATTTCTAATGATATTAAAAAACCTTACGATGAAAAAATAATAGTTAATGTTAATTATGATGTTGATAAAGTTTTTAATGACTTAAATGAATTAATAAGAACTATAGCACAATGTTTACGTTTTAATACGTGTGAACCTAGTGTTTTAAATGAAACAATCTCAAATTTACGTATATTATTAAACGAGCAAGGGTACACCGAACTATCCAATACTGAGGCCTATATAACTAACCTACAGAATGAAGATTGGCGTAAATCTTATTTAAGTAATAAGATTGAGTCTCAATATCAGTATACCCCTGAATTACAAGGTTCTTCTTTACAAGGTTCTTCTTTACAAGGTCCTCCAAAAAAAGGTTTTTTCGGTAGAACACTAAATTATATTAGAGGACCCAAAGTTATGTTGCGAAACGATAAATTAATCGGTTCTACATGACATCCAGAACAGGAATTTGTGTAAATTTTACGTAGTTGGCTCAATCGTTTTGTAGAATATAAAATTGAAAATAAAAATATAGTCTGACTATAGTATAAAATGGCGCTTGAATCCTTCCTTAAGAAACATCAGGTCAAAGGCGGCGAACATACACACACCAAGATTGGGGATACGAAACTCAATGTCTTTGGAGGGTCTTATTCTATTCCGATGGAAAAGATGGATGAATTTTACACAGTCTATAAAAAGTCCGTATTTATAGAAAGAAATCATGCCTATCTTACCGAGAAACAACTGGAAGAAGGTCCGCTCCTCATTGATATTGACTTTCGTTACGATATTTCCATTGAAGAAAGACAACATACCAAAGAACATGTAACTCAACTGGTGCATGCACTCATGCGTTCTATTGGACGTATCAAAACCGTGACCAAACCGATTGACTGTTATGTGATGGAAAAGAATAATCCTAATTTATTAGAAGACAAGACCAAGGATGGTATTCATTTGTTACTCAACGTAAAAGTGGACCTGGCTTGCAAAATCATGGTACGTCAATATTTGTTGAAAGAGCTGCCCTCGTTGTGGGTGGATTTGCCGATTATCAATTCTTGGGAAGATGTGGTAGATGAATCGGTCATGAGAGGCTATGCGAACTGGCAGCTGTACGGTTCTAGAAAGCCTGGGAACGAAAACTACCAACTCAAGTATATCTTTAGCTGTAATGTAGAAGAAGGATTGATTACAGAGCATAATTTTACGCATGATTGGATAATAGAACATTTTGTGAAACTCACTGCACGAAATCCAGATACCCTTGCCTTTGCACTCAATCCACTCATTCAAAAAGAATATGATTTTGCCCTTCAATCTCGTAAAAAACAAAATACGAAATTGTTGGAGAATTCCATCTTCAAAGCAAAAATGCCTTTTCAGCTTTCTACGAAAGAAGAGGTCCAGGAATACATGGACGGTCTCATGGAGAATTTGACCAAAAACGAATATCGTGTACGAGAGGCTTACGATTATATCATGATTTTGCCGGAGGAGTATTGGGGCGACGGTAGTTACGCCAAATGGGTAAGAGTCGGCTGGGCTCTCAAACATACAGACCCGAGACTATTTGTCGCTTGGGTCCAATTCAGTGCACAATGGTCTGGGTTTGATTACGGTACCATTACGGATTTATACGAGAAATGGTGCGGGTTCAATACACACAAGGAGGGGCTCACCTTGAATTCCATCATTTATTGGTGCAAGATTTCCAATCCTGAGAAATACAAGGCCATCTACGAAAAGACGATAGACCATTTTATCAAATATCCCGCCATCAACAATACAGAATATGATTTGGCGATGGTACTCTATCAAATGTACAAAGACTGCTTTGTCTGTGTCAGTATCAAGAATAAGATTTGGTATGAGTTTTGCGACAATTGTTGGAAGCTGATTGACGACGACTGTAATCTGCGGTGTCATATTTCTACCCGAATGTACTCGGCGTATCAGAAAATTGGCGACGTGGGTACAGACGACAAAAAGGGCAACATTGGTAAGACGTCTGAGCTTCTCAAGAAAACGTCGTTTAAAAACAATATCATGAAGGAAGCGATGGAAATCTTTTACGACCGCGACTTCTATTCTAAGCTCAACACGCATAACTTCTTGATTGGTTGCAACAACTGTGTCGTGGATTTCAAGGCCAAAGAAGCGAGGAAAGGACGCCACGACGATTACATCAGCATGAACACCAAAATTGACTATCATCCAGTTTCCTTTTACCAGAAGGATTGTCCCAAAATTATTGCCGATATTCAGGCGTTCATGGAACAGCTCTTTCCGAATCCAAACGTACGCGAGTACATGTGGCAGCATTTGGCCTCTACGTTGCTGGGTAATAATTTGAACCAATCGTTCAACGTGTATATTGGTTCGGGTAAAAACGGCAAATCCAAATTGGTGGAGCTCATGACCCGGGTGCTAGGTCAATACAAGGGAACGGTTCCCATTTCGCTGGTGACCCAAAAGCGTACCACGATTGGGAATACGTCTTCGGAGATTTATCAATTGATTGGTACTCGTTATGCGGTGATGCAGGAGCCGTCCAAAGGCGATGTCATTAACGAAGGTGTCATGAAAGAAATTACAGGAGGGGACCCGATTGTATGCCGTGCCCTGTTCAAGGACAGTGTGACCTTTATTCCGCAGTTCAAGCTGGCGGTCTGTACCAATAATTTGTTTGACATCAAGAGTAACGACGACGGTACTTGGCGACGTATTCGGGTAGTGAACTTTGAATCCAAGTTTACCTTGAAACCTTACGAAGACCCTGAATTCCCTGTAGAATCCTATCCGTATCAGTTTATGTTGGATACAACGCTGGATGAAAAGTTTGATACCTGGGCACCCGTGATGTTGAGCCTCTTGGTAGAAAAGGCGTACGACACGCAAGGAAAGGTGGCTGACTGTCCTGAGGTACTCGCCTCTAGCAATCGTTACCGACAAAGTCAAGATATTTACCTTGACTTTATTAGCCAGTGTATACAGGAACACTCTATGCCTCAGCCTTGCAATTTAAAATTGACAGCTGTGACGGATTCCTTCAAAAATTGGTATAGCATCAATCATGGAGGAGGCAAAGCAATGCCGATGAAAGATTTGAAAGAATACATGAACAAGAAGTTTGGGACCTATCCCAAAGAAGGATGGTCTCGTTTGTCTTTGTTGGAAGGAGAGTAAACACGAATACGCATTACGTCCCATCATCCATAAAAGAGGCCAGTTTTTGCTGTTTCTCTGAAATTTCTTGTTGCATCAAGAGAGTATCCCTATTTTCTAGAAAGGCGTTTCTGGGACCATAGGATGGATTGGCTGGAACCACTGCATAGTACAATTTTTTCAACATGTCAAACAAAAAGGGGAAGAGAAAGGGTAAGACGATAAGAAATAGATACACTATCGCTCGCTCTCTTAAAAAGAGTTTATGTGAGATTGCTAGAAAAAGGAACATGGCCGCCAATACGCAAAAATAAACTATCGTGATTATCTTGTTTGTACTAGATAACATTTCATGAGATTCGTCACGATATTCTATTTTTTTAAAGGTTGTATCCGCATTCTGTAAAGGGAAATTTTTTTCTAAAAAGTTGAACAGCTGCTTCTGACTACTTTTGGATGCATCCGACTTATTGTAAGGAATACATCCGGATAGGTCTGTTCCGGATAGGTCCATCCCCGATACATCTTTTGGACAATATCTTGTCTGATTCGTTTGTTTTGGACAAGATTTTAACTGTTCTTCTTTCTCTATTCTTTTTACTTCTGTAATGTAGGCATTACGCTGAGTCAACAAGAAATTGTATACTTTTTCGCCATATTTTTGTTCAAAATAGACCTTTTCGTCCGCAAGTAATTGTTCATTGACGGAATTGACAAATTCTATATCATTCCGATAAGCTTCGTATTTTGAAATGTCAAACTCTGCGGAGTTCAAACTGACACCTGGAATGGTGGACCCTTTGTGGATTCTACGCCCCGTACTACAATCAGACGGAATCTTCTCAGCAATATTTGCGAGAATTCTATTCATTTGTTCATCGCTGACTGGCATGCTATGTTAACACAATATATTATTATCCGTTAAATCGTCTAAGTTCCAGCTCTTATCTTGAGTACCATGGGTCTTGGGTGGAAGATAGGTTTGAAAATCGTATTCATCAAAGATGGAATTGTCTCGTATAGATAAATCCCACAAATAATAAAAAATAACCACAAATCCTACAGAAAAGACAAGGCCTAAATAAACCGTCAGTAGGTATACCGAAATGAATCCATAGTTAAAGAACACACATCCAACCAAAGCGACCAATGCAAACAAGATGAGTAGCTTGACAATAAAGATTTGTTGTTGGTATTTTTGATGATAATACTCTTGTATGTCCTGTTGCTTTTTCTTGTGGTTGACGTCTTTTTCTAGTTCTGACATGGAAGAACCAGAGAGTTCATTGATTAACTTTTCTACCGTTCCCATATATTCCAAGTCTTTGGTATAATTCTCATGAAGTTTTTGAATCTGTAAGAACATCTGAGACTTAGAATAAGAGTCAGAACCACTGATATCTTGTATGACATTATTCAACATATGAATTGGATTAGGCGTGGGGCTGGACATATATATATACCTTTCAAAATAAATTAAACGTAATAAAAAGTAATAAGTAATAAAATTGAATCCAATTAGAAATGTATTACGTATAGTTATAAGTTATATGGCGCTTTCTACGTTGAAGCTATTTGTAGCTTCGCTCGCCCCTCATACCAGAGTCACCCAAATACAGCGTTACGAGGCCAATCATTCCCCTCCGGAAATCGTGAATATCATTTCTTTTGGAGGAGGTCCTAAAATGGGTGCCTATATGGAAAATTTTGCACGGTTTAATTTTCCTTCACTACAAATCCGTAACGGTTCTGGTCACGACCATCGTTATCAACACTATAAGATTGAACAGAAATCATCGGGACATTGGGGAGAAACGGATTTCAAATGGCAACATGTGGAAGAAAAACACGATTGGGACATTCTTCTTTTGTGCGGGATTGATTATCTATGCATTCGGTTTTGGACCATGAATCGCCCCCTGTTTAAAAGATTGATAGAAGAAGGCAAAATTACGAATCAGGGAAAGAAATCGGGCGAAAGCAGCGAAGGGGTATGGTTCAATTATTCGGATGTGGAGGACTTTCTGATAGAGGTTCAGACGGATGCTGAGTTGACGAAAGCGATTGAAGCCTCTCATGAATGAGTTCAATATACTCTGGATTGAGTTCTATCCCAACAAAGGGTAAATTTAATTTTTTTGCTGCAACACATTCACTCCCTGAACCTGCAAATGGAATCAGGACATACCCGTCGGGTTGACAACACGACCGAATCAGTTTCTCGCAAAGAGCCAAGGGTTTCTGCGTGGGATGATTCACACGTTCGTTCATTCCAGCCCCTCCAGCGAGTGCCGGAATCTTGATTACATCCCTAGGCAATGCCCCGTTGGCGTGTGCGGTATAGGTGGTGGTTTTGTCTCCTTTGGAATATCGTCCTTTCGTCGCTTTCCGCTCTTTTCCTGCTGCTCCGTTCAGAAACCCCTCCGTATATGCTTCCCGTATGTCGTCGCGATGGAATACCTTGTCTTGTTTCCATAACACGAGAATGCTTTCATGAGAACGTTGCCAGAAATTCAGAGAAGGCACATTCTTGTTGGTATAATGCCAAATAATCCATCTGCGTTGAATGGAGTAAGGAATCTTGGACAAAATAAGAGCCAAGTGTTCACTGAATCCATAGACAAAGAGGGTCCCATTCGGTTTCAAAATACGGATACATTCGTGTATCCATCGTTCGCACCATAAAAGGTACTCTTCCATCGTTTGTTTGTCACTGTCGTTTCCAAAGTCTTTGCCTATGTTGTACGGAGGGTCGGCTAGAATCATCTGCGCCGATTCGGTCGCCAACGTGGGTAATAGGTGTAAGGCATCTCCTTGTATCACTTCTTGAGGTGAAATAGAGGTGGGCGTAATCACTTGAATGTTCACCTCTGGACTCAACAGAGCAATCAACTGTTCCTTTGTTTTGGTACTGTATCCCTTGAGATTCTTTTCTTTGCAAAGTGCTTTGAGTTCGGATTTGGATTTAGACTCCATGTTCTTTATTGTATAGGTGTTTTTATTTAGGTCAATTTTTTATACAAGGAACAGGAACCGGAACAGGAATAGGAAATTGACACGATTTAAATACTTCAAGTCACCTTATAAAAAATGGCCGGAACTCTCTATTTTATCCAACCTGCAGAATTGGTCGGGACAAACCGTTACAAAATAGGATGTTCTGCTGGCTGTGATATGATACGATGCAAGTCGTATCGTAAAGGCACTCGCTATATTATGGTCTTGGAATGTCACCAACCGTTTGTCGTGGAAAAAGAAGTCAAGGCTCAGTTTGATTTGCGGTTTAGTCGTATTGCAGGAAAAGAATATTTTGAAGGAAACGAGTTTGACATGCGTGACTTGTTTTACCGTATTTACCTTCAGTTTCTAGGACGAGCCGTGATGGAAATGGAAGAGCCTTGATTTTTATTTAACTATTTAACTAATTAACTATTTAACTATTTCTATAGATATAAAGTATATGTTGAAAAAGAGGTGGGCTTTTCTAAAACAACTGTTTTGTATTCCTTCTCGTCCTAGACCTCCTAACCGGAGAGACAGTCAGCATGAATCTTTTCTAGAGAAACCGTCTACTTGTAAAACATTCAGCCGTCTTTTTTCAAAGAATAAAGAATAAAGAATAAAAAATAAAAAATAATAAACTATGGTATGAGCACCTATGTACCCAACACCTTGACCAAAAAAGACAAACGAAAACAACTGAGTATGTTGAAGAATTCTAGGAACTTGTATAAAAAGGGTCGTTTTTATACAAGAAATAAATTGCCGTCGTTTACTTCCAAAGTATCCAAACATATTTTGAAGGCACGCAAACTGTATTCTATCCAACATATACGTCCGAGCAAAGAGTTGGCGCGTGCCTCCGGTTGTCCTATGCATGTGTTAGAAGGAATTGTCAAGAAGGGGGAAGGAGCGTATTATTCTTCTGGTTCTAGACCCAATCAAACCGCCCAATCCTGGGCGTATGCCCGTCTAGCAAGTGCATTGACGGGAGGAAAATCAGCTCGTATAGATTATCATTTAGTATCCCAATGTAATCCAAAGAAGAAGGCTTATCAATTGGCTCAGAAATATCAGGCATAATAATCTACAATTTTATTCAGTGCACAATTAGATGCATCCGTTTCGATATTGTTTGGGTGATTTGATTTTGGATATCCGCCTTTATAATTGTAGAATGAATATTCGTCAAAATTTAAAGAATCACGCATGTTCAAATCCCATAACACATACAATACATACATAAAGGCGACGGATAAAATAAATCCTGCTCCCGCGATGAAATACTGTTTCGGGATGGCGTTATGAAATAAGTTCAAAAGAATACAAATACCAATAATGACCCCCATGAGATTGGTTTGATGTTTATATTTTTTATAGAAATACGTATTCCATTTTATTTCTTCCAACAATAAGTGATTGTCGGTAATGGGACCCTCTACCTTCATCGTATCTACTACAGATTGTAGTTTGTTGACATTATTCTGTAAAACATCGTTTTGTGTTTTCATGTACGATAACACAGGCTTCAGATTTTCATTGGCTTGAGACAAATTTGTATCCGATATACTGTCAATATTGTTATATTGAAATACTCGGAGGGTTCTCCTTTGTTCGGGCGACAAGACATTCTGGTCCATAGAATAAGACTATAAAATATAAAGAGACGAAGGATATCTTTCCTTATAATGGTTCACCCCTGATGACCATAAATTAGAATACTTACCAGGAATAGAGGTTATCCAGAATTCAGGTGCGTTATAACAGCTATAGGTGCATTTTTGAAGCGTCCTAATATGGGATGATTTAGACCACCAGAAATTTCCAGAATAATGCAGAGAAGGTCTGTTCGTTAGATTGATGCCGACTGCGTCATACTCTTCTAAATGCTTCATGCAGGTTTCATGTTTCTGAATGTTAAAATAAGAAAGTACATCTACCCAATCCTGAATACAGGGATTTTGGTTGTTGTGTCTCACGCCTTTGCTGTGAAGATAAAGGACCTGGAAATCTTCTTTCATAGCATGTTCATGTAACAGATGGAGTGTCGCTTGTTCGTACAATTGTGGATTGGAAAAGACCCCTATCAGTTCAATCTTTTTGTCTCGGAATACTTCATCCGGGACTCCCGTCTTCGTCAATAAGACGCATTTTATTTTATCTACTTTATCATAAAGACCCGAAGATTTGATGTTAGACAACAAATCCCTCACAATCTGTTCCCAATTATTTACACAGCAAATATGGAAATAGATATAGGTCTTCATAAGGTGAGAATAGACTTTTTATATAGAGTTTATACTTATAAGGATTCTTGGTTCTTATAAAGAGATACGGTGGAAAGTAATCAGGACAGCCACAACCGTAATCGTACCTACCATTCTATAGATAACTTCTTGTCGTTCAAACAATCGCTTTGTTTCATCTTTGACGGCCTCATATTGAGTAGTGTCGTCTATATTGTAATTGACACTTTTATAAAGGTTGGTGATAGAGTCTTGAAGTTTTATTTTGTCTGAATTATAAGATGCAATACTCATTATATATAAGAATGTATAATAAAAATAACGACTGCTACAAGAACTAATACAAGAACAATATTGACGGCTCCTGTTGGAGGTGTCATAAAACTAATATAAATGAGTATGATAAATAGAGTGGCCACAATGGCCCATATATAATATTTGAAAAGACTGGATTCTGCGGTCTTTGTATCTACGGAAAAGGACTGTTTTCTTTCTTTTATCTTGGCCAAGTCTATGGTTAACTCCACCTCCTTTAAATTAGGCGTAAGACCATTTTCTAAAAAGAGAGGATATTCGTCCTTTTTTGTTTCCAATTCTTCTTTGGCTAATGAAAAACTACTCAATGGGAATACCCTGTTCAAAGTAGAACTGATGTATAAGGAATAACCGTGAATACACATGTAAATACGGGTTGAAAAATACCCTCCATCTACTTGTTTTACGACGGTGTTTGTCTTTGTATCGTATTGTATGATGGAATACATGTTGTAGTGACTCAGATACCCAATAAACAGATAATGTAAAAAGGGCACCATTGTTAAGAATTCACCTTCTACCTGGATATCTAGTTTCGTACCTCCAGGCTCTTTAATATCTGTGCTAGACATTAAAAATATCTGATTCTGATTCTGAAGAAAGGCAATGTCTACTTCGTTGAATTTTATATCGCTGGGATTTATCTCCGTTTCTTTTTTTATTAAAAAAATATCATAGAGATATATTTTTTGCTTATTGTCCATGGTATAGATAATAGTTTCGTCTGTCGCATCAGACGGTAAGAATTCCGAAGGTAAAAATCCTATTCTATAGGGTTCATACGTCAGGGATTGATTGGTTTTATATTCAGAGGTTCGTAAATCCATCAAAAAAATTCCATAGACTTCATCTTTTACATAAATACCCGCTAGATTATGTTCCGATACCGCAATGTCTTCTATTCGGTCAAATCCGTGAGGTATATCCCGTTTTACATTCATTCTATCTATTTTGGTAATTACTTTATTGTTTGCTATAAAAAGAGTATCCCAATTGGATGCAACCCCTGTCGTACCAATCATTGTTTCAAAATTCATTACATTAACATTATACAATTATTTACCATGAAACGATGTAGAGTGGACAACAATCGTTTTCAAAGATATGTTTGGAATCTACCTCTTCATAGATATCTTTGTCTGTGTCGTGTAAAATTGCAAGTGTCAAATCCGGAAATTGTTGATTGAAGAGTTGAAAGAATTGTTGAACATATAGGATAGGTTCTTGTTCTAGATGAGAAACCTTGCCGCGAACTTTATTGCGGGATGTGAAATCTAGAGGTATGGGATAGGGATAGTCAGGGGAATGTTGCGGAAATTGATAATGACGGTTGTATAATTCATATCCATCCTTCACCAAACAGCGAGGTTTCATGAATAGTAACTCAGGTTGAGGTTTATAACGATACAGATATTCGTAATCAGTATCGTTATGTGCGACCAAATAATAGGTCGCCCCTTTCATACGAAACAGGTAACTCATGTCATTGGGTTCTATGCAAAATAACGTAAAATTGGTCTGTCTTTCATTTCGGATGGCCGCTTGCATCACTTGGTCTTGAATCAACAGAAATGTATTGTAGATAGTTTCTTTTATCCTTTCACGTTTCATTTTCTCAGGCAAATGTCGGAGTTCATTCCGGTAGATGGGAGTCAAGTCATAGGGCTTTGTTGCGTAAGCAATTGCAGCAACGAGGAAGAGAAACCACATCATTTATACATGCCTTTTCTCTAATTACGGCGTGTCAATTTTATCCAACAGCTCGGTTGCCCCGATGAATTCAATCTGGTTGTCCTTGAAGAACGCTAGAAATTTCTTTTTTTGTGGACTCGCTTTGTCTCCTAGGTTTCCGTATTCTTCACGACATGCCTTTTCGGCTCCCCCCAAACAGAGGATACGCAAAGGCTTTTCGTACAAGACAGGGACTTCTGCATATTTAAACGGACATCCGAGAATCTTTTCCCCTGCGGTTCCTGTGGTATAATACGTTTCTGTCTTTACCTCAAGGATGGTGTCATTCACCTCCTGGTCCGGCTGAAAATGGTCTTTCTTTGCCGGTTTGTAACACTCTTTTCCCAAGAGTAGATAGATTTCTTCACACAAATGCTCACCAAACTTGGTAGTCCATTGTTTATCCAATTTCAAATCTGGTCTCCGTACCTTGAGGACCGCTCGCCCCCATTCGTCTTCTAAGACCTTGTATCGTTTCGTATCGTTGGTTTTGTTGGTGGTCTCAATCGGACCCAGAAAAGACGTGTCTCCGTACAACCACTGTACGACTTCTTTGTTTCGCAAAAGAACAAGTCGTGGTTCAGCGTTTGCTTGAATCTTGGTCCATACCTTTGTCCATTTATCCGTCTCATCTAGACCTGGACCTAAAGCTGGACCTAGATTTGTTTTAGCAAACCGTTCACACAGTTCAGATTCTTCGGCCATTTTCTTATAGAGACATAAGTTTTTTTAGAGGTGTCAATTTTCTAAGATTCTGATACATCCATTTTACCAAGACAAACAGAAGTCCTCCCCATATCGTATCCATGACGACCATTTGCAAAGGCCATTTCTCAAAAATAGCGTAATTGGTTCCCTCATAGACGGCATACACACCAACTCCTAGACCAAAGGTCTTGAGATAATCTAGAGACAAGGTAAAATACATCAGTAACGTGAGGGCCACGTAACAAAGGACCGCACCGGATAATCGGACGTCACTAGACTTGCCTTGTACGTTGCGTATGGTTTTACTGAGAAACGATGCATTGACCCAAAAAAACAAAAGGTCTAGTAACACGAATGAAACAAATAAAACGACTAACACGAATGGAAGCATATATCCTAAGAAGATATTTTTCCTGTATAGGCAAAATTCTCGTGAAGGAATTTATGCAGCCCGAGTCGTCGCGGAAGCCCGAGATGTAGCTGCATGAGTTGCCGCATGGGTCGGTGCCCGAGATGTAGCTGCCCGAGACGTGACTGCATGAGATGTGGCTGCATGGGTGGCTGCACGAGTCGTTGCCGCATGGGTAGTTGCAGACGGAGTAGGCTTTGAAAGTGAACTAACCGAAACTACTAAAAACCCTATAAGAATCAAAAACATCATAATAAAAGGTATAATGATGGTTAACCATGCGGCAGTTATGTAACCAATGCTACATAAATAATAGACAAACACAATCCATAGTACATTCAAAAGTACATCAAAGATGAATGAACCACTGTTAAATTGTGAGTAATCAGTAAGGATTACATATAGATAAGATAATAAATAGACAACACATAAAAAAATATGTATCACAACAGGAATGCAAAGAGTAGATATATCCATCTTTTAATATATCTTTATTTTTTTTAACTCAATTGCTTTTTTTTACTCAATTGCTTTTTTTTACTCAATTGCAAATTATGACAAGGGTAGCACGTAGTATATTTCTTATCTTTCAATGTACCACAAGCACACATATCTTGTGTTCTCACCATGCATAAATAACATTGCATATAGGTTTTACATGGTCGGCCGCATGCACATGTCCTTTGGTGTGTCTCGTATTTTTTTCGGAGTTCTTTCAAGGATGCTGTATAGGCTTCGTAAGAAAGCACGGATGCGGGTTTGTAGTCTTCAATTTCACGATTCAGAAATTTCTTCAGGGGATGTGGTTTTTGGGTCGTAATGCTACGCTCCTTGAAGATAGCCTTTTTCTTTTTCATGAATTCTTCAAACTTGTAGACAATAGAATTCTTTTTAATACATACATCTCCTACGGCTAAATAATGATTTCCACATCGTATCACGGTAACATTTTCACAGCTAACGTGTTGAGAACAACAACATTTGTATTGGAGCCCATCCATATTTTCATGGTCCATACCCACAAAAGACATCTCGGGGTAAAACTTATCCTTGAAATCTTCCCAACCATGATAGTTTTCCAAGTCAGGTACACATAAACAAACCATGATTGCATAAAAGTCGGACATGTTATTTTTTCTATTTTTATAAAGCGTACGTACATATGCACGAATGTTATGTTGTGTCTCCTGGAGACTATGTAAATCGCCATGTTGTAGACCTTCCACCAGTTTCGTCGTTTTAATCTTTTTTATCATCTCTTTAAAGTCATGCGTAAACTGCAAACAGGTTTTGTTTACAAGACTCTCAGAGACTTCGTTCATGTTGAACATTTCAAATAGTTGTGAATACTGTATTGTCAAATTTATAGTTTCAATTTTTTATTTTTTATTTTTTAGTTTTTAGTTTTTAGTTTTTTTGAATTTTTTTGATTTTTATTTCCGCTCTCTCTCCCGCAAAAAAAAAATTAAAAAAGTTAGCCTAACCAAAAGTATCAGCATGTGACGCCGATACATTTATACTTATAAATGGTTACCTACTCTTAGCGGATTATATAAAGTAATTTTCAACCTATTTTATATTTTTTATCCTTTAAATATCGTGTAGTTCTTTGTAATCGTATACTTAAAATGTCATGAGAGTAGGTTTGATAAACTATATTGTGATACTTTCATGGTTCATAAGTATTTATATTTAGGATATCACACGTAAATAGGTAAGGAAAAATGTTATCATAAAAGTATAAAAGTTAGCCAAAAGTTAGCTTCGTGTTAGCCAAAGTTAGCCAAAAGTACTTTCCTTTTTTTTATAATTATTTTTGATTTTTGATTTTTATTTTTTTATAACTTTTTTTATAACTTTTTTTTGAAATTTTTTTGATTTTTATTTCCGCTCTCTCTCCCGCAAAAAAACAATAAAAAAGTTAGCCTAACCCAAAAGTATTGCAGTCACAATTTGATACTTTCTGATACATTTTATATGACGGATATACGTGTGACACTATTCGTGTTGATACTTTTGAATAGTAATCATTTAAAAAGTAAAATATAGGTAGATTATATGGAGTTTACATGCGAATGCTACAACTATACTACAAATTTTAAATCTAATTACAGTAAGCATCTCTTTACAGATAAACATAAAATGAATTATAAAAAATCACAGGCAACTACGTCAGAAACATTGCCTCAAAAAAAAGTATCAAAAGTTAGCCAAAAGTTAGCCAAAGTTAGCATTGAGTTAGCCAAAGTTAGCCAAAAGTATCTGTGTAAATATTGTGAAAAAGAATACAATCATAAATCCTCTTTGTCTAAACACATCAAGTACTCTTGCACGAAAAACAAAGATGAAGATTTGAAAGAGCTCGTGCGACTCATGAATTTACAATTAGAATCCGAAAGAGAACACCGAAAAGAAGTTCAGAAACAGGTAGAAACTCAGGCCAAACAAATAGAAAAGCTGATGGGGAAATTAGAAATCCATGGGTCTTTTAACAACAATACGATTAATAACTATACGCTGTTAGCCTATCGCGATACAGACGTAGCCCATTTGACGCAGGAAGACTATCGGAGTTGTTACAAACAGGTCAATCACTGTGTCAAGCATCTGATAGAAAAGGTTCATTTTAACCCGTCTAAACCGGAAAACATGAACATTTACATTTCTAACATGAAAGACAAATACTTGATGGTGTACGATGGAAGCAATTGGAATTTGGCGAACAAACACGAAGAAATGGACCGGTTGTACGAAGAGAAAGAAATGATGTTGGAAGAGTGGTTAGATTCCAATCCAGACCCCATTCTCAAAGAAAAATTCATGAAGTATTTGAACAACAAAGAATCGGATGAATGTTTGAATCATATCAAAGAAGAAGTCAAGTTACTGTTGTATAACAAGGGGAATCAACTTATCAAGAAAGAACCTGAATAATCTCTGGCTGAATATTCTGATATAAAATTGAAGTCATATATTCTTTAACCGTTTGATGCAGTCCGAAATGAATTCGAGTACAACGGTGAACGTGAATACAACGATGAATATGAAGGTCGCGAAACAACGTACGGTTAATAAAGAATTAGGCAAGAATATTACAAAAGACCATCCAATAATATACGATGCAATTGAAAAAAAAGTTGGTAAAACCAAAGATTGTAATTTTGGACACGTGAGAGGAAGTAAAACGGGTGTCAAGCATGAAGGGTGTCGTCAGGTTCCTATAAGAGATTTTGAAACAAAAGGCGTTTCTATAAACGAACAAGGTTGTGTTATTATAAAGGGTGATGGATTACAAGGATTTTGCAGAGTATGCTCCAGCCGTCGCAGAAGAGCAAGAATAAATAAAGAGAAGAAAGAAAAACAAAACAAATCAACCGACGAAATTTATGATTTATACGAAAAAAAATATGGTATAAATACGAAAAGATGTTCAAGATGCGAACAAGATAAGTCCCTTTGTCATTTTACTATATCCAAAACGATGGAATGTGGATTACATAATGTATGTAAAGTGTGTTCGTATGAATATGGTTCTTCTGTCGGAGACCGATGGATTATATACATGCCGGACGGAGATTATAAATATCATAAAAAAGATAAGGATAAGGATAAAAAAGAACACGACGACCATATATTTCCTTTATCGCTTGGAGGTTCCAATGAAAAAATAAATCATCAATTGATAAGTTCCGTTGAAAATTTAGAAAAATCAAACGAGATTACCCATTTTGCAAGTGTTCAAAGCATCCATCCAGAATTGTTATCTGCGAGATATCGAGTATCTCTAACAGAAGCTGAAACGGTACATGATTTAAAAATAATATTAAACCAATACATTTACAAAGACCTAGTAGAAAGAAGTAAATTATCGGATGAAGCCCTACTTGAAACTTATAAATTGTATTGCGAAAAATACAATCTGAGACGTGATATTACGCGTGCTGTTAAAAAATTCAGGGAATATTGTAAATTGCGTCATATCGTATAATTATATATTGTATATTGCATCTTGAAATCTTTTCACAATGACAGGTAACGTTTCTTTATTTATATCGCAGAGAATACATTTTCTTTTTAATTTATCCGCGACAAATCCAGTTGTACCTGAACCACATACGGGGTCTAATACATAACTGTTCTCGTTTGAATATAGTTTAATGATTCTTTCTAATAATTTTTGAGGTTTTTGAGTTGGATACACCCTTGGGTCTTTTGAGGTTCGTGTTATGGAATGAATATCGTTCCACATATTTGACAAAGGAACTCCTTTGTGTTCATGTTTATAAATTTTGACATACATATTTTGCTGTTTTGGTGCAAAATGAATTCTATCTTCTTCTATTAACTTTTCAACTGCTTCCTTTTTTTGTTTCCATCCGTATTTATTTTGGTATGTAATCCCCTCATGTACAATAGAATATAAATGTCCAACCCGGGTCCTATCATGTTTTAATGCACCCAAGCTGTACTCTCCCTTTTCGTCTTTATTTTTAAAAGCCCATACGCTGTTCTCGTCTATTGGAGTATGCATCATATTAAATACACTATGGTTATTGCTACATGCAAACAATACGTCTATCATTTCTCCCAACTTGTTTTTTACCGTATTTTTTCCGTGACATCTTTTCCAGTATATTTTTTGTATTTTTTTGAAGTATTTTCTCAAAATACTTTCTGCAATAAAGCTATTTTCGGACGAGATATGAAATACCAACGTTCCCTGTGGTGTCAATAAGGATGACAAATGAAGGATTAATGTATCAATCCATTCCGAATATTTATTCTCTTCCCATACATCCTGAAATCCAGTTTCATCGTCCAAACTATTTACGGTAAAGGTTCTATTTGTTTCATAGGGAGGGTCTAAATATATCAAATCAAACGTAAGGGTGGTTGTAAACTTTAAAATATCCGTATGAAAGAACGATACATTCTCATTGATAACCGTTGGCTCCGCGTTACAGGATTCTATATGGAGAATTGTCTCATCTTGTATTTGTATATCAAAGGGCTCGCATACATTCGTTGAAAGCTTCGCGGTATCCATCGGTTGCAATAAATGAATCAGTTCGTTTTTGTTCTTATTGCTATACCCCGTGATTTTTCTCTCCTTACAAAGCTCCTTCAATTCTTTCAGCGATTGTTTTGCGTAATCCATATAGGAATAGTGAGTAAATGTTTATATTCACTGAATTCAATTTTATATTTCCCTTTTTCCAAATCCTTTTTTTGAAATTATTTTAAACTTTTTTTTTTGAAATTTTTTTGATAATTTTTTTCGTTCTCTCTCTCTCTGAAAAGATTATCAAAAAAAATTCAAAAGTCAACCCGATACTTTTCTATCTATGGTCTTGAAAGATACAAAAGTATCAGCACTAACTGCATCTAATATGGTGTGATATATATGTTCTGATACTTTTGTATCAAAAATAGTTATTTAAAAGTATTATATCATCCTATTATATGGAATTTACATGTGATTGTTGTAATTATAGCACAAATATTAAATCCAATTTCAGTAAGCATATTAAAAGTAAAAAACACATTCTTATACATACAAAAATCACACCAATCCTTAGCGAACATCCGAATGCGAAGGACAAGAAAAAAGGTCATCCCAAAGTCAACCCAAAGTCAACTCAAAGTCAACCGGATACAACCACACCTTATTTTTGTAAATATTGCAACCAAGTCTTCAAATTCAAACAGTCTATGTATAGACATATCAAATATACGTGTACAAAAAATAAAGATGAAGATTTGAAAGAATTGGTTCGCCTGATGAATTTGAAGATAGAGACCGAAAAAAAGGAACGTGAAATGGAGCGAAAAGAATTTCAGAAACAATTGGAAAAGCAACAGAAAGTATTTCAGAAGAAAATACTAGCTCAAGACAAACAAATAGAAAGGCTGATGGGAAAACTAGAAATTCACGGGTCTTTCAACAACAATACCATCAACAACTACACCCTTCTAGCCTATCGCGATACAGACGTTGCCCATTTAACCCAGGAAGACTATCGGAGTTGTTACAAACAGGTCAATCACTGCGTCAAGCATCTGATAGAAAAGGTTCATTTTAACCCGTCTAAACCGGAAAACATGAACATTTACATTTCTAACATGAAAGACAAATACTTGATGGTGTACGATGGAAACAACTGGAATTTGGCCAACAAGACCCAAGAACTGGACCGGTTGTACGAAGAAAAGGAAATGATGTTGGAAGATTGGTTAGAGTCTAATCCTGACCCGATTCTCAAAGATAAGTTCGTGAAGTATTTGAACAATAAAGAATCAGATGATTGTCTCAACCATATCAAGGAGGAGATTAAACTGATGCTTTATAACAAGGGGAATCAATTGATAAAACCTTTGTTGAAAGATTCGGAATGAGTCAGAATGACACGAAATGATTAATAATGTGTCTTGTTCACCATGGAATGAAAGTAGTATTCAAAAACTATTTTGAGAGTAATGAAGAACGGTAAGTATTTCCATTGTTTACCGAACAAGAACAAATAGAGTAAATATTCTTTCACAAAATCAAAGAACACTACAAGCCATGCACTATCTTTTGTAGTAGAGAAAAGAAAGACTCCTGCGATTCTGTAAAGAACAAAGAATAACAACAAGGCGTCATGTTTTAAGAAGAAGAGTAAGAATAGATAGACCGCTGCATAGGCTACGGAATCCGATATTTTATCAAAATTCTGGTAGTAGAATGTTTTTGCACATATCCTCTTTTTTTTTGGAATGAAGTTCTCAAAAGAATAGAGGAAAAAATTGTCGGAATTGTCACCAAGGTTTAACAAAATCGGTAGAATCAAAAAAAGATATTTACGAATACCCTTTTTATCCAGATTGTAAAAGAGGACAAACAAAGAGAGAAGAGTCACTGTATTACGCAATATAACCCCCTTTTTTATCAAGGGTTCACATTCCGTCATTTAGTTAAAGGGAGATTTAATTCGGGTGTATCCTTGTCTCTAAAAAACGTGCCTTCCTTTCCACACATTTTTTCATCTAGCCTACATAGGTCCGAATATCTCCCGTTGAATTTGGAACAGGTACTTTTTTCCAAGGAAGGGTCGCCCTTGTACGAGGTGTAATAGATACAATGGTAACAAAGTCGGGTGAGAATGATTTGTGAGACACGCATTAGGTAAATAGGAGAGGAATATTTAAATGAAAAAAATATGTGATTCCTTTGTATAGAATGAACTTGGCGGTTTCTGGAGTACTTGTGTTAAAATTACTCTTTGTATTTTCGGCCTTTCTGAAATTGTTGACTCCTGTACATATCCCCAAGTTGAAAACAGAAGTCAGAATGGCTAGATTCCTCTATTACAATGCATCTTTGTTGTTGTTTCTCTATTGGTTCAACCCTTGGAACAAAAAGATTTGTCTAGAAGGAGAAGATAAGATGATTGTATTTTCGTTCATGGTGATAGAATTGGTAGAGGAAATCTTTCCTAACCTCGCTTAATCTTGTAGAAAGATATTATATCAAACATAATATATGAGAAAGATACATTTCTATTCTGTAATGAGTCTATTATTTGTATCCCTTTTGGCGGTACTTTACTTGTCTCAATGGCTCCAGGAAACCTCTATAGAAAATTTTGAACCTGTTGCAGAACCAAAACATGCGATTGTGGTACTTACCCGCGGTTATGATACCGATGAAAAATACAATCTTCTGACAGAAAGAAACAATTCCATATACGATGTATTTTACTCAAAATTGAACGGAGACGAAACAAACAAATACGATATCCTTATTTATCACGAGGGAAACATCACTCCTGACCAACAAGACTATATTCAACGTAAAACCCCTAATCTACCTCTGATATTTAAGACCATCCAACTGCATGAGGACCAAGAAAACAACGAACTTTGTCCGCCCACTTTATTGTCTAAATCGTTTTCAAATGGATACAAAAACATGTGTTATTTTTGGAGTATAGACTTTTTGGAGTATTTAAAAGAATACGATTATATCATTCGCATAGACGAAGATTGTACGGTGGAACAGTTTGACAAAGATACCCTACAACAGTACAAAGAAAGTAATATTATGTTTTCTTCGCCAAGCTATCAAGACAACGACTCTCCTGAAGTGATTGTGGGGATGGATACGTTATTCAACACGTATTTATCGGAACACAACATGAAACAAAAAAATACACTAAAAATGCCTTATACAAATTTTATGATAGTTAACATTCCATTCTTTACCAACCATGATACTGTGAAGAGTGTACTGGATAGAGTGAAAGAAAGTAAATGCATCTTTTCTAATAGATGGGGGGATTTACCTATTTGGGGATATGTCTTGTCGTATTTCATAGACAAACAATATTACCTGGAAGACAAAGACATTCGTTACTATCACGGGTCTCATGGAGCAAAAATAAACGAGTCAAACAAAGATAGAGGACACTGATGCTTTAACAAGGAAAATAATAGTGTTCTTCATCTATAGAAAGGTCTTCCCATTCAACCGTTTTAATATTATTTTGTTTACCTATCCAAATACCCGAGATACCATCTTCAGAAATCCACTCGTTTTTTATCCAGGCATACGGATAGTTTTGTAGAAGGAGTTCTGTAAAATGAAAATTACAGGTCCACTCAGTATAATAATGAAGTCTTAAGCCAAATTTGCTATGTTGCGTAACCACAACATTCGGGATTTCCTTAGTTATATACTGCAAAATGGATTCAATATCTGTATCACTCGTAGATGTGATGGTTAAGCGATTGTAACAATCATTCGGCATTTATGATAATAAAGTAAGAAGTATTTAAATAGAAAAATAGAAAAAGAAAAGGTGTATCTCAAAGCATCCCAATAAATACCGCGTCGTCCTTAGCCTTGGGAAACTCGGATAGCCACCTTCGGTGGTACTCAATCACCAAAGCAGGATTGGAAAAGACGACGGA
>Ga0164295_10000363_pt1 | contig 38633 bp, 34 predicted proteins | sample GEODES006metaG_FD_111798 | JGI IMG/M metagenome (GOLD analysis project Ga0164295, IMG submission 111798) | Oligotrophic lake water microbial communities from Sparkling Lake, Wisconsin, USA - GEODES006 metaG | ecosystem: Environmental > Aquatic > Freshwater > Lake | place: USA: Sparkling Lake...
AGTTCTGAGCGCGCACGGTCCGTCGAGATATGCATCATGATCCGGATGCACATCGGAGTGGCGTTCACGATGTCAAGCTCCCGGGCGCAGATCAGCGGAACATCGCCGAAACCAGCGTGGCGCGCCGCAGTAGCCGGAAAGGCCGCATGAAGATCGTCAGTGGCGGTGAACAACACACTGATGATTTCCTCGTGGTCGACGCCGTTGCGATCGACCATCTCCTTGAGGAGCGCGACCGTTCGCTGCTGGATGTGGTCGACGGAATCAACCTCGACGGTGGTGGCACCTCTCAGGGCCCGAACAGATGCATTCACGGGTGCCGATACTAGGGGCGTGAGCGCTTCGGCCCCGGTCGAGTTCCTGATGATTCACTCGCTGCGGTCTCGAGGGCCCGCAATTCAGCGGTGGTGAGCGAACGCCACTGACCTGGTTTCAAACGTCGATCGGCAAGCGGACCAATACGCGAGCGCACAAGCCGGATGACCGGATGACCGACGGCGTCGCACATCCTCCTGACCTGACGGTTCCGACCCTCGTGAATCGTCAGTCGGATCACCCCCGGAGCGAGAAGCGCTGCTTCAGCAGGAGCAGTGAGTCCATCCTCGAGTTCGATCCCCTCCCGAAGCCGCCGGAGTTCGGCCCGAGTGGGCGAGCCTTCGAGGTGCGCGATGTATTCCTTCTCGACGCCATAGGACGGATGGGTCAATCGATGCGTGAGGGCGCCATCGTTGGTGAGGAGAAGAAGTCCTTCTGTATCCATGTCGAGGCGACCCACCGGGAAGACGCGTAGTTCGACGGGTACCAGTTCGATGACCGTGGGGCGACCTTGCGGATCGTCAGCCGTTGTAACGACCCCAGCAGGCTTGTTCAGCAAGTAGTGCACGAGTCCGGGTTTGACACCGACCGCCACGCCGTCGATTTCGACCTCATCGGAATCAGGATCGACGCGACGTCCGAGATCGGCAATCGCTCCGTTCACGGTGACACGGCCATCAGCGATCAAGTTTTCACAGACGCGACGGCTTCCGATACCAACTCGTGCGAGAACCTTCTGCAATCTCTCGCCGTCATCTGACGCGACAGCATCGGGAGTTGAGTCCTGCGGTTCAGAGGTCAAGCGGAAGGGTCCCCGTCGAGAAGGTCGTCGAGTGTCGGTCGATCATCGGATGCATTGGAAACATCGCCGGCTGGCACCGCGAGAGCGTCGACACGGAGTCCATGTTCGAGTGCCTCGACAACATCGGCTCCAGGTACGAACTCGGCGACGGATGGGAGATCGCTGATGGAATTGATCCCGAGTCGCTCGAGGAACTGTGGCGTCGTTCCGAAGAGGACGGCCTGTCCGGGACCGGGATCTCGTGCAACCTCCCCGATATACCCGCGCTGCTCCAGTGTGCGTACAACGCTGTCGACGCTCACCCCTCGAATCGCAGCGATCTGCGCCCTACTGAGCGGCTGCTTGTAAGCGACGATGGCCAGAGTTTCAAGCGCAGCGGCCGACAATTTCGCGGACTGGCCTTCGAGCACGAAACGTTCGATATACGGCGCCATTGCCGGATGGCTCTGGAACCTCCAGCCACCAGCGACGCGCGCAAGTTGGAATCCCCGATCCTGCTCGGCATATTCCGCGGCGAGTTGGTTCAACTGAGACTCGACCTCGGCAACGCTCTGATCAGTCAGTTGTGCGAGAACCTGGGGCTCAAGCGGAGAGTCAGTGACCATGATGATCGCTTCCAGAGCTCGACGTGATTCTGCGGACACGTGTGCCTCAGCCTTCGTATGTATCGATGTCGGAGAGATCGGCCACGCCCAGGGCCGGCGACCCGATCCAGATGATCTCAATGTCACCGAATGCTGTCGGTTGATCGAGTTCGATGAAACCCTGCTTGAAGAGTTCGAGCACGGCCAGAAAGCGCACGACAATCTCGAGTCTTTCCACCAATGTGCCGGTGAGACGCCGGAATGAGACTCGTCCGACCCTCGGGAGCTCATCAATGAGTTCCTCGACTGCGTCAGTAACACTCACCCTGATGCTGTGGATGTGCTCGATGCTGACGACGGGTTTCGGCTTCGGCGTCGTGGCCCGGATGAACGCCTTCTTGATGTCGTCGAGGTCGATCCCCTCGAGGAGATCGGGGGCGATCTCCATGAACTGCTCCTCCAGCCCCGCTGTACGCGGCGAAGAAAGGGAAGCGGAGTCGAACAACAGCCCGATCACCTGCGCAGCGTCCTTGAACGTCTTGCAGTCCAGCAAACGAGCAATGAGGAGATCCCGCTCCTCCCAGAGCGCGAACTCATCATCGATGTCGAGGTCGAGGTCCTCGGGCAGGAGACGCTTGCACTTGAGTTCCACCAGAGTTGCAGCGATGAGCAGGAACTCCGTGGTGATCTCGAGATCGAGAACCTCCATGCGATCGATCTCGACCAGATATGCGTCGACGATGCGGGCGAGAGAGACCTCGTAAAGGTCGACCTGCTCGCGAAGAATCAGATGGAGAAGGAGATCGAACGGTCCCTCGAAGACCGAAGTTTGCACCTCGTATGGCATCGCGCAGACGTTAGGCGACTGGAACCCGTCACTGTGCAACGTTCTGAAACCGCCCCGACGTCGAGCGCGGATTCACGAGGTCCCCACCACCTCCCCCTAGCATCGCGCCTCATGACACGTGTGTTCTCGGGCATCAAACCCACCGGCCCGGTCCAGCTCGGCAATCTCCTGGGCGCCCTGCGCCACTGGGTCGCGGATCAGGACGACGCCGACACCATCTTCTGTGTTGTGGATCTTCACGCCCTCACCGTTCCACAGGATCCGAGAGAACTGCGCACTCGTACGCTCGAACTGGCGCAACTCCTGCTTGCAATAGGTATCGACCCAGAGCGCTCCACGCTGTTCGTCCAGAGCCATGTTCCCGAACATGCAGAACTCTCGTGGATCCTCGAATGCACGGCGGCATTCGGCGAACTCCGGCGGATGACCCAGTTCAAGGACAAGAGCAGCGATGCCGAGTTCGTCTCTGCCGGTTTGTTCACGTACCCGGCGCTCATGGCGGCGGACATCCTCCTCTATGACACAGATCGGGTACCGGTTGGCGACGACCAGCGGCAACACCTCGAACTCGCAAGGGATCTCGCTATCCGATTCAACCACCGCTATGGCGATACCTTCGTCGTTCCCGAGGCAGCCATCGCCAAGGTTGGGGCCCGTGTGATGGATCTCCAGCACCCCACGCGCAAGATGTCGAAATCCGAAGATTCCCCGCAGGGAACGATCCTCGTGCTTGATGACCTCGCCACCGTGGCCAAGAAGATCAAGCGAGCCGTGACCGATACCGACACCGAGGTTCGCTTCGATATCGTCGAGAAGCCGGGCGTTTCCAACCTCCTGTCGATCCTTTCGGCTTGCACCGGCGAGACTCCCGAAGGTCTCGCCGGCCAGTACTCCCGCTACGGGGATCTCAAAACAGCTTGTGCCGAAGCCGTGGTCGAGACCCTGCGACCAGTGCAGACGCGTTATGCCGAGTTCAACGCTGACCCGGCGGGCACCGCTGCGATCCTCGCTCGCGGAGCCGCTCGAGCGCGAGAGATCGCCGGGCCCGTGCTGTCACGGGCCGGATCGAATCTCGGCCTGCTGGAGCCAGGAACGGCCTGAGCCGGACCTTGGTGTCGCTACGGAGCCACCGAGGTGAAATCAGCGAATCCTGACGGGGTGTGGCGTCCAGCAGTCGAATGCTCGAACAGACCCCAGCCCTCGGCGCCGTTACAGGTGGCTCGTCCCACGTGATCGAGGATGCTGTAGTGGGTAGCGATCAGGTTCGACGGATCATTGAGGTCGTAGGTCGCACCTTCGACCCAGTTGCGACCGCGCCAAACGCCATGGGTCCACTGGGGGTCGGGTCCGTAGCCGCAACCGGCGGAGAGGGCGACGTGCCCGAGCGCATCGACCTCGATCACCAGGGGCGTCCCGTCGGGTTCGAAGGCCGTGATGGTGGCTCCGGTCGGGATTCGCGTTCCTGAGCGGTAACGGATGTCGTACTTGGGGAAACCGAGGGTCTCGACGCCCCGGGGATCACCCTCGGGCCAAACACGGAGCGCGTCGTTGAGCGTGCGATGACCGTTCGCATCCTCCTGGGCGATGAAGATCAGAGCGAACTCCTCGAAGCGCAGTGGGACATAGACCCAGTAGAAGCCGCCATCGGCAGGGCGCTCCTGTGCGAAGCGTGCTTCGGGCTCAGGCTCGCCGACCGGACGGATACCCCACGAGCGATCACGAGTGCCAACCCAAGTGTCGGGGCTCACGATGAACTCCTCGTCGTGTACGCGCAGCACACCCTCCCAGGTACCAACCTGAGCGAAACGCTGGGCGTCGAGCATCACCTTGGCGCCGTTGCGTAGAAGATGGGGAGACTCGTCGACGGCCGGGAACGAACCCCGCCAGTGAAGATCAAAGCTGATCCCCCACTCGTCGCCATCGCATGTGAGGCGCAGTTCTTTAAGTGGGTCGAGCACTTCGATTCGATACGGACCAACTTGCTGGTTCATCCGGTCGGGACCGAGCGCATCGCTCATGCGGATCGTGTGCTGGAGATCACCGCGACGAACACATGCGAAGGCATCAGTGACGCCGAGGTTCGGGTACTGACCGAGCCCGGTGATCAGGAAGACCTCGCCGCTGCGATCGTGGGCATTGAGATAGCAACGGTCATAGAAGTTGCGATCGCTCGACGCTGAGTAGGCAAGCGAATACGGAGCCTGATGGAGTGGATATTCGTCGGCTGGGATCGGCGGCATGGTTGGTTTCCCCCTGGAACGCGTGCACCTTCGCGCACGACACGATGCCCGAACCTTAGGAGATCGGTGCCCGACGCCGTACACGTCTCCGTGCTGATGGCGGACATTTCCACCACTTTGGGGGCGAGGACCACGCGGGGTAGTGTTCTGCGCCTCGGGCGATTAGCTCAGTTGGCTAGAGCACTGCCTTCACACGGCAGGGGTCGCTGGTTCGAGTCCAGTATCGCCCACTCGAAAGAACACAACGGAGGACCGGGATTCGTCCCGGTCCTCCGCTCGTTCCGACTCGATGCGAACGCCTCCGTCCAACATCGGTCCAACAACTGTCACTCAGGACTCCGAGGTCCGGTAGTCGCCGAACTTTCCATCGCGCTTCGTGAGCGCAGCGGTGAGCCCGCCCCCCTTGTCCTTCTCAGCCATGAACTCGGCGAAGGTCTCTGTCTCGATTGCAAGCGCACACAGCTCGGTGCCCTGACGAATAGCGGTTGGGAAACCCATCACTGCCATGCCTCGATGAACGGTTCGCTTGTTGATCTGCAGGATGTCCGAGGGAATGAGCGCAATTCGCTGCGCGATCTCAAGAACCCGCTGTTCGAGCTCATCAGTCGGATAGGAACGCGTGGCGAAACCGGCTCGCGCCGCTTCTTCGCCCGAGATTGAATCTCCCGTGAGCATCAGTTCCATGCCGAGTCGAGGACCAAGCAACCAAGCGTGCCATTGCATGTCCGGGGTGCCGAAACGAACCGCGGGATACCCGATGCGTGCATCATCGGCGACATACACGAGGTCGCAACCAGTCGCGAGCTCGGTGGCGCCGGCAAGGCAATAGGAATGCACCTGAGCGATAACAGGTTTGGCGAGATCCCAGATGCTCATCCAGGTCTCAGTCACCTCACGCGGATAGCTCCCCAGACCGGAAGCCGACTTGTACGCCGGAGGTTCGTCGTCGGTGGCGCCACCTGTCAGGTCGTAGCCGGCCGAGAAACACTTCCCAGCGCCGCGGATGATGGTCACGCGAACTGTGCCATCGTCGTCGTGTTCCCGCAGGGCGGCGATGATCTCCCGACGCATCGTCGCGCCGAGCGGATTCCGCTTTTCGGGATGATTGAGAGTGATCCGCCGAACTCCGTTGGCCGGCTCATCAACAATGATCTTCGTGTATTCCATGTTTCCCCCTTGGTCAGAGCGTCGATGATGACAGATCAGCACCGAACCTTGGGTCAACGCAGGCGAACAGCGACCTCATTGGCGAGGAGACGACCCTCGAGCGAGAGATGGAGGCGTCCGTCTCGTTCGATGAGGAGCGGTCCGAGATCATTGCGGTCTGCGGCGCTCAGCGAGGCCATTGGCACTCCCCCACGGGTCCGCAACGCCAACTGCAGGGCCTCGGTCCGACGGGTGTCGCTGTCGAGCATCTCGAAGGATGCCTCAACGGACTCACCTGCGCTCACCGCAGAGATGTACCGATCGGGAGTGCGAAGATTCCACCACCGCCGGCCTCCCACGTGGGCGTGCGCAGCACAACCGAACCCGAAGTACTCGCCCTGGTCCCAATACAACAGGTTGTGGGCGCACTCCTGACCGGGAACAGCCCAATTGGAGATTTCGTAGTTGAGCAATCCGGCTGCCGTGAGCAGTTCGTCAGCGAGTAGGTACTTGTCAGCCTGATCATCGTCATCGGGATGACGAGCGGGATCCTCGGCCAGCGGAGTTCCTGCCTCCACGGTGAGGGCGTAGGCACTAACATGGTCGGGACCGAGCGCGATGGTGGCGTTGAGTGTGCGACGCCACTGGTCGATCGTTTCGCCCGCTCCGCCGTAGATGAGATCAAGGTTCAGTCGAGCGATACCTGCAGTGCGAGCAGCACGAACGCCAGCTCCAACGGAAGCTGGGTCGTGGGTGCGACCGAGTGCGGCGAGCACCTCCGGCACCATCGACTGCACCCCGAACGAGATCCGGGTGACTCCGCCGGCGACGTAGGTCTCGAACATCGCGAGATCGACGGTGTCCGGATTGCATTCGACCGTGACCTCAGCGTTGTTCGAGAGTGGAACCGCCGAGAGGATTCTGACGAGATCGGCGGCTGGCAGTAACGACGGAGTTCCCCCACCGAAGAACACTGATGTAGCCAAGCGATCAGGGTGCGCTGCGAAGGTTCTCTCGATGTCGACGCACACCGCCTCGACGTATGCGTCCATCAGGTGCGCCCGATCAGTCCACGTGGCGAACGCGCAATAGTCGCAACGCTTCGTGCAGAACGGCACATGCACGTAGACCCCGAACGCCGAGGTTCGCTCCGACTCGGTCACGGTTGCACAGCCGGAGCGACCAGACCGGCGCGCAGTGCCCCGAGCATCGCCGCTGCGGCAAAGGCAGCGGTTTCCGCGCGCAGGACGCTGGGACCGAGGCCGACGGTGCCGGTAAATCGCGCCCTCTCCGAATCCGACCAGCCGCCCTCCGGACCGATCATGACTGCCGGCCGCGAAAGAGTTGGCGCGGCGCCATCACGATCAGCGGCTAGGAGCGCCCCGGAGTCGGCCAGGTGGTCGAAGGTTGTGACCTCCTGCACCTCGGGAAGCCAGACGCGTCGCGATTGCATGGCGGCCTCCGCCGCAACACGCCGCAGCCGTTCGGTATTGCGTCGGGATCGTTCCTGGTCCCACCGGACGACGGAGCGCTCGGCGACGAACGGAATGATCTCGTCCACGCCGAGTTCTGTGAGTTTCTGGACGACCAGTTCCGGTTTCTGTCCCTTCACAAGTGCGAAAGCAACGGTGATCGCGGGCGTAGGAACTGGAACACACTCGATCTCCCCATCGATGATGAGGTCAGGACCGAAACGACACCAACGCCACGCTCCGGCTCCGTCAGTGACAGAAACCAGAGCACCGGGGCGAAGGCGGAGGACACGCTCGAGATGGTGACGATCGTCTACTTCGAGGATCGGTGAGGCGATGTCGGCGACGATCACATGTGGAGCCGTGCCACCGGGAACTTCGGGACGATCAGCCATATGTCACTTGAATGCGCTTCGGAGTTTGGAGAGCAAACCGTGTTCGGGCTGCGTGATCTCGTGGCCACGTAGCTCGGCGAACCGAGCCAGCAATGCGGATTCCTCGTCGGAGAGCTCTGTCGGCGTGTCGACGATGATCTGGACAAGGAGATCGCCGCGACCGCGACCCTGGAGATGGGGCACGCCCTGGCCTCGGAATCGTTTGACAGTTCCGGTCTGCGTTCCCGGATCGATGCTCACGTCTTCATCGCCATCGAAGGTCTCGAGCACCACGGAAGCTCCGAGCGCAGCTTGGGTCACCGGCACATGGAGGCGATGCACGAGGTCATCACCCTGCCGCTCGAAACGGGGATCCTCAGCGACCCTGATGTGCACGTAGAGGTCACCGGCCGAACCCTGACGCATCCCAACAGCGCCCCGTCCACCAACGCGCAGAGTGGCGCCGGTATCGACTCCAGCCGGAATCTCAACCGGATAGGACCGCTCCTCGATGACGCGGCCGTCGCCGCGGCACTTCGAGCAGGGCGCAGCAATGACGGTTCCGAGCGCATTGCAACGACCGCAGAGCCCAGCGGTGACCATCTGACCCAAAATCGATTGACGCACGCGTCGCACCTGCCCCGCGCCGTTGCAGTCGGGACATGTTGACGCAGACGTTCCCGCCTCGGCACCTGCGCCGTTGCAGTCCTCGCACAACACGGCGGTACGAACCTCGACAGGTGCTGTCGTACCGAACACGGCGTCGGCCAACGTGATTTCAGCAACTGCTTCGAGGTGTTCACCTTGGGGAGGGCCGCTCGGACCCTGTTGGCCGCCGAACGGGCTTTGACCGTTGAAGAACATGTCGAAGATGTCACCGAAGCCACCCCCGGAAGATGAGGCCCCCCGGGGACCACCTTCGCCGTACATGTCGTAACTCTGGCGACGCTGGGGGTCTGAGAGAGTCTCGTACGCGAGCGCGACTTCCTTGAACTTCGCTTCAGCCGCCGGGTCGTCCGGATTCGCATCGGGATGGAGTTGCCGGGCGAGGCGTCGATAGGACCGTTTCAGCTCATCGGCAGAAGCATTTCGTTGAACGCCCAAAAGGTCGTAGTAGTCAGCCATTTCCTCAGCCCTCACTCAGTCGACGGCCGAGCCGAGTGGCAACCACAGCGACAGCCGAGAGTGCCTGGTCGTAGTGCATGCGAGTCGGTCCGAGCACGCCAATGGTGCCGGCCGGTTCACCATCGACGACATATGGGGCCACAACGAGGGAGCAATCTGCAAGCGCCTCGTTGCCGGTCTCGCGACCGATGGCGACGGAGAGTCCCCGGCCGAGAACATCTTCGAGAAGATTGACGACAAGGAGTTGCTGTTCGAGGATGCGCAGGATCTCGCTCACGGTTCCCACAGCATCAAACGCTGCAGCCATCTCAGAGGTTCCCCCGATGAAGACCTGCTCCTCATGTCGGTGGTCACCTCCGAGAGCTTCGACCGCAGCGACAAGAACCCGATCGACCGCAGCCTCGGAGCCCTGTGAGACGCCGAGGACCTGTGGCGTGAGCGAACCGACCTCGGCGAGGGTTCGACCAACTGATGCTGCAGCGAGGCGTGTCGCCGCCGCCCCAACGACGAACTCATCAGCATCAAGGTCGAGCTCGATGGTGTGCTTCTCGAGGGCGCCGTTGGACAGGACGATGACTGCGAGAGCGACTCGATGTGTGAGACCGACCAACTGCACTGATCGCACTGTTGCCACCTCATGAGGGGGCCCGACCACCACGGCGGCATACCTGGTGAGGCTCGAAAGAAGCCGAGTCGTATCGGCGAGCATCTGTTCGATCTCTCCATGGGTCCGGGCGAAGAAGGTGCGGACCTGCTGCGAATCCGAGGCTCCGAGTCGGCCGGGACCACCCAATTGATCGACGAAGAAGCGATAGCCCTTCTCGGTCGGGACGCGACCAGCACTGGTGTGGGGCTGATGGAGATATCCCTCCGTCTCCAACGACGCCATCGCGTTGCGAACGGTCGCCGAGGAGACGTTGACTTCAGGCGAGGTGGCCACGTGGCTGGAACCGACCGGCTGTGCGGTCTCGATGTATTCGGTGACCACCGCCCGCAGGATGGTGGCCTTGCGTTCGTCGAGCATCGGAACCTGATCATGACGGGGCCGACGAGATTCGGCGCTTGTCCCGATGATACCCGCACCCTCCAATGACTGGCACTCTCAGGTGGGGAGTGCCAACCCCAGAGGTGTCAGTCGTCGAGCCGCAGAGCGGAGACAAAAGCTTCTTGGGGTACTTCCACGCGACCAATGTTCTTCATGCGCTTCTTGCCCTCTTTCTGCTTCTCGAGCAACTTGCGCTTACGGCTGATATCGCCGCCGTAGCACTTCGCAAGGACGTCCTTACGCTTGGCCTTCACGGTCTCACGGGCAATGATCCGACCACCGATCGCCGCTTGGATCGGCACATCGAACAACTGCCGGGGAATGAGTTCCTTGAGTTTCTCGGTCATCCGGAGTCCGTAGCCATAGGACTTGTCCTTATGGACAATCATGCTGAAGGCATCAACAGGAACCGCGTTCAGCAGAATGTCGACCTTGACCAGACTCGACTGCCGATAGTCCGAGGGCTCATAGTCGAGGCTCGCATAGCCCTGGGTCCGGCTCTTCATCTGATCGAAGAAGTCGGTGACAACCTCCGCGAGCGGAAGCTCGTAGACCAGTTCCATCCGCTCCGGCGAGAGATATTCGATCTTGATCATTTCGCCCCGACGCGCCTGACAGAGCTCCATCAGAGTTCCGGTGTACGACGTCGGAGTGAGGATCGTCGCCCGCAGATAGGGCTCCTCGATATGCGCCACCTCAGTTGCCGGCGGAAGCTCACTCGGATTATCGATCCTGATGACGTCGCCATTCTCCTTATGCACCACGTACTGCACCGATGGTGCGGTTGCGATCAGCGAGAGGTTGAACTCCCGCTCGAGGCGTTCCCGGATGATCTCCATGTGGAGCAGGCCGAGGAAGCCACAACGGAAACCGAAACCGAGCGCTCCGGAGCTTTCCGGCTGGAACGTGTAACTCGAATCGTTCAGCCGAAGCTTCTCAAGCGCTTCCCGAAGGGTGGGGAATTCATCACCGTCAATCGGATAGATGCCGCAGAACACCATCGGCTTGGGTTCCTTGTAACCCTCAAGGGCAGGGGCCGGGCGTGCGGCAGTCGTGATGGTCTCCCCGGAGCGGGCCTCACCGACGTCCTTGATTCCGGCGATCAGGTAACCAACCTCTCCGGCACCAAGCGATGCGATCGGGGTCGGGTCCGGCATTCGAACCCCGACCTCATCGGCGTCGTAGACGGCTCCGGCTTGGACGAACCGGAGGCGAGCTCCGGTTGTGAGCGTGCCGTTCATCACCCGAACCGACGAGATGACCCCCCGGTACTGATCGAAGTGCGAGTCAAAGATGAGGCCCTGCAATGGAGCATCAGGGTCACCGATCGGCGGAGGAATGCGATCCACCACCGCGTTCAGCAATTCCTCGACGCCCTCGCCCGTCTTTGCGCTGATACGCAGGATCTCATTCGCCGGGATTCCCAGCACCTTCTCGATCTCCGCGGCATAGCGATCCGGGTCAGCGGCCGGAAGGTCGATCTTGTTCAGTGCAGCGACGATCTCAAGATCATTCTCAAGGGCGAGGTAGCAGTTCGCCAAGGTCTGGGCCTCGATGCCCTGCGCCGCATCAACCAGCAGGATCGCACCCTCGCAGGCGGCGAGCGAACGACTCACCTCGTATCCGAAATCAACATGACCCGGAGTATCAATGAGATTGATTGTGTATCCGCGGTGCTCGAGCCTGACGCTCTGGAGCTTGATCGTGATCCCGCGCTCCCTCTCGATGTCCATCGAATCGAGATACTGAGCCCGCATCTCACGCGGGTCGACGGCGCCGCACAACTCAAGGAGACGGTCGGCGAGCGTCGACTTGCCGTGGTCGATATGGGCAATGATGCAGAGGTTGCGGAACCGGTCGAGCGAGGCCACGGGCACGCTTTCCTTGGGAAGAGGGGATGCGCGAGACTACTTCTCGGCCGATGAAGGTTCCGTACTGTGACCCGGGGCTGTACCTCGGCTATGGTGCAGGGTCCGTGTGCGGCACCCCCGTGCCCGCTCCCCCGATCAAGCCCGTGAGGGCTGACTCAACCCGAAGGTGTCCCATGGCGAACATCAAGAGCCAGATTAAGCGCAACCGTCAGAGCGAGAAGGCCCGCCTGCGCAACAAGGCAGTCCGTTCGGAGATGAAGACCCGTACGAAGCGTGCCTTCGCGGCAGCCGAGTCCGGCGCCGAGAACACCGCCGAGGTTGCCCGTGAAGCCGTCAAGCGGATTGATACCGCTGCGACCAAGGGCGTCATCCACAAGAACACCGCAGCACGACGCAAGAGCCGCCTGATGAAGCGGGTCGCTGCCTCCCAGAGCGCTGAGTGATCCCTGCCCCGTTGCGGGCATTCTTCTACTGAAAATCACGAAGGGTCGGGCCTCCGGTTCCGACCCTTCGTCGTTTCATCGCCGATAGTCACGTCACGATCCGCCGCAGTCAAGGTCCGGTCGATGGCGACGTTCGGCCTCGATTTCCTTTGCCGTCACGATCAGCGGCGAGATCCGCGAGCAGACCTACTCCGACCTGCCAGCCGGGCCACGAGAACCTCTACCACGAGTTCCGCCGGCCAGTTCTTCGCCCCATGAAGATCAAGGTCGGCCTCGGCGAGAAGGGCGACGAACTCCTCAAGGCGAACCGAACCAAGACGCTGTGCGCCAGCTAGAGCCTTTTTCGCTGGGAAGGTACTTCCCTTGAGGCCCAGCGCTTCGGCTGCCATCTTCTCGCCCCGGATATCCGGACTGTCGACCTGCACCATCTTCAAGTAGTGGCTGTTGAGTGTGGCGAGAATCTGAAGCGGGTGCCTCGATCCCCCAACCAGCATCCGGTGAAGAGCATCAAGCGCTGCCGACACATCGCCATTGTCGATCGGGTCGGTGAGATCCCAGGGAGCGATGTCGCCGGCGACACCAAGAAACGGTTCGACGTCAGCCGCCGAGACACGAGAACCTGCGCCGAACACGCCTTCAAGGGTCGTGAGGATGCCGGGGAGTCGGCCGACATCACTCCCGACGTGATCGACCACCACCTTCTGGGCCGATGCATCGAGCTTGACCGGACTCGAACGAACCTGATCGAGGATCCATCCCTCCTGGGCCTTGCCACTGCCGCCCGAGGTGTCGATCACCGATCCCCCGCACCCGGCGACCGCATCAAGAAGTGACTTAGGAACTGCCGGTAACTTCGACTGTCGCTGGGGGCGTGGATCCTTCTCCCAAACCAGAACCACCGTGTTGGTGTCGAGCGGATCGTCCAGGTAGGCCACGAGTGGGGCCACCGCATCCTTCGTGGAGAACACGCCGCTGTGCCGGCTCACGATGATTCGTCGATCCGTGAGGAATGGAGGGGTCTGCGCCGCATCGACAAGTCGTGCGATGTCATACCCGTCATCGTCAGGGGTGATGTGGGTGACGATGAGCAGTTCCTCGACGAGCAACGCCCGATCATCGGCACCGACCAATTCACGCACGAGGTCAGTGAGCCCAGCGCTCATCAGTACCTCGTCGGTCCCCTTCAGCACGATGATCGGCGAGCGACTCACTGCCTCATGCCGCCTGCAGGATCGCCGCCATCATGTCAGCGACCCTCCGACCATTCCGGACATCGTGGGATCGCAGAATGCGACATCCAAGAGAAATCCCGAGCGAGTGCGCCGCCATCGTGCCGTCCCCCGCAGATCCCCGTTCCACGTCCAGCAGTGTCCAGAGGAATCGCTTATTCGACGCGGAGAGAAACACTGGGTGACCGAGCGCAACAAGAGCATCTGATCGTCGGAGTAACTGCAGCGACTGCAGTTCTGACTTTCCGAGGTCGAGACCCGCGTCGACCATGATCCTTTGCGGCGGAATACCGGCCGCCTCTGCACGAGCGGCCCGATCAGCCAGGAACGAACAGACATCGGGGACGAGATCGTCGTAGTGCGGGTCCGGATCGGGTACCCGCGGTTGAAGACGGATATGCGTTGCCACCACTGACGCTCCTGCAGCGGCGCAGACCGGGAGGTAATCCGGATCGGCGAACCCGCTGATGTCATTGCCGACCACCGCCCCAGCTTCGAAACACTCCTTCGCAACCGAAGCGCGCCACGTGTCTACCGAAAGCGGTAGGTCGAAACGGGCGTGGAGTGCCTCCACAGCGGGGACCACACGTTCAAGTTCCTCGGCCTCGGTGACCTCCTCACCGGGGCCTGCCTTCACACCTCCGACATCGAGGAAATCTGCACCATCAAGAACCAGTTGCTCGGCCTTGCGGAGGAAATCGTCGAATGCGTAATAGGAACCCTGGTCATAGAACGAATCCGGAGTCCGGTTCAGGATTCCCATCACCACTGCTCTGTGGGTGATGTCGAAGCGGGTCGTTCCGAGGTCGAGATTCACGCTGCGACACTACCGGCCCCGGTCCTCAACGGGGTCGGTAGGCCCGGCTCTCCAACGTCACATCCAGGCGTTCACCGGAACCTCGCAGCGAAACTTCTACAGAGCCGATCCAGAGCGTGCGCGGAGTCGTCGACCCTCCGCCTCCCGTGTCCTCCGGACCGATGATCCGACCAACTACGACGCGTTGGCTGACGAGATCGGCCACAACCGCTGCCGAGGAGGATGAACTCGTTCGAATGAGGAGATCCACATGATCGATCCCCTCTGATCGGAGACTCGAGAGCAACTCAGCGACGTCGACGTTGCCTCCGACAGCGACAACGACCGAATGGTCCGAGCCCGAAGAACGACAGACACGCGAGCGGGCCACATCGAAGCAACCAACCTGACTCGTCCTCATCACAGACGTGGCAAACACAATGAGGGGAACCAAGAACACGACGGCGAACGCAACCACCAACCATCGCTCACTTCTCTGGCGCAGGACTCGGACTCCGAGCGCTGCGACGAGAAGGAACACACCAGCTGCTGCGAACGGAATCATTCGGTGGTCAGCGGCAACGGCCGCAACCCCGGTCACCCATTCCAACGCCATGCGATCCGGCCATTGAATGAGAGCGGCGAGTCCTTCCGGGACGAGTCCAGCAACAACGCCGAACGTGCACCCCCACATCATGATGAATGCAGCTGCCGGCGCAGCGAGAACATTCGCAGGGACAGCGAAGAGCGACGGTGGGCCGAACGTCAGCATCGCGATCGGCGCCACCCCGATCTGCGCTGCCACCGGCACGGCGAACGCAAGGCCTATGCGCCGCGGCAGTGGAAGCACTCCCGCGAGTCGACCGGCGAGGACCACGATTCCCGCCGTCGCCGCCACCGAGAGTCGGAACCCCACGGAATGAACGATGAGCGGATCCAGGAGAATCACCGAAGCCACTCCCAGCGACAAAACCCTCACACTGCTCGAGGGACGACCGGTGAGGATCGTGACGGCCAGAACCGCCGCCATGGCCGAAGCTCGCAACACCGACGGTTCGAACCGGGTCACGGCCACGAAGAGCGCCACGACCAAGGTCACGGACAGGAACCGTCGTCGCAGACCCAGCCGTTTGAGCATCGGTCCGACGAGAACGAAGAGGAACCCCAGGTTTTCCCCACTCACAACCATCAAGTGGGTGAGTCCAGCCTGCTCGAAGTCGTAGCGAAGCACCGGTGAGGTTCCCCGATCGTCGCCGATCACGAGGCCGAGGTGAATGGGTCGCAGTTCGGCTGGAAGCGGAAGTGCGCCTCTTTCGATCACGGCGCGAATTTGGTTGATGAACGCGACTGCGGGCGCAGGGTCGAGCGCGGCGATGACTCGATCGACTTTGAGTGAACCTCGAAGATGTCTCCACGGCATCGGACGCACAAGGGTGCCGATCCCCCCACTCACGACGAATCGATCCCCTGCCGAAGCATTGGAGAGATCGGGTGATTCGGAAACATCCGCACCCAACCGGAGTCGCCCGTTCTTGGTTCGGACGTCCATCGAGACTCTCCCCTGTTCGACTGCAGGGTCAGACGCAAGCTGGATGATCCCGTTGAAGGGCCCTGCCGGAAGTCCCCGACAGCCAATGCTCGCCTGTGATGCGAGTGCCGAACTGAGGATCGCTGCGCCGGCGAGGACGGGCAAAGGCCGAGTCACCAACACGGCCACCACCATCAATGAACCCGCGAGCCAGAGCGGAATCGCAACCGGATGGAGCGCAGCGGCAAAGACCGAGACTGCAAGAGCGACTGGCCATGAATCCGTCCATGCCCGATTGGAAGTGAACCTCACCCGAACCCCGGGTGCGCTGATCATCCGACCCGGACGAACTCGCGCAGAGCGGCCAACTTCGCGTCACCGATTCCCCGTACATCGAGAAGTTGATCGACGCTCGAGAAACGTCCGACTTGGCGGCGCAGATCCAGAATTGCGGCAGCGGTACTCGGCCCGACTCCCGGGAGGGATTCGAGTTCCTGCTCATTTGCTGTGTTCAGATTCACCGGAGCAGGAGCACCCGTCGCACCGCCACTCGCCTCGCCACCGACCGTGGGCATCGGGTCCGATGCCACCTCCGGAGCTGAGGGCTGGCCGCGGCGGGCGATGTAGACCCGCTGCCCATCGACAAGGGCGGCGGCGAGATTCACCCGTTCGATATCGACGTCATCGCCTACGCCCCCAGCCGCAGCGATCGCGTCCGCGATCCGCGAGCCCAGAGAAAATCGATACATCCCGGGTGAACGCACGGCGCCGAGGACATGCACTGTCACCTCGGGCGGCACCGTCGTCGTCGTTGATGGTGGATCAAAGAGCATCGGAACTGCCGATTCCGATGAGTCCTTCGATCGAGAGCCACTGGTCGTGAGCCCGACCAGAAGTCCAATGATCAGGACTCCGACGGCGGCCGCGCTCACCACTCCAATGGCCACGGGGCGATCCCCGAACCTCGCCCGTAATCGCTGCACCCCACCCGCGATCTTGTCGACCATCGATCCTTCTCCATTCACGTTCCGATCTCGGGACTGTGCTTGGGGAAGCCGCCGAAACCTACGGCATCAGGGCCGGTTGATGAAGGGGCGATCGACCCGAACAGACGCCGAGGCGGTTGGTCTCAGAAGAGACGAGACGTGAGTTGGCGCCGAAACCCGGCAGTTCGGGGATCCTCCGGACCAAGAAGTTCCAGAAGGTCAAGGAACTCTCGCCGTGCGTCGTCATCGCCCTTGACCTGCTCGAGCAGTATGGCAAGGCGATCCGTGATGGACTCGTCTGTTGGGAAGCGACCTTCACTTCGGGCGTACGCAGCGATCCGACGGGTGTCGGTGGACTCGGGCACCCGATCGAGAAGTCGCAGAGACTCCTCGAATCGGCCATCGCCGGCATAGAGCTCGGCGAGATCGCAGATAGTGAGTTCGTCGGCTGGCTCGAGCTCGAGCGCTGCGAGTAGGGACTCCTCATCGCCGATCTCGCGCAACTTCTCAACCTCGGTCTGTTCCCGATTCGGAAGGATCGACTGCACGAATTCGCGAACCTCGGACTCCGGCCGGGCCCCGACGAACCCGGGGCCGAGCTTCCCGTCAATGATCGAGTGCACAGCCGGGATGCTCTGCGCCTTGAACGCCTGCGAAATCTGGGGGTTCTCATCGACGTTCACCTTTACGAGTACGACTGCGCCGTCGGTTTCGGCGACGACCTTCTCGAGAATCGGTCCGAGCGTGGTGCAGGGACCACACCAGGGAGCCCAGAGATCAACAATCACCGGGGTGGTGAGCGAACGCTCGAGAACATCGGTCTGGAAAGTTGCGTCGGTCGTATCGAAGGTCACGTAATCAGGATAGAGCTGCTCTCTCGCCGCCACGACGCCTAGCGACCGGTAGCGTGTCAGGACCCGAGGGAGGACACGTGGAATCGAACGCCGAAGTCGCAGGAATCAACGCAACACAGGTCACCGATTGGATGAGCCAAGGCGTTCCGAATCTCACGACACCGCTCTCCTTCGAGTTGATCACCGGTGGACTCTCCAACCTCACCTACCGGATTGAGGACGCCGCTGGTGGGCGGTGGGTTCTTCGTCGTCCACCACTCGGGCACGTGCTTGCCACTGCGCACGATATGGGTCGTGAGCACAGGATCATCTCGGCGCTCCAGTCCACTGCAGTACCGGTTCCTCCGCTCGTGGGCTTCTGTGACGACACGGCAATCAACGGAGCCCCGTTCTACGTCATGGATCATGTCGACGGCATCATCGCCCGCGATATCCCTGCCGCTGAATCCATGCCTCTCGCCGGGCGCGCCGCTGCTGGAAAGAACCTGATCGACGTGCTCGCTGCGATCCACGATGTCGATATCGACGCTGTCGGACTCGGCGAACTCGGTCGCCGCGAGGCGTACGTAGAACGTCAGCTCTCACGCTGGCACAAGCAGTGGGAGGCCACGAAGGATGCCGAAATCCCTGTCATGGAGGAGCTACATGCACGCTTGGCCACGTCCGTTCCGGTGCAGGGCCCTGCCACCATCGTCCACGGCGACTACCGCCTCGACAACTGCATCCTCAATCCCGATGGTTCGATCGCCGCGGTGCTCGACTGGGAACTCTGCACGTTGGGAGACTCCCTCGCCGATGTAGGACTCATGCTCGTGTATTGGACGGAAGCGAACGACGCAGTCTCCATCGGTCTACCGCTGGGCTCCACGGTTGACGGCTTCTCGACCCGAGCGCAGCTCCTCGACATGTATGCGGATCGAACCGGTCGCGATCTATCCGGAATCGGCTACTACGTCGCTCTCGGCTATTGGAAACTCGCGTGCATCCTCCAAGGCGTCCTCGTCCGATACCGCGCAGGAGCCATGGGTACAGCTGCCACTGATGACGACCCCTTCTCCTCACAGGTCGCCGCACTCGGCAAGGCCGGGATAGAAGCTCTCGACGGAAGGATCGGAGCGAACAATGGCTGAGCTCTACGAGCTTCTCGAGTTCCCCGATCTCGACTCACCAACGCTCATCCTTGGTCTGGATGGATGGATCGATGCCGGGTTCGCCTGTGCGAACGCACTTGGGACAATGCTCGAGGACCTCGACACAGTCACACTCGCAGCGTTCGACACCGACGCGTTACTTGACCACCGGTCGCGACGCCCGACCATGCATCTGCTCGACGGCATCAACACCGGACTGACCTGGCCATCCATCGAACTGCGGGCCGGCGTCGATCGCGTGGGGAACGAGGTCCTGTTCCTCGTTGGTGTCGAACCCGACCACCGGTGGCGAGCGTTTTCGGCTGCGGTGGTTGACCTCGCTCACCAGTTCGGAGTCTCGACCGTTTTCGGACTCGGGGCGTATCCCGCGCCGGTTCCTCACACACGGGCCACAAGATTGGTCTCGACCGCCACCACGATCGAGCTCGCGACGCGGATCGGAAATGTCCAAGGTCGCATGGACGTCCCCGCAGGAGTGCATGCGGCGATCGAGCGGTGCGCAGCCGACGAAGGACTGCCCGCCACCGGACTGTGGGCACAGATCCCCCATTACGCAGCCGGCATGCCCTATCCCGATGGAGCCTTTGCTCTCATCGAGGGTCTCCGATCCGTGGCGGGCTTGCAGTTCCCTCTTGGATCACTCGTCGACGACGCACGAACCACTCGACACCGTCTCGACGAGCTCGTGGCCAACAGCGAGGAACATGTCGCCATGGTCAGGCAGCTTGAGGTGCAGGTGGATTCCGTTGTCGACACAACACCTGCGGTTCCGCTACCGAGCGGCGATGATCTCGCTGCCGAGCTTGAGCAATTCCTGCGCGAGCAGGAGTAAGTCGGGCTCTCAGATCACCAGATTGACCAACGTGGGCGGCCTCGAGATCACCTTGCGAACCTCCGCTCCAGCGAGGAAGGACTGCACCTTCTCGCTGGCGAGAGCAGCTTCGCGGGCCTGATCCTCGGTGATAGCGGCGTCGACCTCAACTCGGTCGCGAACCTTGCCGTTCACCTGGATCACGAGGGTGACGGTGTCGACCACCAGCAGAGAAGGATCCGCAACTGGCCACGACTCGAGGTGGATATGTCCGCCCCTGCGGTTCTCCCAGAGCTCGGCGGTTACATGCGGTGCCATTGGTGCCATCAGTAGGAGCAACGTATCGATGCATTCATCGAGGGTCGAGGACTGCGGACCCTGGTCCGCCTGTGCGTATCGGTACAGCTCATTGGTGAACTCCATGAACGAAGCCACCGCCGTGTTGTACGACCAGCGCTCGAAGTCCTCGTCGACCTTCACAATGAGTCGGTGGCAGGCGCGAAGGATGTCGAGGTCGGCAGCGGTGCGCTCCCGGTCGATCGGCAGGGGGCCGACCTCACCGTTCGCGAGTCTCCAGACACGCTGGAGGAATCTGGCGCAACCATCGATCCCGACACCTTCCCAATCGACATCGTCCTGCGGCGGTCCGACGAACATGTGGGCAAGGCGGAGAGCATCGGCGCCCTGCTTGTCGAGAATCTCCTCCGGAGCGACGAGATTCCCCTTCGACTTCGACATCTTGTCCCCACCGAGACGGATCATGCCCTGCGTGAACAGGCGAGTGAATGGCTCACGCAGCTCGGGAGGGGCCACTCCGAGATCCGACAGAGCCTTGGTGAAGAATCTCGCGTACATCAGGTGGAGGATGGCGTGCTCAACACCGCCGATGTACTGATCGACCGCCATCCACGAATTCGCTGATGCGGAGGAGAAAGGCGCCTCCTCGTTCCACGGTTCCGTGAAACGCAGGAAGTACCAGGAGGAATCTACGAACGTGTCCATGGTGTCGGTCTCGCGTTGAGCCACCGAACCACATGATGGACAGGTGGTGTTCAGGAAGCCTTCGTGGGCTCGTAACGGCGACTCTCCGGTGGGGAGGAACTCGACATCGTCGGGAGCCAGTACCGGCAACTCGTCGATCGGGACCGGAACGACGCCACACGACGTGCAGTGCACGACAGGGATAGGACATCCCCAGAATCTCTGCCGACTCACCAGCCAATCGCGCAGACGGAAGTTGACCCGACCTTCGCCGATTCCCTCCCGCTCGAGGAAAGCGATGGCGGCCTCAATAGCTTCGGTCTTCGCCAACCCATCGAGCCATTCACTGTTCACATGAACGCCATCGCCGGTGTACGCCTCTCCGTCGAAATCCTCAGGAGTGGCGATTGTGCGGATGATCGGCAACCCGTGCGCCTGAGCGAAGTCCCAGTCGCGTTGATCCTCGGCGGGAACCGCCATGATCGCCCCGGTGCCATAACCCATGAGCACATAGTCGGCGAGGTACACCGGGACGGGGCGGCCGGTGAATGGATTGCGGACATGAGCACCGGTGAAGACACCGCGCTTGTCGAGCGAACCCTCCGAGGACATGCGCTCAACATCGCTCGATTGCCGAGCGATGGCAATGAACTCCTCAACAGCCTGTCGCTGCCCCTCCGACACGATCTCGCTCACCAGTGGGTGCTCCGGGGCCATGACCGCATAGGTCATACCGAACGCAGTGTCGGGTCGAGTGGTGAAGACCTGAAGACCAGTGACATCTTCGATCAGGCTCCCGGATGCATCGGTGAACTCCATCGAGAACTCTGCTCCCTCGGAGCGACCGATCCAGTTGCGCTGCATGGTCTTGACCCGTTCGGGCCAGTCGAGCCCGTTGAGATCATCAAGGAGTTGCTGCGCATAGTCCGTGATTTTCAGGAACCACTGATTGAGATCACGCTTCTCGACGAGGTCGCCCGATCTCTCACAGCTCCCATCGGCAAGCACCTGCTCGTTCGCAAGGACCGTTTGGCATCCCGGGCACCAATTGACCGGTGCATTCCTGCGATAGGCGAGCCCTGCCTCGAGAAATTTCAGGAATATCCACTGGGTCCAGCGCTGATACTCCGGGCTGTGGCTCGTGACCTGACGCCGCCAGTCGTACACCGCTCCGATCCGCAGGATCGAGTTGCGCAATTGGACGATTCGCTCGTCGGTGAACTCTCTCGGATGACGGCCGGTCTTGATCGCCGCATTTTCCGCGGGCAGGCCGAAACTGTCGAACCCCATGGGCGAAAGCACCGCATACCCATTCATGGTTCGGTAGCGCACAATCACGTCGCCAAACGTGTAGTTGCGAACGTGGCCCATGTGCGCGGAACCGCTCGGATACGGGTACATGCACAGCGTGTACCAGTGCGGACGGGGGTCATCGTTGTCAACTTGGTAGGTGCCCTCGACGTCCCAGCGTGTCTGCCACTTCTGCTCGATCGCCTGCGGGTCGTACACGTCAGCCATACGACTGATGGTAGGCGACCTTCCCCACCCACCTGTTCGCCGCTGATGCTTCGAAGAGGTGACACCGTGTCCCAAACGACGCTTGTGTTTCTCTTGAGACGGCGATTTTGCGAACTGCTCGATCGCCGGTAATGTTCGCCTTCCTCAAGGGGCTATAGCTCAGTTGGTAGAGCGCTTCCATGGCATGGAAGAGGCCAGGAGTTCGATTCTCCTTAGCTCCACAAGGGCGTGTTGTCCGGCCGGGCGGACCGGACTCGCTCAGCGGCCGGATTGCGCGCAGAGAAGGGCTTTGAGCGCTCAACTCCACGCAATCGTGGGTACATCCCGCCAGAGCCGTTCGAGGTCGTAGAAGGCTCGGGTTTCATCGAGGAACACGTGCACGATGAAGTCGCCGTAATCCATCAAGACCCACTGGGACGAGTCCAACCCTTCGATTCGGATCGGCTTCGGTCCACCGATCGCCGCAACTCGTTCTTCCACAGTCTCGGCGATCGTGCGGACCTGACGTGTGTTCGATCCACCAGTGATCACGAACCATCCCGTGATCGAGAGAACGTCTCCGACATCGAGGACAACCGTGGACTCATCAGTTTTGACTGCCGCCGCTCGAGCCGCTTCGATGACCCACGCGAGGCTCTCTTGCTCGCTCGGGATCGTTTCAGGCACCGGGGCCTCCTGTTGAAGTAGTTGGGGAACGTGTCTGATAGTCAGCCCCGATGGTCACGGTGATGTCCAGCGCAGAGTTGGTCTGCTTGCTCTCGACGACCTCTCCGACTCCGAGGGCTGCGCGCATCCGGTTGGCGGCGTCGAGCTGCGCAGGATCGAAGTACGTGATCTCGGTGATATCAGCGCCGAAGGCCGTTGCGTTCCCGATGATGTCGACCTGGCCGCCGCCAGCGGCCAGCAGAGTGGCGGGACCCTGAGCATTCAAGAGTTCTCCGGTCCCGTCGAGAACCTTCAGGCGCGGACGACGACCGGGAGACCCGTCTGGGAACGGCACGATCGGCGCAATGACTGATGCACCGGTAAGGCCGGGGGCTAGTCGGTACTGGACCGGCTCCTCATCAGTGCCCGGAAGATCAGTCACGGGGAGGGTATCCATCGTTAGTTGGTCACGGGAGAGCGCCGAAAGAAATTTACCGATTCCGTTCGACGCTGGAACCGGAATGGAGACGTCGGTACCTGACGTACTGATCGCCGCCAACCACGCCTTCCAGAAGGACTGTTGCCTCAACGCCCGATCGAGTTCCGATCCATTCTCCGAGCGGGTGGAGAGATACGACCAGATGTCGTCAGCGGCGACCTCGATGGACCCCTTGGCGAACAGTTCGGCACCACCGTTCGAAACGGCGGATGGATTACTGATAGCCAGCGGAGCGACCGGGGCAACGAGGGCCTGCAGTTCAGAAGCCTTCAAAATCACTGTGTCCGTGAAGTTCAGATTGAGCAACTCGCCCAACGATGCTCGAGCGACGTCGGAACCACTCGAAGCAAACAGAGCCTTCAACGTGATCGGCACCACGACCCCAGGCGACGGGGCGACGTAGACATTGGTCTGCACCGGAATGGCCATTATTCCGCCTGCGCCCTCAGCAGTGAGAGCGAGAAGTGTGGCCGAATCAAGTTGGCCATCTTCCGAGGTCATCAGCACCAGAGCAGTTGGAGTCTTTTCGACGATCGCTTCAAAACCGGACTTCGTCCGATCCGACTCGGCGGAGACAACGCGCCCATCGCTACTGTCGAGAATCACGCGAGTTCCGAACCAGACGAGGACCACCGCAACGACAGCAAGCGCTGCGGCAGCGACGATGAATCGCTTCCGCGCAGTTCGGGAGATCAGGGCCTGCCCCCACACACTGTCGCCCTGTTGGGCGACCTCGTCAAGAAGCGAATCCTCTGGGTGCGATTCGCTCAGGTCCGATGGTGAAGCATCGTCCGGGTTCGAGATGCTCTCACCGGTCTCAGAAGAAAAGGGATTGCTCCCCTTCGACTCATTCCAGATATCAGCGAGAAAGGCCACGATCGGATCATCGAGCACTTCGTCTTCGGCATTTCGTCGAGGAGCATCTTCGGGCCAGAGAGAATCAGTCATTAGGAAAGCCCACTGTACAACCGGTGCTCGTGTATGTAGCGGAGCACCGATTCGGAAATCGATCCCGGCGGGATTGAGCCGGTCGATAGGCGTTCACGCAGGTCTGTCGACGATGTGTCGACGGGTTCAACATCCAACCGGTAGACACCTGATCCATCGCGCCAGCGCGTTGGCCATGAGTGGGTGTCGATCTCGCGAGCCCAACCAGGCCGATTCACTATGACGAGGTCTGCGAGATCGGCGAGTTCCTCGAACCGATGCCACGTGAGAAGTCCTTCGGCGGCGTCTGCACCAACGATCAGGAAAAATTTTGAGTCGGCGAATTGGGTTGCGAGAGCCTCGATCGTGTCGATCGTGAACGAGTCTCCTCCTCGTTCCATTTCGATCGAGGAAGCTTCGACTCCGTCTATCCCCTTGACCGCAGCAGCGACCATCGCCAGTCGGTGTTCGGCGCTCGTGATCGATCGAGACCCGACCTTCTGCCACGGTTGGTTCGCCACCACCATCAGGACTTCATCGAGTCCGAGAGCCGTACGGACCTGCTGGGCCATTCGCACATGTCCGATATGAGGTGGGTCGAACGTGCCGCCGAGCAACCCGAGCCTCGCTGTTCCGCCAACCATGCCCGCAGTGTAGGAGGCACGGATTCGCCTTCGTCTTCATCACAGATCAGACGGCCCAGTTCAAACCTCGGCGGTACCGCCAAGTTCTTCCTCCCCGAGAGGGGACACGTGACAGAAGTCACTGACTGCAGAGGGAACATTCAAGGAGCTTCGTGCGGTTACATCATTGTGATTCTTGCGTCACACCCACACGGGGTCGAATGCATGGATTGCCGAAGACACCGGTCCGCGGGACTGGATGGAGAGATGAGACATGAGCGATTCAGTTGGCCAGTACCTCAACGAGATTGGTCTCGTGCCCCTTCTCACAGCACTCGAGGAGCGCGAACTCGCGCAGATCATTGAGAAGGGGGTCGAAGCTTCAGTTCGCATCGAGAACGGCGAACGAACCCCGGAACTCAAACGTGCAGTCCGGGCATCGGCGGCGGCGAAGGACCGATTCATTCGTGCCAACCTCCGGCTCGTGGTCAGCGTGGCGCGTCGCTATCCCCTGCCTCCCGGCATGGAACTCCTCGACCTCGTTCAAGAGGGCAATATCGGACTTGAGCACGCCGTCGACAAGTTCGACTGGCGCAAGGGTTTCAAGTTCTCGACCTATGCCACGTTCTGGATCAGGCAGGCGATCGGACGTGCCCTAGATCAAAAGGCAAGCCTCGTTCGGCTCCCGGGCGACCGTTCAGCAAGTCTTCGAGCCGCTTTACGCCAAGTTAGCGGTAACGGTGACGAACTCGACGCCGAACACGCAGCACTACACCGTCTCACCACTCCGACCTCGCTCGACCGCACGATCGGCGAGGACGACTCCAACCAACTCATCGACCTGATTCCCGACTCCCTCCCCGGTCCGGAACAGATCGTCATGGACCGCATCGACGAGCAGATGATCACCGATCTCCTCTCAGTCCTTGACTCCCGGGCGCGATTCGCGGTTGAGGCAAGATTCGGTCTTGCCGATGGCCAGCGTCGGTCGTACCGCGAGGTCGGCGACGAATTGGGCGTCACCGCCGAGGCGGCAAGACGCCTCGTCAAGCGTGCCGTCACAACCGTCAAGGAGCACGCCGGCGAGCCGATCGACGCCCTCTGAGGAGGACGTTCTTCGAATTGGCTTTGCGTCGGCACCCCGGAATCGGACAACGTAGTCACTCGTGAACGCACAATGGTCTCCCACGTCATGGCGGCAGTTCCCGGCCGTCCAGCAGCCGGAGTGGGACAATCCTTCCGATCTTGACGACGCAGTCGGAGTCCTGAGCACCCTTCCGCCCCTTGTGTTCGCCGGGGAAGCACGGAAACTCACCGCGGATCTCGCACGAGTTGCCAGTGGTCAGGCGTTCCTGCTGCAGGCGGGCGATTGCGCGGAGTCGTTCGACTCCTTCTCGGCTGATGCCATCCGTGACAAGCTCAAAGTCATCCTCCAGATGGCCGTCGTGCTGATGTACTCGTCCGGGGTGCCAGTCGTTAAGGTTGGACGTATCGCCGGGCAGTTCGCCAAGCCACGCTCGTCGAACGATGAGACCATTGACGGCGTCACACTCCCCTCATTCCGTGGCCACATGGTGAATGACATCGCGTTCGAACAGGACGCCCGCCGTGCTGATCCCCAAAGGCTGCTCACTGCGTACCATCAGTCGGCGTCCACTCTGAATCTCGTTCGTGCTTTCGCCAAAGGCGGGTTCGGCGACCTCTCACGAGTCCATGCATGGAACCAGGAGTTCGTGGCCTCGAGCGCCGAAGGGCAGCGTTATGAGGAGGTCGCTGCCGGCATCGACCGCACCCTTCGATTCATGTCTGCATGCGGCATCGATACCGAGTCAACCCCTCAACTGCACACCGTCGACGTCTCCACCAGTCACGAGGCCCTTATCCTCGGCTACGAAGAGGCACTTACCCGGCAGGACTCCCTCACCGGTGATTGGTACGACTGCTCCGCCCACATGCTCTGGATCGGCGAACGCACACGCCAACTCGATGGCGCGCACGTCCATTTCCTCTCTGGCGTCCGCAATCCCGTGGGCTGCAAGGTGGGTCCGTCTGTCTCACCCGAAGATGTTGTCGCCCTGTGTGAAGCACTCAATCCCGAGCGAATCCCTGGACGCCTGACCCTCATCACCAGAATGGGCGCCGACACCATCGCCGAGGCATTGCCTCCTCTCCTTCTCGCAGTGAAGGAGGCCGGTCATCCTGTTGCGTGGGCATGCGACCCCATGCACGGAAACACCTTTACCGCACCCAGCGGCCGCAAGACGCGGCATTTCGACGCCGTACTCGCTGAGATCGCTGGTTTCTTCCGGGCGCACCGAGAGGTCGGAACCTGGCCCGGTGGCGTCCACATCGAACTCACGGGTGATGACGTCACGGAATGCCTCGGCGGGGCCGAGGAGATCCTCGATGCCGATCTGGGAACCCGTTACGAGACGATGTGCGACCCGCGCCTCAACGGCCGCCAGTCACTCGATCTGGCGTTCAGAGTCGCTGAGTTGCTCCAGCAGTCCTGATCCACCTGTGCTGGAATTACTCGAGGACTTCGACGAACTTCTCGAGCTGCCGGAGATTGCGACATTCGTAGGTTCCGTCGCAGTGAGCGCCGTACTCCCCGACGATGGAGTCGCCCGTGTCCCAGTACGCCTTGGGTTCGGGATTCAGCCAGTAGACGTGACGCGCCTTCTTGCTCATCTCCTTGATCACCCATGACTGCGAAGAGTGGTAGTTGTTGCGCGCGTCGCCGAGGATCAGGATCGTGGTCTTCGGACTGATTTCACGGCCGTACTTATCCCAGAACACTTCGAATGCATGGCCGTAATCGGAGTGTCCGTCGACCCAAACGACGTCGGCTTCGGTGTTGACGCGGTGGATCGCCAGACTGATGTCCTCGACTCCCTCGAAGAATCGAGTGACCTCATCGATGCCATCGATGAAGACGAACGACCGGACCCGGGAGAACTGTCCCGAGATCGCATGGACCAGCTGCAGCGTGAAGCGGGCGAAGGCCGCAACAGACCCCGAGATGTCAGCGATGACGAAGATCTCCGGCTTGGCCGGGCGCGGATAGCGGAACTTCGGGTCAGCGGGAACACCTCCGTAACTGAGCGAATGACGCACAGTGTTGCGAAAGTCCAATGGACCCTTACGACCGTGACGTCGTTTCCGGGCGAGGCGCACCGCGAGCTTGCGGGTGAGCGGATAGATCGCCTTGCGCAGACCCATGAGTTCGTCACGGCTGGCGTGCATGAAGTCGACGTCTTCGGGAAGCGGCTTGCGAAGAGTTTTGGCCATCGCCTCAACGCCGCGGTCCGCGACCAGTCGCCGACGGATCTCGGACTCGATCTCCTGTTTGAGTTTGTCGACCCGAGACTGGAACTCATCCTGCTCCAGTCGCTCCTCAAGCGGCGTGAGCGGTGCAGGAGCCTGTTCCTTCGCCTGGCTCATCAACTGCTCGAGGACATTATCGAGGTCGAGGTTTCTCAGCGTCCGGTAGAGGTAATACGTTCCCCCCACGGGTCGACCCGGCTCCATCCCTGCATACCGGGTGACTGCTTGGCGGGCGAGTGCCCGGAGCATTGCATTGTCGCCCTGCTGGAGCGCTTTGAAGAGCATCTCCGCCATCTGTTCGGGAGTCAGCGCTTCACCGCCACCTCCGCCCGAACCTGCTCCTGCCGCCTCCGGATTCGCTGCGGTGTCGTCATCATCAAGATCAAGCGGTTCATCACCGCCGCCGAGGGAGTACGCCGGACCACGCAGGGAGAAGTAGACCTCGAAGACGGTCTCGAACGCGCGCCAGTGGGCGTTGTTCTTCACGAGCGTGGCCGCCAACGCGTACTTGAACGCGTTGCGATCCTCGATCGGGATATGCGTGATCGCGTTCATCGCGTCGAGGTTCTCGGTGAGACTCACCGGCAGCCCGGCCGCGCGCAGCTCGAGGATGAAGCCGGTGAGCAGGTCGAGCATTGACGACTGCGAGGGTTCAGCGATGGTCATGAGAACACGTCGATCGGAGTTGGGTTCGATCAGGAGGTACGCGGAACGCCGGGGCGGCGCTGCGTGGTGTCGGCGGAAAGTTCCTTGGTGGCTCGGGTGATATCGCTCTGATACTTGAGCAGGATGTTGAGCGTGTCGATGGCGTCGGCTTCAGTGATCGACTCGATGCCGAGCATGAGGAGCGTTCTGGCCCAATCGATGGTCTCAGATACAGACGGAGACTTCTTGAGTTCCAACTGGCGGATCGACCGAACAATACGGGTCACCTGATCGGCGAGATTGTCCGTGATCTCGGGAACCCTCGTGAGAACGATCTCCTTCTCCCGTTCCATATCTGGATAATCGATATGCAGGAACAGACACCGACGCTTGAGCGCTTCGGAGAGTTCACGAGTGTTGTTCGACGTGAGGAACACCATCGGGATCTGCTTGGCCGTGATGGTTCCGAGTTCGGGAATGGAGACCTGATAATCCGAGAGGATCTCGAGAAGAAGTGCCTCGGTCTCGATCTCGACGCGATCGACCTCGTCGATCAGTAGCACGACCGGGTCATCTGACCGGATGGCCTCGAGAAGCGGACGGGTGAGAAGAAACTCGTCGGAGAAGATGTCGGTCTCGATGTCCTCCCACGTGGACTCATTGTTCCGCTCAGCCTGGATGCGCAGGAGTTGCTTCTTGTAGTTCCATTCGTACAGCGCCTTTGACTCGTCAAGACCCTCGTAGCACTGGAGACGAATGAGCCTCGCACCGAGGATCTCGGCCACGGACTTGGCCAGTTGGGTCTTGCCCGTTCCGGCCGGACCCTCGACGAGAATCGGCTTCCCGAGCCGATCGGCGAGGAACACGACTCCAGCGATCGCATCGTCGGAGAGGTAATCGACGTCACGAAGTCTGGAGCGGACGGCGTCAGGGGAATCGAATCGAGAATCCATCCGGTGGAACTTATCGGTCGGAGGGCTGTCGGTCCGATTCCTGTGCGCGGAATGCGGACGTGTCGTGGCTGTGGTCAGCCTCGAACCTGTCCTTCTCCACGCACGATGAACTTCACACAGGTGAGTTCCCGCAGTCCCATCGGACCGCGCGCATGGAGCTTCTGGGTGGAGATACCGATCTCCGCTCCGAAACCGAACTCCTCGCCATCGACGAATCGGGTCGAAGCGTTTACCAGAACCGCTGCTGCGTCGACCTCCGCCGTAAACCGATCGGCAGTTCGAAGTGACCTGGTGATGATTGCTTCGGAGTGACCCGAGCCGTAACTGGCGATGTGATCAATTGCGGCGTCGAGGTCGTCGACAACCTTCACTGCAAGACGAAGATCGAGGAACTCCGTGGACCATGCCAGGTCGTCAGCAGGGGTGGATCCGGGCAGGAATCCGGCAGCAACCGGATCAGCGATCAGTTCAACTCCTTGAAGCGCCTGCGCAGCTGCCGGAAGGAAATGCGATGCGACATCACGATGGACCAGAAGGGTCTCGGCAGCATTACAGACCGAAGGTCGCTGGGTCTTCGCATTCACGATGACTCGGAGCGCCATTTCGAGGTCAGCATCAGCGTCGACATACACGTGACAGTTGCCGTCTCCGTCGATCACATAGGGAACAGTCGCGTTCTCGAGGATCGACCGGATGAGCGAGGGACCGCCGCGTGGAATGAGGCAGTCCACGGTGTCACGCTGTCGCATGAACGCCACAGCCGCTTCTCGACTTGTGTCCTCAACAAGGATGACTGAATCAGCAGGCAGGCCAACGGATTCGATCGAGTCGCGTAGTACCTCGGCGATGACGATATTGGATCGGATCGCTCCCGATGATCCCCGCAAGAACGCCGCGTTGCCCGACTTCAGGCATAGCCCTGCCGCATCTGAGGTGACATTCGGTCGATTCTCGTAAATGATTGCCACAACGCCGAGGGGGACACGAACCCTTGTGATCCGCAGACCATTCGGGCGCACCCAGCCATCAAGAACCTCACCAACCGGGTCAGGGAGTCCAGCAACCTGACGCAAGCCCGCCGCCATTGATTCGACGCGGGCAGCAGTGAGTCGAAGGCGATCAATGACAGTGGCAGCGACTCCTTCTGCTTCAGCAGTGGCAACGTCCTTGGCGTTCGCGCTGAGGATCTCCTCGGCTCGTGTCACAAGTGCATCTGCCGCAGTGTGCAGCGAAAAATTCTTCAGATCCGTTGATGCGCCGGCAAGCACTCTCGATGCCGCCTTCGCTCGCCGTCCGAGCGCTGCCATCTGTTCGTTGAGGAGTTCAGAGCCTCGGCTAGCGGTGAATTCGGCGTCGGAGGTGGTATCGGTCACGGGTGAGACGATAATCCGGTCGCCACTCAGTCCCCCATTGTCATTCCTCAGCCAATCCAAGAAGCTTCCCGAACTACGGTTGGGTCGATGAGCGGACCCGCCGACGAGCCGGCTGTGCCGAGGAGCGATCGCCAACTTCTGCGGTCGAGTTCCATTGTTGCCCTCGGGACGGGTCTCAGCCGCATCACCGGATTCCTGCGGGTCGCCGTCATTGCCTACGCGATCGGAGCAACTGCGCTAGCGGAGGCCTACAACCTCGCCAACAACACTCCGAACCTCCTCTACGACCTCGTTCTGGGCGGGATCCTTTCAGCGACTCTGGTGCCAGTGATCGTCGAACACATGGATCGCGACGACGATGCCATCGATGCAGTTGCGACGGTGATATTCGTCGTGCTGCTCGCAGCAACGGTGCTCGCCGTCGTCTGCGCACCTTTCATCATCGCCATGTTCAATCTCACTAGCAACAAGTCGCAGGCTCATTCCCAGGCGGCTGTCGCAGTTCCCCTTCTGATCCTCTTTCTTCCCCAAGTGGTGTTCTACGGACTGTCGAGCCTCGGCACGGCAATCCTGAATGCCCGACGATCCTTCGCCGTACCGGCATTCGCCCCGGTGCTCAACAACCTGATCGTGATCATGGTCTTCCTCGCGCTACCGCGTGTCGCCGGCGGCCCGGCTCCAACGCTCGAGCAGGTCGCCCACGACAACCTCCTGCTCCTCTATCTCGGGCTCGGAACGACACTCGGCATTGCGGCCATGACCGCAGTTCTGTGGCCAGCGATCAGAGCCGCTGGAATCTCCCTGCACTGGAAATTCCAGCCCAAGCACCCGGCTGTTCGGGAGATCGGGCGGCTGTCCGGTTGGACACTCGGCTACGTCATCAGCAACCTCATCGCATACATCGTCATTCAGACCCTCGCCAACGGAATCGAAGGGGTGACTGAGTACGCCTACGCCTACATCTTCTTCCAACTCCCCTACGGGCTCTGGACCGTCTCGGTGATGACTGCATACACACCGGAGATGGCAGCAGCATGGGCGAGAGGCGAACTTGACGAACTCCGCGATCGATTCGCCGCTGGCTTCCGAACCCTTCCGGTGGTCATACTCCCACTGACGATCGGACTAGTGGCGCTCGCCCATCCGATCGTCGCGCTCGTCCTCGACCACGGCAGCTTCGACCTTGCGTCAGGTGACCTCACCGCCCGTACTCTCATGGCTTTCGCTTTCGGACTCCCGATGTTCTCCACCTACCTCTATGCCATGCGCGGGTTCTACGCACTGCGTGATACCCGAACCCCATTCATCATCAACCTCGGTGAAAATGTGGCCAATGTCGTCGTCGGGCTCCTGCTGCTCGACAAGTTCGGCGTGGTTGGGCTCGCATCGGCGTTCTCTATAGCCTACGCAATCTTCGGAGTCGTAGCGCTCATCGTCCTGCAGCGACGCATCGGAAGGATCCTTGAGCCTCGAACCCTTCGGGCTCTCGCTCGCCAACTCCTCGCCTCGGCGGCGATGATCCTGGTGATGACCCTCGGCAACCATCTGCTTCGGGTCAACGCGCTGACGCAACTTCTCCTGGTGGGCACCGCTGGGGTGACTGCCTATGTGCTGTGTCTGATCGCTCTGCGTTCCGAAGAGACGCAATTGGTGATGGCGCGAGTCCGACGACGCTGACGATCCTCAAAACCCCGGGATGACGACCAGACCAGAAGTGTCGGGAATCGTCTCAGACGAGGATCACGAGATCGTCGGCATGGACCACCACGACGGAACCCGAGCAGGGAAGACCATCGGACCCGACGCGCACGAGACCCTTGCCAAAGACCTCGCCGGAATGATCAGCGATCTCGACGGCATCATCGACCACGAAATCACCGGAGGACGCGGTCAATCCGGCGGCTAGTAGCGAAACGCCACCACGCTCCAGGGCCCGCCGAGCGCCGTCATCTACGACCAATGTTCCCGAGGATCGAACAGCGAAGGCGATCCAAAGCTTTCTCGCTGGGATCTGGCGATCATGAGAGGCGACGACGGTTCCCACACCCGCCGTGCCTGCAACTGCATCTCGCAGAACGTCGGGGCGCGACGCGGAGGCGATCACCGTTCGCACTCCCGACCAAGCGGCGATCTTGGCGGCTGCCAGTTTCGATGCCATTCCGCCGCTTCCTCGGGCGGTTCCCGGGCCTCCGGCCACTGCCTCGAGCTCCTTATCGAACTCGACAATCTCCTCGATGAGAGTCGCGTTGGGGTCGAGGCGGGGATCGGCTGACAGCAGACCAGGCATGTCTGTGAGCAGGACGAGCAGATCGGCGCCGATGAGTTGCGCCACGAGCGCAGAGATTCGATCGTTGTCACCGAACCGGATTTCGTCATCAGCAATCGCATCGTTCTCATTGACCACCGGCACCACGCCCAACTCGAGCAATCTGTTGAGGGTGCCGCGAGCCTGCAGATACTGACGTCGCTCGATGAAATCCAACGGAGCCATCAGGACCTGACCGGGCACGAGCCCGTGTCGGGACAGCTCCGAGTCGTACACCCCCATCAGTCGACTCTGACCCACTGCGGAGAGCGCCTGCAGCGTGACGGAGTCCTTCGGACGGTCTGCACCCGCGAAGCCGAGTGCAGGGAGACCTGCGCCGATGGCGCCGGAGGTGACGATCACAACGGAATGGCCTTCCTCTCGCAGACCTGCGACCTCTGCACAAAGCTTCGAGATGGCATCGCGACGAATGATCCCGGAATCGTCGGTGAGTGACGACGTGCCGATCTTGGCCACGATGATCATCGTCACTCCTCCTCGTACTCGAAGTTGAGTCCGCCGATCCGCACGATGTCGCCTTCATGGGCACCAGCCCTGGCAAGGGCTTTGTCCACGCCGAGCTTCTTGAGCCGGCCATGGGCGAAATCGAGCGCCTCAAGATTGGTGAGATCAGAAAGCGCAACTGCTCGCTCGGCCTGGCGCCCGACGACGCGGTAACTGCCATCGTCCTCGCGCTCGATCCGGAAACCTTCGGCCATCGGGCGATGGACGATGAATCCTTCCGGTTCCGGTTCGACGGAGCGAGCGTCACGCACGAGATCGGCCATGAGCCCCGTCAGACGAGGGAGACCAGCACCAGTGACGGCGGAGATGCAGAGGTCGAGATCCAGACCATCAGCAGTCGTGACAGCTGCGCTCCCATCAGCGAGAGACACATGTTCGGGTGAGAGATCGGCTCGGGATCCGATGATCAACCTCGGACGTTCAAGCAGTTCTGGTTCGTAGGCCGAGAGCTCATCGAGCAGCACCTGTGCCTGAACAGCAGGAGCTTCTGCGGTTGAACCAGTGACCCCACCAGCGAGGTCGATGAGGAGAACGAGCACGCGGGCGCGTTCGATATGGCGCAGGAATCGATGTCCGAGTCCCTTGCCCTCGCTCGCTCCTTCGATGAGCCCTGGGATATCAGCCACGACATACTCGTAGCCATCGTCGAGACGAACGACGCCGAGGTTCGGCTCGAGCGTGGTGAACGGGTAATCGGCGATTTTCGGCTTGGCCGCCGAGACCCGGGAGATGAGAGTTGATTTCCCGACATTGGGGAACCCAACCAGCGCCACATCAGCCATCAACTTGAGTTCGAGGTTGAGCCACTGCTCCTCCCCGAGTTCACCCTGTTCGGCAAATGATGGCGCCCGACGACGGTTCGAGAGGAATCTGGCGTTGCCCTTTCCTCCCCGCCCCCCTGCTGCAGCCAGCCAGCGATCACCTTTGGTGACGAGATCAGCGAGCACATTGCCGTCGCGATCAAGGACAACGGTTCCCTCGGGCACGTACACGATCAGATCGTCGCCGCCAGCGCCGTGCTTCTTCTTGCCCTGACCATGGGTGCCATTGGGGGCGCGCCGATGCGGATGATCACGGAAAGCAAGCAGCGAAGCGACATTCCGGTCGGCGACAAGCCAGATACTGCCCCCCGAACCACCATCACCGCCGTCGGGTCCTCCCTTGGCGACATGAGCTTCGCGACGGAACGCGACGCAACCCGCGCCACCATCCCCGCCTCTGACATTGAGTTGACATTCATCGACGAATCCGGACACTGCGGTGCAGCCTAGGAGCAACTCCGACTGACAACGGTCAGTTGCCATTCAAACTGCGTGACCGACACGCTGTCACACCCCCCTGCGAGACTCTCCGCATGGCGATCGAGGACCCCCCCACGGACGAACTGAGCAAACGGGCTCGCACCTGGGCTTCGACGATGCGTGCCCATACTGGAACCGGTGCAACAGCTCACGCTCACAAGGATCCCGGCCAACCACTCGGATCCCCGCCAATGTTCGATCGGATCCAACGGGAGGAGTTCGAACATCTGCATCTCACCGACGGTGCCACGCTCGCAAGAGGTGCGGGGAAAAGACGTTTCGTCGAGCAACCGGACCCGATCCGTACCTGCTTCGAGCGAGATCGAGATCGAATCCTCCACGGGGCAACCGCCTTCCGCAGACTGGCCGGAAAGACTCAGGTTTTCATCTTCCCGGATGACCACCAGCGCACCCGCCTCACTCACGCGCTCGAGGTCGCTCAGATCTCCGTTGCCATCTCCCGCACACTCGGTCTCAATGAGGCGCTCACCGAGGCAATCGCCCTCGGGCACGACTGTGGTCACGGCCCGGGGGGACACGCCAGCGAGGATGCTTTTGCAGAGTATCTCCCCGATGGATTCGACCATGCAGTCTGGGGAGCAGACGTGGTGCTCGCACCGCTCAACCTGTGCTCCGAAACGCTCGATGGCGTGCGCAATCATTCCTGGTCCCGCCCAACTCCAGCGACCCCAGAGGGCGAAGTTGTCAGCTGGGCCGATCGCATCGCGTATGTCTGTCACGACTTCGAAGATGCCGTCAATGCCGGGATCATCACGTCAGATGCTCTTCCGCGAACAGTCACCGAGGCCTGCGGCGCGACCAGGTCCTCGTGGATCCAGCACTTCATCGCAGGAGTGGTTGAGGGAACTTCGAATGCGGGCCGCATTGCGATGACCGAGCACATGGCCGAAGCGCTTTCAACATTCCGTTCCACGAACTATGAGCGGATCTACCTCCGACCGGAATCGATCCGTCAAGGCACCGATGTCATCACGGTGCTGCAGGCATTGGTCGAGCATTTCGCTGATCGTCCACACCTTCTGCCGGGTGGTGGCGAACCTCCTGATGGTGCTGTCGCCGCGCTCCATCGAGCAGTTGGTTACGTCGCGGGGATGACAGACCGTTTTGCCTGTGTCACGGCCGTGCGTGAGCTGGATTGGGATCCTGCAACACTGCCTCGGGGACTCGACAGTCGATTCGGACTCTGAGAATTTAGGCCCTGGACGCACAAGGAGCGACCCGTGGGCCGCTCCTTGGGATTCAGACTGGAATTTGCTCAGCTGGCGGGCAGGATGTCCACGAGCTTGCGTCCCTTGCGGGAACCGAACTTCACCGTTCCCTCGGTCAGGGCGAACAACGTGTCGTCGTTCCCCTTACCGACATTCTCACCCGGATGAATACGGGTGCCACGCTGGCGAACGAGGATCGTGCCCGCCGTAACTTCTTGACCGTCATAGCGCTTCACGCCGAGGCGCTGAGCGTTTGAGTCACGTCCGTTGCGGGTTGAACCGCCACCTTTGGTCTTTGACATTGATCAGCCCTTCGAGATTCCGGTGATTTCAATGGTTGCGTAGTGCTGACGATGACCCCACCGACGACGCTCATTGGCCTTGTTCTTGTAAGTGAAGCCAATGACCTTGGGCCCCTTCGCCTCGCCCACGATACGGGCGGTGACTTTGGCACCGGAGAGTTGGGCAGGCGTGGCAAGAACAGCATCGCCGTCCACGAGAAGGATTGGCGTGAGGGTGACCTCATCGGCATCTCCGAGGCGTTCAACCTCGAGACGCTCTCCTTCTTGGACTCGATACTGCTTACCACCGGTTTGGATCACGGCATACATAGGGCTACGACCTTAGCTGAAGTATTGGATGGAGGGAAACTGAGGCTCAGACCAGCAGTGAGCCATCGATACGAACACCTCGACCCTCACAGTCGGGACACCCGGCAGCGAATGATTCAAGCAGTCCTTCGCCTATGCGCTTCCGGGTCATCTCGACAAGCCCGAGTTCGGAGATGTCGAACACCTGGGTCCGAGTCTTGTCGCGAGCGAGTGCGTCTCGGAACACTCGGATCACGTCATCTCGATTTTGACGGATCTCCATATCGATGAAGTCGATCACGATGATTCCGCCGACATCTCGGAGCCTGAGCTGTTTCGCGATCTCGACCGCGGCCTCAAGATTGTTGCGGTAGACCGTTTCCTCAAGATTCGAAGAGCCGACGTTCTTGCCTGTGTTCACATCGATGACGGTCAGCGCCTCGGTGTGTTCGATGATCAGAGAACCGCCGGAAGGAAGCCAAACCTTGCGATCGAGCGCCTTGTGGAGTTGCTCGTGAACATGATGTCGTTCGAAGATCGAGAGAGGCTCGACGGAACGGTCGTAGTACTGAACCCGATCAGCGAGCGCAGGAGAGATGCTCGACACGTATTCGTGCACCTCGTTGAACAACCCGGGGTCATCGATGATCACTCCACGGTAATCATCGTTGAATTCCTCGCGAATCACCCGAAGCGCCATGTCTGGTTCGCGGTAGAGCAGCGCCGGGGCTTGCACGCTCGCTGCCCGACTTTCGATCTGCTCCCACTGAGAAAGCAATCGCCGAACATCTGTGGAGATCTCCTCGGATGTCACGCCTTCCGCTGCTGTGCGCACGATGACACCGTGCTGCGGGGGCTTCACCTGGTCGAGGATCGAGCGAAGGCGGCGGCGCTCGTCGTCAGCCAAGCGTTTCGAGATTCCGTAGGTGGAGGAATTGGGTATGAGTACAACGAATCGCCCGGGGAGCGAAACCTCCTGCGTGAGCCGTGCTCCCTTGTGAGCGATCGGATTCTTGGTGACCTGACAGATGATCGGCTGCTTCGCTCGAAGGATCTGCTCGATGCGTGCCGCACCCCCGCCTTCGATCTCCTCAGCGTCGAACTGTAGGTCGGCGCGGTACAGCACGGCGTTCTTCGGGGTTGAGATATCGACGAACGCTGCTTCCATTCCCGGCAGCACGTTCTGGACCTTGCCGAGGTAGATGTTGCCGTGGATCTGGGCTACATCGTCAGCCGGCTTGGAGACGAAATGCTCAATGAGGTTGCGCCCTTCGAGCACGGCGATCTGGGTCGCCTCGGGCCTGACGCTGACGGTCATCAAATACCGGCCGACTGGTCGACCATTGCGCTCGCGGCCCTTTCGACGTTCGAGTGTCTCGTCGTCGAGTTCAGGACCTCCCCCTCCGAGGATCGCCTCGACCGGGCGCTGGTTCTGATTCTGGTTCCGTCCCCCGCGCTGGTTTGACGAACCCTGGCGCTGTTGACCGGAACGTGCACCACCGTTCGATCCCCCGGCCTGATTCTGCGAGTTCTGGCCCTGGCCGTTCTGGCCCTGGCCGTTCTGGCCCTGGCC
>Ga0164295_10000364_pt1 | contig 38576 bp, 34 predicted proteins | sample GEODES006metaG_FD_111798 | JGI IMG/M metagenome (GOLD analysis project Ga0164295, IMG submission 111798) | Oligotrophic lake water microbial communities from Sparkling Lake, Wisconsin, USA - GEODES006 metaG | ecosystem: Environmental > Aquatic > Freshwater > Lake | place: USA: Sparkling Lake...
TGGATAAGAAGGATATCTATTTGGATAAGAAGGATATCTATTTGGATAAGAAGGATATCTGTTTGTATATGGAGGTGGTCTATAATAACCGCCTGACTGTTCGTTTTCATTTTCGCCTCCACTAGTTTCCAGACCTTTTAATTGACTGGTTGGAAATATATTTTTAAATGACCCATAAAAAATTCTATATTGTTCAGGTGTTGCATTTTTTAAATTTAGTATAGCTGCATTTATAATATCCATTAATTCCTTTTTATATTTAAAAGTCCTCTTTGCATTTTCATCTCTTATACTACTATAAAAAATACCATAAATTGTAAATAAAATATATAGAGGAGGAACTATAGCATTTGCAGCTCTATCAAATATAGTTATTTTTTTTTTCACTCCTGAACTATAATCTGTAAATGCCATTAATTCATAGTGGGTTGCTCTTTGGTCATAATATAAAAATAAGTATTTGTTCCATTTATTATCTGAGTCGTCAAAATTTGTATGAACATTTTTTATTTCAACATTCCTAGTAGTTTCATTTATACCTATTTGAATTGGTATTATTTGTAATTTTAATACATTTGAAATGGCTATAATAGCTTCCGGACCTGCCCAATAAAATGGACTTTCTACATATGCTGGTATATTTGATATATTTGTAATTGCTCTAAATGGATTATTATAGTTTGCATCAGTTGGCGCTGGAATTGGATAAGATGGGTTTAATAAATAGGTTGACTCTGTTAAAAAATTATCATTTTTTCTATATACATCTTCAAGTATTTTTCTATATGATTCAGGTGTAATTTCAGTTACTAAATTATTTCCTAAACTTATTTGGGTTTTTATTAAATCTCGTTCTTCTGCTATTTTACGCGCAAATTCAGCGTTTAAATCTTCGGCAGTAGTTTGAGCTATAATTAATCTATTACCTATCTGTGACCATGTTTGAAAAAATCTACCAGTTATTTCTCTCAATTTTTCTTGTGTGAATGACTTATTTCCACTACCAAAACCATCTGGAGTAGTAATTCTATTGCTTTGTCTATCATCTTGATTATATAAATTATGATAATTTATAGCTTGTGCTGCAGAAATAAACAAACAATCCCCTCCTCCTCTATTCGAAATTATATCAAGGTCTTGAACACTTTCATCATAAGCTGCTTCACTTAATTCGCTTCTTTGTTGTCCTTTATTTGTACCACGAGTTTTTACATCTAATAAACTTGCATTTACTGTTGTAGTATTTTTTAAAAATGTTCTTAATAATGCTCTATCTTGTTCACTACAATTTGCATATACATAATTTATCATTGTTAAAAAGTTTGTAGGATTATGCCTATTAGCAACTTGCACAACATTAGACCTCATTGTTCCACGGTTCAAAAAGACAGACCTAATTAGAGGATTATTAGGTGATTTTAAATATCTAAAATCTTCTGGTATGATATCTGGTTGGGCTGGTTGAAATAAAGGTAATTGTGGAGATAATTTTTGTGAAGTGGATTGTTTTATGTTGCCTATAAATTCACTTCTTGCAATGTAAACCGCATTTATGCTTTCTGTACCATATCCTCTTCTCTTCAATTCATCTATAATAGTTTCCTTTGATTTACTAGTTGAATTTGCATCTATAAATTTATTTATACCTTTTGCTTGTTGTATAACACTATCATCTTTTATATTTTGAGGAATAGGAAAATTTTTTACAGTGAAAAAAAAATTTATTATATCATCACTTACATTATTTTCCTTTAAAGCGTCTGCTATTTGAGGCGATGATTGGTTAGTTGTATCTAATAATGTTATAAGACTATTTATTTCATCCAATGTTAATGGTTTATTATCTGCTTTTATTTTTGCTTCTAAAAAATATGGTATATCTTGAAGATTTTGTGAAACAAAACGATTTTGTCTCAAATAATTATCCGCTTGTTCAATTGTTAATGGTTTTATGCCGTTGCTTATTTCTGTTAATACTTTAACTACATTTCTAAAACCATTTTTCATATTTTCACCACCATAATTATTTACACCTATAGGTAATAGATCTCTTACTATTAATGTTATCAATATGGGTATAAACTCATATGTATTTGGAGGATATTTACCTTCAAAAAAATTATATATATTGGTCGTATTTTGCCCCTTTTTTAAAAGTTTATCTATAATTTTATTTATTTCATCTGGTGTTAAAACCTGAAGTTGAATATTAGGTCCTTGTGCTTGTGCTTGTGCTTCTGGTTGAGTAGTTGTTCCTGATGTTGTCGATGTTCCTGAAAATGGTCCTCCAGGTTGTCCTTTAGGTTGTCCTTTAGGTTGTCCTCTAGATGGTTTTGATATCGGACCTCTTATCTGTCCTGAACTACTATCACTATCACTATCACTATCAGATGAAGATGAAGCAAAACCAGATATGGCAGGTGATGGAACACTTGACGCATATGCAGACAACATTGAAGCCACTATTCCAGAACTTATGTTTTTTCGTGTTGACGACTTTACACCATTTGGTAAAAATCTTTTCAATATACGTTCTATATCTTTTGATGAAGGAGGCATTAATGCTGGATATGCTTGTGGGGCAGGCAATGCAGGGACATTTACAACAGGTGCGCCTACATTTACTACTGGTGCTGGTAATGCAGGGAAATGTATTGCTGGTGGAGCTACATTTACTACTGGTGCAGGTAATGCAGGGAAATGTATTGCAGGTGGTGCTACATTTACTAGAGGTGGCGGTAATGCTAATATTGCAGCTCTAATTGCGTCGGCTATTTGTAATGCTGTTGGTGGAGCTGGTAATGCTGGAGGAGGTGGAGGTGGAGGTAATGCGGCAAATACCCCTTTTGCCGCGCGTTCCATTATTAATTTTATATCATATGGTGCACCTGGACGCGTATATCCAAAAGCATCTGCAGCTAATATTCTGAGTGATGCTATAATTGCATCTGCTATTTCATCTGAGGTTGGTGGAGGCAGTAATGCTGGTCCTGATGGTGGAGGCGGTAATGCTGCCACTGCTGCTGCTACAGCTGCCGCAATATCTGCTGCTGATATTGGTGCTGGTAATGCAGGATATGGTCCTACTGTTCCAGGTATTGCTCCTACTCCTGTTCCAGGTATTGATCCTACTCCTGTTCCAGGTATTGCTCCTACTCCTGTTCCAACAAAAGGTGACAAACCTGTAACCACATTTTTTGGACCTGTATAATTTGCACCATAAACTACCGATTTTGGCAACGTATTTAATTCATTTTCACCTTTAACTATTTCATCACTTATTATTGCATTAAATAAAAACGGGTCAGTTATTTTACTAATATCGTATTGGACAGGTTTTCTTTTTGTATCCAATTTCCAACTACCTTTAGTCCATTGTAAATCTACTATAACATATTGTCTACCTCCTATGGTAATTACAGTTTCTCCTGGCATTATAGTATTCAGTGTAATATCAATATTATTATCAATATAACCTTTTGTTTTCGCATCTAGTAAACTTTTCGCTGGTCTGCTATTTGTAAATCGAATTAATGAATCAAATAACCCTTTATCCACAAATTGTTTTTTTCTTAAGTATTCTGGAACTTTATCTACAACTGCTTTATTTAGTTTTATTAGAGGATTAAAATAAACAGAAGCATCTTTATTCACATTTTTCATTATCATTGATGGTTCTAGTCTAAAAACTTGGTGCCCAGGAACACTTGTTCTTACATTTATTTTTAATTCATTTGGAATAGTAGTCATACTTATAATATTAATATATTATTATACTTTTAGTTTTAAATAAAATTGATTTTATTTAAAATTTAAATACTAAATATTAAACTTAAAATGTCATTTATGCTTAAAATTCCAAATTTAATTGAAGGAAGGGTTTTTAAACGCCCTTCCGCATTCATTAAAAGTCCATATGTTGCGGATATTATTCCTATTCATTTAGATAATATTATTTTAGCTCATACTGCATCTTTAGGTTGTTGTGGATTAGCAGATAAAGATGCTAATATATTAATGGCTTCAATTCCTAAAACAAAGAAATCAACTGATAAACTTTGCTGTGAATACAGAGTTTATCTTTCGGTTTGTAGAGAGAAAGGTTCTGAAATTATCGTGGGCATACATCCAAAATTAGCCGAAGATTTGACAGAAATCGCACTTAAAAATAATCTACTAAGTAGGCTTCTAAATGTGCGGAGGTATAAAAGAGAGACCTACATCTGTGTAGAGGGAAAAGTTGATTCTAGGTTCGATTTTTCCGGCATTGATTGCAACGGAGTTCCTTTCATTATGGAGGTAAAAAATGTACCGCTTGCTGATTATGAGGATATAACTGCTACAGAGCGCAAGAAAAAATGTTATGATGAAAGGGATGTAAATTCTAAGGTTGCATATTTTCCTGACGGGTACCGAAAAAAAAGCACTATGCCAGTAAGTCCGCGCGCGTTGAAACATATTCGCGAGCTCACTTTAATCAAACGTGAATCTAAAACTCGTTGTATTATGTGTTATGTAATACAACGAACAGACGTTGATCGATTTCAGCCTTCTATAATAGATCCAGAATATAGAAGTGCATTTAAAGAAGCTATGGAAGCTGGAGTAGAAATAATTACTTTAGTTGTTCAATGGACGAGAGAAGGAGAAGCCTATTTTGTAAGAGATGATTTACCAATTAGTTTATAAATATTGTTTTATTTACGAGAACGTTTATGGTTATTTATTTTTTTTATTCTTTTTGTAAATTTGGGTTTCCTTATTTTTCTCATTTTTCTTGTTTTTGAATTAGTTCTTGTTTTTGACTTTTTATTTGTTTTGCCACCCCTATTGGAACGAAGGCCAGAAGCTAATGGAGTTTCAATTGGACAACCAATACTACCACCAACTTTGCTAATAGTATCTTGTAAAAAGATGAAAAGATTTTTCCCAGTTTCAGTGAAATAATCAAATGAATAAGTATAATGTGGCGTCTGTAATATCGAATGTTGTGTTCCTTTTTTAATTATTATATTATTAATATAATCCTCGTTAAACATAAAAATCTTTCCATTATTCGCGCCATAATATAATACTTCCATAATTGAAAGAACAATAATAGAAAAAATTCCTGATATTTTATTATTATCTTGTTTTATACATCGAGGATTTATTTGTAGCTTATTTTTGGGACTATTTTCTGGAAGTGGTAGAGATTGATGCTTTGGTTGTTCTGTTCCTATTGCAATAAAAACTTCCTCACCTTGGTGAGTTTCATTAAAATATGTATTTATTAAATCTAATAAATCATTATCTAGAGTAGCATCAGTAGGAACAGTAGCATCAGTAGAAGATGGAGAAGCATCAGTAGGAGATGGAGGAGGAGTGTAATTTGATAACCCTAATAGAAATAGTAAAGTTTTAATACCAGATAAATCATATTTTTTTGAATATGCCTTAAATTTATTATTTAATAAAAAATTAATTGATATATTTTTAAAAACAATACTATTTTCATCATAAACAGGCCTTTGTTGAATATATCCGAAATCTGCATAAGTGTATTGATTTGTTATTAATTTTAATCCAGTTAAAAACCCTATATTAATATTATCTATTGTATTTTCTTCTTCTACATCCGCTTCTTGAAATAATAACTGATAACAAAATTGGTCTGTTTCATAAGTATCACTAATTACAATTAAAAATTGTATAAAATTAGATACATTTAATATAAAATCTGAAGGAATTTGAACTCCTTCTTGAAATCCCAATTTTGTTTTAACCTCCGTATCATATTGAACATTTTTAATATAATTTGTGCATTTGTTATACAGATTTAATAATAATTGTTTTACATCATTTACAATAGTTCTTATATTTTTATCAAGTTCTACTTCACTTATAGCTCCACCTTGTTGGATCAAACTAGTTTCTTCCTTTCCGCCAAGTTGTCCTTGCACTTGTCCTTGTATTTGTCCTTGCATTTGTCCTGGTTCACCAATATCTGTCAATGCTTGACTTAAATTTGCTAATATTTGTGCTACTTTTTCCTCGTCGGGTGTTGGCCTTTGTAATAGTTCTCCTTGTATTGCTGCTCTTGACACTTCTTCTGGCATTGCTTGTTGTTGTTCTAATGTTGATAATCCTATAACTTTGCCATCCATAAAACCTGGGGTAAAATTTTCAAACGCTTCTATCTTAAAATCATTACTATTCTCTAAAAATTTACATGAAACTATAAATTCATTGTAACCATTTAAAAACTCTATTTTTTGTAATCTTATTTTGTTTTCTAATACAGCCCTAGTTCTTGGATTGCGAGATGCTTGTCCTTGATTTGTTTGTATTGCACTATATGTTGAAAAAAGAGATGAAACACTTCTTACCTTAGAAGAAAAAAGATTTATTCCTAAAAGAGGAATTTTTAAATTTTTTATTCCGTTAAATGAAACAGGAACTGGATTAGGAATATCAATTAATATAGGTCTGCTATTTATATTGTTAAAATATTGAGGAAAATTGTCTTCAATAAAATTATATATTTTTAAACCATTTAGAGTTTCTTCAAACTTTGAAACTTTTGTCAAATATTCTTTAATTTTTTCTTCATTTGAAAAAATTGCAGCATTACCGGCTTCTTTTACGCTAGTTATTTCTGCACATAAACTAAAAATTTCTTTTACATCAGCAGCATGAGCAGCGCCATCAGCATTCGCACGTAATTCAAAAAAATTACCTAGAAGAAGTTCTGATAATCTTACTATTTTGTCTAATTTATTATAAGCATTCCTTACACTTATAAGTTTGAAAAAAGTATTCATTTTTTTTTCATCAAGAGTAGGAAGAGAAACACTATTAAATTCTTCTTGTAAATTTGTAATAAAAGTTCTCAACTTCTCTCTTAGTTGTAAATTATGTTCGTAATTGTTTTCAATAAATTTTTTTAATAAGTCTATTTTTCCTCTTATTGAACTACAATATTTTTGTATAATGTTTATATCATTTTTTAATTCGTATTCAAGTTGGGCTTCTGGATTTGTAGAAAACAAACGACCTCTATATAATCTGCATTGTGCACCACTTGCTGTTTGATAAATAGTTGGTACTCCTAATAATCTACCAATTAATGCTGAAAGTTCATCTCCACTGCAAAAAGTAAAAAACTCTCTATTATCTCCTCCTGCTGTTAATATAGCTTTTAATAATGTGTATGCTTGTTGGTAATCTCCTGTTCTTTTGTAATCCGCCAAAATTTGAAATAAATAATACAAATGATCTTCTGGAATAGTTATATTCCCTAAATTATCACAAAATATTTTTAATATTCTAGCATCAGAAAATGGAATACGACCATTCAAAGGTTCGGTTGCATTATTTTTTAATGAATTTAGTTCAAATATTATTTTTGCTAATTCAACATTAGGGTTTCTCTCATTTACTGGTTGAAAGGCTACGTTAGTTATGGGCAAAATTGCCCCTGAGCCTTGCACTACTAAATTTTTAATTTTATCAATTACTCTTCCAATATAAGGCACTCCTGCACCACAAGTTCCACAACTATTTTCATCAATTTGATTTTTTTTAACTTGTCCGAAAAAATAACGAGCTACTATTTGTTGGTTTGCAACAATATAGGCATAAATATATTTAAGAGCATCTGTATAATTAGCCTTAGCAAGATGATCATTTGGGGGTAAAATTTCTCTAACTTTTGTTATTGCGACTTGAAGACTATCAATATTTCCAATTCTTTCAACTTCATTATGATTCGGTTGATCTATTTTTAAAATGGCTAATGAAAACCCATATAAAGTATCTAAATTATAATCATCATCCGTATTCGGCAAATAACAAAAAAAATATTTATCACAAGAGAAATAATTTGAAACAATAGGTACAACTTGCCGAGGAACTAGTTGTTCAAAATAAAAATCTAATGTTGGGTCTAATTTTTCAGTAGATGTACTAGCTGAATCTAAAATACATGGAATAGCAACAAATGGTTTCACTTTAGAATCTTCGGCGCTAAAAAATTCCTTTAAAAATGAAGAACCTGCATCAAATAAAATTTTCATTGTACCATCAGCATGAGCGAGAGCAGTAGGAGTAAATATTTGAAAGGGTTGATTTATAGGAGCATTTACTTCTGGCAAATTGGAATGTAGATACCATCTTATAAAATAAGAAATTTTTAAATATGCTGCCTTTTTTTCTTGTTCACCCATATTTTTTTGTTCTATATATGCTGAAAATGTAGAGCTTTCACCTGAATCTACTGATATGGTAATGGAACCATTTGCTGATAATACTTTATTAAGAAAAACTTGATCAGTAAAAGTAATTGTATCTGGATTACTAGTAGTAGTAACATTATTTAAAATATTATCATAAGTTATAAACGTATCTGCTGTTTGTAATCCCATGTTTATTTCAAATGATTTTGCTACTTTTGGTTCAAATCTTCCAGTGAGTTGTTGAAATTCTGGAAAATTTATACCATCCGTATATTTTTTTACATTATCTCCTAGAACATATTGATTTGTCATTAAATAATTTAGAGGGCCATTTATAAAACCTTGGGGATTATAGGTACCTCTAGGATTAACTAAATCATGAAATGTATCATTAATCATTAAAAAATTTAAAGGATTTGCTTTTTTAAAATCATCTGTTATTTGAGGTTTAAGTTCAACTGTGTTGGTTGGTTCATTTATAGTAAAATACGGATACTCTACTCCATGTGTAATACAACTCTTAAAAACATTTTCATCTATATATTGTGTCATCTTAATATATATTTAGATTTAAAAAAAATATTAATAACTAGAAAATAATTTTTGACTATTTAAATCATTATTATCCATAATGGTTTCCAATGATTTCACATTATTTGAAGCCATATTATCATTTGTTAAAAAAGCAATTAAGTCTAAAATTACTTTTATTTTTTCCTGTGTCCATTGTTCATTCAAATTATCTATTAATTCTTTTGTATAATACGTTGTCATACCATCCTTATAAAAAATTGTATCGTTATATTTTTGTTCTACATGATTGGTTATAATAGCATAATAGTAATTCAAACATAAACTAATGATAGAACAGTTTTTATATGTTTCTATTAAATTTTTTAACCCATTTTGTGCACATATAAATAAATTTTTTAATCTCGGTGTCTTTTGTACACTTTCTTTGGATAAAAAGGTTGCACAAGCTATTTGTATTGGGTTATACATATATTGCAAATCGGTTTTATTGGAATTATAGAACATACGAGTTATGGATTGAAATATACCAGGTTCCTGAAAATAAATTACATTATTTTGAATTAAAATTTTGGTTCCGATTGGTTTATTACCTAATATTGCTAGTTTAATTATAACCGATAATGGATCCAATAAAAATAATTTAATGTTAATCTTTGTATTATTTTCAGGTAAGTTTGAAGAATTCATTAATAATATAAATTATAAAAAATATTTATATAATTTTATTAATTGTTAAATAATCTTTTATTTCTTAAGGGTATCCATAAATTCGGCAACTAATTGTTCAGGTATGTTACTGAAGTCAACTAATTTTTTATTCAATTCATATTGTGCATAATATTCCGAATTAGCAGCCATTTTCTTTTTGAAGAATTCTGGGTCTTCTATGCATTTTTGTGCTGTTTTTGGTCCGCATTTTGGAAATACTGCGGGAATATTATCACTTGTGTCACCCATAATGATTTTAATTTCTAAATCGTCTTTTGCACAAGAACTCTTTTCTGCAATATTTTTGAAAGCGAGATTGAACAAATGAACATTTGAAGACGCTAATTGTAAATAGTCGCGGTCACTTGTAATAATATAAATTTGGCAATGAGGATATTTGTTTGTTAAATGATTTACAGAAAGAGCAATACAATCATCTGCTTCCAACCTCGGATGTTTTAAGATAGCCTTTGCACCTCCTTGTTGAAATAGTTCAGCTTCATAAGCCATTTTAAAGAATGGACCACCCATAAACCCAACTTGGTCACGATTTGATTTGTATTTTGGAAACAATTCCATTCTCCAAATATTTTCTCTCTTGCAATCCTTTCCAACAACTAAAATTGGTTTGGTAGTTTTGTGAATTTTAAGTTTCTTTGGTATAGCTAATAAGTTTTCTACAAATGTCTTTTTAAATTTATCGACAAAGTTTTTGTTTTGATAAGGGTCTTCGATGGGCTCATCAGGATGTGCAATCTTCCACCAATTTAATAAAGCAAAATATCTGTAAAAACAGTAATAACTTCCGTCTACGAATATAAATGTAGGTTTCATGTCAGATTGTTCAAATATATTGTTCATTATAATATATTTGAATTAATATTTAATTACTTTCAATTTTATATTTAATTGTTAAACTTCATCGATTTACACCTTTTCTCATTTTACACCCTTGAACGTTTTATAAATATGTCCTAATTTGTTCCCAACCGTTTCTTGTATCGTAATAACATATTTCAAATATTCCGTCTTCATTAAACCCATAATCGTAACATAACCCTACTCTAATATCTATATCAAACCCAAATTCAAAATAAAATTCTTGACCACGCAAATCTATAGTTTTCATTATTACCATTTTTTTATTTATAACTGGCATAATAATATTATATCTGTCATCATTTTTATGTATTATATCTATATATTTACCATTTTTATATTTTATTCTTCCATCATATTCTAATATTATATGTAATACATCTTTTGGAATATATATACAATTCATTATTATAATTTATATTATTGATATTTTAAATCATAATTAAATTATATTTAAATTAAATATGACGGATTGTTTAAATGATAAAAGGTCTAAGACTTTTCACATATTCTTCATAAGTTTATCTAATAAATTTTTTCTCAATGTGTTCATTTTATCTACATAATGTAAGGAATGTTTGTTTAAAATGATTAAAAACTGTCCCTTTGAGTATAGTATAAAATTCGGTTTTTTTTGATGTGAAAGTTTTTTTGAAAAGTAAAAAATGGACAAAAAAAATGTCCAAAATTGAAAAGTTGAAATATTTTACTGCAAAAAATTTAATTGTGTGACCATAATTTAAAATTAGCGTCTCAACACCAAAAAATAATTTTCACTTTGTTACGATAAATTTTTTAAATTTAATTAATAAAAAAGTATTTAGGGATTTTTATGTTGATATATTATCAACAAATGTCAACAGATTTATCCAAAAAATCCCTATTGATATATATATGTGAAAAATGTGACTATAATACTAGTAGTAAAAAAGACTACAATAAACATTTAGTGACACTGAAACATAAAAATCAACAAAAATCAACAAAAATGGACAACAAATCCTCATGTGGTGTTATTTGTGAATGTGGTAAAATTTATAAAGAACGTTCTGGATTATGGAGACACCGAAAAAAATGTACTAAAATAAGTGACACATCCGAAAACATAAATGAAATAGCCGATAAAGAACTAATTATGATGTTAGTAAAACAAAATACTGAATTATTAGAAGTAATTAAAAATGGAACAAATAATACAAATATTTCATATAATAATTCAAATAATAATTCAAATAATAAAACATTTAACTTGAATTTATTTTTAAATGAAACATGTAAAGATGCAATGAATATTACGGATTTTGTAGATTCTATAAAACTTCAATTAAGTGATTTAGAGAATGTTGGTAAATTAGGTTTTGTAGAAGGTATTTCAAATATAATAACCACAAATTTAAAAGCATTAGATGTGACGCAAAGACCAGTTCATTGCACTGATAAAAAGAGAGAAGTATTGTATATAAAAGATGAAAACAAATGGGAAAAGGAAGATGACGACAAGAAAAAGATAAGAAAAGTTATAAAAAAAGTAGCATCGAAGAACCAAAATTTACTTCCACAATTTAAAGAAGCACATCCCGATTGCAGCAAAGCATCTTCCAAATTTTCAGATCAATACAACAAAATAATAGTTGAGTCTTGTGGAGGTTCTGGAGATAATGATTTTGAAAAAGAAGACAAAATAATTAGAAATATTGCCAAAAATGTTACGATAGATAAGGAACTAAATGTGTAACGTACTACATTATGTAGAGAGAAAAAACGAAAATCTTAAAAATTAAGTCCCTTTGAGTATAGTACAAAATTCGGTTTTTTTTGATGTGAAAGTTTTTTTGAAAAGTAAAAAATGGACAAAAAAAATGTCCAAAATTGAAAAGTTGAAATATTTTACTTCAAAAAATTTAATTGTGTGACCATAATTTAAAATTAGCGTGTCAACACAAAAAAAATAATTCTAAAAGTGTTACGATAAATTTTTTATTTTTTGTAAAATAATCATTTAGAAATATTTTCTGATGAAACAATATGAAACAAAATGAAACAAATTTGTCCCAAAAAAATCCCAATTATTTTTGCGAATTTTGCGAATACACAACCAATAACAAAAAAGATTTTAAAAAACATTTGATGACATCAAAACATAAAAATGAAACAAATGAAACAAATTTGAAACAACTTTGTCCCCAAAAATCCCAAAACCTAAAATGTCATTGTGGAATTATTTTTAATAGTCGTAGCACGTTATGGCGTCACCGAAAAAAATGTAATGAAGAAACAAATGAAGAACCTTCAGATAAAGAATTAATAATGATGCTTATAAAAGAGAATTCTGAATTGAAAAATATGGTGTTAGACGTGTGTCAAAAAATTCAACCATTAAATAATACAATAAATTCTCATAATGTAAATAGTAACAACAAAACATTTAATTTAAATTTATTTTTAAATGAAACGTGTAAAGATGCAATGAATATAATGGATTTTGTAGATTCTATAAAACTTCAATTAAGTGATTTAGAGAATGTTGGAAAATTGGGGTTTGTAGAAGGCATCTCAAATATCATAACAACAAATTTAAAAGCATTAGATGTTACACAAAGACCTGTTCATTGTACTGATAACAAGAGAGAAATATTGTATATAAAAGATGAAAATAAATGGGAAAAAGAAAACGACGAGAAGAAAAAAATAAGAAAAGTTATAAAAAAAGTTATCAATAAAAATATGTCTTTAATTCCACAATTTAAAGAAGCACATCCAGATTGTAGTAAAGCATCTTCAAAATTTTCAGATCAATATAACAAAATAATAGTTGAGTCTTGTGGAGGTGCGGGAGATAATGATTTTGAAAAAGAAGACAAAATAATTAGAAATATATCAAAAGTAGTATCAATTGATAAAAAAGACCACTAATTTAATATCATTATATATTAATGAAATTAAATAACTATTATATTATAATTATTATAATATTTGTAAGCGTTTATCACTACTATATACAAAATGATTTAGAAAAAAATTTTTGTAGATGTTATATTGATTATAATAGTATAAAAAGACCTTTGGCTACTTGTAATAAATTTAAAAATAGTCCGCGTTTGATTTGTGTGGGAATGCCATCTGGACACGCTGAAACAATAACTATATTGGCAACTTTATTATATGTATACCAATTTATACCTTTGTGGTTATGTTTATTATTAATATTTATATTTTCTATACAACGTTTCATAACAAATATGCATACAATAATTCAAATAATATCTGGAGTAATATTTGGATTATTTTATGTGTATATATATAAATATTTTAATTTGTCTATTTATGCTTTTTTGATAATATTTAGTATAGGGATATTATTATATACTATATGTAAAATAAAAAATTATAATATCATATTTATATGAAATAATTCATTAATCACTTTATCTGCTAATGGAAAGAAATCATTCTTGCAAAGTGTTAAAGTTACACCATGTGACATAGCTAATACAAGCTGTGTTTTTACAAAATTGTCACTAGGTCTAATTCCAATATTAGCTAATTCAGAATTGCTTAGATATTCTTTAAATGTATGCAAAAATTTATAAATTTGTAATTGATTTGCCTTTTTAGAGCTTTGAATTGTTTCTTCAATAATTGAAGATGCAAAATTAATAATATTTTCATAATGTTCTTTGGGTATTTGTTGAATAATATTTGGAGGGTCAATCAATCCAGAACTCAATAATTTAATTGCTGTCTCTCTTGGTGGTGTTTCTAACATTTGAGACAAAATCTCAAACAATAAACCTCTATAAGTATTATCTACTTCATATATAATGCCAAAATCAATAACACCTATTTTATATTTATATTTATTATCATTGTCATCTTTGATAAATAATATATTTCCACTATGTAAATCACCGTGCGTTAATCCATGAACAATTGTAGTAACTAATCCAAATTTCATAACTTGCTTAGCAAAACCATCATAATCTTCTTCTTTAATCTCGTTAAGTTTAATACCATTTATGTATTCCATAAGAATAATATTAGGATATTTTTCAGTAACGTCTTTATATACTGTTGGAATTTTAACATATTTTAAATTTTTACAATTTTCTTTAATTTTAATCATGTTGCTAACTTCTTCCGAAAAATTAGTTTGATGTTTAATAATATCGATATTTTTATTAACAACTTCGGCAAGTTGATATTTATTTACTAGTGGAAAAAATGATAATAAATACATAAAAGTCTGCAAATTTTCTATAGAACTATTTAGTTTATCTTCTATATTTTTTCTTTTCATTTTAATAATTACAGGTTCGTTATTATCTTTTTTATAAGCCTTGAAAACAAGTGAAATCATTCCTGCATTAATAGGTTTTTCAAAACCATATTTTAAAACAAGGTCATTATCATTAGACACTTCAATAATATCTTCTAAATTGATATCTGAATAAGACCAAGGAACATTATCAGTAAATTTGAGTAATTTATTATTTGTTTTTTCGTCAATAAGACTATTATTTGACGCAATAGCTTGAAACACTTTCACATATAATATATTAATAGAAGCTAATCGGTGAGTAATTCTTGTTATAAAATATGAAAAATCTTTATAAATCAAGTAAAAGAATAATTCTGTACTGAAAATAAAAAAAACATTAATAATAAAAATAGCTTCTTTAAAAATTCGTTTCATTGTTATATTATATTCTAATGTTTTCTATAAATTGTTTTACACGTTTAAATATTTTAAATAAAATTACTCCAACCATTTTTTCAGCAAAGACAGGTATATTTTCTAGCGGATTAAATGTAACATGAAATGAAAATAAAACTTTATGCGGTGTAATAATATTACATATACTGGTTAATTCATCCATTTTCATTAGTTCAGTATTATCAGGAATAAAATCAGGTTTGTGTGCATAAATAGTTTGGGATCTAATAACAATTTTTGTTTCTTCCTTAATTAATCTCATATTAAGGAATGAATAATTTTGTGGTAGTCCTAAATCTTCACAAAAATGTTTAAAAAGAGCTGCTAGAACAGCTTCGTGTTCATTAAGTATTTGAATATTAATTTTTTCATAAATATCAGGATTTAAATCATAAATAAGTTTAACTAAATTAAAATCGATAATTTTGGGTATATTGATATAATTATTTTCTATAGAAAATTCGAGTTTATAATTATTTTTTTTAATACGTGAAAAAACAAAACCTTCTTTATTAAATAATATAGTTTGATTTTCGCTTGAATCCATTTATTATAGAAATGAATAATAAATTGATAAATTTAACGACATTTATTTAAATGCAGCACCTAACATTTTTAAAGCTAAATCTTTTTGTTTCTTATAGTCAACCATTGGTTTTGGATATTTAATATCTTTATGATTATTCCATTCAGTTTCCCAATTTAATATATCTTTCTCAGAAACATCATCTAATTCAGGTATCCATTTTTTTATGTATTCACAATCAGGGTCCCATTCTTTGGTTTGTTCCCAAGGATTAAAAATTCTAAAATATGGTTGTGAATCAGCACCGGTACTAGCAGTCCATTGCCAGTTGCCATTATTTGATGCTGGATCATAATCTGTTAGCATAGTTGCGAAATATTTTTCGCCTTCTCTCCAATCAATGAGTAATGTTTTTGTCAAAAAAGATGCAACAATTAAGCGTGCTCTATTATGCATATAACCAGATGTATTTAGCTGTCGCATTCCGGCATCAACAATAGGAAATCCAGTCTCACCATCGCACCATTTTTTAAACCAATTATTATTATGATGCCAGTGTATTTTGTTATATTTTTGTTTCATAGCATGACCTAATACGTGGGGAAAAGAATACAATATATTCGCATAAAAATCGCGCCAAATTAGCTGCCGAATGATGGCGGGTTTGCTTCTTAAGGTCTTATAAACCTCCCTGATTGATATGCAGCCAAATTTGATATATGCACTTAAAAGTGTTGTTTGCTTATTCAGTTCATTATGAGTTTTAACATAATGGGTTTGAGTTCTCATAGCTGTTTTTAATGTTTTTATTGCTTCTGGTCTGCCACCTCTTACTAAAATATCTGGATTTAAGTGAGTGAATTTTTTCATTGCTTGTTCTAATGAAATTTGGTTTGCAATATCAGTTTCACTTCGTTTGAAATGTATCTTTCTCATATTGGCAGGTGGCTCAACTTTCTTTTTTAAACAAGTCTCATAATAAGGCGTAAACTTTTGATATGGTTCACCAGATCCATTAACGATTGTCCCAGGTTGATGTAAATAATAATCATAATCATACATAACATATGTTTTCATATGTTCGCACATTTTGATAATTTTAGTGTCTCTCTCTTTGGCATATGGAGTAATGTCTAAATTAAAACAAACTATATCAATATTCCACACTTTTATACAATCAGAAATAACCTTGTCATTGTGTCCGTAAAATGTATATAATTTCCCCCCCATCTTGCTTATTTGAGATGCTAAATCTTCTAAACTTTCAATCATAAATTGAACTGCATTATCAGATTTATATTTATTTCCTGAACCTACTTGCTCTGGAGTAAAAATAAAAATGGCGAATATATTTTTACATTTTTCATTTAACAAGTTTAGTCCATTATTATCTATTATTCTTAAGTCTCTTCTAAATATAAATAATCCATTTTCAAACTTAGCTGTCATTAATATATATTAAAATGATATAAAACTAAATTTTAACTACTTCTAAATGAATACTACAATTGGTTCAATAGTTCAAGTAGCATTAAATGAAAGAAATAATTCTCCTAATATTTATTCAAATGTAGCGATTAACTATCAGACACATAATTTCATTAATCATAAAGTAATGCTTTCTGGCAATGCTGATAAAATAATTCCTGAATATATAATTTTAGAATTATATGATAATACAACATCGCTATATACAATTTATAACTATGGTTGTAACATATATATAAAGTTTCAAATTGGTAACCAAACGCTTTTAAATATTCCATTAAGTATTTTATGGAATTTAAAAGAACCAGAGATTTATGAAAACAAGTTGTATATACATATTCCATTTGAAATATTTTTTGGAGATATACAATTACTGGGTTTGTCAACAGTATCATTTAATTTAGTAAATTCTGATAATCTATTAAATTATGTTAGTGATTATAGTTTATTATGTAAAACGTATATTGGTGATATTCGATATAGAAGAAATAATACAGATGTAAGTAATTGTTGTATTCAACAAATTTCTTCAATTGAAGTTCAACCAACATTAAATGATAATACAGTTACATCAGATGAGTTTAGAATAAAAACAAAATTTGAAGGATTTTCAAAAGGCTTTTTAATTGAAAGTAATAATATAGATGATTTATGTGATTTACAATTATATTTAAATCAACAAATTAGAAGTAATTATAATACATTTATGATTAGAAATAAATGTAAAAAAATTAATGATAATATGATATATTTCCCTTTCAACGATGAAGAAACTTTTATGAATAGAACTTTCAATTCATATGTAGGTGCAATTAATTTAAGCGCTATAACAGAGCCTTTATTAAAATTAACATTTGTCACACCTCATAACAGAGTTAAAATCTATTCAATTAACATGAATAATTATACTCAAAGAAATGGTGAAATTATGAGTTTGCAAAGTATAGAAAATAATCATTTGATACAGGATTTTACAATACATATATTAAATCCAAGTGAACAATCACAATATAATATTATAAATATATATAACAGAAACAATAATTTAATTAATTATATTACGTATTATGGTGGATATAGCGGTCCTACAGGTCCTCACCATTATATTACAGAAAATATTTCAACAAATATTAATGACTTAATTGTTGATTATGGAGTTACTAGATTAATTCCAGAAGAGAGAAGAACTTGTGGAATTAATTTGGATGAAATACAAATTAATCAACGATATATGTATTGTTCACAATGTTTAAACAATTTCAATGAACAATCTATAAGAAGATGGTTACAAGATAGAAGAACATGTCCTACTTGTCGTGGTAATTGGATTGATTTTAATATTTATATAAATAGTTAAAAATTAGTTAATTGTTTTAACCCAGACCAAAATGTTTCTTGACTTTGTTTTGCTTTTTCTGCTTGTTGAGCATAATAAAATGCCAATGCAGCAGATTCTTCATCTTTTTGTTTGTTTTCTTTATATAATTGCCTCATTGCTTCTTCTTTACTAAGTGGTGTAGTATCAACAGTTTCTCGATGCCTTTTATATTCTTCAAAATTATTAAATTTTTGAGTTTTCTTATAATCTTCTTCAGTAACAGGAATTACTGATTCTACATAAGCTTGTCGCAAATCAGTATAACCTATTCCTTCATTACTGAAGAGAGAACCAGATGTAAAATTATTATCATAAACCATTAAAGATGAACCTCCAAATGTAGAAGCATATGGGTCACTTACACCGTTATACGTTGTCAGCGTTTGCACTTGTTTTTTTCTTTTTTCCATTTCGGCAGCCATATTAGACTTAGTAACATTTGGAGTATAAATTATATCATCGTCTGATTTGAGCCAATTACCGTATCCAGTTTCATTAGGATCTTCTAATTTGTGATTTTCAAATTGGTCATTAAACCATTTGTTGAAATTTCTAGGATCTTTGAGGTCTTTTTTATTATCAAACAATCTATCCAAAACGTTGCCATTATTGCTGTCAAAAAATTCGTTTGTAGTTTGAACTCTTTTATTATTTGTTTTATTTTGAAATTCATATATTCCTAGTATTTTTTGATATGCTTTTGAAAAGAAAATAAAATACTTTTCTTCAAGGCGAGATTTATCAGGATGTGTTTTTAAAACAATTTTTTTACATTCTTTCATAACATCCTCAGTTAAGTTCATATTTTTGAGACCAAAAAGTTTGAATAAATCTTCCCTTGAATAGTTATCAATATTCAAATCTAAACTTTCATATCCTGATTTATTGTATGTAACAGAAATGTTTCTCTCTTCGTTAGGATTACAAAAAGGGTTTACTCCAGCAAAAGGGTCATCCTTATATGTATTACCAGCTTCTTTAATTTTAATACCTCCTTTACTGCATTTTGTCATTGATGACTTATTTTTACTAGATTCATTTATAATATCATTAATACTTCTTCCTTGTTGTCGCATTACTAATTTATTATATTATTTTTATTTAAATTAAAAATATCATATATTATATTATTTTTAAATGATAATATAATATATATGTGTTTTAATTATAAAGTATCATTATTAACATTTACAATAGGAACTATATTTTCTTTATTATTATACAATTATGGAAACAAAAAATATAGTATAGAGAATAAAGTCTCAGGAATATTTTTAATTTTCATAGCGGCAATTCAATTTATGGATTTTCTATTTTGGATTGACATAAATAATAAACTTGGTATTAATAAAATAACAACTATTTTGGCTCCTTTTTTAAATACATGTCAGCCAACAATACTATATTTAATAAAATGTATTTATTATAAACCAGCTATATTTTCAATGAAAAACTATAATTTGCCAGTAGCTATATTAAATTTGTTATATTTTATATTCTTTTTATTTGATTACGAAAAATATATTACACATAGTAAATTAGTAACTCAGCCAGAAAATGGATATTTAAAATGGCCTTGGTTAAAATATGCAAATCATAATTTATATTTAATTTTATTTTCTATAAATATTTTTTATTTATTTGACTTCAAATATGGATTAAGTTTTTTTATAATTGTTTATTTATTTCTTTTCTTGAGTATAAACTATTTCTATTATCATGTAGGTGAAATGTGGTGTTTTTTTGGTTCATTTACACCGCTAATATTATATTTTTCTTCGTTTTATATTTAGACTTTTACTTGAAAAAATTATAAAAAAATACTATACTAATAAGAATTAATACTGACCCGTAAATTTTATTTGGCATTGTTAGATTTAAAAAATCAGAAAACATATTCGTGCTAATTGATGGGAAAAATGTAGCAGGTTGACCTAACCAACCGTTAGCAAAAGTTGCATGTGAAAGTATTACTAAAAATGTTAAGAAGTTTGTAACATATTTTACTTTTTTATTTTGAAATATTTTAGTATCTGTGTTATTAATTAACAAGACATAATACATAAGTGGGAACAAAGCAAACAAATGCATATAAGTCAACGCACCGAACATTAATATATTATATAAATATATTATATTTATAAATATTTTATATGCACTTATAAAATTTGTGGTTGTTATAATATGTGAATTGAAAAATAGTTATAGCTATAATATTGAATATATTGAAAAATATTATATCCTAAATAGATTTTTATCTTTCAGATAAAAAAAGTTGAAAAAATAAGTAAAAATTTTATATTATTAATTAACAAATAAATAATATAAAAGTATTTTTTTAAGATATATAATGTATAATTATAGTTTTGTATTTTGCATATGTTTTTTAAATTACTTATTCAATATATCTACAAATTCATTTGTAATAAATAGAAACATGCTAAATAATAAAAATGTATTGATAGGAGCCGAAAGAAATAAGTATAATCCTTTCTCTAGAAAATATTTGGATGAACTTTCAAATAAGCAAAATAATAGTGAAAATAATATAATTGTTATTAAAAAGTATCCATTAACTAGACCATCATTTATAGAAGAAGTAAAACGCTTAAATTCAAAAAATATTACAATTCAAAATGAAAGCATAATGGGATCGCATAATCAAACAGATGAAAATAACAATGAATTCGATGACGAAGAGAACAGACCAAAATTACGTGTTATTTTAAATAAATCAGGGTTTTTAAGGGCACTAGGAGTTGAATTGGAAAATGAAGATAATAATGATAATAGTCAAGGGAATGGATTTTTTGATGAAGATGAAGATACAGGAAGAAGAAGATATGTTGAAAGTCCGAATTCAAAATCAAAAAATTTCCAAGTTCTTAAAAAGTTCAATATAGCATTTAAAAACGTAGGTGGTTATGAAAATGTAAAGCAAGAGCTAATGCAATGTGTTGATATTTTAAGAAATTATCAAAAATATAGAAAATATAATGTAAGAATACCCAAAGGTTTAATTTTAGAAGGTCCACCTGGAACAGGTAAAACTCTTTTGTCAAAAGCATTGGCAGGTGAAGCAAATTGCAGTTTTATTCCAGTATCTGGTTCAGATTTTCAAGAAAAATATGTAGGTGTGGGTTCAGCTAGAATTAAAGAATTATTTGAATTAGCTAAAAAAAATGTGCCTTGTATTATATTTATTGATGAAATAGATGCTTTAGGTAGAAAAAGATCTTCCGATGGGGAGACTTCATCGAGTGAAAGAGACAATACATTAAATTCGTTATTAGTTGAATTGGATGGGTTTAAAAATAATACAGGTATTTTTTTGGTAGCAGCTACAAATAGAATTGATTTACTGGATAGTGCTCTAACTAGACCAGGTAGAATTGATAAAAAAATATTCATAGGACTTCCTGATAGTAATACTAGAAAAGAAATCATAAAAATACATATAAATGGTAAACCATATTGCGATACGATTGGAATTGATGAATTGGTAGAAGTTACAGAAGGTTATAGTGGTGCTCAAATAGAAAACCTACTAAATGAAGCTATGTTAAACGCATTACGACTAAATAAAACACAATTTTGTTATAAGGATTTTGATTTTGTATTAAATAAAATGATGGCTGGTTGGCAGCCAAATGAGCATGAATTTACAGAAGACATTATAGACCATATTGCTATTCATGAAATGGGACATGCAGTTGTAGGCTTGCTATCAAAACATCATTCGAAAGTTTCAAAGGTCATTATAAATTTATCTTCTCCAAAAAGTCCAGGCTACACAGTGTTTGAGGGTTCAACAAGTAATATTTATATTAGAGAAGCACTATTTGAACACTTGATGATATTATTGGCAGGAAGAATTGCAGAGGAAGTTTTTTATGATGTTTCTGTAACTACTGGCGCAATAAATGATTTTGAGGAAGCGTTAAAATTGGCAGAAAAAATGATTATTTATTACGGAATGGGAAATAATATAATATATCCAAGTTTTAGTGAAAAATATAAAGAATTAATTGATAATGAAGTGGTTACTTTATTAAATGCTGCTTACAAATGTGCTCATCTAATAATTGAAAACGCTAAGGATTTTATCAAAGAAACATCTGAAATTTTAAAGCAAGATAAAATTATCAAAGTAGATGGATTAAATAACTTGATACAAACTAAATATAAGTATTTGAAGGACTTAGAAATAGAATTTGAGTAAAAAGATTTAAACATATTGATTTAAATAATAACAATGTCAAGTTTAACAGAAAGTTTTTTAATATATGATGGAAATGATACTGAACCAAAGAGACCAAAGAAACCAAAGAAACCAAATAATGAACCAAAAAAAAAAGAATGGTATGATGTATATTTATGTATTGAAAAAAATGGTAACAGTGAATATATAAATGGTTTAAATTGTTATACTTTTACAAATTTTATCCGCGCAAATGATTTTTATTATAAAAATCATGCTGATGAAAAAAATAGACACATTATTATTCCTGTATGTAAATGGATACCTTTCATATTTCAAAAATATTATTTAAATTATACATTAAAAAAACTTTATTGGAAAAATGATATAACTATTTTTAGAAATGAAAAATATAGTTAATTTATATATTTAATTTATATATTTAATATATAATGCGTAATATTAAACGATGGATAATATGTGCAGTTTTATTTGTAATTTGTTTATTAATACTTAGTTACTTAAATAAAACATTGAAAGAGGGATATAATAATTGTTACCAACCCGAACTTATTTTTAATAACTCAAATAATTTGCCACCTCCTTATAGATATAAAACTATTCGTTAAATTCATATTTTAGAGAAACTTAAGTAAAAATATATTTACATAATCAAATGCAAATATATTTTATTTATTTCACTTTGGTTCACTTTGGTTCAACCTTTTCTATAGGTTGATTAAATATCTAATGAAACTGTATTACTTGCAGACTTCTTGCGACGCCCACTTCGCTTAGGCATGTTAACATCAGATTGCAACTCTTTCAAATCACTTATACTAATAGTACTACTATCATTTTGAGGAGTTGATTGCTGTATAGGTTCTTGAATATTGATAGTCTTAGTCTTCAATCCAGAGAGAATATCTGTAATATCACTTGGTCCTCTCATTTCTGGACGAGGTGCTTGTCTTTTACTTGTTCTTTCTTGAATATCAGGACGTTCGTAATTTTCTCTCAAACTAATACCATCATCTACTCCAGCAAAAGAGTTGCGACTCATATTTAAATCGGGTCTTGCGTAATTATTATTTCCAGGTCTATGAATTGGCGGAGGAATTGCGTTGGGGCCTTGAGTAGCCATTGGAGGAGGCGGACCCATACCAGCAGATGCTCTAGGTTCTGGGTTCATAATTCCAGACATAAACCCAGAAAATCCCGGATTAGAACCAGCCATTGTGTTAACAGCTGCTGATTGGAATGAACGCATTAAATCAGGGTTTTGTCTTAAAATATCATCCATACCAGGCATTGCGGATTTAAACATAGTATTTGTCATATGAACCATCATTGCACTTCCTCCTAACTGGAAAAGCAATTTTAGCTCAGGAGCCATAGATGCCTTACTCTTATATTTTTCATGTAATTCTCCAAAAATATCATCATAGTCATTTATATTTTCTTGTATCTGTTCACTCCATCCATCAAGCTTTATATCAAAAGGATCGAACTTTCCATTTAAAAATTCAATTCCATTGATAACTGCCATTAACATGTTACCTTGAAATTTTACCGAATTTTGCTTAGATTTTTCTTCCATAATAGTTTCATATTCACCCATCATTTCTTGAAGTGAAGACTCCATATTATATTTTTTTGACAATTCAACACCTTTTTTTTCTAAAGCCTCTAACTTTCTAAGATACTTAAACTTCTCTCTTAGTAGTTCTTCTTTAGATATTTTTGGTTCCATTGGAACAGCCTTGTCAGGATTTAAAGGAATATTGTTAAATTTACTATAGCCATCCCATGTTTTATTATCGTTTTCAGTTTGTGAAGTGGATTGACCAAGTGTATTTTCATTACCGCCTAATTTAATATCAGGTTCTTCAAAAGATACACTTGGTTTACTGAAAAAGTCAGATTTTGGTCTATAATTACTAGAAGGCATATCATCAACTAAATTATTCAATTCATTTTCTAAATTATTTAGATCATCTAATTCAATATCACTTGTTGGTTTGCTATTTTCCTTAACTCTATCATTCATTAATAATTCTAGTCCACCTCCAAAATTACTAGATTTACCAAAACTATTATTACTTTCAAAGTCATTATCAAAATTTAGCTCAGTTATTTCCATTATATCTGCCATATCTATTCATTAAATAGAACATTTAATTTTAAGTATTACGAATTGTAAAATATATATTTTATTTAATATTAGAATTTGAATTTTTATGAATATTCATTTTTCTTGTTTTACCACCATTTATAATATAAGGGGTTGTTTTTGGTAAATGTTGTATAATAGTTCCACCAATAAGCAATAATACAGCTAATCCTAATAATATAATAGTCGCAATTAGGTTTCCATTTAATGCAGACATATATATTATTTATATTTTTTTATTATTTAAAAACCATAACCCTTGTAAAAATGAATCCGCTAAATCATCTTTTTTTTTATGATTATTAAAATATGTAATATGTTCATTAAATCTGAAATCATTTATTAGAATATCTAAACATTTTTCAATTCCTAATTTTTTTCTATCGCTATATTTAGTCTTACATTTTGCGTCAAAATCTTTTAATTTATTTGATGCAGATATAAACTCAATGTGTTCTACTTGTAAATTGGACATTATGAAATATTGGACTAACATTCCTTGTATTGTCTTCATTCTTGTAGCAATTGGACTAATCTGATTTTCAATAATAACATAATCAATTTGTTCTTCATTTTCAAATAATTTATTAAATTTAGTTTTAATATTAATTCCAATATTAAATAAATCTACGTCTGCAGCTTTTTTACTTTCTATAGTTTGAAAATAATTAATATTAATATAATCATTAATTAAATTAATTAAATCTGTTTTTTTAATTTTAGTTTCATATTTAATATTATGACTATCGGCTATCTCATAAAGTTTTTGTAATTTTTGTTTATTAATAAATGATGGTTTTTGTTCAGATGTTGGGATTTGTAGTTGTTGTTTTTTGGAATGTTTCAAACAATAGCATTTATCGTCTTTCTTAAATTTAGCTGGTTTATTACATATATTATTAATTTCAACAAAACAGCAATTAATTATATCTTCTTTGTCAGAAATATTAATTATATCCCATTTTGTAATCTTAAATTGTTGAGCCGTTGGAGATTTTTCAAAAAGACAAAATGCTAAATTTTTTATACCAACATCAATAGATAGAACCTTCATATAATATTAAATTATAATAACTTATTATTATATTCTTTTACTTAAACTTAAATTTACAATTCAATTTACATTTTTACACCAGGAATAGTTGCGTTCTGATAATCTATTGGATTAATAGACGGTGCGATTAATCTAGCATTCAGTTGTTCACTTGTTAGGTAAGGATTTTTTAAGTCACTACTGCAATAACCGTAACCTGGTTTATTTGTATCAAAAACTCCTTTAAAATTATATGGAACATTTGAAGAAGGTGTTCTGTCAGTTTTGACATGAGGGTCAAGACCTAAATCATAGCAAGCTTCCATACTATTATAATTCATAATTTTGAGACCATTATGTTGTAAATATTGTCTATATTTCCAATTAGAATGGATACCTTCTTGTCTTTGAATTCTCTCATTAACTACAGCATCAGGTTGCCAAGTTGCGTAGTTTCGGCCATCGGCCATAATTGGAGGAGAATTAAAAATAAAATTATTGCTTGCAGAATAGCAATTTTCCCATCCATATTTTTTTGAACCATTATTATCACTATAACAAGTTAAACTTGACATTTATATAATTACAAGATAAAATCTTATTCAACTCCAAGCATTTTAAGTAAATCTTGCTTCTTTAATTTTGTTGAATCAGCAGACAATCCTTTTTCAGTAACAATACTTCTTAGCTTTGTCAATGATAGTTTTTTATAATCTAAGTTTTCATTGCCAGTTTCTTCTAAATTTATAGAAATTGTTTTTAAATTTGATGAAATCAAATTATCATGAGTTTTTACTTGCAAAGTATCTGTGATATGAATTTCTTCAGCAGATAATATTTCATTGTGAAATTCATTATTTGTATTTAGTTCAACAGATTGTGTGTCTGATAAATTATCTTCCAATACTTCTAAATCTTCTAAATTATCCAATTCTTCATTTTCATTTTCACTATTTTTAAAAAGTTCATTAGTAATATTTAACTTCAAAACCTTAATATCATTTGTTTCAACTAGTTCTTCAATATTTTCATCAATTACAGAATTTGTATCACTATCGCCATCTGATACAGATTGCAATAAAGAAATAGTATCAATATCAGTATCAGTTTCTGAAATATCTTCATCATCTTCCTCATCATCAGATACATCAATTAATTTATGTTTTGCGTTACTTGTAGACACATAATTATTATTTTCATCTTCTTCGTTATCTTCTTCATGTTCTTCGTTATCTTCCTCATTTTCTTCGTTATCTTCCTCTTCTAAAGTTTGCTGAAAATGTTGCCTATTTGAACCTCCAAATGTGCTTATAGCTAAATGGTTCATACCCATTTTAATACCATTCATGTCTTCAGCTAAAGTAGAAACGAGACTTAACATTGATGCAATTTTATGATTTTGGTCTCTCATTTTACTTTCAAAATAAACAACAAGAAGAGCAACTATCAATACCAATATTCCTAAAAACATAAAAAACGTAGGATTAAATAAATCATATAAGGATGCCATTTTATTACAAAAAGAATATATTAATAAATTTATTAACTAACGAATTAAATTTATAATCTATAAATATAAACATTGCTTTCTTTATTCCAAGACATAGGAACTTGAATAGTATTTAAAAATTCGCCGAAGTTTTCTAGAGGTTTTTTTGAACAACAAACAATAGTTCCTATTGGTAAAGTGTTTTTAAGTTTTTGAAAGACCGCATCTATACCAGTTTGATCAAAACATAAATTACTAAACCAAATAAATATTTGTTTATTTTTGTATTCTTCAAAATCAATGTCAAAAATATTTTTATTTAACAATTCAACTTTGTCTGCATATTCAAATTTAAGTTCAGATTTAAGAATTTCCGCGTCACTGTGACGTTGTTTAACTAATTCTACTCCTAAAACATATTTTATTTTAGATTGAGATGCCATATACATACATAATTTTCCACGACCAGAACCTAAATCCATAAAACAATTAATTCTAGGATTATAATTTTTTGTTAGAAAACTATATAACTTTTGGATACCGTCGTATTCCATTTCTCCATATGTAATATTAACTCCTTTATATAAATCTATATCTTCGATTTCATTATCAAATTTGCATCTAGGATATAAATTTTTTAATTTATTAATATAATGTTTTTTAGTTCCTTTATTTAAATTACGCCGTATTCGTCTAGTTGACATATAAATATTAAAATATAAATAAATTAATATTTATACATAAAAATTATAAAAATAAAAATTATAAAAATAAAAAATAAAAATTTTATAACGGATTAATAGTATTATCAATAATTTCCTTTGGATAATTCATTTCCGTTAAAACATTTATTCCACCTTTTACTTCAGAAATTCCTTTATCTAATTTATAAGTGTATTTTATTTTCTCTCCATTTGTTTCTGTAATCATCTTAAAGTTTTGAATACCTTTTGTTTTATCTAATTTTTTACATACTTTTACAAAATGTGTCGTAAGTAAACTAGTTACTTTTTTATACTTTTGTAAATAAAGCATAAATGCAGTAGCACTTGTTTCTGCTTCTTCAGGATTTGTTCCAGAATATAATTCATCAAATACACAAAAATGACTTTCTCTCTTATTGTCATTTATAATATCAATAATTTCTTTACATCTTCTCGCTTCCGCTTGAAACAAACTATCGCGTCCTGATGTATCAGGAATATTTAAATAACAATGTATATGCTTAAATGGTGCAAAATCGGCATATTCGTAGAACCCACAACCAAATTGTTGAGTAAATATAATATTAATTAATGTAGATTTAAGAATAGTTGTTTTACCTGAAGCATTTGGACCAGTAATAATCTTATTTTTATTAAATTTAATTGTATTTTTTATTGGTTTATCATTTTTAAGGCAAGCATAGTAACTATTCTTAAAAACTCCTTTTTTATTATTTTTAATAAAATTTGCAAAATTTATTTTTCTCTCTATAATGTTATTTTGCAACCCTTTTAAACAATCTATGTATCCATTAAAACCAAGTGAATACATTATAGCATCATCATAGAGAGAATTAGTATGCAATTCGTAAAAGTATTTTAAAACTCTTCCTATCTCTGTAATTTTTCCTATATTATATAAACTATAATCAGAGACAGTTTCAATTTTCTTATATATATTTTCTAGTAATTGTTTTTTAGATTTAAGAGTAGTATTAAATTGTTCATGACTGCTTAAATTTTCAGCGTAGCTAAGATAATTGTCCATAGAGTTAATTGTAACTTTTAAATATGATTTTATTTCCTTAAAGTGGTTATGAATAGTTTTCATATTTTCATTGAACCTTATACAAACCATTGCATTTTGATATATTGAAAATAAATAAAAGCCTGCTGAAACAAATATATATATTTTGTCTTGTAGTGATGTTTGAGAGAAATTAACTGTAAATAATTTACCAATTGCATTAGATTGAGCGACAAATTTTAAAACATCAATATATTCATTAATTGTAAGCGGCATTCCTTTCATTTTAAGAACAAAAAATGGAATAATTAGTATTATTATAGGAACTAGTAGAGAGAAAATAGGTGAAAATAAATTATAAAGACTCATAAATTGTAAAAAAAACTCTGAATTATTTAAAAAATCTATCATTTCCCATTCAATGTAATAATATTTCTCTCTAAAACCATAATCAATCTTTAATTCGTTCCATATTTCTATTATATTTTTATAGTTGGTAGATAATTCATTGTAAGACATTTCATTTGCTACATATTCTTTAATAAGTTTTTGATTATCCTTCAAAAAATGAATATTAGTTGTATAATACTGAGATATCTGTTCTGATATTTTTTTTGACACATCATTGTTATTATTAAAACAAAAGGAATATATAGTATTGCATGAAGCGTCAAAAGTATTTATAAGCTCTAAATCAGTTATAATATTTTTTTTAAGTTCTACTTTTTCACTGTTATAGTAAATAGGCATCTTAAAATAATCATTAATTTTATGTATAATACTATTTTCTTCTTGATATTCTTGATCATTTTTTTCTTCTATTTCTTTACTCATTATATTTAAAGTTATAATAGAAATATAATGAAAAATTTTTACGAATGTTTATAATACAAATTGTATAAAATTTTATTTAACAATTTGTTAAAAATCCTAAATCAGAAGGCATTTCATTAATTTGTGTTGAATAATGAGTTTCAATTTCCTTTAATTTACTTACGTCGCGTCTAGTAATAAAATTAATTCCTACACCTTTTCTACCCCATCGTCCACTTCTGCCAATTCTATGAAGATAAGTATGTATACATTTTGGTATATCAAAATTTATAACAATGCTAACTTGTTGAATATCAATTCCTCGTGCAGTAACATTTGATGAAATAAGAACACGGGATTTACCTACTCTAAAATCATTGAAAGCGTCTTCTCTCTCTAACTTATCCATATGACTATGAATACGACAAACAGGAAACTCATCTTCTTTCATTGCTTCGTACAAATCCTGAACGCGTTTAACACTATTACAATAAATGATACATTGCGCAATAGATAAATATGAGAACAAATCCTTTAGAGTTGTATATTTTTGTCGGTCGTCATCAACACCGATAAAATACTGTTTTATACCTTCAAGTGTTAACATCTCACGTTTAACTGTTATCTTAATAGGGTCCCTCATAATTTTAGTAATAATAGAATTTATACTTTCAGGTAAAGTTGCACTTGATAAAACTACTTGAACATCAACCTTTAAATATTGAAAAATATTATAAACTTGGTCTTTAAAACCTGCAGATAACATTTCATCTGCTTCATCAAGAATAACAAGGTTGATTTTCTTTGAACTAATTTTATCACGGCGCATCATATCAAATACACGACCTGGACAACCACAAATAACGTGAGGAACATTTCTATTAGAAAAACTACTACCTTCTTCAATAGATGAACCCCCATATAAACATTGCACTTTTAGTCCATCCATCATACCGCCTAAACTTTCAAAAACCTTTGCTGTTTGAAGTGTTAGTTCTTTAGTAGGAGATAATACTAAAACTTGTGTATAATTTTTAGATATATCTATATTTGATAGAGCACCAATTGTAAATGTAGCAGTTTTTCCTGTCCCAGATTGAGCTTGAGCAACTACGTCTCTACCAGAAATAATGGGCTTTATTGCTTTTTGTTGAATAGGACTTGGTTTTTCATAACCATAAGAAAAAATACCGCGCAATAAATTTGTATTTAAATCTAGATCATCCCATGAATGTATTTCATATGAAGTATCATATACATCTTCATTTGTAACGTCTGCTTCTATAACTTCAGAGTTTTCTGTTGTCATTTATATATATTCTCTATATCTATTTAAGTGTATTTATATGTATAATTATATTTAAAAAAAAATTGATATAAATAAATACATATTATATTATAATATATATAAAATGGCGACAAAAACAATGAGGTATACACTTGACAATGTAAATTCAATTATATTTAATGGTTTTGAGTATAAATTACCTGAAAAAACTCTAGAAATAATTTCAAATTTAGCTTTACAAGTAGGGTCGCCTGATTATGTGAAAACACCTGTTTTTAAAAAATGTGAAAATCCTATGAAAGTAGAACCAGTAGTAAAAGAAGCGCTAGGATTTAAAAAGAATAATAGACGTGGAAAGGTATCAGAAATTATTAATGATGATGATTGGGAAGCGATTAGAACATTTCAGACTACAAAGCTTGAAGAGAAGGTTGGTATTGATGCGAATATTGACGCAGTAAGAGTTCATTTAAATAAGCTTACTGATAAAAATTATATAGATATGCGTAATAAAATTGCCGATGTTATCGACAAATTACATGAAGATGGTATTGGACCAGAAGAACTTGCGCGTTTTAGTTCTACTATATTTGACATTGCATCTACCAATAGGTTTTTCTCAAAAAATTATGCGGATTTATATTCTGATTTGGCTACAAAGTATGAAATTATGAAGACTACATATGAAACAAATCTTTCCAAATTTACTGAATTATTTAATAATATTGAATATGTGGATCCGGGGGTGAATTATGATAAATTCTGTGAAATTAATAAAACAAATGAAAGACGAAAAGCATTAGCTTGCTTCTATTTAAATTTAATGATTAATGGAATTATTCCGAAGAAAATAATAATGCAAATTACTAGAAATCTTCTATCTCAAATTTATGAATTTATTTCACAAGATGATAAGAAAAATCAAGTTGATGAGTTAGCAGAAACTGTTTCTATTCTTTATAAAAAAGATTTATATCAAGATGATGAAGGTGATGATTATCATCCTATTAATGGACATACAATTAGTGAAGTAGTCGAAATTATTGCAAGAAGTAAGGTTAAAGATTATAAGAGTTTAACTAGTAAATCATTATTTAAGTTTATGGATTTAATCGATATGTAAATAAAAATAATACAAAAATAATAAATAAAAATATTATGTAAATAAAACAAATATTTAAATATTATAAGTGTAAATTAAATATGACTGAACAACAGGAAAATATAACTTTTTTTTTATATGAAAACACAGATTTGACAAATAATTCTGACATGGAATTTGATATAAATAATGTTTTACAAGAAATAGAAAATGAAGAATTAAATAATGAATTAAAATTACCACAATTAATTAATTATCACGAAAATTTTACTATAAAAGAATTGATGTTAATATGTGACTATTATGGTTTTTCAAAAGAGTTGAAAACAAAAAAATATAATAAGGAAGAAATAATTCATTTTTTAGTAGAATATGAATTAAGTCCAGTGAACTCTGAAATAGTTTCTAGAAGACAAAGTATGTGGTTTTATATTAATGAACTAAAAAATGATAAATTTATGAAAAAATATCTGTTGTGGAGTTAATTTTATTATATAATATATATGCCTGATATATTGATTGATAATAAAAATATTTATAATTTTGAGTTATATTTCATTAAAGGTTTTAGTATTATTACTAAAATAGTGGTTGTATTATTTTTCATTGGGATTTTAACTGATAAGCCCAAATTCATTTTAGAAATAAATTTTGTAATAAAATTTATATTAGGATTATTTTTAATTTATCGCTTTAATAAGTATAGAAAAAATAAGGTTGTTTTTACAGAACTAGATAGAAAAATTTGTTATTCGGCAGGAATTTATATAGTTATTATTTCGTTAGGAGAATATTTTCTATTTTTTACAAATTTTATTAGAGAACAAATTTTACAAATTACAAATCCATTTATAAATCCAGTTAAACAAAAGTTTTTTTAATTTTATATTAATAATTAATTATGGTCATAAATATTTTAGTTTTATTTTTTATATTTAATTTGTATTAAATATAAAATATTGTAATAAAATATAAATGGTTTTATCAAAAATAGATAGTGATGTTAGTTATCCTGAATTAAAAAGTGTAGATTCGGGTGATTTAAAATCAGAAGCAAATTTATATCAATTAGAAATCCATGGAGTTGATGTAATTATTGCTGTTGGAAAAGAAAAAAATACATTCGAAGACAAAAACATTCTCTATTTTCCTATTTATTTAGTTAAACATAATAATAAAGTTATCCAAATAGGTGTTTATGAAATAAAGGCATCGGATTATTTATCTTATTTGGACGATTATAATAATCTTGACATAGAAAAAATGAATGAACCACTTATATATTCATTTGCTAAAAAAGATTTCTTAAATAAACTACGATTACAACCTGAAGTCCCACTTAGAAGAGTGGAAGGTGTTGACAAAGAAGAAGGTGAATTGACAGAATCAGAAGGAGAAAAAGAAGAAGAGGAAGAGGCAGAATATAATGAACATTATGAAATTCCTAAGGATAGAGAAGATATATTTATTTTGACAAAGGGAATTCCATTGCCTCCGCTTCTAAGAGAAGAAACAAAAAAACAAGCCAAAGATATTAGAGAGAAATATCATGAAGCTCCTAATGACTTATGGGTTGAAAAATTTATGAAAAATAAGAATTATGAAATTACTGATAATGAAGGTGGAGGTGATTGCTTATTTGCAACTATTAGAGATGCCTTTTCTAGTATTGCACAACATACTTCTGTAATTAAACTTCGCAAAAAGTTATCAAATGAAGCTACTGATGAAATTTTTATTGGATATAAAGAACAGTATGATATGTATAATGCTGCATTGGTTAAAGATACTAATACAATTAAAGAATTAGCCGCTCAATATGCATTATTAAGACAAAGATGTATTGAAACTATTGATAGAAATGAACAAAAAATGATTTGCAATGAGGCAAAAAAAATAAAAGCGGAACATGATAAAATTGTAGAGGAAAAAAGAATATCAGCTCAAATACTTAAAGAATTTAAATTTATGAAGGGTGTTGCAACAATTGAAGATTTTAAAAAGAAAATAAAGAGTTGTGACTTTTGGGCTGATACGTGGGCAATGTCAACATTAGAGAGAATATTAAATATAAAATTAATTGTTTTATCTAGTGAATTATATAAGGCAGGTGATATAAAAAATGTGTTACAATGTGGGCAATTAAATGATAAAATTTTAGAACAACGTGGAAGATTTACACCTGAATTTTATATTATTGTTGACCATACAGGTAACCATTATAAGGTTGTTAGTTATAAAAACAAAATGATATTTAAATTTAGTGAAATACCATATGATATAAAGAAAATGATTGCAGATAAATGTATGGAGCGCAATTCAGGACCATTTGCTATTATTCCTGATTTTCAAAAATTTAAAGCGTCACTAACAAAAACCGTAATAAAAGAAGCTGAATACGAAGATATAAGTGAAAGTAAATTGAGAGGACTATATGATGACGATATTGTTTTTCAATTTTACTCCAAATCTGTTCCAAAACCACTTCCTGGAAAAGGAAATGGAGAGAAAATTCCTAGTGATAGATTAATAGAATTTTCTGAATTAGCAACAATTCCTGAATGGCGTAAAAAATTATCAAATTTTTGGGTTGAACCATTTTCCTTAGATAATCATCAATGGGCCTCGGTAGAACATTATTATCAAGCTTCTAAATTTAAAAAGGGACATCCTGATTTCTACTTGAGTTTTTCTTTAGATTCAGGAACAGATTTATCTAAAGACCCTGCCATGGCTAAAGCCGCTGGAGGAAAATCAGGTAAATTTAACGGTGAATTAATAAGACCAATTGAGGTTACTGTTGATGCTGATTTCTTTGGTAAAAGACAAAGTAGAGAGATGTATGCTGCTCAATATGCCAAATTTACACAAAATCCTGACTTAAAAAAATTATTGTTGGCTACAGGAAATTCAAAATTACAACATTTTGTAAGAGGAAGTAAACCTGTTGTATTTGATGAACTAATGATAATTCGTGATAAAATTAGACGCAGTGAAATTTAAAAATCATCAACATAAAATAATCCAAAATCTATATCACCTTCATTTTTTGTATAATTATCATTTAAATTTTTATATACATAGAATTTATTTTTTGCATTGTTGCAAGTGTATACATATTAGATGATTGTGAATATGATAGTTTTGGATAAATTAATGAATAATCACTATTATAAGAATTTTGTTTTTTATTACTTAAAATATATTTATGTTCCTGTACATATTTTTTATATTTTTCCGCATTTTGCATATTTATATTAAATCTAATATAAATATTTATTTTTAATTGAAATTATTTTAATTTACAATACAATTACTACCTTGTTGATTTATTTTTGGTGTATAATTATTAGGACAACAACCATATCTAGTTCCTGCACATCCACCTGGCATAGGATTTAAATTACAATTGCTGCCTTGTTGGTTTATTTTTGGTGTATAATTATTAGGACAACAACCATATCTAGTTCCTGAACATCCACCAATTGGTTTTGGAGGGATAGGTCCAGGTCCAGGTGGAGGTGGAGGAATAGGTGTTGGAACTATCGGATAACCAGGATATGGTTTATAACCAGGACAATTAGTTCCATAAAAATTAATTTTAGAATTGATACCATCTGGACAACAACCAAACATAGTTTGCGAACATCCACCCTGTGGAGCAGAAGTATTTAGTATTATAGTTATATTATTTAATACTATTAATATAAAAAGAATAATTGCTAAAATAACAATTACAGTGCTAGTCTCCATATAGTAAATATTAATATTTTATTTTAATTTTACATAATATCAACTCTTTTAAAATTGTGCATTTTAATTTATTTATATATATAACTCAAAATATATTAAGAAAATCTTAAATTTAAATAACATAATATAGTAATATGAAATTGTCTAAAAAGAGTAAATCGCTAATGTTATTTTTTGCAAAAAATAACCATATTAATAAAGTTAATCAAACAAAACGTACAGAATTAATATTATTATCCTTATATGATGATATAAATAATGCGTTTAAATATTTGAATAATCTTAAACAAAATGGAAAATATTTTAATATTACAACTAAAAAAATTTCAACCGCGTCACAAATATCTAAACCTCATAATTTCAATTATAATAGTTTCCCTGACATGATACGTAAGCACATAGACGATTTGTCTATGTCTGAGATAATTTATAATTTTTCTCTCTATGGTAGACATATAAAACTATGTTTTATAGTTGAAGAAGATAACGTAGAGTTAAAACTAGAAACGTTTAATAAATACGTAGATAATATTATTATGTGGTTATATATATTAAATCAATATGCATCTAAACATTGTTCTAATACATTGACAGTTTATTTTTATTTTACTTCTCTCGAAAAGTATTTACCAAGTTCAAATATTCATATTCTTGATGAGCATAATGTGAACACAGCTTTTACTACCACTTGTCCAAAAGATTCTGAAATTGTTGTATTTCGCTATGAAGAGTGGTTTAAGGTTTTTATTCATGAAACGTTTCATAGTTTTGGTTTAGATTTTTCAGATATGAATAATGATGAATCAAAAAAATGTATACTAAATATTTTTAAAGTAAGTTCACATGTAAACTTGTATGAATCATATACTGAATTTTGGGCTGAAATTATGAATGCATTATTTTGTAGTTTTTTGGCACTAAATGATAAAAATAATGTAGATGAATTTCTCTCTAATTCAGAATTCTTTATTAATTTTGAAAGAACATATAGTTTATTTCAATTAGTTAAAACATTAAATTTTATGGGATTATCTTACAAAGATTTATATTTAAATAATGAACGTAGTAGAATACTTAGAGAGAACCTTTATAAGGAGAAAACAAGTGTTCTATCTTATTACGTGATTAAAGCCATATTAATTAATAATTATCAAGGATTTTTATTATGGTGTAAAAATAATAATTTTTCTCTCTTACAATTCAAAAAAACACTCACAAGTCAAAAAGAATATTGTAAATTTATTGAAAAAAATTACAAATCATCTAGCATGTTAAATGGTATTGTAGAGACACAAAAATTTTTAATTAAAGCACAAAAGGAAAAAAAGTCAAATTTACACTATATTTTATCAAATTTAAGAATGAGTATTTGCGAAATGGGTTAAAAGTTTCAGTTTTTCTCTCTTTGTATTTTTTTATAATGTATTCTACAATATTGTTCACAACTTATACACTTAATGCCGCATTTCTCTCCATTTGGTTTTATTGCAATACAAATATATTTATAACTTCCGTTACCAATAGATTTTTTATTTGATTTCCATGATTCACTTGCACCATCAAAGTCGATATTGACTTCATATAATGCAGAACCTTCATATTTAGTTTGACTTCTGGTGTGCATTTCTTTGTTGTTTATACTATTAACAATAAATAACAAAAGCATTTCAATTTTTATTTTATATATTTTCCATTTCAATCACAGTGTTTAAATTATAAATAGTTTAAACACTTATATAAAGAATAATTATTATATGATAATATGATGTTTAGATATAATAATTTAAAAAAAATAAAACTTAGTAATTTTGCTTCAAGAAGTATTTTTAGTTATAAAGATCCATTTTTATTAGAAAACCAATTAACAGTTGACGAAAAATATATTAAAGATGTAGCATCTAATTTTTCAAATCATTATTTATTACCAAATGTTGTTTCATCATTCAGAAAGGAAAAATTCGATAAAAATATAATAAAAGAAATGGGAAATATTGGTTTATTAGGTCCTACAATCAATGGTTACGGGTGTGCTGGAGTAAATTACGTTTCTTATGGTTTAATTATGCGAGAAATAGAGAGAATTGATAGTGGTTATAGAAGTTGTGCTAGCGTTCAATCTTCTTTAGTTATGTTTCCTATATATAAATTTGGTTCACAAGAACAGAAAGAAAGGTTCTTACCTGAATTAGCAAAAGGTAATATTATTGGTTGCTTTGGATTAACTGAACCAGACCATGGAAGTGACCCGGCCGGAATGAAAACAAAAGCTATTTTTAAAGATGGTAATTATATTTTAAATGGTAGTAAAAATTGGATTACAAATTCTCCAATCGCAGATGTGTTTATAATTTGGGCAAAAGATGAAAATAATGATGTAAGAGGATTTATATTAGAAAAAGATATGAAAGGATTATCGTGTCCTAAAATTGAAGGTAAATTCTCATTAAGAACATCTGATACAGGTATGATTTTTATGGATAATGTTGTAGTTCCAAAAGAAAATATGCTTCCAAATGTTAAAGGGTTGAAAGGTCCTTTCTCTTGTCTTAA
>Ga0164295_10000365_pt1 | contig 38529 bp, 38 predicted proteins | sample GEODES006metaG_FD_111798 | JGI IMG/M metagenome (GOLD analysis project Ga0164295, IMG submission 111798) | Oligotrophic lake water microbial communities from Sparkling Lake, Wisconsin, USA - GEODES006 metaG | ecosystem: Environmental > Aquatic > Freshwater > Lake | place: USA: Sparkling Lake...
GAGTAATGTTCATTCTTTGAACAATATGGTACAGTTCTTGAACTATTTACGTAAATATCACCCTAGGCATTGGCCCTTTAGACCCTTATGCAGCCTGAAATTCATCTTAAATTACTGAAATTAGTAGAAAAAAATCCACAGCTGACGCAGCGGGAACTAGCCCATCAGTTGGGGATCAGCCTTGGTAAAACCAACTACTGTCTCAAAGCCTTAAAAGAAAAAGGTTGGTTGAAGTGGGGTAATTTCTCAAAAAAACCGAATAAGTCGCAATACATGCACCTGTTAACACCTAAGGGCATTTCTGAAAAACTAATCCTTACCGTACACTTCTTAAAGCACAAAGAAAAAGAGTACGAGCTCCTTAAAGAGGAGATCGCTCATTTGCACGAAGAGCTTGCCACCTCTCCTCTTGGTGCAAACCCCCTCGCCCAAGACGTCATTGAGGAATCGAAGAGGCCAAACACTTCGTCATGCGCAAGCATGCGAACGAAATGGATCTCAACTTGATTGCTAAACTCAAAATAGCCTGGAGAAATTAATGCAATTTATACAAATAAAGGCTCGAGAGCGGGCAATAGCGGGCGCTATTAGAAAATTATTAAGAATATACGATATCAAGTAAAGCACCTTCACTTGAGCCCATTGATAGGATGCATGATATGGAATACTACGGAAGTTTTAGCAATAGTAACTTTTACGGCGCTTATTTTCTGGATTTGTTGAGTTGCAGGGATAACTTTAAGATCTCACCACAAATGAAATTAAAAGACAATTTAGCCACATTAAACTTATTAAACTAAGAAGTAATTATTTAATTTATTACTTTAAATTTATAATAATACTAGTTTGGTAACATTAATTGAGTGCTAATTGATAGTAGCAGTAAATAATATTTAAATATCACAACAATAACAAAATTTTATTCACTAAGAATAACTTAAGGTAATCACACTATGGTCTTAGTAACTGGTTCTGCTGGATTTATCGGGCACGCCTTAACTTTAAATTTATTAAATCGCGGTGAAAAAGTTATTGGGATAGACAATCATAACGATTATTATGATCCTAAATTGAAAGAAGATAGGCTTAATCTTTTTAAAAGTCACGCTAATTACATACACATACGCATAGATTTGGATGATCGCAATAAGGTCAATCATGTTTTTCAAAAATATAATCCAAATAAAGTTATAAACTTAGCTGCTCAGGCTGGAGTTCGATACTCTATTGAAAATCCACATGCTTACATACAAAGCAATATTGTAGGTTTTATAAACATACTAGAGGCTTGCAGGCACCATCATGTAGAGCATTTAATATATGCAAGCAGTTCAAGTGTTTACGGTGCAAATACCAACCTCCCTTTTTCTACTCAACAGAATACAAATCATCCGCTTAGTTTATATGCGGCCAGTAAAAAATCTAATGAATTAATGTCGCATTGCTATAGTCATTTATACGGTTTACCTACAACTGGGTTACGATTTTTTACAGCTTATGGACCCTGGGGTAGGCCAGATATGGCACTGTTTAAATTTACAAAAGCTATTTTAAATGATGAGCCGATTGAAATTTTTAATAATGGAAATCACAGAAGAGATTTTACATATATAGATGATGTAGTTGAAGGTATTATTAGAGTTGTATATTCTCCAGCGCTTGAAAACCAAGAGTGGAATGGAAAATATCCCGATGCTGCAACGAGTAATGCACCATGGCGGATTTACAATTTAGGAAATTCAAATCCTATAAATTTAATGGAATATATTTCCGCCCTAGAGAAGAATATAGGTAAAACGGCAATAAAAAAATTTCTTCCAATGCAGAGTGGTGACGTAGTGGACACATATGCTGATACTGAAGATTTTTTTACTTCATTTGGTTTTAAACCTAAAACATCAATAAATGAAGGAATTGAGAAATTTGTTGTTTGGTATCTTAACTACTTTAATAAATTAAAATGAAACTAACAAAGGATACTATTGTTGCAGTAGTTGGATTGGGTTATGTCGGATTACCTTTGGCTATTGAGTTTGGTAAAAAATATAAAACTATTGGATACGATTGCTCAGATATAAAAGTTTCTGAATTAAGAAAATATTTTGATTTAACTGGTGAGATAAGCCCTAAAGATTTTCAGGATGCTAAATATTTAACTTTTTCCTCGACTCCAAATGAACTCATTAATGTTGACATTATTATTGTTGCAGTTCCAACACCTGTAGATCGAGCAAATACCCCTGATTTTTCATCTTTAATACAGGCATCTTCTGATGTCGGTAAATTTATGAAAAAGGGTGCGATCGTGATTTATGAGTCGACTGTCTATCCTGGGGCGACTGAAGATGTATGTATTCCATTGTTGGAAAAATTTTCTGGAATGGCGTGGCTAAAGGATTTTCATGTTGGATATAGCCCGGAGCGTATAAATCCGGGTGATAAAGATAGAACTATTACAAAAATTGTTAAAGTGGTATCCGCTGATGATCAGCCCACTTTAGAAATAGTAGGAAATTTGTATAAGTCAATTATTACTGCTGGCGTACATCTTGCAAAGTCAATTAAAGTAGCGGAGGCGGCAAAAGTTATAGAAAATACTCAGCGTGATCTGAATATTGCATTGATGAATGAGTTGTCAATTATTTTTCAGAGAATTGGGATTGATACGCAAGAGGTCTTAGATGCTGCCGAAACAAAGTGGAATTTTTTAAAATTTCGGCCTGGATTGGTTGGTGGTCACTGTATTGGCGTTGATCCCTATTACTTAACTCATAAAGCTGAAATGTTGGGCTATCACCCACAGGTAATTTTGGCTGGAAGACGAATTAATGATGGAATGCCTAATTTCATTGCTCAACAAACTATCAAGCAAATGATAGATGTGGGGAGCAGCATTAAAGGATCAAAAGTAATTGTTTTAGGATTAACTTTTAAAGAAAATTGTTCTGATATCAGGAATTCAAAAGTCGCAGATTTGGTCGGTGAATTAATTGGGTATGGATGCGTTGTATTTGTTCACGATCCAAAGGCTAACATTGATGATGCTCGAAAAGAATATGGTATTGATTTAACATCTTGGGATGAGCTTCCCGAGGCAGATGCCATGGTGGCTGCTGTTTCTCATAATTACTATTTGGATATGCCAATTGAGGAAATTTTGAAAAAGTTAAAGTCAAAAAGTGTCTTTATTGATATTAAATCTGCCTATCCAGTAAAGCATCAAAGTTTTCAAGAGGGCATTAAGTTTTGGCGTTTATGAAACACCCTAAATTAGCCTAGATGAACTTTAAATTTATTTCATATGCAATTGATTTAATGACGCCCAAGGAACGGCGATATGGAATCATATTGCTTATCGTGATATTTTTTATGTCAATTCTTGAAGTTCTTGGCGTTGCTTCAGTAATGCCGTTTATGGCAGTGGTGGCTAATCCAAATATTATTGATACTAATAAGTATTTGAGTGCAGTGTTTTTGGGATTAGATTTTCAAGATAGACAATCATTTTTGATATTTATAGGATCACTAACTTTTATATTTTTACTTTTATCAATATTGATTAAAAGTTTTACTGCCTGGGCAATACTGCGATTTACATTCTTTTGTGAGTATTCTCTGGGCGAGAGATTTTTATCGTCCTATCTTAGACAGCCCTATGAATGGTTCTTAAATCAGCACAGTGCCTCCTTGAGTAAGGTTGTCTTGAGTGAAGTTGAGCAAGTTGTGAGCGGTTATTTTTTGCCAATGCTTCAGCTTGTGGCTCAAGCTTTAGCGTCTGTAGCAATATTTTCTTTGCTGTTCATTGTTGACGCTTTGTTAGCGTTTTATGTAATAACTGTTCTAGGTTTAGCTTATTTCTTGACTTATATAGTTATTAGGAAAAAAATAAGAAATCTTGGTCAAAAACGAGTTTATTCAAATGAATTAAGATTTAAAACTGTCACAGATATTTTTGGCGGGATTAAAGAGATAAAAGTACATAATGATGAGCAAATTTTTCTTCGTCGTTATGATGCTGCTGCAAAAAGCTATGCACAAAACCAAGTGATCGCAAAAACCATGTTTTTTTTACCTCGCTATGCAATGGAAGTTATTGCATTTGGCGGTATGTTGTTGGTAGTGATTTATTTGCTCGGTATGTCTGCAGATTATTCTGCTAGTCTGCCTATCTTAGCTCTCTATGGCGTTGCTGGCTATCGCTTGATGCCTGCACTTCAACAAATCTTCGCATATTTGTCACAGTTGAGATTTGTTTCCCCCATGCTGGAGAGTCTTCATTTTCAATACCATAGCGTCAACAAAGATCACAAACCTATTATGTTGAAAGTTATAGAGCCTTTTAGTTTATTAAAATTAGAGGATCTGTTTTACTCTTATCCTGATGCAGAAAGCCCCGCCTTAAATGGGTTGAATATTATTATTCCTGTTAAATCATCTATTGGCTTAGTTGGGCCAACTGGCTCGGGTAAGACTACTGCTATTGATATTATTCTGGGATTGCTAGCCCCACAGTCTGGAGCACTAAAAGTAGACGGTAAAGCTTTATCAATCGATGATTACCCTAGTTGGTCTAAAGTTGTTGGCTATGTCCCCCAAAATATTTTTCTAGTTGACGATACGATAGCTGCAAATATTGCTTTTGGAGTAGCTGAAAACGAGATTAACATAAAGCTCGTGGAGGAGGTTGCAAAACTTGCTAATTTAAGCGATTTTGTGGAGAAAGATTGTCCCCAAAAATATCTTACAAGGATTGGAGAGAGAGGGGTTCGTCTTTCTGGGGGGCAGCGTCAACGAATTGGTATAGCCAGAGCTCTATATCGTCAGCCCCAAATTTTAGTGTTAGATGAGGCTACCTCCGCATTAGATACTTTAATAGAGCAGGCAGTCATGGATGCTGTTCATGGTTTAAGTAATAAAATTACTTTAGTAATAGTGGCACATCGACTATCAACGGTGCGAGAATGCGAGAAGATTTATTATCTTGAAGGTGGTTCGGTCGCATGTAGTGGTAGATATGACGAGTTAATGATTTCTTGTGATCAATTTAGGAAAATGGCTATGATTGGAGTAAATGATTAACTCCTATTTTATTAACCCCTCCAAATAAGGATAAAGAAATTGAAAAACATGGACTTTCTTGAGAAAAACACATGCTATGTGATTGCTGAGGCGGGCTTGAATCATAACGGTTCAATTGAGATTGCTAAAAAGTTGATTGATATCGCTGCAGTAGCGGGGGTTGATGCTGTTAAATTTCAAAAGCGAACAGTTGATAAGTTGGCAGTAAAAGCTATTCTAGATGCTCCTGACAATAGATTTCCTGAGTTTGGTGAAACATATCGTCAGATTCGCGAACATCTAGAATTTACAGCTGAGGAGTATATTGAAATTAAAGAATATGTTGAATCAAAAAAATTAAATTTTTTGGTTACGGCTTTTGATATTGACGCTGTAGATTTTCTTGAGAATTTAGGTATTGATGGCTATAAGTTAGCTAGCCATAGCTTAACGAATATTGGTTTACTTGAGTATTTGGCAAAAAAACGTCAACCAACTATCTTATCTACTGGCATGGCTGATTTAGATGAAATTGATCGCGCTGTTTCAATATTTTCTTCCATAGGGTCACCACTAGCCCTCATGCATTGTGTTTCTTCCTATCCCACTCCATTAGAGGATTGTAATTTGGCAATGCTTGATACTCTCAAGTCCCGTTATAAAGTAAAAGTTGGATATTCGGGCCATGAAATAGGTTATTTGCCATCTTTATTGGCCGTTGCTCGTGGCGCTGAAATTATTGAGAGGCATTTTACATTGAGCAAATCAATGGTTGGTTTTGATCATAAAATATCGCTTGAGCCTGATGAATTGGTATCGATGGTGAGAGATATTCGGGCTTTTCCTAAGATTATTGGTTCTGGTAAAAAAGAAGTTTCTTCTGCAGAGTTGATTACACGTAAAAAGTATCATGTCTCAATGGTCTCCCGCGTAAAAATTGCTACTGGTGAAACCATAACAAATGAAATGGTTACTTATCGTAATCCAGGTACTGGTATACCTTATAAAGAGGCTCATCTTGTTATAGGTAAGCGAGCAGTTTGTGATATTCCAGAAGATGAGTTATTGAATTTAGAAATGTTTAAGTAATTTATGCCTAAGGTATCTATTGTTATTCGAACTAAAAATGAAGAGCGATGGATAGGACATTGCTTGAAAATGGTGTTTAAGCAAGATTACAAAGACTTTGAAGTAATTGTTGTAGATAACTGTAGCGTTGATCGGACAATCGATATTGTTAATCGATTTCCCGTGGCAAAAATTATTAAAGTGGAACAGTTTCGTCCTGGGCATGCCATTAACGAAGGGGTGCGTGCGTCAAGTGGCGAATTCATAGTGTGCATGTCCGCCCACTGCGTTCCGAAATCAACTAATTGGCTAGCATCGTTTTTAGATAATTTTAAAAATAATCCAAAGCTAGCTGGCGTTTATGGTAGGCAGCTGCCTGTTAGTTTTACAGACCCTTTGGATAAGCGTGATTTGCTTATTGTTTTTGGACAAGATCGTCGTACGCAAGTTAAGGATTATTTCTTTCATAACGCTAATAGCATGTTCCGCCGAGATATTTGGGAGCAAATTCCTTTTGATGAGAGCGTTACAAATATCGAAGACCGAGTTTGGGGTAAAGAAGTTATTGCTAAGGGCTATCACCTCGTTTATGACCCTGAGCCTTCTGTTTATCATTACCATGGCCTGCATCAAGGCAACAACAAAGAAAGGGCTCAGGGCGTTGTTTCAATTATAGAGAAAGTGGATAAAGAGGTTGTCAGCGAGTTACCCGACTCATTCAAGCCAGAGAATGCAAATATCATTGCAATCGTTCCCATTCAGGAGCAGATTGATTTGGAAGCTCAAGCATATTCTCTTTTAAGAAAAACTGTTGATAACTTAATTGCTTCTCGTTATGTAGATAGTGTGTATGTGATTTCAAGTCAACCTGAACTATGTGTAAATGGTGCCAAGTGGTTGAATAGAGGTTTATTTAATAATGCTGATTCAATTGGGATCGATGAGCTCTTACAGCAAGCATTGCGCATGATTGAGTTCGGTGGCGATTATCCTGAGTTAATTGTTTATGCGAATTATGAATATTTATCTTACCCTAAGGGGTTATATGATGAGCTAATTGTCGACGCTCAATACAAGGGTTATGACACTGTATTTGCAAGTTATGTTGATTATGGACATTACTGGTTTCATGATGATGCTAATCAATTTAAGCAAACTGACTCATCTATGAAAAATCGATCTAAACGAGATCCTGTTTATAGGGCGCTTTATGGTCTTGGAACTGTAAGTGCTGCTACAGTTATTCGGTCCGGAAAACTTGTTGGTGAAAGAGTTGGAATGTTGCCTCTTGAAGAGTTGAAATATACCCTTCGTCTCCGTGATATTGAAAGTTCTTTTTTCAATGGTTTTATAGAGTCTGTGAGTGAGAGATAAATGAAAGTGTTGGCTGTTACATTGGCACGAGGTGGGTCAAAATCCGTTCCCAGAAAGAATATTCGCACCATACAAGGAGTGCCTTTGATTGCCTATACGATAGGCGAGGCAAGGCTTAGCAAGTATATATCTCGCTATGTAGTTTCTACAGATGATAGGGAAATTCAAAGAGTTGCAATTGCATATGGCGCTGATGCTCCGTTCCTGCGCCCCGCTGAATATTCGACAGATACGGCAAGTTCTGTTGCTGCACTCCAGCACGCCGTGAATTGGGTTGAACATGAAGATGGTTGTCGATATGACTACGTGGTTGAGCTGATGTGTACCAACCCCATGAAGACAGTTAGTGACATTGATTGTTGTATAGAAAAGTTATTGAGTACAGGCGCTGATTCTGTGATTGCTGTACACCAGCTTGATGATCATCACCCAATCAGAGTAAAAAAGATAATAGATGATCGAATTGTTGATTTTTGTTTACCGGAAATTGCTGAGTCACGAAGGCAGGATTTAAAACCTGATGCTTATATTCGCAGTGGTTCAATTTATGCTTTGCGAAGAGATCATTTGATGGCGGACGGGCGTCGTTATGGCTCTGTCGAGAGTCGGCCTTATTTTTTGGATCCAGCGCGCGCAATCAATATTGATACTGAAATAGATTTCCTGGTTGCTGAACATTTACTTGCAAATGCTCCTAGACCTCACATTAAAAAAATTGAGATTTTGTAAGTTGAAACATAAAATTCTTGTTATAACTCCTGTTAAGCATATCAGGGGCATAGCTGAGCAACTTGAAGAATTAGGTGATGTTACCTACATGGATGACCCTGCTCCTGCAGAAGTTATGAGTTGCATTGATCTATATGACGTAATTTTCACCAATCCAAATAAGTCTCGTATTTTTTTAGGTAAAGATATTATTGATGCCGGGATTCGTTTGAAGGTGATTTGTACAGCATCAACGGGCACAAATCATATTGATAAGTCTTATGCTTGTGAGAAGGGTTTATCGATATTGGCTTTGACAGAGGAGCGAGATGTTATAAATAAGATCAGCTCCACAGCAGAGCTTTCTTTTGCTCTAACTTTAGCAGGTTTAAGGCATATTGTTCGAGGCCATAATTCTGTACTTCAAGGTGAATGGGATTACACGCAATATATTGGTAGACAAATGAATTGTCTAACCATTGGCGTTGTTGGTTATGGTCGTTTAGGGTCCATGTACGCAAAGTATTGTTTGGCATTTGGATGTAGAGTCATGGTATTTGACCCTTTTAAGATAGTTAAAGACGTAGGTGTTGAAAAGGTTGATAGCCTTGATTGCCTTGCTAGTCAATCTGATGTTATCGCCATCCATGTTCATGTAACTGAGCAAACGATTGGAATGTTTGATAATTTCTTACTCAATAAAATGAAGAGAGATATTCTTTTAGTTAATACTTCTCGTGGAGATGTGATTAATGAAGTTGATTTGGTGAATTTCTTAAAATTAAATCCTATGTCTCGCGTAGCCACAGATGTCTTAGCTGATGAGGTTCGTAATCGTATAAATAGCCCACTGTTGAAATATGCACAGTTGTCTGACCAAGTCATAATTACTCCGCATATTGGTGGGATGACAAGGGAGGCGCAGGAAATAGCTTATGGTCATGCGGTTCTTAGGTTAACTAATTTTTTACATTTATTACTCTAATTTTTTTTAATTAAATCAATATAAGGCTGTATATAGTGAACAAGAAAACCGACATTTCCTTATCTGGCGCTGGCATTCAAATCGTTCATTCAGCATATGTTGATCTTATGCGACAAAGAGCACTTGGCAATCTTCCCGATATGGGTTGTGCAATAAGGCTTTGCGAAATTATTAAGGAATTGATTATTTCAAATTCTAATAAAGGCAAAATTGGGCGCTTATTAGATGTAGGGTGTGCTACGGGACACTATTTGAAGACTTTACAAAACAAGGGCATACCAATTGAAAAATATATAGGTCTAGAAATTGATGCGAGAATGATTGTCGCTGGAAAAGAAGTTTGGGAAAAGGAAATTAAGACAGGGTTGGTTGAGTTTATACAGGATGATATTGAATCTCAACAGCCACTAAGTAAATCGGATTTACTTATTTGCTTCAATTCATTTATGTATTATAAAAATGCCAAAAATGTTCTCAAAAAGTTTATTGAGTCAGCGAATACAATATTTATAAGAAGCTATTTTTCAGATAGCAACTATCGTATTTTGCGTGGTCAAAGTTATGAAAATAATGACAGTGTCGATGTCTCAGAGGTTGAAATATTTGATGAATTTGGAGGGATGTTAAGCGGTGATTTTTGGACTATATATAGTTTTACATATATCGAAAAGATATTAAAAGAGATCGAACCTAAAGCTAAAGTCACCTGGATTAAAGATGAGAATCTCCCGGATTCGATAAATGCTGAATTAGCTAAAGGAGTATCCAAGAGAGGTGGAACTCAGATTATAGGAGGGTATGAAATTAGTTACCCATTGTTGCAGCCTTGGGAAATTCTTAAAATTACGATAGAGTAATTATGAGGTTAAATGGCTATACAGCGATATCTCAATTTAATTATATCTTTTCCCATTTAGATTGCTGTAATTTTGCTAGACTTTCAGGGGATGCTAATCCACTTCATGTCGATTTATCATATTCTCGGAGATCTTTAGCTGCAGGGTGTGTTGTCCATGGCATGTTGCTTTTTTTGCGTGCACTAGATGAGATTATTCTAGACATAACTCTGCCTAAAGTTATTACTACAAATTTCAAGAGTTTTGTAAAGATTGATGATTCGGTAAATTTTATTCTATATAAAAATAATTTAAGGCCTGACGATTGGCAGATTTGGGGATTCGTAAATGACAAAACTGTTATTACGATTCAGTTAAATGGCTATAGCTACCAGGAAGAGCCTCAATCATTAAATGTAAATCAATTATCTTGCGAAGTGATAGGTAGCCCTCAGTTATTGGATTCTCCTAGGATTGCAGAGCACAGCCCATTTTTTTTAAAGAATTACTCCTATCCACTTAAGTCATTTGTTTTAAGTGATTGCGGTTTTAAAAATTTACTTGAGAAAGTGGGTGGGGATTTGATTGCTGGGTTTCTTTCTATGACTAATTTTGTGGGAATGATTCACCCCGGATTAAATTCAATATTCTCTAAATTTAGGGTAGTGTTAAATGGCCAAAATAATGAAGATAATTATCAACTTTTCCAGGTTATTAAATACGATGATCGAGTCAATAGATATGTCATCAATCTATCTGGATCCTTATTTTCAGGTGAGATTGTCGCATTTCAGCGGCCAGGTTTAGTGGAGCAGGAACATATTTCTTCGTACATTGGAAAAGTCGCCCCAAATATTTTTTCAAATCTAAATGTTTTAATTTTGGGGGGCTCTAGGGGGTTAGGGGCGGCAGCAGCAAAAATTCTTGCTCTAGGGGGTGCTAATGTCGATATTACATATTTTGCATGTAAAAAAGAAGCTGATTTAATTGCTCATGAAATTAGCGAGCACTGCTGTTATCAACCTAAAACTTTTTTTTATGACATTGAAGAAAAAAAATACGATGTTATTTCTAAAAAACTTGCTATAGCTAATTTAGTTATGAATTTTGCTACACCACCGATTAGACCTACCAATAAAAATGAATTTGATGCGGAGTTGCAGGCTAAATATTTTTGGTATTACGTTGAAAGTATATTAGAATTATCTAAGCGATTTGCTAGCAATTCAAATGGTAAAAAAATTATTTTTAGTCCATCGACTTCCTTTATTGAAAAAGAGATTACTGGCTTTGCTGAGTATGTTTCTTCAAAGAAATCTCTGGAATTAATGTGCGATAAAAAATCTAATGAAACTAATATAATTTTTATGTGTGAGCGATTGCCACAGTTAAAAACAGATCAGACTTCATCGGTTTTTCAACAGCAATATGGTGACATTTTCTCTTGTTTATATCCGATTTTTCTTAAAATTCAAAAAATGATATGAGTATGTTAAATAGAAGATTGGCTGTTGTTTCCAGCTCATTTCTTTTGCCAAGAAATCAAGCATGGTCTCAGTTAAAGTCCAAGGCGGATTTGTTTTTTGCAGAATATGGTAATTATCAGGCGGTTCTTGATGATGATCATATTGATGATATTGTTGCGATAATCTTATTTGCATCAGATTTAACTGGCAATAATGGCCGAACTGACGTTGCAGACAGTATTTCTCCAATATTATCTTTAATTGAAGCAAGATTATCTAAGAGGACAGCTCCATTAATTATCTCATTTAGCTCGTGGGTTCCCGCCCAAGTCATTGCTGCCTCAAGACATAATTCTATTAATGTTGATATGAGAAATTTTTTTGTGGGGGCGTTGGAGCTCTTAAGAAAAAAATATAATAATTTATACCTAATTAATTTGGATGATTATTTAGGTGCAATCGGTTTTAATAATGTTTTTGATGCTCGCAATTGGTATTTTTCTCATTGTCGATTATCTTTAGTTGGATTGAAAACTTTAACCTCAGTATTGGATGATTTGTTAAATCGATTTATTAACCCCAGAAAAAAAGTTCTAGTCTTGGATTGTGATAATACTCTTTGGGGTGGGGTGGTCGGAGAGGATGGCGTTGCTGGAATAAGATTAGGGTCGGATGGAGTGGGTGCTGCATTCTCTGATTTTCAAAATGTTATTAAAGAAATAGCCGGTACGGGTATTTTGTTAGCAATATGTAGCAAAAATAATGAAGCTGATGTTTGGGAGGTTTTTGACAAAAATACCAATATGAAGATCGCTAAAAATGAGATTGTTGCATATCGTATTAATTGGAAAGATAAGCATATCAATTTAATTGAGATTGCAGATGAGTTGGGATTATCTTTAGATTCATTTGTCTTCTGGGATGATAATCCTGTGGAACGTGCAATGGTTAAGAGTGAGTTACCAATGGTTGAAGTAATAGATGCTCCAGAAGATGTGATGATTTGGCCTAGTATGTTAAGCACTCTTAATTCTTTACGTGCATATGAGTTGACGTCCGAGGATCGATCAAAGCTAGATCAATATAAGGCCCGCGCAAACTTTTCAAAAAATATGAAAGCTGGTGGAAGTAAGATTGATTTTCTTAAGTCAATAAAAATGAAAGCTCAGTTGGTGGAGCTTAGCCCTCATTTTTTGGAGAGAGCGCATCAGTTGGTTTCTAAGACTAATCAGTTTAATCTTAGAGGGGTTAGGTATACGCTATCAGATTTAGAATCATTAATGTCTGATCCCAAGTCATTTTCATATCTTGGATCTCTAGAGGATTCATTTGGAGATCATGGAATAGTGGCATTTTTAATTGGTAGGGTCGTTTCAAAGGATGTCGTTTTTATTGATACATTTGTTATGAGTTGTAGAGTTTTGGGGCGGCATTTTGAGTACTGGATATTATGCTCCCTGGTTAATAAATTAAATCAAATGGGATTTAAGTATTTGGTTGCCGAGCATATCCCAAGCCAAAGAAATCAAGTATGTCAATACCTTGTAAAAGATAGTCCATTTATATCAATAAATGAGGGTCTCAAAGGGGTGAGTATTCCGGATCAAGTAGTTTTTTCTGAGAGAAGTGATCGCGGTTTATTAGAAATTGGAGGCTGTAAGTTTCCTTCGGTAGAGGTATTCAATAATGCTTAAAAGTCGTATTTTAAAAGTATGTCAAAAACATTTTGAGATGGTTAATTCTCGAGAATTTGAAAGAGACTATGCCGATTTAAAGATGGGGATATTTGATGATTGGGATTCATTGGGCAATCTTAATCTTTTGTTAGAGATGGAGAGTGAGTTTTCGATTAGATTTACTGCAGATGAACTTGGCTCGCTTCAGTCCTTAACTGCTATTGAGGAGTCAATTCAGGCAAAGCTTGGATGATTGATTGAATGGTTGATGAAATTTCAAGTGTTTTAAGACGTGTAGGTTTAGTTGAGGGGGATATTGTCCTCATTTATTCAAATCTTGCATCTGTGTCTAAAATTATTGATGTTAGGCAATTTCCATTGCCTACATTACGTCAAAAAATGCTAAATGAATTTCATTCAGCAGTTTTACGTGTGATTGGTGATCGTGGCACTGTCGCAACTTTAGGTTCATATACAGATTATGCTAGGTATGGGTTGCCATTTTATGTTGATACATCTTTGCCAGACCAAACTTTAGGGGCCTATCCTAGACATCTTTTTGCTCAGTCAGGCTGTGTAAGAAGTTTTAATCCAACAAGTAATTTATTAGCGCTTGGCCCTAAAGCGTCATTAATATCCGTCAGAAATAATGCTACTGCATATGGATTTGGAACTCCATGGGAGCAATTAATCAAAAATCAAGCAAAGATATTGTTTTGGGATACAACCTTACGTCCTATGACGTTTGGTCATCATGTTGAGCAGTGCGTAGGGGTGCCCTATGTATATTCTAAGTTATACGACACTCCTATCTATTTAAACGGTGTTTTAGTACCTTTTCCTACAATAACATCTGTTCGTTATCTTGACTATGGCGTGCGATATAATATGAGTACGCTTGAGGTTGATGCTAAGAAAAATGGGTTGGTTCAATCTGTTATTGAAAATGGTTTGTCAGTTGATTTGATTCAGTGCAACAGTTTTTCCGAGTTTCTTGCTGATAAGCTAATTAAGAATCCTTATTACATGCTAGACGAGCCCCCTAGTTTTGTTAGAGGTAGAGTTCCTTTTGATGGGAATCCTGGGCCTGAGAATATAGAGCTGTCAAACGTTAAATATTAATTGCGAAATGATTTATGAATAACTTATCAAACCTTAGTCGTGAATATCCTCACGATGAAAAATACATGAAACATTATGTTGAGTATCAAAAGAAACATGCTGAGAATATTCGTGAAAGTGATAAGGTAATAATTAACCTTTTAAAGAAAAATCTAACCAATGGTGTAGAAGATGTTAGTTTGTTAGATGTGGGTTGTTCTACCGGTAACTTACTAATGCACATTGGGCATTTCTTTCCTTCCATGAGTCTTTTTGGTTGTGATTTAAGTGAGTTGCAAATAAAAAATTGTCAAGATAATCCAAAGCTAAGTAAATGCACATTTCAGGTTGAAGATATTACAAACTTGACATACGTAGATCAGTTTGATTTTATTATTGTTAATGCAGTCTTTTATGCTCTTGAAAACGATGATTTTCAGAGTGCTGCTAAACAGGTTAATAAGGCTCTTAAACCAGGAGGAATTTTGATTGCATTTGATTATTTCCATCCCTGGAAGCAAGAGTTAACTATTATTGAAAAATCTGGAAACATTCCAGGTGGTCATGTTTTACATTTCCGTTCTTATAATAGCGTGAAGGAAGTGATGTCTTCCGCTGGCTTTAATTCTTTAGAGTTTGCGCCTTTTAATATACAAATAGATTTACCGCAACCTCATTTTGAAACTAATTTTTTAGAGACCTACACTGTACCGGTTGGGGACGGGGGTAGGTTACAGCTTCGGGGTGTAATTAACCAGCCTTGGAATCATATGGTTGCTCGAAAATAACTTATAAGAAGTTGATAATTTAAATGACAACTTCCCAAATAATTTTTTGTAAAAAATGTTTGACTCCTAATAGTCGCCCCAGAGTCGTGTTTGATCACAATGGGGTTTGCAATGCTTGCAACAATTCAGAGGAAAAGCGGAAAATTAATTGGGAAGCAAGAAATAATGAGTTTATTAAGTTAATTGAGCCACTAAAACAGAAAAATAATCTGAAGTATCACTGTGTTGTTCCTTGGAGCGGTGGTAAGGATAGTAGTTCCATAGCATATAAGTTAAAGTTTGAGTATGGATTGAATCCTCTTTTGGTAACATATTCACCAATGATTCCAAATGAAATTGGACATCACAATCGTGAAGAAATGGTTAAGTTAGGATTTGACCATATTTTTTTTAGGCCAAACCAAAAAGTTTTAAGGCATTTAGCAAAAAGATTTTTTATGGAACGTGGCAATCCTAAGGTTGCATGGGACGCAGGTATTAATGCTGTTCCAATTCAGATTGCTGTCAACTATAAGATTCCTGTGGTTTTTTATGCTGAACATGGAGAAAGTGAATATGGCGGTCGTGTTCTGAGTGAAGAGCATAAAAGAACAAGAGACTTTACCGAGGTTATTGAGAATTATGTTGGTGATGACCCAAGAAATTGGGTTGATGATATTGTTTCTGAGCAAGACTTAGCGCTATATACATATCCATCAATAGATAGTGTGGCCAATGTGGGTGTTAAGGCCTATTATTTTGGGTATTTCTTTCGTTGGTCAATGTATGAGAATTATCTTTTTATTAAAGATAAGATTGATTTTAAAACTAACGCCAAGGGTCGCACGGATGGAACTTTTACAAATTTTGATAGTCTAGACGACAAGATTGATAATTTGTATTACTACATGCAATTTATTAAATTTGGTTTTGGTAGATCAGTACGTGATGCCAGTCGAATGATTCAAAATGGGCATATGACTCGTGATGAAGGATTACGTTTAGCATTGAAATACGATGATGAGTTCTGTTATGAACATTTTGATGAGGTTATTCAATATCTAGATCTTACATTTGGTGAGTTTTCAGCAATTGTGGATCAGCATAGAAACCAAGAGGTTTGGAAAAAAGTTGGGTCAAGTTGGGTTTTGCGTAACCCCGTTTGTTAAAAACCATGCTTGCAGTTATTAATTACAATCTAGGTAATTTAAGATCAATCTGTGCAGCCATGGATAGATTAGATGTTGATTATTGTTGTACGTCTGATCCAACAATTATTTCTTCTGCAACAAGTTTAATTCTGCCGGGCGTTGGCTCCTTTCCTGATGGAATGCGCAACTTACATGAACTTCAGTTAGTTGAAGTGCTGCAAAATTTAGTTTTAGGTAAAAAGGTACCAATTTTAGGTATTTGCCTTGGATTCCAACTGATGGCTGATTGGGGATTTGAGTTTGGTTCAAATTCTGGGCTTGGTTGGATACGTGCAAAGGTGAGTCGATTCGATGATTTAGGCAAATCGTTTAGAGTTCCTCATGTTGGTTGGAATGATTGTGTTAGGGTGAAAGATAGCCCTCTATTCAATGAGGTGCCTCAAGAAGCATTGTTTTATTTTACGCACAGTTATTGTATGACATGTGATGATCTTGATGACGTTGTGGCGTATTCAGATCATGGATCAAGCTTTGTAGCGGGCATCCAGAAAGAAAATATTTTTGGCACCCAGTTTCATCCGGAGAAGAGTCAGTTGCATGGCCTGACTTTATTGAGAAATTTTGTGACTTTAGCTGTAAATAAATGTTAAGAAAAAGACTTGTGACCATATTAACCTTTTTCGAAGGGGTATTGTATAGATCCAAGAACTTCACCCCTGATTATCGATATACAGCTAACTTTGTCGATGCTTGGTCTATTGATGAAGTCATTTTGCTTGATATTTCTAGACCGGAGCGTAGGAATCGTGCACAATTTCTAGACATTGTCTCTCAATTTGCTGAGCGTACGTTTGTGCCGCTATGTGTGGGCGGAGGAATAAATAGTTTGGAAGATTTTAAAGATTATCTTGTGGCTGGTGCAGATAAGGTTGCGGTAAATACGTTGGCGTTAGTGCAACCTAATTTGGTAACAGAGGCAGCAAATCGTTTTGGGAGTCAGTGCGTTGTTGTTTCAATTGATGTTCGTAAGTGTGATTCTGGTTACCAGGTTTATGGCAACTGTGGTAGAGATAAGACTGAATGGAATGTAACAGAGTTTGCATCTTACGTTCAAAAGCTCGGGGCAGGCGAAATACTTTTGACATCTATCGATAAGGATGGTTCTTTAGAGGGGTTTGATTTAGAGTTAAGTCAAAGTATCGCGAGTGTTGTGGATATTCCGGTAATTATTTCTGGTGGAGCAGGTAAATGGCAGGATTTTGTTGATGGATTTAATGTTGGGGGAGCTGATGCTGTAGGTACAACAAATATTTATCACTTCTCTGAATCCAGTATAAAAAGCGCAAAGCAATATCTATCAAAACACAATATCAATATTCGTAAATAAGAAAAATACTTGATGACAAATTCACATAATTCTGGCCAAAAAAATGAAATGCCAAGCGAGATAAAACAAAGTGAATATCCAAAAGTCTCAGTTTATATTGCATCCCATAATTACGGAAGATTCCTGGAGCAAGCAATCGAAAGTGTTTTGCGCCAACATTATTTAAATTGGGAATTGCTAGTTATAGATGATGGTTCTACTGATGAAACTGATGAGATTATGAGGTTGTATGCATCTCATCCAAAAATTAAAACTTATAAAACTCAAAATATTGGGCTTCCATCAGTGGCAAATTTTGCCCTTAGTCAAGCCATGGGCGAATATATCATCCGACTTGATGGCGACGATATTTTTGATGAAAATATTTTGCTTGTGCTTGCCAGTTATCTAGATGCAAATAAGGATTGTGCCCTTGTTTTTTCTGACTATTATTTGGTAGATGAGGGCGGTGAGGTCTTGTCACACGAAAGACGTCATAAGTTGTCTGAGATTAATCATGTGAATGATATGCCACCAAATGGAGCATGCACTCTTGTTAGAGTTGAAATTTTAAAATCTCTTGGCGGGTATCGAGAGGATCTTGGCGCTCAGGACGGTTTTGACTTGTGGGCTAAAATCAGAAATACACACGATGTGTTTAATGTTAATTTGCCACTGTTTCATTATCGAAGGCATGGCAATAATTTAACCAATAAATCAAGTCATATATTTGCTGCTCGGAGAACAATTAAACGAGACGCCACCGAAAATATACTTCAAACATATCGACCGATTTTGTGCGTTATCCCTTGCAGAAAAAATTATGATTTTAGGACTGATTTGTGGGCCTCTAAAATTGGCGGGAGAAGTTTGCTCCACAGAAAAATTGAAATTTGTTTAAGTTCCAATCTTTTTAATAAAGTAATAGTTGCCTCTGATGATCATGATGTATTGGATGTGTTGGGCCAATTCTCCGATTCCAGGTTAGAATTTTTTCTGAGAGATTCATCCGAAACTATTAGATCCAGAAGTGTCGTGAATACTCTTAAAAAAGTTTCTGAAAAATATGACCCTACTGCTTCCGGCATTACTGTTCTGAGCTATATTTCATCACCTTTCGCAAGCAAAGATTCAATTGAGGAATCAATTTATACGCTAATATTTAATGATGCTGACTGTAGTCTTGGGGTGGTTGAAGCTAAGGAGCCCATTTACTGTCGTACCCAATTTGGATTAAAAGCAATTAATCAATTGAATACTTTCAGAACAGATTATGACTATGTTTATAAAGAGGCTAATGTCTCACTTGCTACTAAAAATATCAATTTTCGAAGTGGTTCATTGATGGGTCCTGTTGTAGTTAATTTTCTAGTGCCGGCTGAAGAAAGTTTCTATATCGATTCTGAATTGAAGTTCAAGATAGCAACGGTTATTGATTCAAATGAATAATTTAGCAGTAGTTTTATCTGCCCGAATGGCATCATCTCGTTTGCCAGGCAAAGCGATGCTCCCTTTAAATGGGATCCCTATGATTCAGTTTATTATTGTGCGCTTGAGAAAATCTGAGAGATGCAAAAATATAATCTTAGCTACAACAGATCGCAGTGAAGATGATGTTTTATGTGACCTTGCAAAATCTCTGGGGATTAATTTTTTCCGAGGTGACAGTGAAGATGTTGCCGGAAGATATGTGGCAGTCTCAAAGAAATTTGGTTTGGAATGGATTGTACGGGTAACCGGAGATTGTCCATTTATTGATGGGGCTACTCTTGATTATTGCCTTTCTCAGTTGCCGCCTAATTGCGAAGATATTTTATGGACAACAAAAAATATATTTCCAGTGGGAATTGATTATGAGTTGATTTCATGTACCGCATTAGCTAATGAATGGCCTCAGATGAGTGTTAAAGAAAAAGAACACGTTACATTACGTTTCTATCGAACTGATTTAAACAAAAAAAATATGTTTAAAAATTTTTCTCCACCGCCGTTTTGGCCTTCTATTTCAGAAAATTTTACAGTGGATACGTTAGAAGATTATGAGCGAGCAAGCGAGTTTGTTGCTAGTTTGAGTGGTACTGATTTCTCCGTTTTAAATCTCTTAAAAATTAGTGGAGCCTTGCGCTAATGTGTGGCATAGCAGGGGTGTTGAGTAGAAGTGGTGATAATCAAGCTGCTGTTCGTGCTATGGTTGATTCGTTGGCTCATAGGGGTCCTGATGCTAGCTCCTTTTGGATGAGCGGACATTACTTTGCTGGAATGCGTCGGTTGAGCATAAACGATCTTGATGGGGGTGGTCAGCCATTATTTGATAGTTCTACGCGCGTGGTACTTTTTTATAATGGTGAAATTTATAACTCTCCCGAGTTGAGGGCTGAGTTAATGGCCGATGGATTTGTATTCAAAACTCATAGTGATGGCGAGGTCATTTGCCACCTTTATCGAAAGCATGGAAAAGATTTTTTGGCAAAGCTTGATGGTATGTTTGCAATAGCTTTGTGGGATGATGAAAAGCAATTATTATTGCTTGCTAGAGATTTTCCAGGTGAGAAGCCTCTTTATTACAGTCGACTTGCTGATGGCGGTATTGCTTTTGCATCTGAAATTCCTAGTTTAGTGAAATGCTCAAGCATTTCAAAAGATCTAAATTATCAAGGAATATGGGATTTTCCAACTTTTCTTTGGATTCCTGAGCCACAAACAATTTATAAAAATATTCAGGCAATATTGCCAGGTGAATGCATAGAGATCTCGCTAAAAAATGAACAAAAATCAACTTTTTTTAAAAATCAACTACCTAGAGTTACTTTAGATTCAAATATTTACTTGAGTGATGTTGTTGATATTGTTCGTGATGTTGTTACTAAATCAATAAAGAGTAGGCTATTATCTGATGTCCCTATTGGCGCTTTTTTAAGTGGAGGTTTAGATAGTTCAATTATCTGCGCGGTCGCCCGAAAAGAATTGTCAGAATTGAATACTTTTTGCATAGGATTTGATCAATTAACTGATCCTTATCATGGGTATGCAGATGAGTCACGTTACGCAGAAGAATTTGCAAAAAAGATTAATGCTAACCATAAAACAATTAGAGTTTCTTCAAGTGATTTTCGAAAACTATTGCCAAAATTCTTAAAAGCTGCAGGTCAGCCTTATGCAGTTTCTTCAGGATTGGGTATTCTTGCGATATCTGATGTGGCTAAAAAATCTGGTATCAAGGTATTGTTATCAGGAGATGGTGCCGATGAGGCTTTTGGGGGATATTCTTGGTATGCTCATATTCAAGAAATATTCTCAGCTCAATCGGTTAAAAGTTCATTGAATCGATTTGTTGATTGCAAAGATAGTGACGAAGAAAAAGCAAAAAGAATGGCAGCGTATAGCCCTGCCGAACAAGCTTGGGCTTGGCATTATTATGCTAGTGAAAAAGAGAAATCGGAAATATTTACTAGTGATGTTATTAGCTCATCGTCCTTGCGATGTTTTGAACAGTCTACATATAATCAACCAATAGATTTTTTGCGTCATGATCGTGCATTTTATTTTCCAAATGAAATGCTTTCAAAAGTTGATAGGATGACCATGGCTTTTTCTGTGGAAGGAAGGGCGCCATTTGCTGCACCAAACATTCAATTACTTGCAGAACAAATTCCTTGGGAAATATTGGTGCGTGATGGCCAGTTAAAATGGGTTCTCAGGCAAGCATTCAGTGATGTCCTATCAAAAGAAGTGCTAGATCGAAAAAAACACGGGTTTAATGTTCCAATTGATAATTGGTTAAAAAATGATTGGAGCGATTTATTTGAAGAAACATTTTCAAAAGACTCTCACCTTTCGCGTAATAATTTACTCCGTAAAGATGCAAGAAGTAATGCTTTAAAAATATTAAATAATCCAAATAAAATTACAGGTCATGTAATTTTTTCTTATGTAATGCTAAATATGTGGATGGCTGAAAATGAATAATGAAATTATTGCTGAGATTGGTCAAAATCACAATGGGGACATGGATTTAGCGAAAAAACTTATTCGTCTGGCAAAAGAATCCGGTGCTGATGTAGCAAAATTTCAACTTTTTAATGCGCGAACTCTTTTCCCTCCTGCGTCAGTTAATCCTTGGTTTGATTACAACTGTGCATCTGAATTGTCTAAAGATAATGCCCTTAGACTTTTTGATTATTGCAATAAAGTGGACATAGAGTTTATGGCATCCGTCTTTGATGTTGAGCGTTTGGAATGGCTTGAGGAAATGGGGGTGCGTAGGCATAAAATTGCATCCAGATCAATTCATGATGAAAAACTACTAAACGCAGTTATTGGTACGGGCAAACCGTTATTGATATCGTTGGGAGCTTGGAAGGAAAAAGAGTTTCCTAAGCTAAATGCCAATCAGGAAATTGCATATCTTTACTGCATATCAAAATATCCTACTCCACTTTCTGATATATCTTTGAGTAATGTAGATTTTAAAGAGTATAAGGGGTTTAGCGATCATTCCTTAGGTATTACGGCAGCATGTAGCTCATTTGTACTCGGATCTAAAATTTTAGAAAAACATCTTACTTTAGATAAATCAATGTATGGCCCAGATCATGCCGGTAGCATGACTCCTGATGAATTGAGGTTAATCAATATATTTCGAAAAGAATGGCTATTGTGCAAATAGATTGCTCTAAAAAAAAATTTTTTATAGGACTTAAAACTTTAATAGATTTACGTGGCAATGAGAGCGATAGTCCTTATATTATTGATAAATATAGATTCATAATTAAATTATTATCAATAAAAGGAGGATGTTGGATATATCTTTTATTATTATTGATTTGGCGGGGCGCCGATATAAGACTTAGTACTTCCAATTCAATAATGGAAAATATAAACAATGAATATTCTGTAAATAAAGTTATATATAACGGCAATTATCGTATTAGATTGATAATTAACCGCATAAAAGAGTTTTTAAATAATATTCAATTAATAAATAGCGCCCTTGAATATAATAATAAAAATATAGATAAATATCTTACAGTTAATTACATTTGGTATTTTTTGGCACTAAAAACATCAAATATAGAAAATATAGCTAATTTAAAATTAAGTTTTGATTTTTCACCAGCTGATGCTGCAATTTACGCAGCTAATAAATCAACAAAAAATGTAGCTATAATAATTCCTGTATTTGCTAAAGAGGCTGACAACTATTATATAAAATTAAGTCAAATAGCTGATAGTTTCTACATGAAAAGAGGGTCTGATTATTTTCCCGCACACAAAATTAAAGATGTAGAACTTAAGATAAATATTAATAAAAAACCAAAATTAAAAAATGAACATAAGAAAATTAAATCAATTATTCTAACAATAACTACGAATAAGATAAATAATAATAATAAAATTCAAAATGTAATTAATTTCATAAAAAAGTTAAAAGAAAAATACGGAAATAACATCAAATATAAATTAAGGCCACATCCATATGAATACAAGGAGTACGCAAAATCAAAAGAATTAAAAAAATTAGGATTGTTTGTCACTATGTCAAATGATGAGCTGTACACATCTGATATATGCATCACGGCAGGAACAGGCCTAATATTTAATATGGCCTTAATTGGAAAGCCATTTATTTTTGTAAAAGAAATAGACCCATATTATCCAAATGCTTATGAAATTTTAAAAAATCCATTATTACCAAATGCTGATAAAATATCTGATCTACCTGAATATAAAGAGCTTGAAAACTTAATTAATAATAATAATTACTGGGAAAATATTTACTCATTTATATTAAATTAAAAATAAAATGATAAATTTACCTAAGATAAAATCTAGTTTAAGGGAAATAAATGATCCAATATGTGGTGATGAAAGTAAAACTCATAAAATTTTTAGATATATAATTAGATTTGGAATGTATACAAGAGTTTTAAATTTTAATATCTCCCAAAGCATAATAAAAATATTATCTAAAAACTTTAATAATAAAGTTAAAGTGCTTGTTATAAAAAATATGTTCTTTATTAGATATATTAAAAATATAAGAAAAAATAATATAGAAATGGCAATAAGTGAAAAATATAAATGGGCTCAATATATAATTAATAATAGCCCTAGCGAAGAAAAAACTGCAATCAACACAGCAAAGGAATATCTTAACCTGATAAATTTTTATTATTATAAAAAGAATAATATTATTTTTCAAAATGAGCATAAAAAACTAAATATAAACAATGAAGAAATTTATTATTTATACGGGCCCAATTCAGAGTTGCGACCAAATGAAGAATTAATAAATGGAACAATTGTGTTATCAAAATTCCCAAATTTTGATATATCAAATTATAGAAATAAAATAATTTTTCTTAATAATTTTGTTTTACTTAATCTTAAAATTGATATTTTAAAAAAATTAACTAAAGATTACTCTATGGTTTTTATACCAAAAGGTTACGAGTTTTTCTCAGATAATGTATATGAAATGCCTAAATTTAATGCAAATAATCTTGCCGGACCAATGGGTTTAGGTCGAATAATATTTACTTTGAAATATGAATTAAATGCTAAAAATTTATTTATAGAAGGATTTGATTTGGGTCTTTCAAAAAAAGCTTATTCAGGTAATATATTAACTGGATATGACCTTAAAGATAATATTAAATTTGAAGAATATTATTCTAGATCTCTTGCAATTCACGACTTTGTATTTAACTTTTTGTATGTAAAGTTTAATTTAATTAATTTAAAAATAATTGGTGATGAGAAATTTTTAAAAATATTAAATATGGATTTAGATAGTTATATATCAAAAATTACAAAAATAAGAAACTTTTCAAAAATTTAAAATTATTATGACTATAAGAAAATTTAAAAGAGTTATCTATACTGTAATATTTAATGATTACGATATTCTTTTGCCGGTTAACGTATTGAGCGAATGTGATTTTATTTGTTTTACAGATAATAAAAATCTGTCTGCTATGGGTTGGATGATTAGGTATATACCTAATGAAATTTCATCCGAAAAATATATTAATAGATTAATCAAAATTCAACCACACTTATTCTTATCAGAGTATGAGCAGAGCCTTTATATTGATGGAAATATAGCAATAAGTAAAAATCCAGATATTCTATTTGATAGATATTTAAATAATGGTATATCTATAGCGCTACCTAAACATCCATTTAGAAACTGCGCATATCAGGAAGCTGCATACTTATTAAATAGTAAAAGATTTTCATTAGTGTTTAAAGAAAAGTTGCGTCAACAAATTTTAAGATATAGAAAATCTTTTTTCCCAGAAAACATTGGTTTAACAGAGAATAATTTAATCCTTAGAGAGCATAACTGTAGTCAGATTAAAGATTTATCTAATCTTTGGTGGAATCAATTTTTATTTGGATGTGATCGCGATCAAATTTCATTGCAATATTCAATATGGAGTTTATCTATTCCATATAGCTATATAAAAGAAGGACCAAGATTTAATAAATATTTTAAAATTAATCTTCACAAAGCTGCACTTTCTAATTCTTTCATCATAAATTATTTAAGGAAAATACGTTTTCTACTATCTAGTAAATTATCACTCTTTAATATAAATAACTTTTAAATAATTTTGGTATGAAATTATCAAGTTTTTTAATTAGATTTATAGCCCCAATAATTCTTTCAATTATTGCTGGATTTCGTCTTTTTGGTTTAGATAGAGATTATTACGATTATTTACTTTATCATGATAGTTTTATTAATTCTAACTACGTAACTGAATTTAGGTTTGAGTATGGATTTTATTTATTAACTAAATCTATTATAATTTTAAATGAAAATTATAATTTTTATTTATTTATAGTGGCTCTTATTCCGCTATATTTAAAATTTTATATATTAGACAAAACTAAATCGTCTTTTTATTTCGTATTCCTTTATTTTTTAATGATTTATCCTTTGCATGAAATGACGCAAATAAGAGCTGCATTATCTATTGGCTTCTTTTATTTTGCTGTTTATTATCTAATTTTAAATAAATTTTTTAAAGTATTTATCTTCTTTTTAATTTCTACATTATTTCATTTTAGTATTTTATTTTTTATAATTTTATTCTTAATTATTAATTTCTTATTAATTAATAAGAATAAATTTTTATTATCAGATATATTGATTATCATAGGCTTAGCTTTTTTTATATATCTTTTTGCACTTGATTTATCATTTTATTTTAAAATAGGATCTATTTACTTTAACCCAAACTCTGATTCTGCTAATATATTTTCAGTGAGGGTTTTTTTACTTATGCTAATTATAATTATAGGCATTATAAATTTTGGGTATATATCAAATGGTGCAAATTATTGGTTTTATATTTCTCTTTCTGGATTAATCTTTTACTATAGTCTTTTTAATTACCAAGTTTTAGCTTGTAGATTTTTAGAGATTTCTTACTTTTCTTATTTTCTATGGATTGATTATCTTCCTAAAAAGGCTTGTTTATTTGCTAAAATTATATTATTTACTTTTGCTATTTTATCTTTCTATTTAATGTTTTTTAAAAATAGTTTCTTTAATTAAAATCCTATTTTATAATATTATGTTATATAAATATATTTACGATTTACTTGTTCGTTTTAAGTATTACTTTTTTAAATTGAATAATCATAAACTATATACTGTTTTAATTAAGGATAAAAAATGTCTTGAAATTGGTAGCCCAACAAATATTTTTAAAGGGTTTTTGCCTTTGTATCAATATGCATTATCAGTTGATGGTGTCAATTTTAGTCAGAAAACTCTTTGGGCTACTGATATTGATTGTGAGAATTCATATTATTATTTTATCGGGAAATCTGGAAAAAAAATTGTATGTGATGCCGTAGATTTATATAATATTCAATAATCAAGTTTTGATGTTGTAATATCTTCAAACTGTATAGAGCATATTGCTAATCCTATTAAGGCTCTTCTAGAGTGGAGAAGGGTTTTATGTAATGATGGAGGTTTAATATTAGTTATACCTAAAAAGCATAATAATTTCGATAGATATCGCCCTGATACCAGTTTCGAGCATATTCTTAATGATTTTCTTAGTAATATCGAGGAGGATGATTTAACTCATTTAAATGAAATTCTAAATTTACATGATATGACTAAAGATCCATGGGTTAATAATAGGGCTAATTTTGTTTTAAGATGTGAAAATAATTTAAATTTTAGATCAATGCATCATCATGTTTTTAATTAGGAGCTAATTTCCATTATTTTAGAATATACTGGTTTTAAAGTAATTAGTCTTGACTCTACTTCTGATAATTTTTTTGTTATAGCCCAAATAAACTAAATCTTTTTGATTATTAAAATTGCTCGATCTATCTATCATCATCGTTAATTGGAACTCTGGGGATCAACTTAAAAACTGTATTGATTCTATAAAATCATGTCAAGATGGTTTTAATTTGCCATTAATTATTATAGATAATGCATCATCTGATAATTCTATTGATTTAATTAGGACAACACCCGAGATTTTGCTTATAGAATTAAAAGGTAATACGGGTTTTGCTAAAGCCTGCAATCTTGGTGCTAGCCTTGCAAATTCTAAGTATTTATTATTTCTTAATCCGGATACTTTAGTGTTTGATGGTACTTTTAAATTCTCAGTTAAATTTATGGAGTCATCTATAAATCATAATGTTGGTATTTGTGGAGTTCAGTTGGTGGATGAGTCGGGCATCATTTCTAGAAGTTGCGCTCAATTCCCAACGCCATTAAGACTAATTTTGCAATCTCTAGGGGTTGATCGAGTTTTTTCTAAATTTTCACATTTTTTGACTACTTGGGACCACAAATCCGTAAAACTTGTAGATCAAGTTATCGGGGCTTATTTTTTAGTTAAAAGTAATCTTTTTATTCGGTTAAATGGTTTTGATGAAAGATTTTTTCTTTATTATGAAGAAGTTGATTTCTCTTATAGGGCTAGACTAGCTGGTTGGTTTAGTGTCTATATACCTGATGTTAAAGTTTTTCATGCGGGCGGTGGGTCATCTAATCAAATCAAAGCAAAGCGATTATTTTATGTATTGCGTAGCAAGATAATCTATTCATTCAAACATTTTTCTTTTTTGTCTGCTTCGCTCGTCACATTTTCAACTCTTTTTTTCGAGCCATTCTCAAGAATTCTATGGTGTTTGACATTAAGATCGCCAAGAGTTTTTAAGGAATTATGTATTGCATATTTTTTTCTAATCAAGTGGATGCTATGTTTGGCACTACCGGCTAAAGAAAAATATGATTAAAGTTTTAGGATTATCTCTTTACGGGAATTTGGCTGCTAGTACCAGGTATCGTTTGGAATATTATGGGGTTGAGTTGAAGGAGTATGGAATTGATTTGGAAATTTCTTCTTTATTAAGCAATGAATATTTGTTAGCGCGTTATTCTAAATCTCATATTCCTTGGCTATCATTGATTAGAAATGGTTTTTTTCGGTTTTTGCTTCTTTTAAAATATCGTCAATATGATTTAATTATTATTTATGGTGAGTTATTTCCCTTTCTTCCGAAGCAAATTGAAAGATTCTTAATTAAAATTCCATATATTTATGATTTTGATGATGCCTTTTATCTAAAGTACCAACAAGGTTTGATGGCTAAATTATTTTCTCCATTTCTTCAGGGCAAGATTGAGCAATTAATTACACGAGCATCAGCTGTAACTGCTGGTAATTTATATCTTACTAATTATGCTGTTGGCTTAAATAGAAATACAGTATTTCTACCTACAGTTGTTGATACCGTAAAATTCAATAATCTAAAAATGCCAAAAAACAATTTTTTTACAATTGGTTGGATTGGATCTCCATCAACTGCAATTTATTTAAATGAAATTATTGAGCCATTAAGATTAATAGCAAAAAAAAGTCCAATTAAGTTAATAGTTGTAGGAGCTAGTGCGCCAAAAATTCCAGGTATTATTATTGAAGAAATTTCTTGGTCAGATGATACTGAAGTTGAGTTGATAAATTCCTTTGATGTTGGCATCATGCCCTTATTTAATGATAATTGGGCAAGGGGAAAGTGCGCTTTTAAGTTAATACAGTATATGTCTTGTGGTGTGCCAGTTATTGCTTCAAGAATTGGGGCAAACGTTGATGTTGTAACGCCTGATTGTGGTTTTCTAGTTCAATCAAAAGATGATTGGATTTACGCAATTGCATCTTTGCGAGATGATCCAATCATGCGTGAATCTATGGGTCGGGCAGGCAGACAAAGAGTTTTACTGAATTACTCTTACAAAGTTAATGTGCCGATGCTAGCAAAAATAATTTTTGAAAATTTAAAAAATAATTTATGAGTAATTTTGTTATTTCTTTAGACTTTGAAATGTTTTGGGGAGTTGCTGATTCTCAAACTCTTGATGGTTATAGGGATAATGTTTATGGTGTTTGGGATGTTGTTCCAAAGTTGTTATCTTTGTTTGAAAAATACGATGTAAAAGCAACTTGGGCCACAGTTGGGATGGTTATGTGTAAAGACTATACTCAATGGCTTGATATAAGATCTGCGCATGAAAAACTCCCTAAGCCTCCCTCTAACTATGATTTAGGCCCTGTTGTTAAAGAGTATCCTAGATTATTCTTTGCAAAGTCTTTAGTGCAGCAAATACTAGACGCAAAAGAACAAGAGTTGGCTTCGCATACATTTAGTCATTTTTTATGTAACGAGGAAGAGTCTAATAAATCTTTATTCACTTCCGATATTTTATGTGCTCAAGAAGTGGCTAGTAGTTTTGGTGTGCAACTTGAAAGCTTAGTATTCCCAAGAAATCAATTTGATTATGAGCACATAAGTGAATTATCTAAATTGGGGATCAAAGCTTTTAGAGGTAATCAAAATCATTGGATTTATAGAGGCGGCCATTATGTACCATATGGTTTGGTTGGTAGGGCAGTTAGATTTGCTGATAGTTGGGTTCCCATCTCAGGGTCGAATATTCATCATATAGAGACTATTCAACAAGTTGCCAATGTTCCGGCAAGTTTATTTTTAAGACCCTGGTCGCCGAAATTAGCTAAATTTGACAATATTCGATTTAAAAGAATTTCATCCATGATGAATCAGGCCGTCGCTGCAGATGGTATATTCCACTTGTGGTGGCATCCACACAACTTTGGTATCAATATTGACGGAAATTTGAATTTCCTTGAAAAAATATTAATACATTTTTCCAAATTGAGGGATGAAAATGGAATGAAGAGTTCACCTATGAAAGACTTTAAGTGTATTTTATGATAGCTTAATAAGTAAAAATGAACTGTGTTCGGTAGATGGAAATAACCATTTCAATTACTGATGCTGCACATGAGCAATTTCATGAATTGATTGTATTTGGCTCTCAATATTATCCTGTCAATCATCATGTAATTAATTCAGATTATTTAGCGTGGCTATACATTCGCAATCCCTTTGGAGTCGCAAAACTAATTAAAGCAAGATGCAATGGTGAATTAGTTGGATTAATTGCTTTTATTCCCATTCAATTAAAGAGCGAATCAATTTGTAAAAAAGCCTATTTTGCAGTGAATGCACTAACGCATCCAGAGCATAGAGATAAAAATTTATTTATCAAGATGATAATGGTTGCCAAGGAGACATTTAGGGGGCATGCATGGATGCTAGGCCATCCAAATCAAGCCGCCACTCCAGGTTGGCGACGCCAAAAAATGAATTTTAGAAATTCATTGATCCCACATTTGGCGAAGTTTGGAGGATTTAACCCTATTTGTCGCATTGATAAAATTAATGATCTAACCAGCTTATTAAGCTTAAGTAAAGATTTTTGGGAGCGTATAGAGGTCACCGAATACTATCGGATTGATTACAGTGCGGAATTTCTAAATTGGAGATACCTTCTTGCGCCACATCATGAATATCATCTGACCTTAGTTAGTTTTGGAGGGGTAAACTTGGGTATAAGAGTTAGCCGTCCAATCAGGTGGGGCGTGCAATTATTGGTTGATTTTGTTCCTTTATGCAATAAAACTTCAAAACTACTATCAACTCTGCGAATGCCAACTTTAATTATGCAGCCTCCAGCAGAATTATTGCCAAAAAACTTTCAAAAGGTGTCATGGAGATTACCTTTGAATCGTCAGCTACCATTCTTTTTAACAACACTAGATTTAACAGACAATTACTCGAGCGCTGACTTTTCATTAATTACGTTGGGGGCGAGTGATTTATGATTTGTATATGATCAGCAATCATAAATATATTGAGTTGATTTGCTAAGAGTTTATAAACAATCAAGCCAGGGTTTTCAGATTCTGAAGCCTTTACAGATAAGAAATATAGGTGAATTTATTATCATATATCCAGAAATTATTAAAGAAATAAATATCATTTAAAATATTGAGGGAGCTAAAATCGTGCTGTAATTACTGATATTAGGTATAAATTTTATAGTAATGTCATTACAAGGCTATTTCAAAAGTAGCTTAGTGATTCATAATTTGAGCAACAACCCTCTACCAATGTTAATCTCTTACGGTCTTTTAAAGTTAAGACCTTTCTTAAAATGCACTAACAAAGAAGGATAATAAAATGTGTGGGATTGTGGGGTATTTTGGACAAGCTCAACCTTCAATATCATTGTTAACATTAATGGCAGATAAACTGCAGCATCGCGGTCCAGATGATTTCGGATTCTGGGTAGATGATGATTTGGGAGTGGCTCTTGCTCACCGACGGCTTTCAATTTTAGATATTTCACCAGCTGGCCATCAACCAATGGTCTCTAAGACCGGTAGGTATGTTATCTCATATAACGGCGAAATATATAACCATAATGATTTACGCATTCAAATAAATAAAATAAATCCTTCAATATGGAATGGGGGATCTGATACTGAAACGTTATTAGCGGGCTTTGAATTATGGGGAGTGAGTGAGACTTTAAAATATTTAGTCGGCATGTTTGCTTTTGCAGTTTGGGATAGGGAAAGGCAAGTTTTAATTCTTGCAAGAGATAGAGCTGGAGAGAAACCACTCTACTATGGAGCATATTCTGGAGTAACAATCTTTGGCTCCGAGCTTAAGTCACTTCGAGTTCATCCTTCATTCATCAATGATATTGATAGAAATGCGCTAGCTTTATATTTGCGGTATGCATATGTGCCCACCCCATATTCAATATATAAAAATGTGAAAAAATTACCCGCTGGCACGTATATTGAAATTCATCGTGATCGTATTTGCCCGCCAGTTAAATACTGGTCAATCGAGAGGGTGGTTCAGGATGGTATTTCTAATCAGTTCTCTGGATCTGATGATTTGGCAATATCAAACTTAAATGATTTGTTGGGGCGGGCGGTTAAGCAGCAAATGGTTTCGGATGTTCCGCTTGGAGCATTTCTTTCTGGCGGAATTGATTCCTCAATTGTAGTGGCATTAATGCAGTCCCAGTCAGCTCGTCCTATTCGAACTTTTACCATTGGGTTTGATGACAAAAATTTTGATGAAGCTAAATATGCTAAGTCAATAGCAAATTATTTGGGCTGTCAGCATGTCGAATTATATATAGGTGAAGATACGGCAAGAGATGTCATACCAAGTTTGCCTGAAATTTATGATGAGCCATTTGCAGATTCATCTCAAATTCCTACATACTTAGTATCAAATCTTGCTCGTCAACATGTGGCAGTCAGTCTAACTGGTGATGGGGCCGATGAATTATTTGGTGGATACAATAGATATATATTTTCTCAAAATATATGGAAGTATCTTGGCGCTTTACCTTTGCCATTAAGACAGATGGGCTCAAAGGCGCTATGCTTTTATTCTGCAGAAGAATGGAATCATTTGCTCTCAAAGTTAAATGAAGTGCTTCCTCTTCGATGGAGGTTTTCTAACCCAGGTGGCAAACTTCAAAAACTTTCAAACGTTATCACCGCCGATTCTCCAGAGAACTTATATGGAATGCTTACATCTTTTTGGACCGACCCTTCCATTTTAGTAAAAGAGTCTAATTCATCATTAAAAAAACCACTTTGGCATAAAAAAATTCCAAATCAGTCATATGCAGGTTATATGATGTATGCGGACTTTAAAAATTATTTACCTGATGATATCTTGACTAAAGTCGATCGCGCTGCGATGTCAGTCTCTCTTGAAACAAGAGTTCCATTTTTAGATCATCGTGTAATTAATTTTGCCGCTCACTTGCCTATGAATATGAAGATTAGAAATGGTCGTGGGAAATGGATAGTGAGGCAATTGTTAAGTAGATACATACCTGAAGCATTATTTGAAAGGCCCAAAATGGGTTTTTCAGTCCCATTGGATATTTGGCTTCGCAGGCCATTGCGTGAATGGGCAAACGATTTCCTTTCGGAGGAGGCACTCAATTCACATGGGTTATTCTATAGCGACCCTATTCGACTAGCTTGGAAAGAGCATTTATCGGGCACACGTAATTGGCAATATCCTTTGTGGAACATATTAATGTTTCAGTCCTGGATTAAAAATCAATCAATAAATTAAACAAATAATTCTTTGATACATATATGAAGCGGATTAATCAGGAAAAGAATGGACGAATTCTTATTATTGCTAACTCTGCCTGGAATTTATTTAATTTTCGATCTGAGCTGATTAAGAGTTTAATAGACAAAGGCTATGAGGTCATTGCACTTGCTCCACCCGATAAGTTTGTAAATAAAGTTACTTCATTGGGTTGTGGGTATATTCCACTTCAAATTAATCGTAAGGGAATCAATCCAATTAGTGACCTAATATTGTTGTGTCGATTTTTCTTTGAATTTCAAAAAATTAAACCCGATTTTGTGCTTACATTCACGATTAAGCCTAATATTTATGGTTCTATAGCTGCCCAGATATTAGGTATTACGGTAATTAATAATATCTCTGGTTTAGGTTCTGTTTTTATTAAAAATGGCTTGTTAGCAAGCCTTGTAAAAATCTTATATAAAATCGCCCTATCAAAGTCAAAACACATTTTCTTCCAAAATGAGGATGATAGAGACTTATTTTGTAAGTATGGATTAGTTAACCAATCTAACTCCACTAGATTGCCAGGATCAGGCATTGATTTAGAATTTTTCTCCGCTATCAACCTGCCAGAGGTGGGTCAAAAAATTAAATTCTTATTGATAGCAAGAATTCTTTGCGATAAAGGAGTTAGGGAGTTTGTTGATGCAGCAAGAATGCTAAAAAAAATAAAGTCTAATTTAGAGTTCTGCATTCTTGGCCCAATTGACCTTGAAAATCCTTCTGCTATTCCATTGTGGCAAATAGATGTTTGGGTGGCGGAGGGTATTATCAATTATCTGGGTGAACTGGAGGATGTTAGAGGTGAAATAGCTTTGGCGCACTGTATTGTTTTGCCATCGTATAGAGAGGGCGTCCCAAGAAGTCTTTTGGAGGCGGCAGCCATGATGCGTCCAATAATTGCTTCAGATGTTCCTGGATGTCGTGATGTGGTTAGTCATGGTTTAAATGGATACTTATGTAAGCCTAAAGACTATTTAGATTTGGCAGATATGATGTTACAAATCGCTCAAATGCCTTATGAAGATTTAAAAAATATGGGAGTCGCGAGCCGAGATAAAGTAGTGAGAGAATTTGATATAAATATTGTTTTGAATAAATATTTTTTAAGACTGCAACAAAACTAATTCGATATTAAACTTTGCTCTGCTTTTAATTTTACTGTAATAGGGTTTTTAAATGATAGATAACGATGGTATAACCGTTAAGCATAATTCTGCGTTAATCAAGTCAGTTCAAAAGTCTTATTTTGGGCAGAAGCAAATAGAAATAAGCAATTAGTCGGGATGGGTGTTTGGTGAAGTCTAGCTAAACACCTTTTTGCAAAACGAACTGTCTGGTTTTTGCTGTTTCAGCAGGGAAATAGATCGCTAATACCATGTATCGATTGTAATCCAATACATGTATTTTTTGTATTACATATGATACAATATTTTAATTATTACTACTTAGGAGAAAATAATGGCTGTTTCAATTCGGCTTGCTCCAGAGATTGAGCAAAGGTTAGATCAACTTGTTGCACAGACTGGTAGAGCTAAATCGTATTACTTGCGTGAGCTCATTGAGGGTGGCTTAGATGACCTAGAAGATTTTTACTTGGCTGATGCAACCATGGAGAGGGTACGTAAAGGCAGTGAAAAACTGTTAGATGCCTCGGAGGTAAGGAAAGATCTTGGTCTGGATCATTAAGTACACCGAGTCATCTAGTAAGCAGCTCAAAAAATTAGATCAGCAAACTGCATTACGTGTACTTAATTATATGGATGAGCGTGTGGCGGTTTTGGCTGACCCACGCTCTTTAGGTAAAAACTTAAAAGGCCCCAAGATGGGCGAGTATTGGCGGTATCGCGTTGGCTATATACGAGTGATCTGCAATATCGTGGATGGACAGTTAACAGTCTTAGTGGTTGAAATTGGGAATCGTCGTGAAGTGTATAGATGAATGAAATTCTCTAATGCAGAGAATCATAGAAGGTTCCCCAAAAATTCTGGGGATTAATCAATTTGCTGCTCAAATAGAAAAATTGACCTAAAAGTCTTAAGCCAGCCAACTCAACGTATCTAGCTTTCATCTTGGTTAAGAGTGGATTCTAAATTTTGTTTTGATTTATTTTTGCTTTGAGTAATTCTTTTGAGCTTTCATGAGTATGGTTATTAGATTTCATTTTTTGTTTGGTTATAGAATCCCTACCTAAAGTTTGATGGTTGCAATGTTTGGATTCGTTTAATTCTGGAGTACTAATCCCAAACGATAGGCGCGCGCATTGCTGCAGGGCTTTGTAGCGAAGCATCCGTCGGGGTATCTGTTGCCAGGCTGGGTGATTTTTTTTCACTTCGCTTAGGTATTCGCGTACGGTCATGGGTACAACTCGATCGGAGCGGTAGATGGTGCACTCCATCCAGATGGGAACCCCTTGCTCCTCTTTTTCAGCTTGGGTAAAGGTCATCCCCTGAAAGTTTGGTTCTCGCAAAATGAGGGTAACCCAGCCATCTATTGGTATATAGACTTGCCAACCTAATTCTTCACTACAGTCGCAGGCAATTTCACCCAAGATCGGGTTAAGACCATAGCGCTTGGCATGCGTTAATAGCGTGAGCATTGTTTTTATAGGAATCGTTTCTTGTTGTGCGCACCAATTCTCAAGTTCAATAGTGTTGATCTTTAGATCGTTGACTAAACACTCTTTGAGCTGAGCAATTTGCGCACTAATGGATTGATTGACTTCGGTTGACTCTGGGTGCTTGCGCCCTGGTCGAGCTGTTTTATGGGTAGAGACAGAATAATCCGTTTGCAAGAGATCTTCTCTGATATGAAGAAGAGCTAGGTTCTTTTTCATACTCTAGCCTCCGAGATAGTTGATGCCATCTTCATAAGTGACCTATTAGCAGAGTCAGGCAGCAAATCACAATCTTTTACCACAAAGCGTCGGCTACTTTGAATTGGACTTTGGTATTGGGTAATGAGTTCTGGATGATCCAAACTTAAGCGCTTGGTATCAATCCGATAGGACAGCTTTGGGGCTTTCCAAGTAATAATGGGTTTGCCTAAGTAAGTGAGGACTTCGGCATCTGCCATGGTTTGCATCAGGATTTGCTTGATGTGATCGATTTGCTTCTCTTCTGCTTGGGCTTGGGATTCCAACATTCTGAGCTTATGAATGAGATCCAGTGTCTCGGCATTGGCTTCAATGGATTTTCCAGAACTAGCTCTACTAAATAAGGATTGGCAGTCAGCCAATGATTGAGGCGGGGGTGGAATATCTTTTTGAACATACTCGACCCAAAAGTGCGCAGCCCTCTCAAAAAGGAGTGACTCCAGTTCCCGATCCCGAGTAATGGTGTAAATCCGCAGATCCGATCTACCCAAAAGAACGGCCACATCGATTTCCGATAGCCCCACAATACCGAGGTACCATAAGCATTGACATAAATAGGGTAGCGGTATTGAGTCACTGCCCGCTTCACCCCAATCCCCTTGACTAAAGTAGTTCGCTGTTTTGCACTCAAGCAGTTTTTTGGCCTGAAGAGATCCGCTCTTATTAAAGAGTGGGGCATCGTGATGACCCAAAACAAAGCGATCAATATGTCCCACACAATACGAATAGCTTGGGTGGATCAATCCTTTTGGATACTCGGCAAGAGACTGACCCGTAGTAAGGGCGTATTCGTTAGCGATAAAGTCTTCGGCAAAAGAGCCAAAGCGCAGGGCAAAGCTATCTTTACTCGATACTCGCTTTCCGGTTTTCTCAAGCCAGACATCCATGGCGCTACGAAACTTAGAAACCCCTAAAACGGCACCAATATCACTCCCACCTAGAAAAGAGATCCGATTGTGTGTAAAATCTTGATTATTAAGCATTTTTAAGCTCCTTTTTATAAAAAATTAGTTCTTTAATGAACTAATTTAATTCATTATAGGATAAAATTAGTTTGATTACAAGTGCTCAGATTAGAGCTGCTAGAGCCATGATGGATTGGTCGCGTGATGACTTATCCAAAAAATCCGGGGTGGGTATTTCAGCGCTGATGCGTTTTGAATCGGCTGAAGGAATTCCAGCCGGAAAAATACAAACACTTCAGATGGTTCAGTCTGCTTTTGAGAAAGCAGGAGTTGAGTTTATTGGAATCCCCGAATCGGGCGCGGGGGTGCGGTGGAAACCATGACGTCTTATGCTGTTCGACAGGAAGTTCGAGAAACGCTTCTGCGACGTGATTTTCCAAAAGAGTCTCGTAAGGTTTGCGAAACGATCATTGTTCGCGCGATACGACAAGTACGAACTTATCGCAAGAAAAGACCAAAGACTTATTGGTGCCCAGTTACTAATCACTATCTACCCTACGGAGTGAGACCACGTGGACGAAGTCGTGATGAGCTTCGCATCCGGATGCTACTCATGCACGCTGTTTTTCGAGCTTGGCGTAAAGCCTTTGTGGCGGACCCAGTAATCAATAACCGGGGTAATGATGCAAGACCATTTACCCTGTTCGCTCAAGACATTTTTGTGATCGAACCCATGGAAAATATTGAAGATAATCTGGAGCATTACCGCTCTTATATCCGCAGGTTATTAAAAATATATCTAAGACGTAATTCTGTAATAAGTACCTATATTTGATCCGTGTAGGTATTAAGTTTACTTTCCTAAGATGGGCTTCTGATTAATAACTTACAGGAGTTCGTATGAAGATCAATATCCTAGGCCGCACAGGCCCCCGCAGCATCAAAGGCAAAGCCAACTCTTCAATGAATGCGCTAAAGCATGGCGGTTTCTCACCGCGTCCTCTATTGCATTTTGAAGATACTGGCGAGCGCAAGCGCTTAGAGCGGCAAATGTATCGGGACATTAAACCCAACGATTGTATTGAAGAGACGCTCACTGACCAAATGATCCAGAATCTATGGAACAAGGAACGCTTGAAGACACGCTTGAGCATGCGGCAAGAGAGTATATTTCAACAGCTCACCCCAATCGCAGTTGCCGAGATGTTGGAAATTCCTGAGCCTTACCGCTCGCATGCACCTCAGTATTTAAAGGAGCCCAATACTAAAATCCCCAAACGCGAGGTCAAGATTGCGGCAAAACGGTTTCAGGATTATGGGCATCTATGTAAAAACTCCAAAGGGATTGCCAACTACCAAATGGTATTTGGTGCCTACCAGGATCTCTTTATCGGCTTAGATCAATTTGTAGGAAATCGATTTAGTGTGCCCGTTCTTAACTCAGCCGGAAATGGATTGTCGATTGGTTGGCAGCAGAACACAAAAAAATTTGAAGAGGTGCTCGAGGAGTATGCAGCACATTTGTACTATCAGATTCGTTTTGATCTCTTGCGACCCCAGATTCGAGTATGGATGTCTGCATGGTTTTTCATTCAGCGGCGCGATCAACGAGAATCTGATTTTCAGGATGA